>ERZ1034361.141-NODE-141-length-51110-cov-6.043756_pt1 | contig 51110 bp, 49 predicted proteins | sample MGYA00520617_ERZ1034361 | MGnify/ENA primary metagenome ERZ1034361 (study PRJEB33736, sample SAMEA104284507) | Azolla filiculoides | biome: Urban; feature: Water surface; material: Ditch water | place: Netherlands | collected 2015-10-28 | depth 0-0.1 m ... | reverse complement strand
CATCGGCGTCAACACCTTCCTCAACCCGAAGGGCATGGCCCAGCAGGAAATCGAACTCGCCCGCTCAAGCGACGAAGAAAAGCAGTCGCAAATCAAGCGCCTGCGCGACTTCCAGGCACGCAATGCCGATCAGTCTCCGGCCATGCTCGCCAAGCTCAAACAGACCGTGATCGAGGACGGCAACGTCTTCGCTGTGCTGGTCGACGCCGTCAAATGCTGCTCGCTCGGTCAGATCAGCACGGCGCTATACGAAGTCGGCGGTCAGTACCGCCGCAGCATGTAAGGACTTAAAAAGGGGAACCGCAACGCCGGCCTGGTCCGGCGGGAGGAGCAAAACAACACGGCGAGGCTATGTACCTCGCCGTTTTTGCGCCTACTTGGCGGGGGCGGCTGGCGTCGCTGCGGGCGCAGCCGGGGCATTCAATGGCGGTGCCACTGGAGGTGCCGTCGACACTGGTTGCTCATTAACAGCGCGCACATCGGTCACGTAATACTCGGTTTCGCCAAAACAATTGGTCGGTACGAACTTGTGCTGCTCGTAACTCAGAACTACGCGCTGCCCGGCAAGGGCATTGATCTTGTTGGCCACGGTTTCTTCACGTACCGAAAACTCGAAGCGATCAGGAATGGCACCCGGCATGGTCACCATCGCCACCTCGCCCTCCCAGGTCTTGCACAGCCAGCCCTTGCGCGACAACTTCTGGATATAACCGGCCCGTTCGCCGTCGGAGTAACTCCAGTTCAGGGTCAGCCAGACCCAGGCGACCGCGCCGAGGAGAACGACGCCGATGAAGATGAGAAGGGAGCGAAGCATGAGTTTGTCCGTAAGTTTTTTCAGGTTGCCATTATGACAAAAGATGGCTGGTGCATTTGTGACAGATTTTTCGGGAAATTGCGGTTTCCTCAGTCCCCAAAAGTCCGCAATCCATCCAGATCAAGGATATTGATCCCGCCATATTCACTGCGCACCAGACCGGCATCTTCAAGAACCTTCAGCGCCTGATTGGCCCGCTGTCGGGAAACGCCGGCGAGGTAGCCGAGTTCTTCCTGCGAAATCTGCAGCAGGCGGTTGGTGCCGGGGTAGAGCACGGGGTTGAAGAGGGCGGCCAGGCCGCGGGCGATGCGGGCGTCGGTGTCGAGCATGCGCTCGTTTTCTATCATGCCGATGAACTGGCCGAGGCGCTCGTTGAGCTGGGCGATCATGTAGCGGTTGAACGGTATGCTGTGGTCGAGCAGCCACAGAAAGGTGCTTCGGCTCATGAAGGCGACGCGGGTTTCGCGCAGGGCCATGACGTCGTAGCGACGCGTTTCGCTCTTGAGCAGCGAGCCTTCGCCGAACCAGCCGCCGGTGCTGATGCCGGTCAGCGAGGTCGTCTTGCCGGTGGTCCAGTGGCTGGCCATCTTGCCCAGGCCATCGATGATGCCCATCCAGTAATCAACCGGTTCGCCCTTCATGCAGATGAAGGCGCCCGGCGCAAAGCTGCGCTCGAAGGTGCCGGCCAGCGCCTTGGCCATTTCTTCGGCGCTCAGCGATGGTCCCCAGACGGAGGTGCGAAGGAGTTCTTCGGCGTTCTTCAATTTATTTTCTCGATTGTCTGCCGGATGACAATTATACGGCGGGTAGATGCCTACACTGGGCCGCATAGTGAGAGACTGTCCCGGTGCTGCAAGGTTTGTGTAAGACTGCAGTGCCCACAATGATTCAAACGAACGTTAGACCGCGGACAACGAGACGCGGCGGAGGAGACTAAGAATGCCCACGCAGGCGAATTTCGCCGCGCTGGATGGTTTGCATACCTTCCCGCGGCTGCTGTTTCATCACGCGTCCATCCGGCCGAATGCGCCGGCCATGCGCGAAAAATATCTTGGTATCTGGCAAACCTGGACCTGGGGTGATGTCGCCGAGCGTGTCCGCGCGCTGGCCTGCGGCCTGGCTTCGCTTGGCTTCAAGCGTGGCGACAACCTGGCGATCATTGGTGACAACCGGCCGCATCTCTACATGATGATGACCGCTGCCCAGTGCCTGGGCGGCGTGCCGGTCCCGCTCTATCAGGATGCCGTGGCCAACGAAATGCTTTTCGTCCTGCAGGATGCCGGCATTCGCTTCGTCGTCGTCGAAGATCAGGAGCAGGTCGACAAGATGCTGGAAGTCAGCGCTCAGGTCGGCACGCTGGAACACATCATTTACGATGATCCGCGCGGCATGCGGCACTACACCCAGCCCTTCCTGCACGACATCCATGAACTCATGGAAATGGGCCGGATTCACGACCGCAACCACACCTCCTTCCTCAACGCGGAAGTCGAGCAGGGGCATTTCAACGATACCTCGGTCATGCTCTACACCTCGGGCACCACCGGCAAGCCGAAAGGTGTCTGCCAGACGCACGCGGCTTTCATCGCTGCGGCGCAGGGCGGTGTGCAGGTCGACAAACTGGATGCCGATGGCGACATTCTGTCCTACCTGCCCATGGCTTGGGTCGGCGATCACCTCTTTTCGTATGCCCAGGCGCTGGTGGCCGGCTTCACCATCAATTGCCCGGAATCCGGCGAGACGGTCATGAGTGACCTGCGCGAAATCGGCCCGACCTGCTATTTCGCGCCGCCGCGTGTCTTCGAGAGCCTGCTCACATCGGTCATGATCCGCATGGAAGATGCCGGCAAGATCAAACAGAAAATGTTCCACCACTTCATGGCGGTGGCCAAGCGTTGCGGTGCCGACATTCTCGACGGCAAGTCGGTCGGTCTTGGCGACCGGTTGCAATACTGGCTGGGCAATCTGCTGGTGTACGGCCCGCTGCGCAATGTCCTCGGCATGAGCCGTATCAAGGTGGCGTACACGGCCGGCGCCGCAATCGGGCCGGAGCTGTTCCGCTTCTACCGCTCGATGGGCATCAACCTCAAGCAGTTCTATGGTCAGACCGAAACCTGTGCTTATGTCTGTTTGCAGCCGGACGGCCAGATCAAGTTCGACTCCGTCGGCCAGCCGGCTCCCGGCGTCGAAATCAAGATTGCCGACAACGGCGAGGTGCTGGTCAAGGGGCCGATGCTGCTCAAGGAATACTACAAGCGCCCGGACGCCACGGCCGAGTCGCTCAACGCCGATGGCTACTTCATGACCGGCGATGCCGGCTTCCTCGATGAAGATGGCCACCTCAAGATCATCGACCGTGCCAAGGACGTCGGCAAGCTGACCAACGGCGCGATGTTCGCGCCCAACTACATCGAGAACAAGCTGAAGTTCTTCCAGCATGTGAAGGAGGCCGTCTGCTTCGGTCACGACCGCGACATGGTCTGTGCCTTCATCAACATCGATGTCAGCGCCGTCGGCAACTGGGCCGAACGTCGCGGCATCGCCTACTCGGGTTACGCCGACCTGGCCGGCAAGCCGGAAGTGCTGGAACTGCTCCGTGAATGCGTCGAACAGGTCAATGCCGATCTGGTGCACGACAGCATGGTGGCCGACTCGCAGATTCATCGCTTCCTGGTCCTGCACAAGGAACTCGATCCGGATGATGACGAGCTGACACGGACGCGCAAGGTGCGCCGCAATTTCGTCGCCGAAAAATACAAGGTGCTGATCGATGCGCTCTACGAGGGCAAGGCGAATCAGTTCATCGAAACCGAGGTCAAGTTCGAGGATGGCCGGCGTGGCAAGGTGTCGGCCGACCTCAATATCATCGATGCAAAGACCTTCCCGATCGTGAAAAAGGCAGCCTGAACATGAGCAAGAAAATAGGCGACGTCATTCTCGACCTGCAGAATATTTCCCTGCGTTTTGGTGGCGTCAAGGCCCTGACCGATATTTCCTTCGACGTCCGCCAGCACGAAATTCGCGCCATCATCGGCCCGAATGGTGCCGGCAAGAGCTCGATGCTCAACGTCATCAACGGCGTGTATCACCCGCAGGAAGGCAAGATTTTCTGGCACGGCAACGAGCGCAAACGCATGGAGCCGCACATGGCGGCCCAGCAGAATATTGCCCGCACTTTCCAGAATATCGCCCTGTTCAAGGGCATGAGCGTGCTCGACAACATCATGACCGGGCGCATCACCAAGATGAAGGCCAACTTCATCGAACATGCGCTGTGGTTCGGCCGGGCGCGGAAGGAAGAACTGGAGCATCGCAAGAAGGTGGAAGAGGTCATCGACTTCCTGGAAATCCAGCACATCCGCAAGACGCCGGTCGGTCGTCTGCCCTACGGGCTGCAAAAGCGCGTCGAACTCGGTCGCGCCCTGGCTGCTGAGCCCTCGATGCTGCTGCTCGACGAGCCGATGGCCGGCATGAACGTCGAGGAGAAACAGGACATGTGCCGTTTCATCCTCGATGTGAACGACCAGTTCGGTACCACCATCGTGCTCATCGAACACGACATGGGCGTCGTCATGGACATTTCCGACCGCGTCGTGGTGCTCGATTACGGCAAGAAGATTGGCGATGGTGTGCCGGACGAAGTTAAAAACAATGAAGACGTGATCAAGGCCTATCTGGGCGCTGGTCACTAGGAGACGGGGACATGAATTTCTTTTTCGAAGTCCTGATCGGTGGTTTGCTGTCCGGCGTCATGTACGCCCTGGTGGCCCTCGGTTTCGTGATGATCTATAAGGCTTCCGGCGTCTTCAATTTCGCCCAGGGCGCCATGGTCTACCTTGCCGCGCTGTCCGTCGTCGGCTGCATGGAAAAGGGTGCGCCGCTGTGGCTGGCGATCATCCTTGCTTTCGCCATCATGACGGCCTTTGGCATCGCGACCGAAAAGTTCGTGTTGCGCAAGCTGGTCAATCAGCCGCCGATTGCCCTGTTTATGGCGACCATTGGTCTGGCCTTCTTCATCGAAGGCGTGGCGCCTATGGTTTTCGGCAGCGAGCCACGGGCGCTCGAACTGGGCATTGTCGATGAGCCGATTCCCTGGGTGCTCGACAACTGGAACATGGTGATTTCCAAGTTCGACCTCGTCGCCGCCGGCGTTGCTGCCGTGCTCGTCGCCACACTTGCCCTGTTCTTCCAGTACACCCGCATTGGCCGGGCGCTGCGGGCGGTGGCCGATGACCACCAGGCCGCGCTGTCGATCGGTATTCCGCTGCAGAACATCTGGGCGATTGTCTGGGGCGTCGCCGGCTTCGTGGCGCTGGTCGCCGGCATGATGTGGGGTGCCCGTAACGGTGTGCAGTTTGCGCTCACTTTCACTGCACTCAAGGCACTGCCTGTCCTGATCCTGGGCGGCTTCACCTCGGTGCCGGGGGCGATTGTCGGTGGCCTGATCATCGGCGCCTCGGAAAAGCTGGCTGAAATCTACATTCCACCCGTCATGCAGGATTGGTTTGGCGGCAATTTCGGCGGCATCGAGGGCTGGTTCCCTTACGTGCTTGCCTTGCTATTCCTGCTCGTTCGCCCCGAAGGTCTCTTCGGCGAAAAACACATCGACCGGGTTTAAGGGAGAAAACACATGCTTTACCGTGAAGCCGGTCAATTCAAGACGACCTATGCCGCCGACCAGCAAATCTTTCCGATTCGTCAGGATAGGATCGGGGTCATTGCGTTGCTTGTCGTCGCTTTCCTCGGGGTGCCGCTTTTTGCCAGCGAATACTGGTTCTCGGCCATCCTGATTCCTTTCCTGATCTTTGCCCTGGCGGCGCTTGGTCTGAATGTCCTGACCGGTTATGCCGGCCAGCTCTCGCTCGGTTCGGCGGCCTTCATGGCGGTTGGCGCCTATGCTGCCTACAACTTCCAGTTGCGGGTCGAGGGCATTCCTATCCTGGTTTCCTTCATTTGCGCCGGCTTGACTGCGGCCGGGGTCGGCATCCTGTTCGGACTGCCGTCCCTGCGCATCAAGGGTTTCTATCTGGCCGTGGCGACGCTGGCCGCGCAGTTCTTCATCGTCTGGTGCCTGACCAAGTTCCCGTGGCTGTCCAACAACTCGTCGTCTGGCGTGATTTCGACGCAACGCCTGATCATCTTCGGCCATGAACTGACGACGCCCGTTGAAAAGTATCTGCTCGTTCTCGCCATCGTCGTCGTCATGGCGCTGGCCGCCAAGAACATGGTGCGCTCGGCTACGGGCAGGGCGTGGATGGCGGTGCGCGACATGGACGTGGCGGCCTCGGTAATCGGGATCAAGCTGATGCAGACCAAGCTGCTCGCCTTCGCGGTCAGTTCCTTCTACTGCGGCGTGGCCGGCGCGCTGTACGCTTTCTGCTACCTCGGCTCGGTCGAGCCGGATGGTTTCTCGCTCGAAATGTCCTTCAAGATCCTGTTCATGATCATCATCGGCGGTGTCGGTTCGATCATGGGCAGCTTCCTTGGCGCTGCCTTCATTTTGCTGCTGCCGATCTTTCTCGACATTGCCCTGCCATTTTTCGCCGACCTGTTCGGCCTGCCGTTTTCCAGCGCCACCGTATCGCACATCCAGATCACGGTGTTCGGGGCGCTGATCATGTTCTTCCTGATCGTCGAGCCGCACGGGTTGGCCCGTTTGTGGCAGATCGCCAAGGAGAAGCTGCGCTTGTGGCCGTTCCCGCATTAGTGCTGATTGTGGTTCAAGCGGTGGGGCCCCGCCGCTTTTCGTATTAACTGGAGGAGACATTCTATGATCAAAAAATTCAAACCCGCTATTGCCGCCGCTGCGGTGTCCATGGCCATGCTGTCCCAGTTTGCCATGGCTGCCGAAGAGCAGTTCTTCCCGCTGATCGACTACCGCGTCGGCCCTTATGGCTCGAACGGCCAGGCTTTCTACGGTGGTTTCATCGACTATCTGAACTACGTCAATCTCAAGGAAAAGGGCGTCAATGGCGTCCAGATGACCTACGAAGAGTGCGAAACCGAGTACAACAATGCCAAGGGCGTCGAGTGCTACGAGCGCCTCAAGAGCAAGGCTGCCAAGTCGGCTGGCCCGCTGCACACGATGTCGACCGGCATCTCCTACGCCCTGATCGACAAGTCGGCCCAGGACAAGCTGCCGCTGGCCATGATGGGCTACGGTCGCACCGATGCGGTTGACGGCTCGGTCTTCCCCTACGCCTTCCCGCTGGTCACGACTTACCAGATGCAGGCTTCGGCCATCGTCAAGTTCCTCAAGGACAAGAACGGCGGCAGCCTGGCTGGCAAGAAGATCGTTTATCTCTATCACGACTCCGCCTACGGCAAGGAAGCCATCGTCGCGCTGAATGCCGAAGCCTCGCTCAACAAGTTCGAGATGGTGCAGATTCCGGTGGCGCACCCGGGCAACGAGCAGGGCGCCCAGTGGCTGAAGATTCGCCAGGAAAAGCCCGATTTCGTCATTTTCTGGGGCTGGGGCGTCATGAACCAGACGGCATTGAAGGCCGCCCAGAAGGTCGCTTTCCCGCGTGAAAAGATGATCGGCTCGTGGTGGACCGGTTCGGAAGAAGACGTCGTGCCGGCTGGCGATGCCGCCAAGGGCTATATGGCCGCGACCTGGAACGTCGCCGGCAAGCAGGTCCCGGTCATTGCCGACATCGAGAAGGTGGTCTACGGCGCTGGCAAGGGCAACCTGCAGGACAAGGCCAAGATCGGTACCATTCTTTACAACCGTGGCGTTTCGGCTGCCGTGCTGTCGGTCGAGGCCATCCGCAAGGGCCAGGAAAAGTACGGCAAGGGCAAGGCGCTCACTGGCGAACAGACCCGTTGGGCGTTGGAAAACCTGAATATCAACGATGCTCGCCTGAAGGTACTGGGTGCCACCGACCTGTTGCCGGAAATCAAGACCTCCTGCGACAACCACGAAGGTTCCGGCAAGGTGAAGATCCAGCAGTGGGACGGCGCCAAGTGGGTGCCCGTATCGGGCTGGATCGAGGGTAACAAGGGGCTGATTCACCCGCTCTTCCAGGCATCTGCCAAGCAGTACGCCAAGGAAAAGGGCATCACGCCGCGCGATTGCTCGAAGGAAAAGTAATTAGTCGTTAGTCGTTGGTCGCTAGCCGGGGCTATTGCCCGCGACTAGCGACTAGCAGCTAGCCACTAAAAGGAATCCCATGACTACACAGATTTCCACCGCTGCCGACAACTACCTGAGTATCAACAATATCGAGGTCATCTATGACCACGTGATTCTTGTGCTCAAGGGGGTTTCGCTGAATGTGCCGAAAGGCAAGATCGTCGCCTTGCTGGGCGCCAATGGCGCCGGAAAATCGACGACGTTGAAGGCGATTTCCAATCTGCTGCATGCCGAACGCGGCGATGTGACCAAGGGTTCGGTCGAGTACAAGGGTGATCGTATCGATCAGTTGACGCCGAACGAGCTGGTCAAGCGCGGCGTCATCCAGGTCATGGAAGGGCGGCATTGTTTCGGCCACCTGACCATCGAGGAAAATCTGCTGACCGGGGCCTACACGCGCAGCATTTCGCGCGCTGATTTGAAGGACAGCCTGGACAAGGTTTATCACTACTTCCCGCGCCTCAAGACACGGCGTACTTCGCAGGCCGGCTATACCTCCGGTGGCGAGCAGCAGATGTGCGCCATCGGTCGTGCCCTGATGGCCAAGCCGGAAATGATCCTGCTCGATGAGCCGTCAATGGGTCTGGCGCCGCAGATCGTCGAAGAGATTTTCGAGATCGTGAAGGATCTGAATACTCGCGAAAACGTCAGTTTCCTGCTGGCCGAGCAGAACACCATGGTCGCCCTGCGCTATGCCGACTTCGGCTACATCCTGGAGAACGGCCGGGTGGTGATGGAGGGAAATGCGGAAGATTTGCGGACCAATGAAGACGTCAAAGAGTTTTATCTGGGGCTGAGTTCGGCTGGTCGGAAATCTTTCAAGGATGTGAAGCACTATCGCAGAAGAAAGCGCTGGTTATCATGAGTTACTACGATCCGCTCGAAACCCGCGACCCGGATGAGCGCGAGGCTGATCTGATGGACAAGCTGGCGCGGCAGGTGGCGCATGCCAAGGAAACGACGCATTACTACTTTCAGTCGCTGGCCGGGGTCAATCCGTTCGAGTGCGCGACACGCGAGGCACTGGCCAAGCTGCCGCTGACGCGCAAGCGCGACCTCATCGAGTTGCAGAAAAAAACGCCGCCCTTCGGCGGGCTCAACGCACTACCCCGGCACAAGGCCAAGCGGGTGTTTGCCTCGCCCGGGCCGATCTACGAAATGCAGGGGCGGGATACCGACCCCTGGCGCATGGCGCGAGTCCTTTACGCTGCGGGTTTCCGTGATGGCGACCTCGTGCATAACTGCTTTTCCTACCATTTCACGCCCGGTGCTTTCCTGATGGAAGGCGGCGCCCGCAAGCTGGGTTGCGCCGTTTTCCCCGGCGGCACCGGACAGACCGAGCAGCAGGTTCAGGCCATGGTCGACCTCAAGCCGGAAGCCTATACCGGTACCCCGTCCTTTCTCCGCATCATTGTCGAGAAGGCAGAGGAAATGGGCGCGGACATCGGTTCCCTGCGCAAGGCCTGCGTCTCGGGCGAAGCCCTGCCCGGTGTCACCCGCCAGTGGCTCGGCGAGCGCGGCATTTCGGTACGCCAGTGTTACGCAACTGCTGACATTGGTGCCATCGCCTACGAAACCGATGCGGAAGAGGGCATGGTTGTCGAGGAGGGCGTACTCGTTGAAATCGTCCGTCCCGGTACAGGCGATCCGGTCGAGCCGGGTGAGGTCGGCGAAGTCGTGGTCACCACCTTCGATCCCGATTACCCGCTGATCCGCTTCGCGACGGGTGACCTGTCGGCTATCCTGCCTGGCCGTTCGCCCTGCGGGCGCAGCAATATCCGCCTCAAAGGCTGGATGGGGCGGGCCGACCAGACGACCAAGATCAAGGGCATGTTCGTGCATCCCGAACAGGTGGCGCAGATTGCCGGCCGGCATCCGGAAATTCATCGCATGCGGCTGGTTGTAGACAATCCTGGCGGTCAGGATCGCATGGTGCTGCATTGCGAAATCGAGGCCGGGCACGAGGTTCTCGACAAGGCTGTGGTCAATAGCTTGCGCGAAGTCACCAAATTGCGTGGCGAAGTGGCATTTATTACGCCGGGGGGCTTGCCCAACGACGGTAAGGTGATTGAAGATACCCGGACCTATTGAACCGGATAATTTCATGCGAATTTTCCTCGTTGCGCTTGCCTGCCTGAGCCTTTCGGCGCAGGCGGCCGAGCCGGTGCTGCGGCCGTCGGCTCGGCTGTTGTTCAAGCAGCCCGAAATGTTGCGGGCCGGGCAATGTGTCCGCTACGAGGAGGGTGGTGCCGGCTGGGTGGCAAGCGATCCCGTCTATTTCCTCAAAGGTGAGGTGCTGTCCACCGAGGTCAGGACCCGCCATCTCGGCACATGTCCGGTGGTGCCGGGCAAGACGCTCATGCAATACAGCCGGGACGAGTTCAACCGCCATGTGCTGGCCACCCCCTGCGTTTCAGCCAAGGCGCCGGAGCGGGATGAGCAGACGGGCATGGTCCGCATTCGCGTTGCCGACTGGGAAACGCCGCATGCCAAAAAGACCGAGAATGCCGGCCGTCTGTATCGCGGCATGTTCATTGCCCAGAAGCTGGAAAAAGGCATCGAAATCGAGCTGGAAGCCGATCTTCTGCGCGTCTGCGAATAGTGGCTGGCGCTGCCTGTTCCGGGCGGCGTGAAGCCATCTTCGAGTTTCATCGATGAATACCGCCCTGCTCCTGCTCCCCGATTTCGCCCTGATCCTCCTTGGTACGGCCATCCGGCGCTGGATGCATCTGGGCGATCATTTCTGGAGCGGTGTCGAGAAGCTGGTCTATTTCATTCTTTTTCCAGCCCTGCTCATCAACGCCATCATCAAGACGAAGCTGGACCTGGGGTCGGCCCTGCCGCTGCTCGCCACCGCCTTTGCCGCGATGGCGGCCGGCATGCTGCTCGGTCTCTTGCCTCGCTTGCTGAGTCGGCTGCCGGCGCTGACCTATGCTTCGATGTTCCAGTGCGCCTACCGCTTCAATTCCTACATTGCGCTGGCCGTCGCCGGCATGCTTTTCGGTTCGCCCGGGATCGCGACGATGGGGCTGATCGTTGGCGCCGCCGTGCCTTTCGCCAATCTGGTTTCGGTCTGGATGCTGGCGCGCCACGGCGAAGCCGGCCTGTGGCGCGAAGTGGCGCGTAACCCGCTGATCTGGGGAACGGCTGCGGGTTTCTTGCTCAACCTTGCCGGTTTTGTACCACCGGCGCCGCTGCAGGCCTTTCTGGGCCGGCTGGCTGATGCCTCCATCGCGCTCGGCCTGATCACCGTGGGCGCGGCTTTGCGTCTGGAGAGCGCGCCGGGCGTCCGGGGTTTCTCGCTCTGGCTGGTGGGCGTCAAGCTGCTGGCCTTGCCGCTGGTGGCGCTGGGCGTTGGTTCGCTGCTCGGCCTGTCCGGCCTCAACTATCAGGTGGTTGTGCTATTTGCGGCGCTGCCGACAGCATCTTCCGCCTATATTCTGGCCATGCGCATGGGCGGCGATGGCAGAAGCGTTGCCTGGCTGATTTCGGCGACAACGCTGGGATCGATGCTCACGCTGCCGCTCTGGGCAGCGTGGCTGGCCTGACTATTTCTTGGCGGCCGGACGCTTTGCCTTGGGCTGCGCGGCGGCTTCGGCTGCCGATGCCTGGGCTGCTTCGGCGCTAGCCTGCATCTGCTCGCGCATTTGCTGCATCATCTGCCACGGCCACATGGCGGCATCCGACATAGGGCTGTTTTCCGGATGGATGGCACCCTGGAAGAAGTTTGGCTGTGGCGCCGCCGGCGGCGCTTCGGCGACCGCTTCCGGCGTCATCGACTTGGCGGATTCGGAGGCCATCTTGCCCATGGCTTGTACGGCGCCAACCGTCGTGCGCTGCATTTCCAGGCCCTGAATGGTCATCTGCAGCATCGAGAGATTCATGCGCAGCCAGCCTTCAACGGCCTTCATGTCCTTGATCCGCTTGTCGAGCTCTTCGACATCGAATGTCGGTGCGACCATGCCGGGAAGCGAGAAGCCCATATTGCCCCACATGTTGCGCATGAAATTGAGCGGGTCGTGTACTTGATTGTCTGACATCTCGTGTCTCCTTCACAATGTATCGCACCATCTTAAACCACTTATTAAGGCAAAAATGATAAATTGCTAGGCTATCGAACAAGGGGGGCTTATGTTGAAGCTGTTGGTGGTGGAAGATCACGCACTGGTTCGTGAAGGACTGGTCCGCTTGCTGGGTCAGATCGAGCCGGGGGTGCAGGTGCGCGAGAGCGCGGATTTCGAGTCGGCGCTGAACGTTCTTGATGGCGAAGCCGAGTTCGATCTGGTACTGCTTGATCTGGCTTTGCCGGGCATAGACGGCTTTGCCGGTCTCGACATCCTGCGTCGGCGCTACCCGGCGATGCCGGTCGCCGTGGTTTCGGCCTTCGACGATTTGCCGACCATTACCCGTGTGCTCAATCTCGGGGCTTCCGGTTTCATCCCCAAGGCGTTTTCCGGCGAGGCGCTTCTGGCCGCGGTTCGGGATGTCCTGGCCGGCAACATCTTCCGGCCGGCTGGGCAGCTGGTGTCACAAATGGATGACATGACGCCGATTCCCCCTTCCAAAATGAGTGTGCGGCCGGATGAGATCGGCCTGACCGATCGTCAGGGGCAGGTGCTCGGACTCATGGTCCGCGGCATGTCGAATCGCGATATTGCCGATCAGCTGGGACTCTCCGAGGGAACGGTGAAGATTCACGCAACAGCCGTCTTCAAGGCGCTCGGGGTCAGTAGCCGGACCCAGGCGCTGGTTGCCGTGGCGCGTTACGGCATCGATTTCGAGAGCGTCTTCTGAAGCTGGCTGAGTAGCGCCCGCAGCTTTGCCGGGCGCACCGGGATGGGCAGTGGATGGGCGGCGGGAGGCAAGGCTTCGCCGTCCTCCCCGTGCAGGACTATGAGCGGAATGCCGGGTGTCTGCGCGGCGCTGACGGCGCTGGCGTGTGCGGCGTCCGTGATGAGAACGGCGTTGTCCGGAAGATGTCGGGTGCCGGCATCACCCGCCATGCTGACGCTATAGCCCCAGGCTTTGAGCAAGTCTATGCAGGCGTGCATGGCATCCGAATTACCAATGCAATGAACGTAGTTCGTCAAATCAGCCGGGCTTGCCTGCTGCGGGCTGTCCAGGACGGGTGAGGCGGCGCTGAGCAGCAGCGAAAAAGTGGTTCCCTCGCCCACCCGCGAGCGCAGCACGACCTTGATGTCGAGGGCGCGCGCCAGACGGTCCACGATGGAAAGCCCGAGGCCCAGTCCCTTGTTGTGTTCCCGTGCCGTATTCCCGACCTGATAAAACTCGGCGAAGATGGCTGCCTGATGCTCCCTGGCGATGCCGATGCCGCTGTCGCGCACCTCGATCAGCATGTTTGCGCCGCGTTGCCGGGCGGCCACGAGAACCCTCCCGCCGGGTGAGGTATAGCGCAGGGCATTGGAAACCAGGTTGGCGATCATTCGTTCTAGCAGGAGCGGATCGGTATTGACCCATCTCTCGCTGGGTCGGAAGCGCAAGCCGATATTGCGGTCGGCTGCCGCCCGCCGGAACGAGTTGCTGATGCGTTCGAAAACCGGCTGGAGCGGGAAGGGGCGGCGATCCGGCTTGATCCCGGCGACATCCAGGCGGGAAATGTCGAGCAGCGAGTCGAGGAGTTCGCTGAGCATGGCCGTCGATGCTGCGATCTGCTCGGCCAGTCGCGGCAGTTCGTCAGGTGTCCTGCCATGACGGACCTGACGCTGAAAATCGGCCGAAAAGAGGGAAAGGGCGTGCAGCGGTTGTCGCAAGTCGTGGCTGGCGGCGGCAAGAAAACGGCTCTTGGCCGTGTTGGCGCGTTCAGCCATGTCCTTTTGTCCAGCCAGTTCGAGGGTCGCTTCGCGGACGCGCTCTTCAAGGTGGTCGTGGCTGGCGGCAAGTTCGGCCGTCATCATGGACATGTCGCGCATCTGGCGGCGGACGAGGAGGGCGCCAACGAGGAGCACAATGGTGACCAGCAGGCCGAGGGTGGAGAGTTCGAAGAGCCGGCTATGCCAGGCGGTGAGCAGGGTTCGCTCCGGGATGGCAGTAAGGATGCGCAGGTCGGCAAACCCCGGTACGGTAGAGATCGAGACGAGTAGTCCGGAACGTCTGGCCATGCCACTGTCCAGCTTCAGGTTGCGCAATTTCCCGTCGAACAGTGCACTGCCGGCCTTGGCGCCGAGGATGGACGACTGGCGGCTCAAGTCGCTGGGGCGACAGGAGGCGACGATATCCCCCTGACTGTTGATCAGAACGGCTTCAGAGTCGTCGGCCAGCCGGTTCGGCCAGCAGAACTCCTGCAGGTAGGCAGGTTCGATGGCGGCGAAGACGATGCCCGTGAAGGCATCCTTGTCACCGTTCAGGCGACGGCCCAGGGCATAGGTGTAGCGCCCCGAGTTGCGACCGACATAGGGGCCGAAGCTGGCCGCTTCGGCGCCGCCTTCCAGGGCGATGAAATAGGGGCGGTCCTTGACGTTGATCAGCGGCGCCTGGAATTGCGTGGACAGAAAGCGCTGGTTGCCCTGCCGGTCGAAAATGATCAGGTCGCGCAGTTGCGGCATGGCGCGTGAGTGACGCTGGGCAATGTATTCCCAGCCGGACGTTGCAGACCAATGTTCCCAGTCGCGACGGTTGTGTGAAAGGTCGTTGGCGGTCTCGCGCAGCAGCACGTCGACGGCCTCGAAACTTCGTGCCGTGTGTTCGGCCATCATGATGCTGAAGTTCTGCAGGCGGCGTTCGCCCGCTTCGATGTCGTTGTGGCGGGTCAGTGTCAGGTCGACGAGAAAGACCAGGAGCACGATCAGCGTGCTGGCCAGGGCGACCGTCAGAGCCAGGGTTTCGGGCTTCTTCGCCGGCATCTTGGTTTAGAGCTGGTAACAGTAGAGCGGACGGGGCGGCGTGCAGGCGACGTCGATGATCCGGTCTGGCGTCATGCCGGGAACCGGAAAGCTGTTGCTGACGAAGAGGCTGCCCGGGCGCATTTCGGCTTTGACCTTCTCCCAGAGGCGGGGCATGGGCGCCGGAGAGAGGAAGGCATAGACGACGTCGTAATCTGCCAGGCCGGTTTGCCAGAGATCCAGCCATTGCCAGTGAATGTTGGGACGGCCGAGGCTGAGGAGGCGGCCAGCCAGCCAGGTCAGCGGGGCATTTTCGACGCCGGTGAACTGGCTATCGGGCAGCGCATCGGCAAGGGGTACGGTGGTGCTGCCGAGGCCGGCGCCAAGGTCGAGGAAACGGCTGGGGCCGCGTTCGGTCAGCAGGTCGGCGAGGGCGCCGACCGTCTGCTTGTTGGACAGGTAGAGCGGCACCTGCCCTGAGAGGGCGCCGCGAAAGACCAGCAGCAAAAGGATGGCGCCGAACAGGAACCAGTTTGGATCGATGGCCAGCGAGTGGGTGAACCAGACGAGCGGCATGAAGCCGGCGTGGATGACCCGCCACCACCAGGGTTGGCGGGAGATCGTGGCGAAAAACAGCGCGACGCCGCCGATCGCCAGGCTGGTTTCCAGCCACGGCAGTGCGGTCGCCTGCCAGCCGTAATACGGCCAGGCGATGGAGAGGACCAGGATGACGGCCGCCCCTTGCAGGGCGAACTGGCGTTTGGGCGTTGAGGACATCCGGCGATTTTATGCCATCAAGGCCGATCTCGCCCCTTCTCTCGTGTGAACGCTCTCCGCTGCCGCCCTGGCGCGTACCGGCCCGAAGCCGCGTACATTTTCCGGCCAGCCGGCGAGGGTGAGGGCTGCCTCTTGGTCGCCCTGCCTTTCGCTGATCAGGTCGAGATCGGCTTCATAGTCGGCAAGCAGGCTGCGATCCAGAGCCTTTTCGGCGCCAAGGCGGAAGGGGTCGAGCCAGGTTCCGCGCAGGCGGCGGGCCTTGGCCAGTAGCTTCAGCACGGGCAGCAGCCAGGGGCCGAAGCGGATTTTCTTCGGCCGTCCATCGCTGCCAGGTTTGGTCATGAGCGGTGGGGCGAGATGGAAGCTGAGGCGCAGCTCACCCTCAAACTGTTCGCCCATCTGGCGTAGAAAATCGCCTTCAGCATACAGCCGGGCGACTTCGTATTCGTCCTTGGGGGCGAGCAGGCGGGCGTATTGAATGGCAACGACCCGGCTCAGGGCCTCGCTGCCGATGGCGCGGATGCCGGCTATCCGGCGCAGGTATTGCGCAGCCAGCTCATTGTTCTGGTAGGCCGTGAGATGGGCGACGCGGCTGGCAATGAGTTCGTCCAGCGTCTGCTCCGGGTCCGGCTGGCTGTTCATCGGGCCGGCCATGCGGGCCACTTTTTCCGGGCTATGGGCGGCCCGCCTGCCCCACAGAAACGCCTGCCGGTTGGCCTCGATGGCGGCGCCGTTGAGGCAGATCGCCTGGTCGAGCCCTGCAGCAGACACCGGCACCAGCCCGAGTTGCCAGGCATGACCAAGGAGCAGCATGTTGCCGTAAAGGGCATCGCCCATCAGGCGGCTGGCGAGATGCTGGGCATCGATGAACTGGACATGGTCGACGCCGAGGGTGTCGGCCAGTTGCTGTTTGAGTCCGGCGAGCGGGAAATGCCAGTCGCGGTTGCGCGTGAAGTCGGCGGTGGGGGTTTCCGTACAGCTGACGACGGCCCGGGTACGGCCTTCGAGCATCTTCGACAAGGCTTCGGTGCCGGCGCTGACGACGAGGTCGCCACCGAGCACGGCATGGGCTTCGCCGGTGGCGATGCGGGCGGCGTGGATGTCCTCCGGCCGGTCGGCGATGCGCAGGTGCGAGAAAACGGCGCCGTACTTTTGCGCCAGCCCGGTCATGTCCAGCGTCGAGATGCCTTTGCCATCGAGGTGGGCGGCCATGCCGATCAGGGCGCCCAGCGTGATGACCCCCATGCCGCCGACGCCCGTGATGAGCAGGTTATAGGGCTGGGCCGTGGCAGGCAGTTGGGGCGACGGCAGGATGGGCCAGTCTTCCGTGTCGACCAGGGTATTCAGCGATTTTCTCGGCTTGCCGCCTTCGATCGTGACGAAGCTCGGGCAGAAGCCCTTGAGGCAGGAGAAGTCCTGGTTGCACGACGACTGGTCGATCTGCCGCTTGGTGCCGAAAGGGGTTTTGACCGGTACGATGGAGAGGCAGTTGGATTGCACCGAACAATCGCCGCAGCCTTCACAGACCGCTTCGTTGATGACGACACGCTGGCTGACGGGAGGTAGCTTGCCGCGTTTGCGCCGACGCCGGGCTTCGGTGGCGCAGACCTGATCGTAGATCAGCACCGAAACGCCGGGCTCTTCGCGCAGTTCGCGCTGCACGGCGTCGAGATCGTCGCGGTGGCGGACCGGCACGTTGGGAGCAAGGTCGGTGATTTCCGCATATTTTTCCGGTTCGTTGGTGACGATGACCATCCGGCCGACGCCCTCGGCGTCGAGCTGGCGCGTCAGGCGAGCAACACTCAGGATGCCGTCCACCGGCTGGCCACCGGTCATCGCCACGGCATCGTTGTAGAGGATCTTGTAGGTGATGGGCACCTTGGCGGCGATGGCCTGGCGGATGGCGAGGATGCCGGAATGGAAATAGGTGCCGTCGCCAAGATTGGCAAAAATGTGTTTTTCGCGGGTGAAGGGGGCCTGGCCGACCCAGGGCACGCCTTCGCCGCCCATGTGGGTGAAGGTCGAGGTTTGCCGGTCCATCCACGTCACCATGTAGTGGCAGCCGATGCCGGCGACGGCGCGCGAGCCTTCCGGGAGTCGGGTCGAACTGTTGTGCGGGCAGCCCGAGCAGAAGTGCGGCTTGCGCTCGGCGAGCACGATGGGGGTCAGCGCGGTCTTCTGCTTGCGCTCGATCAGGGCGAGGCGGGCGGCGATGGTCGGCGAGGTGAAGAAACGGCCGATGCGTTCGGCGATGACGCGGGCGATGGTGGCGACCGGGAGTTCGCCGGTTGCCGGCAGCAGCCAGTGGCCGGCAGACTGTTTCTGCGTCCACTCGCCGATTTCGTCGAACTTGCCGACGACACGGGGGCGGACATCTTCGCGCCAGTTGTAGAGTTCTTCCTTGAGCTGGTATTCGAGCAGCTGGCGCTTTTCCTCGACGACGAGGATTTCCTCCAGCCCTTCGGCAAAGCGGCGGACGCCTTCCGGCTCGAGCGGCCAGACCATGCCGACCTTGAACAGCCGGATGCCGATTTCGGCGGCCAGCGCGTCATCGATGCCGAGTTCGTCGAGAGCCTGGCGGACATCGAGGTAGGACTTGCCGGCGGTCAGGATGCCGAGGCGCGGGGTGGGCGAGTCGATGATCAGCCGGTTCAGGCCGTTGGCCCGACAGTAGGCCAGCGCCGCGTAGAGTTTGTAATTGAGCAGGCGGGCTTCCTGAACCAGCGGCGGATCAGGCCAGCGGATGTTGAGGCCGTCCGGCGGTAAATCAAAATCGGTTGGATAAATCGGCTTGACGGTATCGGGGGCTATGCTCACCGAGGCCGAGGTCTCGACCGTGTCGGCCAGCGCCTTGAAGGCCACCCAGCAGCCGGAGTAGCGGCTCATGGCCCAGCCGTGCAGGCCGAAATCGAGATATTCCTGGACATTGGCCGGGTAGAGCACCGGCATCATGACGGCCTTGAACAGGTGCTCGGTCTGGTGCGGCAAGGTCGACGACTTGGCCGCATGATCGTCGCCGGCGATGACCAGGACGCCGCCGAACCTGGCTGTGCCGGCGGCGTTGGCATGGCGAAAGACATCGCCGCAACGGTCTACGCCCGGCCCCTTGCCGTACCACAGGCCGAACACGCCGTCGTATGTCGCGCCGGGGAACAGCCCGACCTGCTGGCTGCCCCAGACGGCGGTCGCCGCCATGTCTTCGTTGAGGCCGGGCTGGAAGGTGATGTGATGCTCGGCGAGGTGTTCCCTTGCTTTCCACAGGCCGAGGTCGAGGTTGCCGAGGGGACTGCCGCGATAGCCGGAAATGAAACCGGCGGTATTCAGCCCGGCCGCGAGATCGCGCTCGCGTTGCAGCATGGGCAGGCGAATCAGGGCCTGGGTGCCAGTCAGGAAGACGCGGCCGGCGGTGGCGGTGTATTTGTCGTCCAGCCTTGCCGTGACAGCGGCTGGCGGAGCGGGCTTGCTCATGATGCTCTCCCTGGTGACGCCTTGTGGGCGTGATCGAATGATCCGCTGCCGGGGGTGGTGGCAACGGGCATCTTGGAGCTTTGAGTTTAGCCGAAGCGGAATGTTCCGGTCAGGTCAGGAACTGGGTGGCGCGATCAAGATCCTTGTGCGTATGTCCTTCATACAGCGCCGAGACGAATTTTCGCCAGATGAGATCTGGTTCGCCGATGCGGAAACCGCAGAAATACTGGTCGTTAGCGCCCATTTCCTGAACGGCCTGAACGGTAAGGCGTGACACTTCATTGAGGCCGAGCTGGACGGTGGCGTTGAGCCAGACATTGGCCGGAATCTTCTGGGCGATCCTGGCCCGGAAGCCGTAACGCGCTATCTCTATCACTTCAATGTTGACCGGCTTTTCAAAGAGCCCGCCTGCATTGCTCAGGTAGGCCGGGCATTTGACCGAAAAGCGCCGATGCTGGCGTATTTTCTTGGCCGCCCCATGGGCCGGAAGCTTGGGGAGTATGCCGGCGTAGGCTGGAAGGTCATAGATCAGATGGAGGAGGGTCTTCTTGCGATCACTCAGTTTGTCGAAGACCTGGGTCTTCTGGTTGAAGAAATAATCGATCAGGTCGGGCGTCAATACCGGGTCGTTGGTCGTGAAGAATCGGCGGTTCGGAATCTGGATGTTGGTCAGCCGGGTTTCGACGAAGTAGTGGTAAAGATTGCGGTTCGGTGCCTTGCCGGCATAGGCTTTACGCATCTTGTCCGGCGCATGTTTGAGATCCAGCGTGGCACCGACGGCCGGGGCGCCATTGACGAAGTCGTATTTCTCGACGACGTTGGCGGTCAGTCGCTTGAAGAAGAGCAGCGACTCGTACATCTCGATGTGGCGAGGATTGACGGCAATGACCAGATGGCGGGTATCGAAGAAGGTCGTGCAGTATTCGTACATGAACTTCATGAGCGGAAAGAGGATGGTGCCGCCGGTTCGCCGAAAGCGCGGATGAACGGCAAGGGCCGAGACTTCGGCGATGTTGCCTTTTTTCTCGCGGACGCTGCTCAGGTCGAAGATGTGCTGGAGCGGAAAGCCGATGGCGCTCTCCCGGATCAGCGACAGGGTGCCGACCACCTGGTCGTCGAGTTTTGCGCACAAGGTCGTGGTCGTCGGCAGGGCATGATAGAGCGTGATGCGCATGCCGGACGGGTCGGGGGTCATGAAGTCGCTGCTGACATAGGCGTCGTGCAGCAACTTGAAGCAGGCTTCGAGTTCTTCGCGGCTTTCGGCGATTTTAAGGACGAGGCGCTTGTTCGGCTCGGGGTCGCAGTCGATGAAGGAGCGATAGACCTTGTGACGGCTCTTCTGCGGCAGCATGGCGAAAATTCTGCGGGCAGTCTTGCTGAAATAGAAGCGCAATCGGGCGAGGGCGGGCATCAATGACTCGGGCTGGATGAAATACGCTTTTATCATATCACCTTGTGATTGACAGCTATGAGGTGCCTCCGGACAATCAGCAGGTATTGTTTTTTGCCCCCCAACATTCAGGAGAAACATCGATGCAAGCCAGGCTTTCCGTAGTTGCCCTCTCCGTTGCTGCCGCTTTTGCCCTGTCTGCCTGCGGGCAGAAGGAAGAGCCAAAGCCCGTCGCCGCTCCGGCACCGGCGGCCAAGCCCGAAGTCGTCGTCAAGCTCGGCCATGTCGCACCGATGACCGGGCCGCAAGCCCACCTCGGCAAGGACAACGAAAACGGCGCCGTGCTCGCTGTCGAGGAACTCAACGCCAAGGGTATGGAAATCGGCGGCGCCAAGGTCAAGTTCGTGCTGGTTAATGAAGATGATGCCGCCGACCCGAAACAGGGCGCCATCGTGGCCCAGAAGCTGGTCGACGCCAAGGTTAACGGGGTCATCGGCCACCTCAATTCGGGCACCACCATCCCGGCCTCCAAGCTCTACGCCGATGCCGGCATTCCGCAGATTTCCGGTTCGGCGACCAACCCGAAATACACCCAGCAGGGCTTCGCCACGGCCTTCCGCGTCATGGCCAACGACGTCCAGCAGGGCAAGAGCCTGGGCGAATTTGCCGTCAAGCAGGGCGTCAAGACTGTCGCCATCGTCGATGACCGCACGGCCTACGGCCAAGGTCTGGCCGACGAGTTCAGGAAGGCGGCCGAAGCGGCCGGCATCAAGGTTGTTGCCAGTGAGTACACCACCGACAAGGCAACCGACTTCAAGGCCATCCTGACCAAGATCAAGTCGACCAAGGCCGAACTGGTCTTCTTCGGCGGCATGGATGCTCAGGGCGGCCCGATGGCCAAGCAGATGAAGGAACTCGGCATCAAGGCCAGGTTCCTCGGCGGCGATGGTATCTGTACGCCGGAGTTCATGAAGCTGGGCGGCCCGGCGACCGAAGGCCAGTTCTGCTCGCTGCCCGGCATGCCGCTGGAAAAGCTGGCCAAGGGCCCGGCCTTCCGCGAGAAATTCACCAAGAAATTCGGTGGCGAAATCCAGCTTTACGCACCCTATGTCTATGACGCCGTGATGGTCATGGCCGACTCCATGCAGCGGGCCGATTCGGTCGACCCGGTCAAGTTCCTGCCGGCTGTTGGCAAGACGAAGTACGACGGCGTGACCGCGATGATCGAGTTCGACGCCCTGGGTGACCTCAAGGGTGGCGCCATTTCGATCTACAAATACACGGCCGGCAAGCTCGAGTATGTCGAGACACTCGGTGGCAGTCCGCTCGACGCAGCCAAAGCCGACCTCAAGGAAGCCGTCGCTGACGTCAAGGATGCGGCCAAGGCCGTGGCCGGTGCGGCAACGGCGGTGGGCAAGGAAGCGGTAGGCGAAGCCAAGGAAGCCGCCAAGGCCGCGGCCGAAGCCGGCAAGGATGTGGTCAAGGCCGGTGCTGCTGCCGTCAAGGATGCGGCTGAAGCGACCAAGGCGGCGGCAGAAAAGAAGTAATCGTTCAATCCGCTGCATGGAAACGGCACCGCAAGGTGCCGTTTCCATATGGTTCACAAGAAAAAGACTAAATGGATATTTTCCTCCAGCAGATCATCAACGGTCTCGTCCAGGGCAGCATCTACGCGCTGGTCGCGCTGGGCTACACGATGGTCTACGGGATCATGGGCCTGATCAATTTCGCCCATGGCGAAGTGGTGATGATCGGCACCTTGGTCACCATCACGGTCGCCGGATCGCTGATCAAGGCCGGCATGCCGGTGGCGCTGGCCGGACTGGCCGGGCTCATGGCGGCGGTGCTGGTCTGCATGGCGCTTGGCTGGGCGCTCGAACGCGTCGCCTACCGTCCGCTACGCAACGCGCCGCGGCTGACTCCGCTGATCACGGCAATCGGCATGTCCATCGTCCTGCAGAATCTGGCGATGATGATCTGGGGGCGCAATTACCTGACTTTTCCGGCTCTCTTGCCGAAAATCGATTTCGAATTTGCCGGTGCCAATTTCACGGCCATCCAGATCATCATCGTGCTCGTCTCGGCGGCGACGATGGGCGGTCTGCTGCTCCTCGTCTATCGCACCAAACTGGGTATGGCCATGCGTGCCACGGCGCAGAACCCGGCAGTGGCCAGCCTGATGGGGGTCAATATCAATCGCGTCATCGCCGCCGCCTTCGTTATCGGCTCGGCGCTCGGTGCCGTGGCCGGCGTCATGGTGGGCGCCTACTACGAAATCGCCCATTACCAGATGGGCTTCATGCTCGGCCTCAAGGCCTTCACGGCGGCCGTGCTCGGCGGTATCGGCAATCTGGCCGGCGCCATGCTCGGCGGCATCCTGCTCGGCATCATCGAGGCGCTGGGCGCAGGCTATATCGGCGATCTGACCGGTGGTTTCCTCGGTAGCCACTATCAGGATATCTTCGCCTTCGTCGTGCTGATCGTCGTCCTCATGTTCAAGCCTTCCGGACTGTTTGGCGAAAAGACGGGAGACCGGGCGTGAAAATGGGTCAGTTTTTCCGCTCGATGCCAGGCATCGGTCTGGCTGCCGCGCTCCTGATTGCACTGCCTTTCGTTGCTGCGCTGGGAGGTCAGGCCTGGGTGCGCATTCTCGATTTCGCCATTCTTTACGTCTTTCTCGCCCTCGGCCTCAATATCGTCGTCGGTCTGGCCGGGCTGCTCGACCTTGGCTACATCGCCTTCTATGCCGTCGGTGCCTATACCTGGGCCTTGCTGGCGAGTCCGCACTTCGGGCTGCACTGGCCGATCTGGGCCATTCTGCCGCTCGGTGCCGGGCTGGCCTGTTTTGCTGGCGTCCTGCTTGGCTCGCCGACGCTCAAGCTGCGCGGCGACTATCTGGCCATCGTGACACTCGGTTTCGGCGAAATCGTCCGCATCTTCCTCAACAACCTCAATGCACCGATCAATGTCACCAACGGGCCGCAGGGCATCACGCTGATCGATCCGGTCAGTTTCGGCGCCTTCAAGTTCTCCGGGGCGACGCAGATTCTCGGCGTTTCGTTGAGCGGGCCGCAGAAGTATTACTTCCTGCTCGTGGCCTTGGCCATCCTCGTCATCATTATCAACGTGCGTCTGCAGAATTCGCGCGTCGGGCGTGCCTGGCAGGCCATCCGAGAGGATGAGATCGCCGCCAAGGCGATCGGCATCAATACCCGCAACCTCAAGTTGCTCGCCTTTGCCATGGGCGCCAGTTTTGGCGGCGTCGCCGGCGGCATTTTCTCGGCCATGCAGGGTTTCGTCTCGCCGGAGAGCTTCTCGCTGATCGAATCGATCATGATCCTGGCCATGGTCGTTCTCGGCGGTATGGGCCACATCCCCGGTGTCATCCTCGGGGCCGTGCTGCTTACGGTGCTGCCGGAAGTCCTGCGCTACGGCGTCGGGCCCTTGCAGATGGCCGTCTTCGGCAAGATGCTGGTCGACCCGGAAAGCCTGCGCATGCTCATCTTCGGGTTGGCCCTGGTCCTCGTCATGCGCTTCAAGCCGGCCGGTCTGTGGCCCTCGCCGGAACGTCAGCGTGAACTGCAGGAGACCGGCAAATGAGTGCGAATTTGTCACCACTGCTGCTCGAAGCAAAAGCGGTCGCCAAGCATTTCGGTGGCGTCAAGGCGCTGCAGGATGTTTCGCTGAGCATCCGTCGCGGTGAGATCTACGGCCTGATCGGCCCGAATGGTGCCGGCAAGACGACTTTTTTCAATTGCATGACTGGCCTTTATGTGCCGGACGGTGGTGGCTTCGTCTTCGACGGCACGCCGCTCGTTGCCGATGCGCCGGACAAGGCGGCCGGGCGCGGCATCGCCCGCACTTTCCAGAATATCCGCCTGTTCGGCAACATGACGGCGTTGGAAAATGTCATGGTCGGCCGCCATGTGCGGACCGGGGCCGGCGTGCTCGGGGCCATGTTCCGCAATGCCGCGACGCGGGCCGAGGAAGCTGCCATCCGCCAGCGCGCCATCGACCTCCTGCATTACGTGCGGATCGAAGAGCGGGCCGACGATCTGGCGAGAAATCTCTCCTACGGCGACCAGCGCCGACTGGAAATCGCCAGGGCGCTGGCCACCGACCCGAAACTGCTCTGTCTGGACGAGCCCGCCGCCGGCATGAATGCGACGGAAACCGAACAACTGCGCGACCTGATCGAAGGCATTCGCCGTGACGGCACGACCATCCTGCTCATCGAGCACGATGTCAAACTGGTCATGGGTCTGTGCGATCGGGTTGCCGTTCTCGATTATGGCGCGCTGGTCATCGAGGATGTGCCGGCCGTGGTGCAAAAGGATCAACGCGTCATTGAGGCATACCTAGGTGCTTGAAGTTACCGGACTCCACGTCGCCTATGGCGGCATCCAGGCGGTGCGCAGCATCACCTTCCACGTCAATGAAGGCGAGACTGTGGCGCTCATCGGCGCCAACGGCGCGGGCAAGACGAGCACCCTGAAAGCGATTTCGCGAGTCCTCGATGCGGTCGGCGGCGATGTCCATTTCTGTGGCGAAAAGATCAGCCACAGTGCGCCGCACGACATCATCCGCAAGGGCATCGCGCTGGTGCCGGAAGGGCGCGGCGTCTTTCCCCGCCTGAGCGTGCTGGAAAACCTGCACATGGGCGCCTTCATCCGTGACGATGCGGCCGGGGTCGCGGCAGATCTGCAAAAAGTCTATGGCTATTTCCCCCGCCTCAAGGAGCGCGAGGCGCAACTTGCCGGGACGCTCTCCGGCGGCGAACAGCAGATGCTGGCCATCGGCCGTGCCCTGATGAGCCGCCCGAAAATGCTGCTCCTCGATGAACCGTCAATGGGGCTGGCGCCGATCATGGTCCAGAAGATTTTCGAGGTCATTCGCGCCGTCGCGGCGGATGGCATGACCATCCTGCTCATCGAGCAGAATGCCCGGCTGGCACTGCAGTCGAGTCAGCGGGGTTATGTCATGGAAAGCGGTGAAATCACCTTCAATGGCGATTCGGCGATGCTGCTCGATGATCCCAAGGTGCGCGCCGCCTATCTCGGCGAGTAAGTTCGTCCATGCCCGTTACACCCTTCCTGGCCCTGGCCTGTCCGCTCGACGGTGCGCCGCTGCATCGTCATGGCGCTACCTGGCGCTGCGCGGCCGGGCATAGTTTCGATATCGCCAGCCAGGGGTATGCCAACCTGCTGCCCGTCCAGCAGAAGCGTTCGCTCGATCCGGGCGACAGCAAGGAGATGGTTGCGGCGCGTCGCCGCTTTCTCAATGCCGGGCATTACCAGCCGATTGCCGCTGCGGTGAGCCGCGCCGTGCTGGCTGAGCGTGCGGCGGATGCGACGATCAGTTGCCTCGACGCCGGTTGTGGCGAGGGCTACTACCTGCGCCAGCTCGCCGCCGCGCCGGGCGCCGGACAGACGCTGGTCCTCCTCGGGCTTGATATCTCGAAGTGGGCCGTACTTTCCGCCGCCAAGCAGGACCAGCGGCCGAACTGGATAGTCGGTACCAATGCCCATCTGCCGGTGCTGCCGGCAAGGCTCGACAGGGTGCTGTGCATGTTCGGCTTTCCTGTCTATGCCGAGTTCGCCCGTGTGCTGAAAGCGGGCGGCGAATTACTGCAGGTTGATGCCGGGCCGGACCATCTGCGCGAACTGCGGGAAATCATCTATCCCGCCCTGAAGCCTGAGCGCCTCGCGGAGCAGGACATCCCGGCCGGCTTTCGCAGCCTGTCCACGGAAAGCATTCGTTTTTCGCTGAGTCTCGATGGCCAGGCGCAGATCGCTGACCTGCTTTCCATGACGCCGCATCTCTATCGGGCCAGTGCCGAAGGGCGGGCCAGGGCGGCGGCGCTGAACACGCTGGTGGTGACTGTGGACGTTCGCCTGACACGTTTCGGGCGGCAAGCCTGACGGCGGGGCATCCGTGCTTTTTTAGCTGGATCAAACGATTTGCCGAACTCTGGGGCGACAATGCACGACATTGCCTTTCACTGGAACGCCTCGCCATGAACTTTCGCCCCTCCCTCGCTGCGCTGGCCGCCCTCTTCCTTGCCACGGCGCTGCATGCCAACGAGGCCAAGCCGGTCGATGGTGCGCCCAAAATGGCCTACGGGCTCATGATGAAGCAGGGCGACCGACTGATTTTCTCGCCTTGCCGCGACCGCAGCTACGCCAATGTCGAGGATGTTTCAGCCGATGGCGCCGTGACGAAGGTCTTGAACAGCGTCGGTCTCGATAGCGGCAAACGGCTTTATGTCGAACTGCTCGGTGTACTCGACAACGGCACCTTGAAAGCCTCGGCCTTCAACATGGCTCGGGTCGAAGGGCGCTGCCAGATGCCGGGTGGCAAGGAAGAATCATGGCGGGCCGCCGGCAACGATCCGGCCTGGGCGCTGGTCGCCGGGGGCGAACATGTCCGCCTGCAGCGCTATGGCAGGCCCGATGTCGTGCTGCCCTATGCCGAATTCAGGAGCGAAGGAAATCTCAGTCGTTACGATGCATCAACGGACGGCAACAAGCTGGCCGTCCGCCTGGAAAAGACGCTCTGCCGGGATGTTCAGGCCAACGGCGCCTTTGCCTGGACGGCTTCAGTCGAGGTGAACGGTCAGGTGCTCAAGGGCTGCGCCTGGCAGCGCTGAAAATCAGCTTGTCGAAAAGGTGAAGGCGTCGGCGAAGAACTCTTCTTCCGGCAGGCCCTGTGCCGTGAAATCGCGCCGGGCGGCATCGATCATCACCGGCGCTCCGCAGGCATAGGCCTGATAGCCGGACAAGTCGGGGAAGTCGGCCAGCACGGCGGCATGGACGAAGCCGGTACGACCGTTCCAGGCGTCGCCGCTAGCAGGCTCGGAGAGAACCGGTACGTACGTAATGTTGGCGTGTTCGGCCGCCCATTTTTCCGGCAGCACATTCTGGTACAGGTCGAGGCGCGCCTTGGCGCCCCAGTAGATGAACATCGGGCGCTGGCATTTTTCGGCGATGGCGTGTTCGACGATGGCCTTGATCGGCGCGAAACCGGTGCCGCCGGCGAGCAGGATCATCGGTTTGGTCGAATCCTCGCGCAGGTAGAAGGTGCCGTGCGGGCCGTTGAAGCGCAGGATGTCGCGGACCTTGAGGGTACTGAATACCTGCTCGGTGAACAGGCCGCCGGGAACGTGACGGATATGCAACTGCAGCACCGCATCGTCGTGTGGCGCGTTGGCCAGCGAGTAGCTGCGCTTCTTGCCATCCTTGAGCAGGATGTCGATATATTGCCCGGCCCAGAATTGCAGGCGCTCATTGGCTGGCAGGCGGAGGTGGATCTCGATGACGTCGGGGGCCAGCTTTTCGAGCTTCTCGATGCGCGAGGGCAGGGTCTTGACCGGGATGTCGCTGGCCGAGCCGAGCTGCTTGCACTCGATGACCAGATCGGACTGAGCGCTGGCGCAGCAGTAGAGCGTCAGGCCGGCGGCTTTTTCGTCGTCCTTGAGGGCGTGGGCCTGCGCCTTGCCGTGATCGACCTTGCCACTGAGTACCTTGCCCTTGCAGGCGCCGCAAGCCCCGTCCTTGCAGCCGTAGGGTAGCGTCAGGCCCTGACGCAGCGCGGCGTCGAGCAGGGTTTCGCCGCTTTCAGCCGCGAATTCGCGACCGCTTGGCTGGACAGTGATCTGGTAGCTCATAAAATCCCCTTGGCCGTCGGCTACAATGCCGGCGTGCAAAAAATCCTGATTGTCGGCAGCGGGGACGTCGCCCGCCGCATCCTCTCCCACCTTGCCCAGAGCCCCTTTCGCGCCCGCGTCTATGCGCTGCTGCGCGATCCGGCACGGGCCGCGACATGGCGCGATGCAGGGGCGATACCGGTGCTGGCCGATCTCGACGACCGGGGCAGCCTGCAACGACTGGCCGGACTGGCCGACCTCGTGCTGCATCTGGCGCCACCGCCCAGTACTGGCAGTCATGACACGCGGACCCGCAACTTGCTGGCGGCCTTGAGCAAGGGCAAAAGTCTACCACGGCGTCTCGTTTACGTAAGCACGACGGGGGTTTACGGTGACTGTGGCGGGGCGCAGATCGATGAAACGCGTCGCCTCAATCCGGAAAGTTCGCGGGCTGGCCGGCGGGTCGATGCCGAAAGCTGCCTGCGCGCCTGGGGACAACGGACGGGTGTAAAAGTCAGCATTCTGCGCGCACCGGGCATCTACGCCGCCGACCGCCTGCCGGTTGAGCGTCTGAACAAGGCGATGCCGGCCTTGTGTGAGCCCGACGATGTCTACACCAACCACATCCACGCCGACGATCTGGCCGCTGCCTGTGTCGCCGCGCTGCATCGCGGCGGTGCCAACCGCGTCTACAATGTCGTCGATGATTCCGACCTGAAGATGGCCGAGTATTTCGACCGGGTTGCCGATGCCTGGGAGCTACCGCGCGCGCCGCGCATTTCGCGGGCGGCGGCGGAGAAAACCTTGTCACCAGTACAGATGTCCTTCATGCGCGAATCCCGGCGTATCGGCAACCAGCGCCTGAAAAATGAATTGAAACTGCGTTTCGCCTACCCGACGGTCGATGTCGGGATAGCCGATGCGCTTGCTAGGAGAAACGCATGCTAGTCGTCAAGACGCTGCATATCTGGATGGTGGTCTCGTGGTTTGCCGGCCTGTTCTACCTGCCGCGCATCTTTGTGAACCTGGCCATGGTGCCGGCCGACAGCGTCGCCGAGCGCGACCGCCTGTTGCTGATGGCCGGCAAACTCTACAAGTTCATGACGCCGCTTGGGGTGTTGGCGGTACTGACCGGATTGTGGCTGTGGTTCGGCTATGGATTTTCCGGTGGCTGGCTCCATGCCAAGACGACGCTGGTGGCCGGGTTGGCCATCTATCACTGGCATTGTGGCCGTGTCCTCAAACAGTTTCAGGCCGGCGGCAACAAGAAAACCCATATCTGGTTCCGTTTTTATAACGAACTGCCGGTCATCGTTCTCCTGATCGTCCTCTTCCTCGTCGTCCTCAAGCCTTTCTGACATGAATACCTATTTCGCAATTTGCCCGCGCGGGCTGGAAGAGCATCTGCTGGAAGAACTCCGTGGCGTTGGCGGCGAAGAGCTGCGGACGACGCATGGCGGCGTTTTCTTTCGCGGCGACTGGTCGGTCTGCTACCGCGCCAACCTCGAGTCGCGACTGGCCACCCGCATCCTCTGGCATATCGTCAAGGGCCCGTACGCCAAGGAAGAAGACATCTACCGTCTGGCCGTCCGCCAGTTGTGGCCGAATCATTTCGACGTGACGCGGACCATGCGCGTGGTGACGACGGCGATCAAGTGCCCGCTCAAGTCCCTCGATTTCGTCACGCTGCGCGTCAAGGATGCCATCTGCGACCGCTTCCGCGAGGACCGCGGTGACCGCCCGAATATCGAAACGCGCCATCCTGATGTCAGCATTCATGTCTTCCTCTCTGAAAACGAATGCACGCTGTATCTCGACACCTCAGGCCAGCCGCTGTGGCAGCGCGGTTTCCGCAAGGCCAGCGTGGATGCGCCACTCAAGGAAAACCTGGCGGCCGGCATCCTCAAAATCACCGGCTGGCAACCCGGCATGCCGCTTGTCGACCCGATGTGCGGTAGTGGCACCTTCCTGCTCGAAGCTGTGCAGATGGCGCTTGACCGGGCGCCCGGCCTGGATCGCGGGTTTTCCTTCGAGATGCTGCGCAATTTCGAGGCGCTCAACTGGGCAACGATCCGTCAGGCTGCCGAGGCTCGCGTCAAGCCGGCCGAGCCGCTGGATATTCGTGGCTACGACATCGACGACAAGGCCGTGCGCGCCACCCGGCGCAATCTGCAGGAGGCCGGTTTCGGCAATGTCGTCACGGTGGACCGGGAAGACCTGCTGGAAACCCAGCCGCTGACTGATCACGGCGTTCTCGTCACCAACCCGCCCTATGGTGAACGGATCGGCGAACAGGACGAACTGGCGGCTTTCTATCCCGAACTCGGTTCGGCGCTGAAAAAGCACTGGGCCGGCTGGAACTGCTTCTTCTTCACAGCCGACCTGCGTTTGCCTAAACTGGTCGGACTCAAGCCCAGTCGCAAGACGCCACTCTTCAACGGTCCGCTTGAGTGCCGCCTGTTCGAGATACGCATGGTCGCCGGGAGCAATCGCAAGCCGTGATTGCTGCAATGCAAAAAGCATGAGATTTTGATCCTGGTCAGCTTGTGGCGCTGAGCACCATGCGAGGATCAAGGTTTTGCCAAAATATAAGTTCAGGAGATAGCAGATGTCAGTTCAGGCCTTGTACCAGCAAAAACGCATGTCCGCCGCCGATGCCATCCGTGTCGTCAAGAATGGCGACACCATCGTCGTCCCGACTGCCGTCGGTGAACCGCCCAGTCTGCTGACGGCCTTGTCCGATGCGCGTCGCGAATTTCGCGATGTGCAGGTTTCGCAGATTCTGGCTGTCCGCAAATACGGCTACCTGGATCCGGAAACTGTCGAGAATGTTCGCCACACGGCCTATTTCTACAGCGGCGCCACCCGTCCGGGCGCCAAGGAGGGCTGGGTCGATTTCATCCCCGCCTATTTCTCTGAAATGCCCGCCCAGATCGACCGTGGCCTGATGCCGGCCGATGTGGTGGTCAGCATGGCTTCACCCATGGACGAACATGGTTTCTTCTCGCTGGCCCTGGCCGCCGACTACACGATGGCGGCGATCCGCCGGGCCCGTGTCGTGGTCCTTGAAGTCAATCCGAATGTGCCGTTTGCCAATGGCGACTGCCATATCCACATCTCCCAGGTCACGGCGCTCTGTGAGAGCGACGAGCCCATCCTCGAAGTCGGCCTGCCGAAAATCGGTCCGGTCCAGGAAGCCATCGGCAAGTACGTCGCCGACATGATTCCGGATGGTGCGACGCTGCAGATCGGTTACGGCGGCATCCCCGACGCCGTGGTCATGCAACTGACCGACAAGCGCGACCTCGGCATTCATACCGAAATGGTCGGCGACGGCATCATGTCGCTGGTCGAGGCCGGTGTCGTGACCAATCGCAAGAAAAACTATCATCCGGGCAAAATGCTGGCGACTTTCGCCCTGGGCTCGAAGAAGCTCTACCAGTTCATGCACCGCAATCCGGCGCTCGAAATGCACCCGGTCGATTTCACCAACGACCCCTATCTGGCCGGCCAGAACGACAACCTGCACGCCATCAACGCAACGATGCAGATCGATTTTCTCGGCCAGTGCGGCTCGGAAAGCCTGGGCCCGATTCCCTACTCCGGCACCGGCGGCCAGTCCGATTTTGTCCGTGCAGCCAACCGCTCGAACGGCGGCAAGGCCTTCATCGTCCTGCCGTCGACGGCCAAGGACGACACCATTTCGCGCATCGTCCCGACCCTGTCGCCGGGCACCCACGTGTCGACGAGCAAGAACGACATCAACTACGTCGTCACCGAGTTCGGTGTTGCCCAGTTGCGTGGCAAGACGGCCAAGCAGCGCACCGAAGCGCTGATCGGTATCGCCCATCCGAATTTCCGCGGTGAGCTGCGTGATGCGGCAAAGCGTCTGAAACTGCTCTAAGCGCCCGGGGCGACGGAGTTTCCGTCGCCTTCCGCTTACAACTTGTAGCAAATTTAATCGCACTTCCCGCCTAAAATTGTCTATCGTTTAATTGTGGTCAAGGAAGGCTGGAGTTCACCATGAAATCGGCAAAAATCCTGATGGTCGTGCTGGCGGTGGTGATGGCCGGGATGGCGTCGAGTGCCTCGGCGCACGGTCCGCGTGGGCGTGTCGGTGTGTACATTGGCGGTCCGGTGTGGAGCCCCATGTGGTACCCGCCGCCTTCTTATTATTACCCGCCGCGGGTGGTCGTTTTGCCGCCCGTGCAGCCACCTGTCTATATCGAGCAGCAGCAGGAAGCTGCACCCGCGGGCCAGTCGTACTGGTATTTCTGCTCCAGCGCCAAGGGTTATTACCCTTATGTCAAGGAGTGTCCGGAAGGCTGGCAGGAAGTTCTGCCGCAACCTGAGAGATGAAAATGGCCGAGAGAAAATTTGTTGCCGGACGTGCCGCCGTCGTTGTTGGCGCTGTCTTCCTGGGGGCTTGTACCGTGTTGCCGACCGGGCCTAGTGTCATGGTCCTGCCCGGAACTGGTCAGAGCATCGAAAGTTTTCGTGAAGATGACATGTACTGTCGGCAGTACGCGCACGTCCAGATTGGCGGCAAGACGGCACAGGATGCCGCCAAGGAGTCCGCTGTGACCGGTGCCGTTGTCGGTACGGCGATCGGCGCCGTGGCCGGCGCTGCGCTGGGTGGCAATCGCGGCGCAGCGGCAGGGGCTGGCGTTGGTTTGCTGGTGGGTAGTGCCAGCGGGGCAGATTCAGCGCGTGCTTCGGGGATGGGTACGCAGCGTCACTACGACAATGCCTTTATCCAGTGCATGTACACCAAGGGACATCGCGTCCCGGTGTCGGGCAACATGTCCGTTCCCCGGGCGACTGCGCGCACCCCGGATGCCAATATTCCTCCGCCGCCTCCGGGTTCGCCGCCGCCACCGCCGCCCGGCGTCAGGTAGAAATGGCTTGATGAAAAATGCCCGGCTTGCCGGGCATTTTTCATGGTGCGCGATGTTTTCGTATCGCCGTCAAGCGACGCCGGCGCTGTGCGCCTGGACATCGGCCCAGTAGCTGGAACGGACCATGGGGGCGCAGGCGGCGCCGGTAAATCCCATCTTTTTGGCTTCTTCCTCGAACATCTTGAAGGTGTCGGGATGGACGTAGCGGGTGACCGGCAGGTGGTGGCCGGAGGGCGCCAGGTACTGGCCGATGGTGAGCATCTCGACGCCGTGGGCGCGCAGGTCGCGCATGACCTCGAGAATTTCCTCGTCGGTTTCGCCAAGGCCGACCATCAGGCCGGACTTGGTGGAAACGTTCGGGTAGCGCGCCTTGAACTGCTTGAGGAATTCCAGCGAGTGCGTGTAGTCGGCGCCGGGGCGGGCCTGTTTGTAAAGGCGCGGCACGGTTTCCATGTTGTGGTTGAGGACATCGGGCAGGGCGCCGCCGAGGACATCAAGGGCGACTTCCATGCGGCCACGGAAGTCGGGGACCAGGGTCTCGACGGTGGTGGTCGGCGACAGTTCGCGGACATTGCTGATGACGTCGACAAAATGCTGGGCGCCGCCGTCGCGCAGGTCGTCACGGTCGACGCTGGTGATCACGACATAGCGCAGCTTCAAGAGGGCGACCGATTCGGCCAGTTCGCGCGGTTCGTCGGGATTGGGTGGCAGCGGTTGGCCGTGACCGACGTCGCAGAAGGGGCAGCGGCGGGTGCAGATGTCACCGAGGATCATGAAAGTGGCGGTGCCGCGGCCGAAGCATTCGCCGATGTTGGGGCAGGCGGCTTCTTCGCAGACGGTATGGAGCTTCTTCTCGCGCAGCATGCTCTTGATCTCGCCGAAACGCCCGGCACTGTTGCCGGCCTTGACGCGAATCCACTCGGGTTTGCGCAGCGGGGTGTCGACCGGCACGATCTTGATGGGAATGCGCGCCGTCTTCAGTTCGCCTTTTTGTTTGACGCCTTTTTCAGCCATGTTGTTTGTCCAGTTGCCGTAGCAAATGTTGAGAGAGTTGCTCACCGGCTTCATGCAGCGTGAGCGGAATGTTCAGGTCTTTGGTCTGGATGACCTTGAGCCCGGCATAGCCGCAGGGATTGATCGCGGCGAAGGGGGAAAGATCCATGTCGACGTTGAGCGAGACGCCATGATACGAACAGCCGTTGCGGATGCGCAGGCCGAGGGCGGCGATCTTGGCTTCGCCGACATAGACGCCGGGGGCGCCGTCACGCCGTTCGGCACTGACGCCTTGGCTCGCCAGCAGGTCGATGACGGCCTGCTCGATGGCGGTGACCAGTTCGCGTACCTTGATTTTCAGGCGGGCGAGGTCGAGCAGCAGGTAGATCACGACCTGACCGGGGCCGTGGTAAGTGACCTGCCCGCCGCGGTCGATCTTGACGATGGGAATGCCGATGTCGTGCAGGATGTGCTCCGGCTTGCCGGCCTGGCCCAGGGTGTAGACCGGCGGGTGCTCGACAATCCAGATTTCATCTGGCGTTTCAGCCGTCCGGCTGGCCGTGAAATCCTGCATGGCCTGAAAGGTCGGCGCGTAGTCGACCTGGCCGAGCCGTTTGACACGCAGGGTCACAGCGCAGCCTCCGAACCTTTTGTGCGTGACATGAATTCAGTTTGTCGGCAGCCGGCGCAGTTCGGATTGCTCGCATCCCCGCAAAGCGGGGCCCCTGCTCGGTACCTCACAGCACCACTTTGACCATCGGGTGGCCGCTCAGGTCGGTGTAGAGCGCGTCCAGTTGCGGCTTGGAACGGGCGATGACGGTGCAGGTCAGGCTCAGGTAGTTGCCGCCCGAGCTGGCGCGCATTTCCATGGTGGCGGCGTCGAAGTCCGGGGCGTGTATGGTGACAATGTCGAGGACGACCTGAGCCAGGTCATCATGGGCCTTGCCCATGATCTTCAGGGGAAACTCACAGGGAAATTCGAGGAGCGTGTCCTTGTACGAAGCCATCTCAGCCTTTACGCATTACGTTGTTCTTGAAATCCTGATACCACTGCCACATCTGCTCGCTGAGCGGGCCGGGCCGGCCAGCATTCGGACCCTTGCCGACAGGTTCGCCATCGAGCCTTGTGATGGCCAGGATTTCCTTTGTGGATGAGGTCATCCAGACCTCGTCGGCGGCCCGAAGTTCAGTTTCTTCGATTTCGGCAACCCTGACTGGCTGACCATGCTGTCCGGCCAGCTCGAGGATCACGTCGTAGGTGATGCCGGGCAGCATCAGTTCGGTCTTGGGTGGCGCGCAGAGTACGCCATCCCTGACGATGAAGATGTTCGAAGCTGCCCCTTCCTTCATAAGGCCGTCACGGATCAGCAGCGCTTCGGCACAGCCTTGCTCGACGGCCTGCTGGCGGGCCAGGACGTTGGCGAGCAGCGAAATGACTTTGAGGTCGCAGCGTGACCAGCGCAGGTCCGGCACTGTGATGGCGGAAACACCCTGAGCGCGCACCTCGGCTGATGTCGTCACCAGCGGCGAGGCGAAGGCGAAGGCTGTCGGCGGCACGGTCGCCGGCGGGAAGGCATGGTCGCGCTTGTTGTCGGCGCCGCGCGTGACCTGCAGGTAGATCGACTGGTCGTCCCAGGGGGCGGCGTCGATCAGTTGCAGCACCACACTTTTCCAGGCGTCGGCCGTCAGCGGGTTGTTCAGCCTGATGCCGTCCAGACTTGCCTGCAGTCGCTTGAGGTGTTCGTCGATGCGGAAGGTTCGGCGCGAATAGACCGGAATCAACTCATAGACACCGTCGCCGTACAGAAAGCCGCGGTCAAGCGGCGAAATGCCCGCATCGGCCAGCGGCAGGAACTGGCCGTTGAGGTAAACGGGATCGGCGACGTAGGGGGTCACGGCTTAGTTGAACCAGAGGCGGATGGTATCGAGGATACGGATGAAGATGTTGCCGAGTTCCACTTTTTCAAGCGCGACTACGGGATATTCGTTATACGGCTTGCCTTCGATGGTGACCTTGAGCAGCCCCAGTTTCTGGCCGGCCTCGATCGGGGCGATCAGGCGTGGTTCGGCGACGAACTCGGACTTGACCTTGTCGGCGTAACCCTTGGGTACGGCGATGGCCAGGTCGCTGGCGAATCCGGCCTTGACCTCGCTCTGGGCTCCCTTCCAGACGCGCAGCGTGGCGACGGCCTGGTCCTTGGCCGATAGCGTCACGGCGTCATAGGAAATGTAGCCCCAGTTGAGCAGCTTCTGCGATTCGCTGGCGCGGGCGCTGTCCGAGGTCGTGCCAAGAACGACCGAAAGCAGGCGGCGCTTGTCGCGCAGGGCCGAGGAGATCAGGCAATAGCCGGCCGCTTCGGTATGGCCGGTCTTGACGCCATCGACCGTGGGATCGATGTAGAGCAGGCGGTTGCGGTTGGGCTGGGTGATGTTGTTGTAGGTGTATTCCTTCATCGAGTAATACTTCTTGTATTCCTCGGGGAAGTCGCGAATCAGGGCCGAAGCGAGCAGGGACAGGTCACGTGCCGTCGTGTAGTGCTCGGGATCGGGCAGGCCGGTCGAATTGCGGAAGCTCGACGCATTCATGCCCAGGCGTTTCGCCTCGCGGTTCATCATCTGGGCGAAGTTCTCCTCGCTGCCGGCAATGCCTTCTGCCAGTGTTACGCAGGCATCGTTGCCGGATTGCACGATCATGCCCTTGATCAGGTCTTCGACCGGCACCTGGGTATCGACCCGCACGAACATCTTGGAGCCGCCGGTGCGCCAGGCTTTTTCCGAGACGGGCAGCGGCTGCTCGAGGGCCAGGGTCTTCTTGTGCAGGGCGGCGAAGGTCAGGTAGGCCGTCATCAGCTTGGTCAGCGAGGCAGGCTCAAGGCGCTCGTCGGGCTTCTCAGTGGTCAATATCTGATTCGAGCCGATTTCCACCAGCAGCCAGGATTTGGCCGCCAGAGTCGGGGGGACGGGGAGTTGCTGGGCCATCGCCTGGGCGACGAAAACGAGACTCAAGGCGAGAAAGGCGGTCTTGCGGAACTGCAGCATTGGCTTTGTACTTTTTAGGCGTTGGGGGGAGGTGATTATACCCTTGGCTCGGACATGCCTTGCGGTGCCGCGGCGCAAAGGGCCTCGACAGCCGGATGGCGGATGCGGCGCTCATTGGAAATGGCGTAGATATGCTCACTGACCCCGGTCATGGCCCCGAGCGGCACGGCTTCCAGTTGCTTGGCGATCTGCCCGGCGAGCGCCAGCGGTGCCGGGAAAATGCCCAGACCACCCCGTCCGAAGGTCGTCAACAAGGCGCTGTCTTCGAATTCGCCGACAATTTTCGGGCGGACATTCGTGTTTTCGAGCCAGCGGTCGATGCGTCCACGCAGGGCATTGTGGCGCGTCGGCAGGAGGAGGGGGGCACCGCTCAGGCTCGCCGGGAAGCCCGGCTGGTAGCGTTCGGCCAATTCGGGGGCGGCAAACAGGCCGGTGGCGTACTCGCCGAGTGCCGTGCTAAAGACCTTGAGGTTGCCGCTGGGCGGTGCGGCCCGGTCGGTCAGCACGACGTCGAGACGGTGCAGTGCGAGGTCGGCGAGCAGCGTTTCGAATTCACCTTCGTCGCAGATCAGGTGAACATCGGCCGGCATGCTGGTCACCGTAGACAAGAGGCGATAGGCCAGCAACTTGGGGATGCCGTCGGAAATCCCCGCCCGCAGGCGCAGGGTGGACTCGCTGCCAACGCCTTCGACGGCATCAGCCAGCGCCTCGCCGAGCTGGAAGATCTGGTCGGCGTAGCCCTGCGCGACCCGCCCGGCTTCGCTCAACACCAGGCCGCGCCCCTGGCTGTTGAACAGCGCCTTGCCCAGCTGGCGTTCAAGCAGCGAGAGCTGCCCGCTGATCGTCTGGACAGCGACCCCCAGTCGTTCGGCTGCACGGGTAATGCTGCCTTCCTGGGCAACCACCCAGAAATAGTGGAGATGTTTGTAGTTGATGGGTGTCATAAGATTCACAGGAAAAATCGAAGAGTAATTCAATTTTGCTCAGATTTTTATCTTGCTGCAATGCAATACCATCCGCCTGTCTGTATTTTGAGGAGTTGAAAATGAAACGGATTGTCCTTTTTCTTGCGACCAACCTTGCGGTCATGCTGGTTCTCAGCGTGGCCACCAGTTTGCTGGGTGTCAATAAATTCCTGACCGCAAATGGTCTGAATATCGGCATGTTGCTGGCCTTCTCGGCCGTCATTGGCTTTGGTGGCGCCTTCATTTCGCTGCTCATGTCGAAAACCATGGCCAAGTGGAGCACCGGGGCACGGGTCATTGATGCACCGGGATCGTCGACTGAAATGTGGCTGGTGGACACTGTCGCCAAGCTGGCCAAGCGCGCCAACCTGCCGATGCCGGAAGTCGCCATCTATGATGGCGAGCCCAACGCCTTCGCCACCGGCGCCAGCAAGAACAGTTCGCTGGTTGCCGTGTCGACCGGCCTGCTGCAAGGTATGACGCGCGATGAAGCCGAAGCCGTGCTGGCCCACGAAGTCGCCCACATCGCTAACGGCGACATGGTGACGATGACCCTGATTCAGGGCGTCGTGAACACTTTCGTCGTCTTCCTCTCGCGCATCGTCGGTTACGTCGTCGATGGCTTCCTGCGTCGCGGCGACAGCGAAAACACCGGTCCCGGCATCGGCTACATGGTGACCAGCATGATCTGCGAAGTCGTCTTCGGTCTGCTCGCCAGTATTCTCGTCGCCTGGTTCTCGCGTCAGCGGGAGTTCCGTGCCGATGCCGGTGCGGCTGGCCTGATGGGCTCGCCGGTGCCGATGCAGAACGCACTGCGCCGTTTGGGCAGCCTGCATACCGAACCCTTGCCGCAAAGCATGGCGGCCTCCGGGATCGCCGGCGGCAGCAGCTGGATGGCCCTGTTTTCGACCCATCCGCCGCTTGAAGAACGGATCGCAGCACTGGGCGGTCGTTAACCGATGCCAGCCAATGGCACGCGCTTTGCTAAGAAATGTTCATGATGCAATGCACAAAAGTACTGACCTTCGCTCTGGGCTGCGCTGCGACACTCGCTGTGGCGCAGCCCGAGTACGACCTGCCGAAGCTTGAGGCGCTGGCGCTATCCTCCAGTCGTTCCGTCATGGCGGCACGCGACCAGATCACGGTGGCGCGTTATGCGGTGGATAGTGCTGGCGCCTTCCCCAACCCGGAGCTGGAATATCTGGGCGGGACTTCGCGCAGTCGAGGGGTGGGCGGTACGACCGGCGATGCGCGCAGCGTCACGCTGACCCAGCCGCTGGATATGCCGTGGCGGCGGACGGCGCGGATAGGCGCGGCGGAAGCCGGGCTGGAATCGACGACGGCTGCGGTCAGGGCTTTTGAGGCAGATACCCTGGCACGCCTGCGTTTGCGCTATTTCGAGGTGCTGCGGCGGGAGGTTGAACTGAGCAACACCCGGGAAGATATGGCTGCCATGGAGAGTGTGCGCTCGCGTATTGCGCTCCGGGTGGAAACCGGTGAGGCGCCGCGCTTCGAGTTGATCAAGGCCGAGGCCGAGTTGCTGAATGTTCAGAAAATTGCCCAGGCGGCTGGCTTTCGTCGCGAGCAGGCACGCTCGCAGTTGCGCCAGAGTGTAGGCGGCGCCTTGGCGGCCGATTTTGCGCTGCGCGGTAGCTTGCGCGCTGTTCCGGACTTGCCTCCGCTCGATAACTTGCGCCGGCAACTGGCCGAAACCAGCCCGGATTTGGCGCGTGCACGCGCCGAAATGGTGCGCGCCCAGCATCAGCTCGATCTCGAGCGTCGTCAGCGCTGGCCCAATGTGGCGCTGAAAGCCGGCATGGATGAAGATCCCGAGACGCGCGCCAACAAGTTCGGTGTCGTCGTTTCGATTCCCCTGTGGGATAGGCGCAGCGGCCCGGTGGGCGAAGCCTCGGCCCAATTGTCGCGGGCCCGGCATGAGTTGGCGGCGCAGGAGTTTTCGCTGGCCCAGCTGTTAGAAATCGCTTTCCAGCAATATGAAATTGCCCAGGCTCAGGTTGTTGCACTGGAGTCCGGCATTCTCAAGCAGGCGGAGGCGGCCGTGAAAGTGGCGGAAGCAGCCTATCGCTTTGGCGAACGCGGCTTTCTCGAAGTACTCGATGCACAACGCGTTTTCCGCGCAGCGCGTGCCGAGCTGATTACGGCTCGCTATGAACTGGCTTCGGCGTGGGTTGAAATTGAACGACTACGGGCGATCCCCGGAGGAAAAGAATAATGAAAAAAGCCCTATTATTGCTGCTGACCGTGGCGACACTGGCAGGCTGCAACCAGGAGAAAAACAAGTCGGCAGCGCAGCAGGTGCGCGATCCCTTGAGCGTCACGCCATCGGCGGAGTTGCTCGGCCAGCTCAAATTGAGCGAGGTCAGCACCCAGCCCGTGGCCGAAACGCTGCGGGTCAGCGGACGCATCGATTTTGACGAGCAACGCCTGGCCCGTATCGGTGCCACGGTGACCGGCCGGGTCACGGATATCGATGCCCTGCTTGGCCAGAGCGTCAAAAAGGGCGAGGTGCTCGCCAAGTTGAACAGCAGCGAATTGTCCAGCCAGCAGCTGGCTTATCTCAAGGCACGGGCCCAGCTCGAGCTGAATCGACGCAATGCCGAGCGCGCCAAGGCCTTGTTTGAAGCCGATGTGATCGGGGCGGCCGAATTGCAGCGTCGGGAAAGCGAATACCAGATTTCGAAGGCTGAAACGCGGGCGGCCAGCGACCAGTTGCAGTTGCTCGGCGTCGGCACGGCGGCAATTGATCGTCTGGCCCGGCAAGGTGAGGTCAATTCCGTAACGCCGGTTGTTTCCACCCTGAATGGTGTCGTCGTCGAGCGCAAGCTGGCCCAGGGGCAGGTTGTCCAGCCCGCCGATTCGCTGTTTGTCGTCGCCGACCTGTCGCGCCTGTGGGCCGTGGCGCAGGTGCCGGAACAGCAGGTCAGCCAGGTCAAGGCCGGGCAGTCGGTCAGTATCGAGGTGCCGGCGCTGGCTAACGAAAAACTGGTGGGCAAGCTGATTTTTGTCGGCCAGACCATAGACCCGGAGACCCGTACGGTTCTCGTTCGCACCGAGCTGGATAACCGTGACGGCCGCCTCAAGCCCGCCATGCTGGCTTCCATGCTGATCGAGGCCAAGCCGGTGAATCGTCTGGTTGTGCCGGCCGGTGCCGTCGTTCGCGAAAATGACGAGGATCACGTCTTTGTCGCCGAGGGCGAAGGCGCCTTCCGTCTGGCCAAAGTCAAACTGGGCCCCGAGCATGCCGGGGTACGCGTCGTTCTGTCTGGCCTGAAGGGTGGGGAAAAACTGGTCGTCGACGGTGCCTTTCACCTGAACAACGAGCGTAATCGTCAGGAAATGGAGGGGTCGTGATCGAGTCCCTCGTTCGTGGGGCGCTCAAGCAGCGCCTGATCGTTGCCGTCATCGCCACGGTCCTTTTCTTCTTCGGGCTCGATGCGGCGCGCAAGCTGTCGGTCGATGCTTTTCCCGATGTAACCAACGTCCAGGTCCAGATCGCCACCGAGGCTACCGGCCGCTCGCCGGAAGAGGTCGAGCGTTTTGCCACGGTGCCGCTTGAGGTCGCGATGACCGGCCTGCCCGGACTGGAGGAAATGCGCTCGCTGAACAAGCCGGGGCTGTCGCTGATCACGCTCGTTTTCAACGACAAGACCGACGTCTATTTCGCCCGCCAACTGGTCATGGAGCGCCTGCTCGAGGTTGGTTCGCGCCTGCCGGCGGGTATCACGCCGGTACTGGGCCCGGTGTCGACCGGTCTGGGCGAGGTTTATCAATACACGCTGGAGCGGCCCGATGATGGCGACCGGACCCTGAGCGTCGAAGAGCTGATGAAGCGTCGCGTCGCTCAGGACTGGGTGGTGCGCCCGCTGTTGCGCTCGATTCCGGGCGTCGCCGAAATCAATTCGCAGGGTGGTTATGCCAAGCAGTATCAGGTCCTGGTCAATCCCGACAAGCTGCGCCATTTCGGGCTGAGCGTTGCCGACGTCTATCAGGCGGTGGGGCGCAACAACGCCAATGCCGGTGGCGGTGTCCTGCCGCAATACGCCGAGCAGTACCTGATTCGTGGTGTCGGACTGGTGCGCGATCTGGAAGACCTGCGCGCCATCGTGCTCAAGGAGAAAGATGGGGTGCCGGTCTACGTTCGCGATGTGGCGGATGTGCAGATCGGCCACGATGTCCGCCAGGGGGCCGTGATCAAGAACGGGACGACCGAGGCGGTCGGTGGCGTGGTCATGATGATCGCCGGCGGCAACGCCAAGGAAGTGGTCAGCCGGGTCAAGGCGCGGGTCGAGGAAATCAACCGCAAGGGCATGCTCCCCGACGGCCTCAAGATCGCGCCGTATTACGACCGCTCCGAACTGGTCGATGCGGCCCTGTGGACCGTGACCAAGGTGCTGCTCGAGGGCGTCGCACTCGTTGTCGTCGTGCTCTTCCTGTTCCTCGGTGACGTCCGTTCATCGCTGATTGTCGTGGGTACGCTGGTGCTGACGCCGCTGCTCACCTTCATGGCCATGAACAAGCTGGGTATTTCGGCCAACCTGATGTCGCTGGGCGGCCTCGCTATCGCCATCGGCCTGATGGTCGACGGCTCGGTGGTCGTCGTTGAAAATGCCTTCCTGCAATTGGGCCGCCATGCCAAGACTGGTGAGAGCCAGTTGCGGGTGATTTTGCGCGCCGTGGTCGAGGTGGCGACGCCGGTCATTTTTGGTGTCGGCATCATCATTCTCGTTTTCCTGCCGCTGATGACCCTGCAGGGCATGGAAGGCAAGATGTTCGCGCCGCTGGCCTACACCATCGCGATTGCGCTGGCCATTTCGCTGGTCCTCTCGATGACCCTGACGCCGGTCATGTCGACCTACCTGCTCAAGCCGCCGGCCCACGATGGTGACCACGACACCCGGCTCATCGCGGCCATGAAAAAACGTTACCTCAAGATGCTGCACTGGGCGCTGGGCAACGAGCGCAAGACGGTAATCATGGCGGTCGGCGCCTTCGTCCTGACGGTGGCTACCCTGCCTTTTCTGGGTACGGCCTTCATTCCGGAAATGAAGGAGGGCTCGGTCGTGCCCGGTATCAATCGCGTTCCCAACATCTCGCTCGACGAGTCGATCAAGATGGAAATGGAAGCCATGCGTCTGGTCATGCAGGTGCCGGGGGTCAAGTCGGCGGTCTCGGGCGTTGGTCGCGGCGAGTCGCCGGCTGATCCGCAGGGGCCCAACGAGTCGACCCCCATTGTCAGCCTGAAACCGCGTAGCGAATGGCCATCCGGCTGGACGCAGGAGGATATTCAGGACGCCATGCGCGAAAAACTGAAGGTCTTGCCGGGCGTCCAGGTCGTCATGGCCCAACCCATCTCGGACCGGGTCGATGAAATGGTCACCGGCGTGCGCTCCGATATTGCCGTCAAGGTCTTTGGCGACGATCTCGATCAGCTGAAGAAGATTGCCGGCCAGATCGGCAAGGTCGCCCAGACCTTGCAGGGCGCTCAGGATTTGCGCATCGAGCGGATCAGCGGGCAGCAGTATTTGTCCGTCGATATCGACCGGCAGGCGATAGCCCGCCTTGGTTTGAACGTCTCCGACGTCAACGACCTGCTGGAGACCGCGGTCGGCGGCAAGGTGGCGACCGAGATTTTCGAGGGCGAACGTCGCTTCCCCGGCGTGGTGCGTTTGCCGGAAAGCTTCCGCAATAACGTCGAGGCGATTTCGAATATTCTGATCACCTCGCGCAATGGCGCTCAGGCGCGGCTGGCCGATGTGGCGAAGATCAGCGTGATGGATGGCCCGGCGCAGATTTCGCGCGAGCTGGGCAAGCGGCGCATCGTGGTCGGTGTCAATGTGAAAGACCGCGACCTGGGCAGTTTTGTCGCCGAGTTGCAGCAGAAGGTGGATGGCCAGATCAAGCTGCCTGAGGGCTATTACCTCGAATGGGGCGGTCAGTTCCAGAATATGGAGCGGGCGCTTGGCCACCTGAAGATCATTATCCCGATCACCATCGCGGCCATTTTCTTCCTGCTCTTCCTGCTCTTCAATTCGCTGCGCTTTGCCACCCTGATCATCACCGTTCTGCCCTTCGCTTCCATCGGCGGCATCATCGGTCTGTTCGTCAGCGGCGAATACCTGTCGGTGCCAGCCTCCGTGGGTTTCATTGCGCTGTGGGGCATCGCCGTGCTCAATGGCGTGGTGCTCGTCTCGTACATCCGCGGTCTGCGGGACGAAGGACGGAGTGTGCGCGATGCCGTCATCGAGGGGGCGACGCTGCGCTTCCGGCCGGTCATGATGACGGCAACGGTGGCCATGCTCGGCCTGATCCCCTTCCTGTTTTCCAGTGGGCCGGGTTCCGAGGTGCAGCGTCCACTGGCCATCGTGGTGATTGGCGGATTGATTACCTGTACCCTGCTGACGCTGCTGGTGTTGCCTACCATTTACCGCTGGTTTGATGAAGACGAGGTTGAGGCATGAAAGAGATCAAGGCGATTATCCGCCCCAACAAACTGGCCGTTTTGCGTGATGCAATGGTCGCATTGCCGGGCTTTCCCGGCATGACGGTAACCCGGGTCGATGGCTGCAGCGCGCCGTCGCGCCACGTTCCCGCCCGGACGAAGATCAAGGATGAATTGACCGATTTCACGCCCAAGGTACGCATCGAAATCGTCGCTCCGGATGACGTGGCCGAGGCCATTTTCAAGCGTATTACCGAGGTGGCCCAGACGGGCCATTACGGTGATGGACTGGTCTGGATAACGGATGTCCAGCGGGCGGCCTTCATTTTCAAAACGACGCCGGGGCCGGAATAGTGGCTTGAAATTTATTATTACTTTCGTCAAGTGTGGAGGATTTCACACTTAGCTGGCGCAAAGCTTCTTAGAATTCGCCCATGATCATTTGCCTCAATCGGGGCTAGGCAATTCGGAATCTTATGAAACATCTGCTCAATTCGGGAACCGGTCGGCCCTTGATGTCGCCGCTCGCCTTGCAGGAGGGTATTGCCAGCCTGTCGCGCGGTGCCTTTCTCAAGGAAGCCCCGCTTGACATGATGCTGAGCATCCTGACCGAGGCGGCAGCTGAAAAATCGGGTGTCGAACGGGTCAGTATCTGGGCGCTCAACGACGAGCATCAGGAACTGGTTTGCCTTGATGTCTACGAGATGTCGTGGAAACGTCATGGCAAAGGTGAAAGCCTCCTTGCCCGCCAATATCCGTCGTACTTCCGTGCCCTGCATGCCGGCCAGAGCATAGCGGCTGACGACGCCTATATCGATCCGATGACCACCGAATTTGTTGCCCACTACCTGCCTGGCCATGATGTCAGGGCCAAGCTGGATATGCCTATCCACATCCGCGGTGAATTGCAGGGTGTTCTATGTCTTGAACAGGTCGGCTCAAGCCAGCCCTGGTCGTCGGCGCATGTCCTGTTTGCCCAGGCGCTGGCCAATCTGGTGACGCTGGCCTTCGTCGAGCATGAGGCCGATGAGGCGCGACGTCAGGCGCAAGCCGCCAGTGACCGGCTCAAGGCCATTTTCGACGCTTCGCGCGAGGCGACGGCCGGGCTCGGCATCCGGGGCATGGCGCTGGCAGCAGGTCGCTAAGCCGGTCATCCGCTCGGGCCGCGCGCCTGCGGGCAGTCAGGCGCTGTCACATTCAGTTCTAACCGCTGCAATCGCCGAATCCATCTCGGTCAGCTTCTGATCGATACAGGCCCTGATGGCCGGGTCTTCGAGATTGGCTGCCTGTGCGCTGACCACACCAGAGAGTTGTCGGGCCAGGTGCATGATGCCCCAGAGTTCGAGCAACTCGGCCTGCTCGGCCAGCTTGAGACTTTCAGTGTTCAGGCAATAAGCATCCGGTGGTAGCGCCGCAAGGGCATCCTGCATCAACTGGATTTGCTCATGGGCCTCATTGCGAAACAACTGGTCGATGACGGCTGAGCGTTGATCGCCAAGCGTTCTCGTGACGCTGGTCTCCAGTCGTTTGGAAAAATGGACGGCCCGTTCGTCAAAGGATGGGTGTTCAAGTCCCTCGACTTCATTCAGGCATTCGATACTGGCTGTTATCGCCGCGATCAGTCGCGGTGACGGGCTGACGTCCTCAAGGCGATCAGCGGCGCAGGCCAGGGCCTCGCCCAGGCGCAGGCAGGTGGCATCTGCCGTCTCTAGGGCCACTGCGTAGAGCCCGAAAATGGCGGGTCGCACATCCCCTGCACCCGTGCCGTGGCGTTCCGACCATGCTGCTACGAGGCGTTTGCCAGCGCTGATCCAGCGTTCATTGAGCTTGGGGTCGAAACGTGCTTGGCGTGGCTTGGCTAGCCAGGGCAGGATGGCCGCGGTCGCCTCCAGGGTGGGGGCGAGGGCGGCACGGGTTTCCTCGAGTTCGTGCTCGGGGATGTCAGGCATCGAGGCTTACTGGGCGGCCAGTTTTGCGAAGGCGGAAACGACTTCCGGTGGTGCCTGGACCAGTTCGATGAGGACGCCTTCGCCGCCAATCGGGAATTCCTCGTTGCCCTTGGGGTGCAGGAAGGTGATGTCGAAACCGGCCGCGCCCTTGCGGATGCCACCCGGCGCGAAGCGCACGCCGTTGGCCGAGAGCCATTCGACGGCCTTGGGCAGGTCGTCGATCCACAGGCCGACGTGGTTGAGCGGCGTGGTGTGCACGGCCGGCTTCTTGTCCGGGTCGAGCGGCTGCATGAGGTCAACTTCGACCTTGAACGGACCGCTGCCCATGGCGCAGATGTCTTCGTCGACATTCTCGCGCTCGGAAACGAAGGTGCTGGTGATTTCGAGGCCGAATTTCTCGACCCACAGCGTGCGCAGCTTTTCCTTGGAAGGGCCGCCAATGGCGATTTGCTGGATGCCGAGAACCTTGAACGGACGTGTCATGAGGCTATTCCTGTCGTGTGGTGGATAACGTAATCCATAATTATAGAGATTTCCGGCGGTAGGCGAGAACCAGCAGAACAAGGCCGGTCAGCACCATGGGCAAGGACAGCCACTGGCCCATGCTGATCGTGTAGGACTGGCCGAAAATGCCGGCGTCCGGTTCGCGGAAAAATTCGGTGATGAAGCGGAAGCAGCCGTAGCCGATCAGGAAAACGCCCGACACGGCACTGCGCGGTCGGGGCTGGCTGGAATAAAGCCACAAAATCACAAAGAGCGAAAAGCCTTCAAGGCCGATGTGATAGAGCTGCGAGGGGTGGCGCGGCAGCATGTCGCCGGCTTGTGGGAAGACCATGGCCCACGGCAGGCTGGCGTCGGTGACGCGCCCCCACAGTTCGCCGTTGATGAAGTTGCCGAGGCGGCCGGCGGCAAGACCGAGTGGAACGAGTGGGGCGATGAAATCGGTAATGTCCCACCAGTTGAAGTCCAGCTTGCGCGCCCACAGGCCGATCGCCACCAGGACGCCAATGAAGCCGCCATGGAAACTCATGCCGCCCTTCCAGACGGCCAGGATTTCCAGCGGATTGCTCAGGTAATAGGCCGGGTCGTAGAAGAAAACCTGTCCCAGACGTCCGCCGACAATGACGCCGAGCATGCCGTAGAAGAGCAGGTCGTCGAGTTGCTCGACAGTGAGAATCGATGCGCCACGCCTGATCCGGTAGCGGCCCAGCAAAATAAACTGAACGAAGGCAAGGAGGTACATCAAACCGTACCAGCGCACCGAGAGCGGGCCAAGCGAGAAGGCGACAGGGTCGAACTGCGGGTGAAGAAGCATCGAAGGTTCAGAGTGGGCTAGAATTAGCCGATTATAGTTCGCGTCTGATGACAAGACATCGACGCCAGATTTGACGGAGATTTCCATGCCCCATTACCGTTCCCGCACCTCCACCCACGGCCGCAACATGGCCGGCGCGCGCTCCCTGTGGCGCGCCACCGGCATGAAGGATGGCGACTTCGGCAAGCCGATCATCGCGGTGGTCAACAGCTTTACCCAGTTCGTGCCGGGCCACGTGCACCTCAAGGACATGGGCCAGCTGGTGGCGCGCGAGATCGAAGCGGCCGGCGGTGTAGCCAAGGAATTCAATACGATTGCCATCGACGACGGCATCGCCATGGGCCACAGTGGCATGCTCTACTCGCTGCCCAGCCGCGACCTGATCGCCGATTCGGTCGAGTACATGGTCAATGCCCATTGCGCCGATGCCATGGTCTGCATCTCCAATTGCGACAAGATCACGCCGGGTATGCTGATGGCCGCCATGCGCCTCAATATCCCGGTCATCTTCGTGTCCGGCGGGCCAATGGAGGCCGGCAAGGTCAAGATCCAGGGCAATATCGTGCATCTCGACCTTGTCGATGCCATGGTCAAGGCGGCCGACCACTCGGTTTCCCAGTCCGATCTGGACGAAATCGAACGTTCCGCCTGTCCTACCTGCGGCTCCTGTTCCGGCATGTTTACCGCCAACTCGATGAATTGCCTGACCGAAGCTTTCGGTCTCAGTCTGCCGGGCAACGGTACGGTCGTCGCCACGCATGCTGACCGCAAACAACTTTTCCTGCGCGCCGGTCGGCAGATTGTCGAGCTGTGCAAGCGCTATTACGAAGAAGATGATGCCTCGGTGCTGCCGCGCTCGATCGCCACCAAGGCGGCCTTCGAGAATGCCATGACCCTTGATGTTGCGATGGGCGGCTCGACCAATACTGTCCTCCACATTCTGGCCACGGCCCAGGAAGCCGGCGTCGATTTCACGATGGCCGACATTGACCGCATTTCCCGTGCCGTTCCCTGCTTGTGCAAGGTGGCGCCGATGACTGACAAGTACCATATCGAGGATGTGCATCGTGCGGGCGGCATCATGGGCATCCTCGGCGAACTCGACCGGGCTGGCCTGATTGACCGTGACGTGCCGACCGTCCATATCAAGAATATCGGCGAGGCCATCGATCGCTGGGACATCGTTCGTGAACACGACGTCAAGGTGCATGAATTTTTCAAGGCTGCGCCGGGCGGCGTGCCGACTCAGGTCGCCTTCTCGCAGGATCGGCGCTTCAACGAGCTTGATCTGGATCGTACCAACGGCTGTATCCGCAACAAGGCCAATGCCTTCTCGCAAGAGGGTGGTCTTGCCGTGCTCTACGGCAACATCGCGGTCGACGGCTGTATCGTCAAGACGGCCGGGGTCGACGAGTCGATCTGGAAGTTCACCGGCAAGGCGCGCGTGTTTGAAAGCCAGGATGCTGCAGTCGAGGCCATTCTGGGCGAACGCATCGTTGCCGGCGACATTGTCGTGATCCGCTACGAAGGCCCGAAGGGCGGTCCCGGTATGCAGGAAATGCTCTATCCGACCTCCTATCTGAAGTCGATGGGTCTCGGCAAAGCCTGCGCACTGCTGACCGACGGCCGTTTCTCTGGTGGTACGTCCGGTCTGTCGATTGGCCATGCCTCACCGGAAGCCGCCGATGGGGGCGCCATCGGCCTGGTGGAAGAGGGCGATACCATCGAAATCGACATCCCGAATCGCCGCATTCATCTGGCCATTTCCGAAGGTGAACTGGTCAAGCGTCGCGTCGCCATGGACGCCAGAGGTGATGCCGCCTGGCAGCCGGTTGATCGTCAGCGCACCGTTTCGGCTGCCTTGCAGGCCTATGCCCTGATGGCCACTTCGGCCGACAAGGGTGCCGTGCGCGACGTCAAGCAGATTCAGCGCCGCAAATGACGCTGACGGTCTGGTTCGGGTTCCTGCTGGCGTCCATCCTGATTGCCATTACACCCGGGCCAGGTGCCGTCATCAGCATGAGCACCGGCATGCGCCATGGCTACTGGGCCGCACTGATGGCCATTTTCGGTCTGCAGACCGCTATCCTGATTCACCTGGCAATCGTGGCGCTGGGTCTAGGCGCGCTGCTGGCGACCTCGGAAACGGCATTTTCCGTGGTCAAGTTTTGCGGTGCTGCCTACCTTGTCTGGCTCGGACTCCAGAAATGGCGGGCGCCGGCTGTTCCAGTTGACGCCAATGCCCCGCCGGTCCGCCGCAAGGGACTTTTTTTTCAGGGGGTTCTGGTCAACCTGACCAATCCGAAGGCGATTATTTTCATCGCCGCCCTGGTCCCCCAGTTCGTCAATCCTGGCCAGGCGCAAGTGCCCCAGTATCTACTGATTGCTGCCACGCTCTGCCTGACCGACCTGACCGTGATGTCGGGGTATGCCCTTGCCGCCGTTCATCTTGGCCGCTGGCTGCATGACCCGATAGCCATCCGCCGGCAGAATCGGCTTTTTGGCGGCCTGTTCGTCTCGGCCGGCGCCTTGCTGGCGGCATCGTCGCGCCCTGTATAAGCGATTGCTGTCAACGCTGGATCGGTCTCGTGCGTTATTAGCCTCGGACAGGCGCGATGTACGCCCTCAGGCATCCTGTTTGCAAGGGATAGAAAAGGGTTTTATCATCCAATACTGATTTATCCACTAACTTGAATAACGGAGCGAGAGAATGAAAGCTGTTTATGTTGCCGTGATGGCTGCTGCTGGAATCGTGATGGCCGGTCAGGCCCAGGCCGATGAAGCTCTGGCCAAGGCCAAGAACTGCATGTCCTGCCACGCCATCGACAAGAAGCTGGTTGGCCCCGCTTACAAGGAAGTCGCTGCCAAATACAAGGGCGACAAGGCCGCTCCCGCCATGCTGGCCGCCAAGGTCAAGGCCGGTGGCAAGGGTACCTGGGGTCAGATCCCGATGCCGCCGAACAACGTCACCGAAGACGAAGCCAAGAAACTCGTCGCCTGGGTTCTTGCCCAGAAGTAATTTCGGATTCAAACCCGCAAAAAGCCGACTATATGTCGGCTTTTCTGTTATTTGGTGTTGACAGGGCTGGAAGTCGTCCGGATAATCTCGGGTTCTTCCGGAGGGGTACCCAAGCGGTCAACGGGAACAGACTGTAAATCTGTCGGCTCTGCCTTCGAAGGTTCGAATCCTTCCCCCTCCACCAGATTAAATGCTGTAGCAGCCTGTGTTGCGGGCGTAATAAGCGGGTGTAGCTCAATGGTAGAGCTGAAGCCTTCCAAGCTTAAGACGAGGGTTCGATTCCCTTCACCCGCTCCATAACGCAGTACGGCTGGAGTTTTAAGGTAGGCCCATGTGGCTCAGTGGTAGAGCACTCCCTTGGTAAGGGAGAGGTCGGCAGTTCGATCCTGCCCATGGGCACCACC
>ERZ1034361.140-NODE-140-length-51515-cov-9.317081_pt1 | contig 51515 bp, 53 predicted proteins | sample MGYA00520617_ERZ1034361 | MGnify/ENA primary metagenome ERZ1034361 (study PRJEB33736, sample SAMEA104284507) | Azolla filiculoides | biome: Urban; feature: Water surface; material: Ditch water | place: Netherlands | collected 2015-10-28 | depth 0-0.1 m ... | reverse complement strand
GCGCTCAACGCCGCCGTGGAAGCGGCCCGTGCGGGTGACCAGGGCCGGGGCTTTGCGGTGGTGGCCAGCGAGGTGCGGTCACTGGCAGGCCGCAGTGCCGAGGCCGCCAAGGAAATCAAGAACCTGATCAATGCCAGCGTCGAGCGGGTGGAGCAGGGCACCGTGCTGGTCGATCAGGCCGGCACCACCATGACGGAAGTGGTGAGCTCGATTCGCCGGGTTAGCGACCTGGTCGGAGAAATCACCTCGGCCAGCAACGAGCAGTCTGCCGGGGTGGCCCAGATTGGTGAAGCGGTTACACAGTTGGACCAGACCACCCAGCAAAACGCGGCGCTGGTGGAACAAATGGCCGCAGCAGCCAGCAGCCTGAAGTCGCAGGCGGGCGAAATGGTTCAGGTCGTTTCGGTCTTCAACCTCGGCGGTAACGAAGGCATGGCCCGAACCGCGCTGCCGGCACCGGCGTCGGCGCCCAGAAGCGCGCCGTTCCAGAGTGCCCCGCGTAAAGCCATTGCCTCAGCGCCGGCCCGCCCTAAGCCGGTGGCCCTGAAGCCTCCGGCTGCCAAGCCGGTCGCCGCTAAACCGGTGTCGCTGCCCAAGCCCGCGCCGAGTGCCCCTGCGGCAAAGTCGGGTGGCGGTGATGACGACTGGGAAACCTTTTAGGCTTTGGCCATGCGCTCGCTCTTCCAATAGACATCGTCACCCACCGAGCCATCGGTGCGGTGCCGGTTGAGCGCACGCGACAGCACAAACATCAGGTCCGACAAGCGGTTCAGGTACTGACGCGGCGCGTCTTTGAGTGCCTCTTCATTGCCCAGCGCCACCAGCGCGCGCTCAGCCCGGCGCGCCACGGTGCGACAGACATGGGCCAGTGAGGCAGCGCGGCTGCCTGCGGGGAGGATGAATTCCTGCAGTTTGGGCAGATTGGCGTTGTAGGTTTCTAGCGCCTCGTCCAGCGCCAGCACCGCTTCGGGCTTCAGCAACTCAAAGCCGGGAATCGACAACTCACCGCCCAGGTTGAAAAGCTGGTGCTGAATTTCTACCAGCAGGGTGCGGATGCCTTCGGGCATGTCCTCGCAGAGCAGCACACCGATGTGCGAATTGAGCTCATCCACATCGCCCATGGCGTGCACACGCAGGCTGTTTTTTGACACGCGGGTGTTGTCACCCAGGCCGGTGGTGCCGGCGTCTCCGGTGCGGGTGGCGATTTGTGTGAGGCGATTTCCCATGGCTGCGTGTCCTTGATTGAAAATGGGATTATTGACGGAGACGCCCCATGCTTGCAGCCACCCCAACTGAACCCCTGTCGCCCCGGTGCCAACCACGCGATACGCCGCAGGCTTTGCTCGCTGCGTTGCAGGCCCGTTTTGGCGCGCAATGCTCGGTGGCGCTGGCGGTGCGCGAGCAGCATGGCCGCGATGAGTCGGTGTTTGACGTGCCACCGCCTGCCGCCGTGGTGTTTGCCGAAAGCACCCAGGATGTGGCCGACACCGTGCACCTGTGCGCGCAGTACCAGGTGCCGGTCATTCCATTTGGTGTGGGCTCGTCGCTGGAAGGGCATTTGCTGGCGGTGCAGGGCGGCATCAGCATCGATGTGTCGCGCATGAACCAGGTGCTGCACCTCCACGCCGAAGACCTGACCGTGACCGTGCAGCCGGGCGTCACCCGCAAGCAACTGAACGAGGCGGTGAAATCCAGCGGCCTGTTTTTCCCGATTGACCCCGGAGCCGACGCCAGCCTGGGTGGCATGTGTGCCACCCGCGCCAGCGGAACCAACGCCGTGCGCTACGGCACCATGCGCGAGAACGTGCTGGCGCTGGAGGTGGTGACGGCCCGTGGCGATGTGATTCGGACCGGCACGCGCGCCAAGAAAAGCAGCGCCGGCTACGACCTGACACGGCTGATGGTGGGCTCGGAAGGCACGCTGGGTGTGATGACCGAAATCACCCTCAAGCTATATCCGCTGCCCGAAGCGGTAATGGCCGCCAGCGTGTCGTTTGCCAGCGTGGCCGATGCGGTGAACACCACCATTCAGATCATCCAGATGGGCGTGCCGATTGCGCGCTGCGAGCTGCTCGACGGCAACACCGTGCGCATGGTCAACACGCATTCCAAACTTAGTTTGCCCGAGTCACCCCTGTTGCTAATGGAGTTTCATGGCTCACCTGCGGGCGTGCAGGAACAGGTGGACACGGTGCAGGCGATTGCTGGCGAGCATGGCGGCAGCGCCTTTGCCTGGGCCGAAACGCCCGAGGAACGCACCCGCCTGTGGACAGCGCGACACAACGCCTACTTTGCCGGCATGCAATCGCGCCCCGGTTGCCGGGTGATCAGCACCGATACCTGTGTGCCGATTTCACGCCTGGCCGATGCGCTGCTGGACTGCATTGCCGAGGCCAACGCGGCCGGCATTCCGTACTTTCTGGTCGGTCATGTGGGCGATGGCAACTTTCACATGGGCTACCTGATCGATCCGAAGCAGCCGCAGGAGCGCGAAGTGGCAGAGGCGCTGAATACCCAACTGGTGCAGCGTGCGCTGGCGCTGGGCGGCACCTGCAGCGGCGAGCATGGTGTGGGCCTGCACAAGATGGGTTTCTTGCGGGACGAGGCAGGCGACGGCGCAGTGGACCTGATGCGCAGCATCAAGCGTGCGCTGGACCCCGACAACATTCTCAACCCGGGGAAGATTTTTACTGTGTAAGCCGGCTACAGCTCAGCCGTCTCGGCGATGGCATTGGCCATGTAGTCGATCTTGTTCTGCATGTCCTGCTCGGTGTCGGCAAAACGCTTGGCGACTTCTGCAAACTCCACCGTCAATTCCATAAACGCGTCCACCACATCGGGGTCGAAGTGTTCGCCGCGCTCACTGAAGATGACGCTCACCGCCGCATCGGGCGTGATGCCCTGGCGGTACACCTTGTTGCTGATCAGCGCGTCGTACACATCGGCCAGTGCCACCAGACGGGCCGACAGCGGAATCAGGGTTTCAGACAAGCCGTTGGGGTAGCCCTTGCCATTCCATTTTTCGTGGTGGCACAGGGTGAGTTCCTTGAGCATGGTCAGCACCGGCGAGGTAATGCCCAGCGTCTTCTCGGCACGCACGATGGCGTCATGGCCGAGCTTGGTGTGCGACTTCATGATGGCCAATTCGTCTGGCAGCAGGCGGCCGGGTTTGAGCAAAATGCGGTCGGGAATAGCCACCGTGCCCAGGTCGTACAGCGAGGCCACGGTGCACAACGCGTCCAGGTAGTCGGGCGTGAGCTGCGCCGCAAAGGCAGGGTGGCTGCGCAGCTTTTCGGTCAGCAGGCAAACATAGTGGCGCACCCGCAGCAGGTGGCTTTCGGTATCGGATTCCCTTAATTCAGCCAGCGTCGCTACGGCAAACAGAGCCACCTGCTGCGCCTGCAAGGCGGCTGTTGGTGCGTCACCTGCGGGGGACTGTGAATTCATAGGGGTTCTCCTTAGAGTGCCGCAACCGGTGCGCGGTACAGCCACACCATTTTGCCACCGGGCGCGCGGTACTGGGCCGTTGGACGCAAATGCGTGGCCTCAAATTCCAGGCTCACCAGCCAGGCGCCGTCCTTGAGTTCGGCGGCCTTAATCACCGCGCGCGTCATGCTCTCGGGCCGCTGAAACAAATACACCATGTCATAGCCCGACCAGTCGGCCTGCCAGATGTCGCCACGCCGCACCTGCGCCCAAGGGCAACGCAACGCACTGAGCAGACGCAGCGGCCAGCTCCACTCCAGTCCGTGCAAAACCGCCTGCGGATACGCAGCATGCAGAGCCTGCAGGCCATGGCCCGCGCCGCAGCCGGCATCGAGCACCTGCGCGCCATCGGCCAGCGGCGCGTGCCGGGGCAACTCCAGCAAGGCATCGGGCGGCGTCGGGAACACCGGCGCGTCACGCCAGGCATTGATGGGGTACACCAGCAGCAACAAGCCCAGCGGCACCAGCCAGGCCCAGGCCGGAATCAGCGTGGGGCCGGAGGACAGCACCAGCGTCGCCAGCGACAGCGGAAAGCCGGCCCCGATCAACAAGCGGCGCCACCAGCTTTCGCCCCACACGCTGCAGGCCACGCCCAGCGCCGAGGCCGAGCCCAAGGCGACACCGGCCGAAAAACCTGCGCTGATGAGCACTTTGAAAAGCATCCAGGCCAGCACCCAAACCAGCACCGCGGGCAAGGGCCATTGCCAGTGGGCAGGTCCGCGCCGGCTACGGGGTGGGGTCACGGTGGGGCCGCTCAAACCAGGAAGGGCTACGGTATAGAGGCTGAGACTAGCGGCTGACGCCGGGTGATAGCCGCTCAATCAGGCCATTGAGTTCATCGAGCGAGCCAAACTGAATCACCACTTCGCCCATGTCTTCCAGGCGGCCGTTGCGTTTGACGCGTTTTTTAATCTTCACATCCACCTGCGCCATCAGCAGGTCGGAGAGTTCCTCTTCCACCCGTTTGAGGTCGCGCGACTTTTCTTTTTTCGGCTTGGGGCTGGTCAGCGAAAACTCGGCACTGAGCTTTTTGACCAGGCTTTCCGACTCGCGCACCGACATCTTTTTGGTGGCAATCTGATTGGCCGCCGTGATCTGCGTGGCCCGGTCCAGTGCCAGCAGGGCACGGGCGTGGCCCATGTCGATGTCACCAGCCATGAGCATGGTCTGCACCGGATCGGCCAGGTTCAGGAGGCGCAGCAGGTTGCTGGCAGCGCTGCGCGAACGGCCCACGGCCTGCGCGGCCGTTTCGTGCGTGAGTCCAAACTCTTTGATCAGGCGTTGCAGACCTTGCGCTTCTTCCAGCGGGTTCAGGTCTTCGCGCTGCATGTTCTCGATCAGCGCCATAGCGGCGGCGGCCTGGTCGGGCACGTCGCGCACCAGCACCGGCACGCTTTCCAGCCCGGCCAGTTTGGCAGCGCGGAAGCGGCGTTCGCCGGCAATGATTTCATACACCGGGCGCGAGTCGCTGGCGGTGCCCTGCTCTTGGCGCTTGGCGGCGGCCAGTTCATCACTCAGGCGGCGCACCAGAATCGGCTGCATGATGCCCTGCGACTTGATGCTCTCGGCCAGCTCGTACAAAGCGCCCTCGTCCATGCGGGTACGCGGCTGGTACTGGCCGGCCACCATGTCGGTGAGTTGCAGGGTGCTGGGCACATCGCCGGCGGCAGCGGGTGCCAAGTCTCCGGGCGCCGGCTCCTTGACCTTGGGGCCGAGCAATGCTTCGAGGCCCATGCCCAGTCCCTTGGGTTTCTTGGTGACCATGTTGTTTTTCCTTTATTCGGGTTTGGGGGGCTGCAGGCGGGCCAGAAGGGCGCGGCCTTCGGGCCAGTCGCCCAGGCCGGACTCAGCATTGATATGGCCACGCGCGCCGTAGTCGATGAATTCAGAACCCCAGGCCTGCGCGAACGAACGCGCCCGCTCAAAGCTGCAATACGGGTCATTCTGGCTGCCCAGCAAAATGCTCTTGAATGGCAGGGTTTGCCGCACGATGGGCGACCAGCTTTTCAGCACAGCGCGCAACTCTTCACGCTCCGGGTCTCCGGGTGCCACCAGCAAGGCGCCCTGCACCCGATGGGTATTCTTGGAGTGCGCTGCCCAGGCGGCGGTCAGCATGCAACCCAGGCTATGGGCCACCAGGATCACCGGTCGGTCGTGCGAAAGCAGCACATCTTCCAGCCGCGCAATCCAGTCGCCGCGCAGCGGTTGCATCCAGTCGTGCTGCTCTACGCGCAGGTCGCCGTACAAAGTTTCCCAGCGGCTTTGCCAGTGTTCGGGGCCGGAGTTTTGCCAGCCGGGCAACAGGAGAACGGGGGATTCGGACATGAACGTGAATGCGCTATGAATTTGGTAGCAATTGGCGCTGCGGTTACATCGCCTGGATGCGGGTCACCATCTCCTGGGCGAAGGTCACAAACGCCTGTGCGCCCTTGGAGTTCAGGTCAAACACCACGCCGGGCACGCCGTAGCTGGGTGCCTCGGCCAAGCGCACATTGCGCGGGATGACGGTGTCAAACACCTTGTCGCCAAAGTGCGCCTTAAGCTGCTCGCTGACCTGCTGCTGCAGGGTGATGCGCGGGTCAAACATGACGCGCAGCAGGCCAATGATTTGCAGGTCGTCGTTGAGGTTGGCCTTGACCTGCTTGATGGTGTTGACCAGATCGGTCAGCCCTTCCAGGGCAAAGTATTCGCACTGCATCGGCACGATCACACCGTGGGCGCAGCACAGGCCGTTGAGGGTGAGCATGGACAACGAGGGCGGGCAGTCGATCAGCACAAAGTCGTACTCGTTGGCCACCGCTGCAATCGCCAGTTTCAGGCGGCGCTCGCGGCGCTCCACCTCCACCAGTTCCACTTCGGCCCCGGCCAACTCGCGGTTGGCACCCAGAATGTCGTAGCTGCAGCCGGCGTCCTTCAACTTGTCGCTTTGCACCCGCGCTTCGGCGATGCTGGCCGATTCGAGCAGCACGTCGTACACCGAGAGTTCGATCTTGCGCTTGTCCACGCCCGAGCCCATGGTGGCATTGCCCTGCGGGTCGAGGTCGATCATCAGCACGCGCTGCCCGACCTTGGCCAGACCGGCGGCCAGGTTCACCGTGGTGGTGGTCTTGCCCACCCCACCCTTCTGGTTGGCTACGCAGAAAATTTTTGCCATGGGTTCAGTTTCTCTCGCTCTAAGTTCGTGGTGCCGGGTTGCTGCTTATTTGGACAGCGCAAGCTTGATGCCAAAGCCGACCAAAAACAGGCCCGCCACCTTTTCCAGCACGCGCCCGATAACCGGGTTGGCACGCATGCGCTCGGCCAGAAAGTGTGTGAGCAGCGTGGCGCCAAGACCATACAAAAAGGTCAGCGCCGCAATGGTGGCCGCCATAAAGCCGTAAGTAATCAGGCCCTGCTGGTTGGCGCGGTCCACAAACAGTGGGAAGAAGGCCATGTAAAACAGAATCGCCTTGGGGTTGAGCAAGGTGATCATCAGCGCCTGGCGCAGGTACTGACCGGCCTTGATGTTGAGCACCGGTGCCGCACCGGGTTTGGCCAGCAGCATCTTGAAACCGAGCCAGCCGAGGTACGCAGCGCCCAGCCATTGCACTGCCGCAAAGGCCTCCGGGTAGGCGGTGAGCAAAGCGGCCACACCGGCCACGGCCGACCACATCAGCACCTGGTCACCCAGAATGACGCCCAGGGTGGCGGCCAGTCCGCCCGTGATTCCGCCCTTGCTGGTACTGGTAACCAGCGCCAGATTGCCCGGCCCGGGGATGGCCAAGAACACTATCACGGTGACAACAAAGGTGCCGTAGTCGGTAACGCCGAGCATGGTGGAAACTTTCGATTGGGAGTGAGTGAGTTTACGTTAGGTTTTTTGCCTTCTTGTTTTTCGCCCGCGACAGGCAAGGGGTGAGCGCCGCTGCTCGTGTCCCCCGGCCTTTGGCCTCCTCCTTTACCTCGCTGCGGCGCTCACCCCTTGCCTGTCGCTCGGGTTTCGCTCATCCGCATTGCCACGCCTGCACCACCCTGGCTCGGGAGGGTTGGGTGTTTCGCACAGTGAGGTAAAGGAGGAGGCCAAAGGCCGGGGGACACGAACAGTGCGGAATACCCGACGCTCCCGAGCCCGCCAACCAATCAGGCAATAAACCTAAGAAGAAGCCGGACGGTGCATCCAGACGATGCAACGCTCAGCCCCCAACCCCGGCACTTCCAACTGTTCCACGTGAAACACCTGGGCAAACGCAGGCAGGGCCGCCATCTCATCCGCCGGATGCTTGCCCTTCATCGCCATCCAAACGCCCTGCTCCGCCAGCGCCTTTTGCGACCAGGTCACAAAATCGACTAGCGACGCAAAAGCCCGGGAACTCACCACGTCGTAGGTATCGGTCAGGTTTTCCACCCGGGCATGGATGCCACGCAGGTTCGGCAACTTCAAAGTCACCGCCACCTGCTGAATAAACGCCGCCTTCTTGGCCACGGTGTCCACGCAATGCACGGTAACGTCAGGACAGCAAATGGCGATCACCGCGCCTGGCAGACCAGCACCGGAGCCAACGTCGAGCAACCGAACTGGCGTGCCAGCGGTCGTGGAGCGAGGGGGCTGAGCGTTTTGCGCAGGTAAAGGAGGAGCCTGCGTAGCGGGCGGGGGACACGGAGCAAAACGCTCAGCCCCCTCGCTCCGCCGAGCACCAACACCCGTAAGCAGTTGGTCTTGTAGAGGCTTGATGACCGCCAAGCTATCCAACAAATGGTGCGTCAACATTTCCGCCGGATCGCGAACAGCCGTCAGGTTGTAGACCTTGGTCCACTTCTGTATCAAGTCCATGTAGGCCAGCAACTGCGCCACTTGCGCATCGGCAAGCGTCAGGTCGAGAGCCTGAATACCTGCGCGCAGGTCTTTGTCCAATGCGTGCATCAACCACTCACCTCTTCCGTGGCCACTTTGTCCGAGAAGCCCCGGAAGTTGCCGCGCTTCAAATGGATCATCAACAGGGAAATGGTTGCGGGGGTGATACCGGAAAGTCTGGACGCCTGACCCAGCGTTTCGGGGCGGTACTTGTTCAGCCGCTGTCGCGCTTCGATGCTGAGTGCCGAGACCTGCATGTAGTCCAGTTCTGCTGGCAATCGCAGATTCTCGTAATGAGCGGCGCGCTGTACTTCATCTTTCTGGCGGTCGATGTAGCCGGAATACTTGGAGGCAATTTCCACCTGCTCCACCACGGCGGCCACAAAGGCGTCTTGGGCCCAGTCGTTGGCAGAGGCTTCTGCAGGCAAGTCCTTGTTCGCATACTTGCCACCGTCCAGGGACATCAATGCGGCGTAGCTCACATCGGGTCTTCGCAGCAAATCCGCTAGGTTGTATTCATGGTCAATCGCCTTGCCCAGCACCCGCTCGGCCTCCGTCTGCGGCAGGTTGCGCGGGTTCACCCAGATGCTCCGCAGGCGCTGTGTTTCACGTGAAACAGCATCGCGTTTCTTGTTGAAGGCGGCCCAGCGTGCGTCATCCACCAGCCCCAGTTGCCGCCCTGCTTCGGTCAGGCGCGCGTCGGCGTTGTCTTCACGCAGTTGCAGTCGGAACTCGGCCCGGCTGGTGAACATGCGGTACGGTTCGGTCACACCCTTGGTAATCAAATCATCCACCAGCACGCCCAGGTAGGCCTGGTCGCGACCCGGCAACCAGGTGTCGCCCGTGTAGGAAATGGCACCCGCCGCGCTGACAGCATCGTTGCCGCCACCCAAGCTGCGCGCCTGCAAAGCGGCATTCAGACCCGCAAACAAACCTTGCGCCGCTGCCTCTTCATAGCCGGTCGTGCCATTGATCTGACCGGCAAAGAACAGACCGGCAATCTGCCGCGTCTCAAAGCTGCTCTTGAGCGAACGCGGGTCAAAGTAGTCGTATTCAATGGCGTAACCAGGCCGGAGAATGTGCGCGTTCTCCAGCCCCGGCATGCTGCGCACCAACGCGAGTTGAATGTCAAAAGGCAGGCTGGTGCTGATGCCGTTGGGGTAGTACTCGTGCGTCGTCAGGCCTTCAGGTTCGAGAAAAATCTGGTGGCTGTCCTTGTCGGCAAAGCGGTTGATCTTGTCTTCCACACTGGGGCAATAGCGCGGCCCTACCCCTTCAATCTTGCCGGTGAACATGGGGCTGCGGTCAAAGCCGCTGCGAATGATGTCGTGCGTGCGCGCGTTGGTATGGGTAATCCAGCACGGCATTTGTTGCGGGTGCATGCGCGTGTTGCCCATGAAACTCACCACCGGCATATGCGGCGACATGCCTCCGGGCATACCGTCACCGGGTTGTTCCTCGCATTGGGAAAAGTCGATGCTTCGCCCGTCGATGCGGGGCGGTGTGCCGGTCTTCAGTCGCCCTTGCGGCAGCTTGAGTTCCTTGAGCCGGGCACTTAAAGACACCGCCGGCGGATCGCCCGCACGCCCGGCTGCGTAGTTGTTCAGCCCCACATGAATCTTGCCGTCCAGGAAGGTGCCGGCCGTCAACACCACGGTGCGGCTGCGGAACTGAATGCCCACCTGTGTCACCGCGCCCACCACCCGGTCGCCCTCCACCATCAGGTCGTCCACGGCTTGCTGAAAGAGCCACAAGTTGGGCTGGTTTTCCAGCATGCGGCGGATCGCAGCCTTGTACAACACACGGTCGGCTTGTGCGCGGGTGGCGCGCACCGCCGGGCCCTTGCTGGAATTGAGAATGCGAAACTGGATACCGGCCTCGTCAGTGGCCAGCGCCATAGCGCCGCCCAATGCATCCACCTCCTTCACCAAGTGGCCCTTGCCAATGCCGCCGATCGACGGGTTGCAACTCATCTGGCCCAGGGTTTCGATGTTGTGGGTCAGCAGCAGCGTTTTGCAGCCCATGCGGGCGGCCGCCAACGCGGCTTCGCTTCCGGCATGGCCGCCGCCAACGACTATCACGTCGAAACTTTCAGGGTACAGCATGGGCTTGTCCAATGGGTGGCGCGGAACGCTTTGCGCCTCAGGTGGGGGAGGCGCCGATTCTACCGGTTGCCACAAAATTAGGCAGCGGCCATGAAAACCCCGAGGCGGTCTAGACACTGCCCTCTAGGGAACCCCCACCCCGGCGTGCAATAGTCACATGATGCAAAGAAGAACCCTACTCAAGCTCGGCTGGGGCTCGGCGGTCGTGTTCGCGCTGGGCGGTGGTGCCGCTGCGCTGCTGCAGCCCGGCCTGGAACATGGCGCCTTGAGCCCCCGCTCCCGGCTGGTCATGGCCCGCATCGCAACGGCCCTGATCGCAGACGCCTGGCCGCAAGGCGCGGCCCCCGATGCCCAGACCATGGATGGGTTGCTGGACCGCATCAACGAAAAAATCTCCGGAACCCAGGACGCGGTGCAAGCCGAACTGTCCCAGTTGCTGACCCTACTGGACACGGCCGCCGGCCGCCGGGGGTTGGTGGGAATCAGCAGCACCTGGGAAGCGGTCGGCACGTCCGAGCTGGCCGACGCACTGCAAGCCATGCGAACCTCCGGTGTGTCCTTGCGCCAGCAGGCCTACCTTGGGCTGCACGATCTGATTTATGCCGCCCACTTCAGCGCCCGCACGGCCTGGCCGGTGCTGGGCTATCCGGGCCCGGTCGCAATCTGAGTTGCCCCGTACCGCCCCACCCTCACTGAGCCCCAACACACCATGAGTTCCTTGAAAGACCCCATCCGCGAAGGCCTTGCCCGTGGCTGGAAAGTACTGGGCGGCCGCCACGGCACGCTGCCCCGCCGCATGCAATGCGATGTGGCCATCATCGGCTCGGGCGCTGGTGCCGGCATTACCGCCGAGTTGCTTACCCGCGCGGGCCTCAGCGTAATCATTATTGAAGAAGGCCCACTCAAGAGCAGCGCCGATTTCAACCAGCTCGAGACCGAGGCCTACCGCGATCTGTACCAGGAGGGTGCCGCCCGCAAGACCAAGGACAAGGCCATCGGCATCATGCAGGGGCGCTCGGTCGGCGGCTCCACCACCGTCAACTGGACCAGTTCGTTCCGCACGCCCGAAGACACGCTGAAGTTCTGGCAGTCGCATTACGGGCTGACCGAATACAGCACCGAAGCCCTGGCGCCCTATTTCGCGCAGGCTGAAAAGCGCCTGAATATCGCCCCCTGGGCCGTGGCACCCAACGAGAATAACGCCGTGCTGGCCCGCGGTGCCGCCAAGTTGGGCATTGCCACCGAGACCATCGCGCGCAACGTCAAGGGCTGCTTCAACCTGGGCTCCTGCGGCATGGGTTGCCCCACCAACGCCAAACAGGGCATGCTGCTCACCACCATTCCCGGCGCACTGGATGCCGGCGCAACGCTGCTGGTCGAAACCCGCGCGCACCGGCTCGACATCGGCAATGGGCATGTCAACCACCTCGAATGCATAGCCGTCAAACCCAATGCAGCCCCCGTCAATTCTGGCGGTCATGCTACAACTATCGTAGCGCGCCACTTTGTCGTGGCAGGCGGTGGCATCAATTCGCCGGCGCTGCTCTTGCGCTCGCGCGCACCCGACCCCTACCACCGCCTGGGCCGGCGCACCTTTTTGCACCCGGCCACCGTCACCACCGCAGTCATGCCTGCACCGGTCGCCGGTTGGGCCGGTGCACCGCAGTCGGTCTGCACCGATCACTTTCTAAACACCCAGGCGATTGACGCCGCCATCGGCTTCAAGGTCGAGACAGCACCCATGCATCCGGTGTTTTTTGGCGCGCAGTTGCCCGGTTTCGGCGCGGAGCAAAACCGGTTGTTCCAACAGTTTCCCAACGCCAATGTGCTGGTGGCCATCCTGCGTGATGGCTTTCACGAACAAAGCCCCGGCGGTGCAGTGGAACTCAATGGCGACGGATTGCCGGTGCTGGACTACCCGCTGAATGACTACGTGCTGGACGGTGCGCGGCGCGCCCTGCTGGCCATGGCCGAAATCCAGTTTGCGGCGGGTGCCAGAACGGTGTACCCGGCACACGAAATGGGTACGCACTACGCCAGTTGGGCCGAAGCCAAGAAGGCCATTGAAGCCCTGCCCATGAAGCCGCTGCTGACCAAAATCGGCAGCGCCCATGTGATGGGCGGTTGCGGACTTGCAGCAAAGGAAAGCCAGGGCGTTACCCGTCCGGACGGTGTGCACTGGCAGGTCGATAACCTGTCGATCCATGACGGCTCGCTATTCCCCACCAGCGTGGGCGCCAACCCGCAGCTATCGATTTACGGCGTGGTGAACCGCTTGGCGCAAGGGCTGGCCAAACGGCTCACAGGGCAAAACGTGGTGCTGGCCTGATTAGGCGCGCTTCATGCGCAGCAGGGTGTTGTCCTTCACCACATAGTGGTGGTACAGCGCGGCCACGGCGTGTCCGCCAATCAGGAAGTAACCCAAGGTGCCCACCGCCTCGTGCACTTCCTTGATGTTGCGACCCAGCTCCCGGTTCTCCGACAACAACGCCGGCAGGTTCAGGCCGAAGAATGGAATCGGCTTGCCATAGGCGCTCAAGACTGCCCAACCGGCCAACGGTGCACCAATCATCAGCGCATACAGGGCCAGATGCCCCAGCTTGGCGGCCTTTTCCATCAGGGCCGAGGGTGCTGGCACGATGGGCGGCGTGGTGCCCAGCAGGCGAAACACGATGCGCACCCAGACCAGCGCAAACACCAGCAGGCCCATTGAGAAGTGCATGTTCTTGAACAGTTGGTGTTTCGGGTCTTCCTTTGGGAAAGCATCGATCAGGTTCACCGACACATAAATGCCGATGAACACCAGCAGCATGAACCAATGCATGGCAATGCTGGGCAGGCTGTAACGGGAGGAAGTGGTGGAAGTTGTTGTTGTCATTATGGTTTTTCCTTTGTGGTGATAACGGTCTGACTCTAAACCACGGGGATTGCGGGACCGTTAAGGCCAACGGAACGCTTTGTAAAGCGGACGCCTCCAAGCAGCCTCAGCCGAATGGCGCTAGCATCACGGCCGCACCGCCTATGTGCGGTGACACCGGATGAACCCACCCCTAGGAACAAATATGAAGCTGTACTACTCTGCCGGCGCCTGCTCGCTCTCCCCCCACATCGTTTTGCACGAATCCGGTCTGGCTTTCGAGGCTATTTCCGCCCCCACCAAAACCCACAAGCTGGCTGACGGCACCGATTACTACACCATCAACCCGCTGGGCTATGTGCCGTACCTGGTGCTGGACGACGGCCGCGCCCTGCACGAAGGCCCCGCCATCGTGCAATACATCGCCGATCAAGTTCCCGCCAAGAACCTGGCCCCCGCCAACGGCACTTACGAGCGCTACAAGCTGCAGGAATGGCTGACCTTTATCGGCACCGAGTTGCATAAAGGTTTCTCGCCCCTGTTCACCCCAACCACCCCGGCCGACGCCAAACCCGCCTTCATTGACCGTTTGCAGTCGCGCCTGAAATGGGTGGACGGCGAACTCGCCGGCAAGGACTACCTGATGGGCGAGCAGTTCACCGTAGCCGATGCCTACTTGTTCGTGGTCACCAACTGGTGCGGCTTTGTAGGCGTGGACATTTCCGGCCTGGCCAACATCCAGGCCTACCGCGCCCGCGTCGGTGCACGCCCCGGCGTGGTCGCTGCCATGAAGGCGGAAGGCTTGATCAAGTAAAAAGTAGGAGCCCCCACGTTCGCCCACTGCGTGTGGCTCTCTGCCCCCTCAGGGGGCTAACTTCCCTTGGGGCGGCCCGGCGGGAAGTTGATGCCCCCACGCTCACTTCGTGCGGCACTTTGACTTTCAGGTGACTTTTCCGGCGAAGATTTTCGGCTGACCAAGAGGTTGGGCGGCAGAGCGGTCTGCGCAGGTAAAGGAGGAGGTCGCGCAGCGGCCGGGGGACACGGAGCAGAGCGCTCTGCCGCCCAGCCTCCTCACCGTTAGGTATGCACCAACCGGCGCTGCCGCAATGCCAGCCCGGCGCCTAGCCACAAAGCGCAGGCGGAATACACCAACCCGCGCTCCAGGCCGCCTTCGCCATCGGCAATCCAGCCCACGGCGGTGGGGCCCACGATCTGCCCCGCTGCAAACACCGTGGTGAAGGCGCTGATACCGGCGGCCCAGGCAGCTTGCGGCAGGTTGTGCCGTACCAGCGCGGTGGTGGACGCCACCACACTCAAAAACACCCCGCCAAACAACAAGCCCGACAACAGCACCCAGCCCCAGGCGTGGGTCAGTGCCGGCAGTAACGTGGCCAGGCCCAACAGGCCATTGAGCAGCGCCAGTGGACGTCCGTCGTGGTAGCGATCGAGCAGGCCGGCCCAGATGCGTGACGATGCCATCACCGCCACACCCAGCAGCGCATAAAACACCGTGATCTCGGCGCCGCTGTGCCCTTGGCTGCGCAACAGCGCCACCACAAAGGTCATGTAGCCGATATAGCCCACGCCAAACAGGGTGTAGCCCGCCAGCCCGAAGGCAAACTGCCGCCAGCGAAACACCACGGCGGCCGCCCCTGCCGAAGCTGCCGGCGCAGCCCATGCCGCCATGACGCGCGCCGGCCAAAGCAGCACCAGGCTAAAGGCCAGACACACCACCCCCAGCGCCCACCCGGCCCAACGCCAGCCAAGGGGCTCATGCAAAGCCCACTCCCGCGCCACGGGCACCAGCACAGCCGACAGCACAATCCCCAGCCCGGTACCGCCGTAATAAATGCCCAACAACAGCCCGCTGCGCTGCGGTGCCCGCGCACCCAGTCGCGCTGCCAGCAGGCCGCCCGCCACAAACACCAGCGCACTGGCCAGGCCGGCCAAAAGGCGTTGCAGCAGGAGCGCGTCGGTCTGCGTGACAAACCCGCTGGCCACCATAAAGACCGTAGCCAACAAAGCGCCCACAACCAACACCGCCGACGCCCCCCAGCGCCGCATCAGCCACGGCGCGGCCAAGGCACCCAAAAAGTAACCCAGCGCATTGGCCGTATTCATTCCCCCCGCCAGCGCATACGACCAGCCCAGGTCCGCGCGCATGGGCGGCAGCAGCAAGCCGTAGGCAAAACGCGTGATGCCCAGCGATACCGCAGCACCAAAGGCAAGCGCCAGCGCCAGAGTGATCAGCGAGCGAAGAGGGGTGGTTTCGGGCATGGAATGCATTGGTTTGCCCGCATTGTGGCGCTACCTGCCGCAAACAGGCGACGCGCATATGACAGCCTAGCGCGACCGGATGCCTTGGGGTTTCCAGCGCTTGAGCAGGAGCGCATTGCCCATCACGCTCACCGAGCTCAGCGCCATCGCCGCCCCGGCAAACACCGGGTTCAGGAAGCCCAGCGCGGCCAGCGGAATACCGGCCACGTTGTAGGCGAAGGCCCAGAACAGGTTCTGGCGAATCTTGCGCACCGTGCGCCCCGAGATGTCCAGCGCGGCGGCGATCAGCAGCGGGTCGCCGCGCATCAGGGTCATACCGGCGGTGTGCATGGCAACGTCGGTGCCGCCACCATCCGGGTTGGCCATGGCCATGGCCACATCGGCGGCGGCCATGGCGGGGGCGTCGTTCACGCCATCGCCCACCATCAGCACGGTGCGGCCTTCGGCCTGCAGACGCTGCACCTGCGCCGCCTTGTCGCCGGGCAGCACTTCGGCCAGCACTTCGCCGTCTTCGGGATTGAGACCCAACTGGCGGGCCATGGCATTGGCCGCGCCTTGGTTGTCGCCGGTCAGCATCACCAACCGGATGCCGCGCGCGCGCAGGGCGGCCAGCGCCTGGGCGGCGGCAGGCTTGGGCTCGTCGCCAAAGGCCATCAGCGCCAGCAAACGGGTTTGCACCTGCCCAGCGACTTCCAACCGTTGCGCCAATGCGGAAACCGTGGCGCCATCGGCCTGCCACCGGGTCACCACATCGGACACCAAAGTCGTGCCCTCCTCCTGCATCCAGCGCAGGCTGCCCAGCAAGAAGGTATGCCCCGCCACCATGCCCTGCATGCCGCGCCCGGGCACGGCGCTAACCTCGGAAACGGGGGAAAGCTGCAGGTTCTTTGCCTTGGCGGCCGCCAGCACCGCACGCGCCAGCGGATGTTCGGAGCCGCTTTGCAGGCTGGCAGCCAGTTGCAGAGCGGCATCTGCGTCCACACCTTGCACCGCTTCAAACGCCCGCAGCGTTGGCTTGCCCACGGTCAGCGTGCCGGTTTTGTCCAGCACCACGGTGTCCACCTGATGGGCCCGCTCCAGCGCTTCTGCGTCCTTGATCAGAATGCCAAACTTGGCCGCCACACCGGTACCGGCCATGATGGCCGCGGGCGTAGCCAGCCCCAGCGCGCAGGGACAGGCAATCACCAGCACCGCCACCGCGTTGATCAGCGAGGTCTCAAAACTGTGGCCGGTGAAATACCAGCCGAGCAAGGTGAGCAGGGCAATGCCCAGCACCACGGGCACAAACACCGCACTCACCCGGTCCACCAGCCGCTGAATCGGAGCCTTGGCGGCCTGCGCGTCTTCCACCAGCCGGATGATGTGCGACAGCATGGTGTCGGCGCCCACCGCGCGCACCTGCATGACCAGGCGGCCGTCGCCGTTGATGGAACCCGCCGTCAGCAGGCTGCCCACTTCCTTGGGCACCGGCAGCGACTCACCGGTGAGCATCGCCTCGTCCACCTGGGTTTGACCTTCCAGCACCACGCCGTCGGCAGCAAAGCGCTCGCCGGGTTTGACCACCAATTTGTCGCCCACCATGACCTCGTCGGCCGGCACATCGGTTTCGCCGTCGAAGCCGATCAGGTGCGCCACCTCCGGCCGCAGCGCGTGCAGAGCGCGGATGGCCGAAGTGGTCTGGCGCTTGGCACCCGCCTCAAGCCACTTGCCCAGCAGCACCAGCGTGACCACCAGCGCCGAGCCTTCAAAGTACAGGTGCGGCATGCTGCCCGCCTCGGCACTCAGCCACAGCCACACCGACAGGGCCCAGCCCGCCGTGGTACCAATCGCCACCAGCAAATCCATGTTGCCGCTGAAGGCCATGAGCGCATGCCAACCGGCCTTGTAAAAACGTGCGCCCAGCACAAACTGCACCGGCGTTGCCAGCAGAAATTGCCACAGCGCCGGCAACATCCAGTGAGTGCCCAACACATCGCCCAGCATGGGCAACACCAAGGGCAGGGACAGCGCCAGCCCCCAGGCAATCGGCGCAAAGCCGGCCCAGGGCGAGGCATCGGGTGCGTCCAGCAGGGCATTGGCGGCGCGCGGTTCATAGCCGGCATCGCGCACGGCACGGCGCAGGCGGGCTTCCATGCTGATGGACTGCGTGGCTTGCGCATCCGGCACCACCTCGACGCGGGCCGATTCCGTCGCCAGATTGACCGTAGCCAACGAGACGCCCGGCACTTTCTTGAGGGCACGTTCAACGCGCGCCACGCAGGAAGCACAGGTCATTCCGCCAATGCCGATGTCCAGAGTGGAGGGTGCTTGCGTTGTCATAAATTGAGCCTTGTGACCCGGCGCGGGCCGGGTGGTGCAATGGTACTGGGGCCGGTCGGGCAGGAAACAAGGGGAGCATGTAAAGCCAGCTTGAAAAGCCGACAATATGCTCCAGCTAAATCCGGCAACTTGCTTTCATCCTCACCCACGGAGCCTCTATGAATCAGACCTTTACCGTTACCGGCATGACCTGCGGCCACTGCGAAAAAGCAGTGACCCGCGCCATTCTGCAGGCCGACCCCCAGGCCACCGTGCAAATTGACCGCACACAGAACAAGGTCGATGTGGCCTCCGAGCAGCCGCGTGACAAGCTGGCTGCAGCCATCGCCGAAGAAGGCTACGCCGTCGCGGCCTGAACCCGGCCCCATCACAACCCAAGGCAACCCATGAACGCCCCCACCACCCCCGCTTTGCGCCAGGTTGAACGCCTGGTCACCGGTCAACCCACCAGCGACGGTGCGGGCGTCAAGCTCACCCGCGTGCTCACCCAGGACCTGCAGCGCCGGCTGGACCCGTTTCTCATGCTGGACAACTTTGCCAGCGACAACCCGGATGACTATGGCGCCGGCTTCCCGAACCATCCGCACCGGGGCTTCGAGACCGTCACCTACATGATTGCCGGGCGCATGCGCCACAAGGACAGCGGTGGCCACGAAGGCCTGCTGCAAAACGGTGGCGTGCAGTGGATGACCGCTGGCTTTGGCCTGATCCACAGCGAAATGCCGGAACAGGAAGAGGGCGTGATGGAAGGCTTTCAACTCTGGCTCAACCTGCCGGGCAAGGACAAACTGTGCAAGCCCTGGTACCGCGATATCCAGAGCGAAAACATTCCCGAAGTCACCACGCCGGTGGGCGAGGGCGATGACCCGCGCGGCGGTGTGCTGGTGCGGGTGATCTCCGGCAGCAGCCACGGCATGGAAGGTGCCATGCACCGGCCGGCCGCGCAATACCCGACCGACCCGCTCTACCTGGACCTGCAGTTCCCAGTCCAAGGTGCCAGCATGACGCAATCGGTACCCCAGGCGCACAACGCCTTCATTTACGTCTACCGCGGCACGGTGCATGTGGTGGACAGCGAAGGCAAAGCCACGCCGGTTCCACGCAACCGCATGGCAATTTTGAAAAATGCGGGCGACGCGGTGATGCTGCAGTCCGAAAGCAGCGATGAGCCCGCCCGCGCGTTGCTGATTGCCGGCAGGCCGCTGAACGAGCCGATTGCCCAGTACGGCCCCTTCGTCATGAACACGCGCGACGAGCTGATGACGGCGGTGGAAGACTACCAAGCGGGGAAAATGGGCTAAGGGGTTTTTGCCCCCACGTTCGCCCACTGCGTGTGGCTCTCTGCCCCCCGAGGGGGCTAACTTCCCTTGGGGCGGCCCGGCGGGAAGTTGTCGCCCCCACGCTACGGCGATGGGCAAAGGCTTGTGTAAGAGCTTGTAAACGGCGTCATCGGCACCTGAATCGTCTTCGTTGTTTTGGCATAAACCGGCACTTCTGTCGGTATGGGCCTCATGCCCCTGATGCCATGTTCAAGCTGTTTTCCCTCCGCAAGACCACCCGCCACGCCGCCGTTTTGGCTCTGGGCCTGGCTGCCTTGAGCGCCCAGGCCGACAACCTCAACCCGATTCTGGGTGGCGGTTTGGGTGCCGTCGCCGGGGCAGTGATCGGGCAGTCGGTGGGGGGTCGCCAGGGCGCAGTGATTGGCGCAGCCGTGGGCGGTGCCGCAGGCGTAACGATTGCCAGCAACAGCAACCACCACCGCGAACCGGCGCGCACCGTGGTGTACCAGGAGCCGTACCGCCCGGTACCGGCTTATGGTTACCGCGTCATCGAGCGCGTCAATTACTACCCGGCGCACGACTACGGTCGTCGCGACTGGGGACACCACCGCCACCACCACGGCCGTGACTTTGACGAGCGCCGCTATGAGCGTGGCGACGGTTATCGCCATGGCGGCGACCAGCGCGGCTGGGACCGCCGCGACTAATCGGCAACCCCTTCGCTACGCCAAGCCGGTTACACCGCTGGCGTAGCCTCCACTTCATTGCCCAAGGCTTCGAGCAAATCCGGAATCAGCTTTTGCAACTCGCCGGTAGCAATCGCCACGTCGCCATCAAAGTTGTCGTCTTTGCCATCCGATGACAAGGCAGCGGCGGCTTCAAACACGGTATCCAGCACCGCCACTTTCTTGAGTTGCAGGGCTTCGGTCAGCACAAAAGAAACGTGGTCGTTCCAGGTCATCGCCAGGCGGGTCGGCAGCTTGCCCTGGGCAATGTGCTCGCTTACCTCGTCGGTATCGAGCGCATGGCGGGTGTAACGCACCACCGCCTTGGACTCGTCAGACGCCTTGAGCTCACATTCCCGGTCCACCGTAAAGCCTGCGGGCGCTTCTTTTTCAGCCAACCACTGGGACATGGCCGCTGCCGGTGAAACTTGGGTGTCAATCAGCTTGACGGCAAAACCGTCAATCGCCTTGACCAGGCAGCTCAACACCTCGTCCGCCTTGGCTTGGCTACCGGCATCGAGCACCATCAACTGCGCTTCGGGGTCGATCCAGACCAGTACGGAACCCTGCTTGGTAAAGGCCAGCGGCAAGAGGCTGAGCCGGGCATCTTCCTGAATCTCGCGCGATTCTTTCTTGCCGGGTTTGCGGCCGGTGGTGGCTTCGATGTGGGCAATTTGCTCCTGAGCGCGGCGCTTGACCACCGAGGCCGGCAGCACCTTGGCTTCAACCATCAGCTTCAGAATCCACTGACCGGCAACCACCTCCACCAGGGGGCCGTGGGCCACGCCGCGTGGCTCCACCCAACCGACCGACTTCTCCTGCGAGCCGGCGCACTCGACAAAACGGGCGGGCTCCAAGGCATCTTCCACTTGTGCTGCCGTCTGGTTCCAGGGGGACAGCAGGCGGTACATCATCACGTTCTTGAACACAGATTTCCTTCTCTTTAACTGCGCGGTGGTGCCGCGCGAGGGCCTATTGTCACCGCCCGCCGGCAACTGTTTTTCATGCAACTTTACAAAGCCTTGTTCAAACACTACGGCGGGGAAACACAAGGCGCGCACACTTCTCTCAGGTCGAAAGCGATGTCCGCTCTGACCCAACAAGCAGAAGGAATAATCATGAAAAAACTCATTCAAGCTCTGGCTCTGGCCGGTGTCATGGTCGCAGCAAGTGGTACCGCATTCGCCCAGATGGACGGCGGCATGATGGGTCACGGCGGAAAACATGGCGACCCCGCCAAGATGGAACAAATGCACGCCAAGCACCTGGCTGACATCAAGGCCAAACTCAAAATTACGACCAGCCAGGAAGCCGCCTGGAACACCTTTGCCGCGAGCATGAAGCCGCCAGCCGGCATGGGCAAGCGACCCGATCGCGCCGAAATGGAAAAACTCACCACCCCTGAGCGCCTCGACAAAATGCGTGCCATGCACAAGGAACGCATGGCCACCATGGATGCTGCCATGGACAAGCGAACCGAAGCCACCAAGGCCTTCTACGCGGTGCTGACGCCCGAGCAGCAAAAAGTCTTTGATGCGGAACACCGCAAGATGGACCGCCGCGGAGACCACGGTCCGCGCGGCAAGGGTCCCCAAGGCAACATGGATGGCAAGCCCGCTGCGCCAGCAAAGTAAGCCTTGAGCGGTGCCGCGAAAGCGGACCGCCCGATGACCCAAGCCCCCGATGGAGTCGACGCCCTCGGGGGCTTTTCTGCGCGCCGCGAACGGCTACTGGTTGACCGGCATCAAGCCGTTAAGATCAGGCCGGCACTACACTTCCGGCCATACCACCATGCCTACTTCCCCACCCATCCACCGCATTCCGCGGGTCAAAACCATCGGAATGATGCACCCCCTGCTCTGGTTGGTGCAGGGCATGCGCGATGTGGCGCAATCGGGCTGGGTCAGCATCCTGCATGGTGTGGCCATGGCGGTGATCGGGGCTGCCATCATTGCCATTGCCCAGCAGCGCTTCTGGTTGCTGGCCGGCGCGTTGTCCGGCTTTATGGTGATTGCGCCGGTGCTGGCCACCGGCTTGTATGCGTTGAGCCGCGCCATTTCGCGGAAGGAAAAAGCCAATCTGTCGGTGGTCCTCAAGACCTGGCTGAACTGGCAGAACAGCCACTTCAACAAGTGGGACAACGATTACTGGTGCATGGTGCAGTTCGGCCTGCTGCTGGGTGCCGCTGCCACCGGCTGGGTCATGACCTCGGCAGCACTCATCACCTTGCTGTCACCGGCACCGATCAACAACCCGATGGACTTTGTGCAGCACGTCATCCTGGCAAAGGACAACTGGCTGTTTGAAATCTGGCTGGCGGTGGGAGGCATTTTGGCGGCCCCCATGTTTGCCTCCAGCGTGGTCTCCATGCCCTTGCTGCTGGACCGCCGCGTGACGTTGATGCAGGCGATTGCCACCAGTTGGCAAACCGTGCTGGTCAATCCAGCGCCGCTGGCACTCTGGGCTGCCATCATCATGCTGTTCACCATGCTGGGTATCGGCTCGCTGCTGCTAGGGCTGATTGCGGTGATCCCGATGCTGGGCCATGCCAGTTGGCATGCCTACCGGGATCTGGTCGATGTCACCGGGTTCGAGGAACGCGAGGCCTTCTCCGCGCCCGACAGTCAACTTGGGAAGCTCTGATGTTTGGCTTTACAGAAGAGCAGATCGCTACCTTCGGCCTCACCTTCGGCGTGGCCGGGTTCATGCTCTACATGCTGTTCATCATTGGCCAGTTGGCATGGGAATCCAAGGCGGGTCGCTTTGGCACCTTCGTGCTGTTTTTGGGGCTGGCCTTTGGTATGGTGGGCTTCATTGCCAAGTTTGCCATTCAGTGGTTTCTTGATCGCTAAACTGCGCCAACAAGCCTAACCAAAGGGCTTCACACCAATCAACAGGCCATGCAGCCACATGGCAAAAACGCCTGAGACCAGCACACCTGTCACTACGGTTAGCAGCGTGGCTGAAAGCCTTCCTTCTGCGTATTGAACGCCCTGTGCGCGATCCCGGCGCCGGCAACTGACATAGTCCAGCACCGCCCAGGCCAAGAAGGTCCCGAACAGCAGCACATGGGCCAGGTTTCCATTGGCTATCAGGTGCGCCAAGGCCCAAGTCTTCACACCCAGAATCATCGGATGGTGCACCCGCGCCTTGATGCCATTGCCCGGTACGTAGGCCGCTGCTAAAAACACAAAGGCCAGCACGTTCAGCAAAGCCGCCGCATGGCGCATGCCCACGGGCGGCAACCACAGCAGTGTCGGTGTCTCGCGCGCCACCCCAAAGCCCCAAACGATCAGGCCCAGCCCCACTACCGATACCAGCGTGTAAGCACCCTTGAACCCATTGGCGCCAATGCGCGCAACAGTCTGGGTGCGCCAGTCATCGGCCACGATGCGAACCGAATGCACACCCAAAAAAAGCACCAAACCGAGGACCAGATAAACCATGGCGTTTCCTTAAAAATAGGGGACTTCGGACTAGGTGCCAATCACACGATTTTTGCCTGCCCGCTTGGCCAGGTACATGGCCTGGTCGGCGCGCCGAATCGCTTCCATGCCGGTCTCTTCTGCATTGAGTTGGGCGACCCCTGCGCTGAAGGTAATCAGAACCTTTTCATTTCCGGCAAGAAAGAAACGTTTGGTCAACTCACGCTGCAAACGGGTCATCGCTTCAATGCCCTTGTCCAGCGCGGTATCGGGCAGAAGAAAAACAAACTCTTCACCACCAAAGCGTGCCAGCGTATCCTGCGGACGCATACATTCGCGCGCCACCTTGGCCAGGTGGGTCAAGGCGTTATCACCCTGCTCATGGCCCAGGTTGTCGTTCAGCGCCTTGAAGTTGTCGATGTCCAGCAGGGCGACGCTCAAGGGCGTTTCCTTGCGGCGCACGGTCGAAATTTCTTTCTCCAAAGCTTCTTCCAGACCACGCCGGTTCAGCGCACCCGTCAAGGGGTCGTGGCGGGCCTGCACGCTAACGCGGTCCAGCTCCTGGTGCAGTTTGGCAATCTCGGCTTGGGTGCTACCCGCCTGCTCGCGCATGGCGTTCAATTCTTCACGGGTGGACTGCGTGTCTTTAGCAATCGCCCGGGTTGCGCCAATGACCTCTTTGAGAACTGGCGCAATGTCAGCCAAAGTTTTTGCACTTTCTATTTGTCGTGCACTTTCTTCCAACTGTTCCTGAAAAACACCGGTGGACTGGGTCATGTGCGAGAGACGCTCGATGAACGTCGCCAGCATCTTGCGCATCTCGTCCTGCGCTTCCAGCGTTCGTTGCTTGGCGTCTTTTTGCTTGTGAATCACGTCCTTCAGCAGGCGTTCCACTTCATCAAGTCGACGCAAGCTTAAAGGTGGGACAGAAGCTGCCTTTAGAGATTCCATCTGGCCCTTGAGCCATTGGTCTTCGATGCTGAGTTCACCAATATTCTCAAAAACCAAATTCAGCAACTTAAGCAGGGAACTCTTGATTTCATGCTGGTCTTCTGCGGCAAACGACAGGCGGTGGCTGTAATTCACCAGCATCTGTTTGACCATCGAAACATCAAAACCCGGCTGCCTTAAAGCTTTGATCAACTGACCGGTCTGTTCGGCAAAACGCGGATCATCCGTGCCCAAGGCAGGTTGTGCATATTCAATCAACCGACCCATTTGGGATAGAAATTCGGTGGTCAATGCTGGTGCTGATTCGGAAGAGGTCGCTGGTTTGGCTGCGGAACCGGCATTTCCTTCCGCAGCACCCACCGGCACAAAACCGGCATATGCCACCAAAGCCGCCCTCACGCCGTCCCAATTCATGCGATCGATCGAAGACTCCAGCAATCCTTTCTGGCGCTGCTGACCCGGGGTCTTGGCCTGCAAGGCGTGGGCAATACCACGCAACTCATTGGCCGGAAAGTGTTCAACCGATGGGATCCCTGCAATCTCGTTGTAGATGGCCTTGTAGTTGACCGGAGTAGGCGGCAACTTGCGCGTAGTGAGTTGCTTCAGGGTTTCGCGCGCTACTTCAAAAGACTTCTTCTCGTTCATTCCCGGTGCCTGCGTGGTATGGATTGGAATAGCACAACCAACAAAATGCTCCTGCTTCGAATCGTTCTTGGGTTGCATGCACTGTGTCGCAAGCGGGCCCGTAGAGCGGTACCAAGTATGCACTTTTTGCAACCGTCTAACCCGATGGACAACTTAAACCAGCTTGACCAAAAGGACAGGCCCATTGAATGCCTGTCAAGGTACAAGGCTGTGGATAATTTTCTGGCAAGTACCTACTTATCCACATTTATTTCCAGCGCTACCAAGTTATCCAGTTTGTCGGAACACCTGCAAAGCAGGCTCACCAACAGCCATTGAACACACGTAAGTCCCTGATTTCAATTCATAAAATTGCCTTGTCCACACAAACAGCGCTTGCTCTAGCTACTACTACTATCTTTAAATAAGTAAAACAAGAGAAGAAGACAGACAAAGTCCGATCCAAAAAAACAAAAAATCTTGTTGTCCCGGGGCCGGCGCTTTCAAGGTTCGATCAAGTAAGATTTGGCCTGTTTCGTAGCAGCCACCGGCTCCTTTTCACCCCCCATGTCAGCCAAATCCACGGGCCCGTCCGCGCAGCCAATCCCCAGCTTTGAAATCAAAAGCGCCCAATTGCCCTTGGTGGCACTGGTGCTGAAGTCGCCCATGCTGGACCGAGTTGCCGATGAACTGGGCCGCCTTTACGGCGCGGAGGGTGAAAACCGTGATTTTTTCGATCAGGATCCTGTGGTGCTGGATTGTTCAGCTCAGGAACGTGACGCCCCGTGGGTCGACATTTCCGGACTGCTGCAGACCCTGCGGTCTTGCAAGCTGGTACCTGTAGCCTTTCGGGGCGAACCTGCTGCCTGGACGACCAAGCTGCTGCAGGCGGGATTGGCTCCCGCTCCGCTGGAAGTCAGTAAACCAAAGCCCGCGCAGGCAGCAGCACCGGTAGAGCCGACGGTGGTGCGTGAAGTGCCAGGCCCCGGTACCCTGGTCATCGACAAACCGGTGCGATCCGGCCAAAAAATCTATGCGCGCGGCGCCGATCTGGTCGTGTTGGCCATGGTCAACCAGGGCGGGGAGGTGGTCGCTGATGGCAATATCCACGTCTATGCCCCCTTGCGTGGCAAGGCGATGGCCGGTGCCCGGGGCAATGCGTCCGCCCGGATTTTTTCCTTGTGCCTAGAACCGGAATTGATCTCCATTGCCGGTGTTTACCGAACCAGCGAAAACCCACTACCAGCCGAGGTGGCGGGTAAGGCGGCACAAGTGCGTCTCAGCAGCGAAGGCGGGCAGGACAAACTGCTGATCGAAGCGCTAAAGAATTGAAATTGAATTATTTACAGGAAAGATAGACCAGCATGGCAAAAATCATCGTGGTGACTTCGGGCAAAGGCGGCGTTGGTAAAACGACGACCAGTGCCAGTTTTGCAACCGGCCTGGCTTTGCGCGGTCACAAGACAGCGGTGATCGACTTTGATGTGGGCCTTCGCAATTTGGACCTGATCATGGGCTGCGAGCGCCGTGTGGTGTACGACCTGATCAATGTGATCCACGGCGAAGCCAATTTGAACCAGGCGCTGATCAAGGACAAGCAGTGCGAAAACCTCTTTGTGTTGGCGGCATCGCAAACCCGTGACAAGGACGCGCTGACCCAGGATGGCGTGGAAAAAGTCTTGACCGACCTGGCCGCCATGGGCTTTGAATACATCGTCTGCGACTCGCCGGCCGGCATTGAAACCGGTGCCCTGATGGCCATGCATTTTGCGGATGAAGCCCTGGTGGTCACCAATCCGGAAGTTTCTTCGGTACGCGATTCGGACCGCATTCTGGGCATGCTGTCCAGCAAGACAAAGCGTGCCATGCAAGGTGGTGATCCGATCAAGGAACACTTGCTGATTACCCGTTACAACCCGTCCCGCGTCGACCAGGGTCAGATGCTGTCGCTCGAAGACATCAAGGACATTCTGCGGATTCCCTTGATTGGCGTAATTCCCGAAAGCGAATCGGTGCTGCAGGCGTCCAACCAGGGCGTACCAGCGGTGCACTTGCAAGGCAGCGATGTCTCGGAAGCCTACAAGGACGTGATTTCCCGATTCCTGGGGGAAGATAAACCGATGCGGTTCACCGAAGCGCCCAAGCAAGGCCTGTTCAAGCGCCTGTTCGGAGGGAAATAAGCCATGTCGTTTCTTTCCTTTTTGCTGGGCGAAAAAAAGAAAACGGCAAGTGTTGCGAAAGAACGCCTGCAGATCATTCTGGCGCATGAGCGCAGTGGACGCAGTGCGGCAACGCCCGACTATCTGCCGGATTTGCAACGTGACTTGGTGGCAGTGATCAGCAAGTACATCAAGATCAATCCGGACGACATCAAAGTCAATCTGGAGCGTCAAGACAATCTGGAAGTGTTGGAAGTCAAGATCGAGTTGCCTGACGCACGTTAACGCTTGGGGGGCCCAGGCCAGCCGGCCCGGGCTTAGCCTGTCAGCACTTCGAGCTGCTTGGATTTGGCTTCGATATCGACGTCCGTATCGCGATACCGGGACGCAATATCGCGTATCTCAATCTGTATTTCGACAAACGCATCCACCATGTCGGGGTCAAAGTGCGTACCCCGACCTTGGCGGATGATGGCCAAGGCGTTTTCGTGCGACATGCCTTGCTTGTAAACCCGCTGGCTGATTAAAGCGTCGTATACATCGGCCACCGCCATGATGCGGGCCGACACCGGAATCGCATCGCCGGCGAGGCCTTCCGGGTAGCCCGTCCCGTCCCATTTTTCCTGGTGGCTGTAGGCAATTTCCTTCGCAATGGATAAAAATTCGACTTTGAGTCCCAGGGTGTTCTCAGCAGCCTGAATGGCATCGCGACCCAGCGTGGTGTGGGTTTTCATGATTTCGAACTCTGCGGGCTCAAAACGGCTTGGCTTGAGCAAAATGCGGTCGGGAATGCCGACCTTGCCAATGTCGTGCAGCGGTGCTGATTTGTAAATGCTGTCGATCATGCCGGGCGTTAGCACCGCACTGAACCGGCCGTAGCTTTTGAGCCGCGTCGCCAGTGCCTTGACGTAGTGCTGGGTTCTGCGAATGTGGTTGCCAGTATCGGAATCACGCGTTTCGGCAAGGGACGCCAACGTCTGAATCGTGACGTCCTGAATCGCGCTGATTTCCTGCACCCGGCGTGCCACTTCCTTTTCCAAATATGCTGTTTTGTCGGTCAGAAAATCGGCATACGCTTTGGCAACCAAGTGGGTTTTGACCCGTGCTTCCAGAATTGGCGGACTGATGGGTTTGGTGATGTAGTCGGAGGCACCCAGACTTAAACCCTTGCGCTCATCTTCTGCCTCGGATTTGGCGGTGAGAAAGATGATGGGGATGTGGGCCGTCAAATGGTTGTTGCGTAGCTGTTGACAGACCTCGTAACCATCCATTCCCGGCATCATCACGTCCAGCAAAATCAGATCGGGAGGGGTCTCTGAAAAAGCAATTTTCAGGGCCTTTTCACCGTTGATTGCAACCCGAACCCGGTAGTTCGTCTTTAGCAGGTTACTCACCAAAGTCAGGTTATCCGGTGTGTCGTCTACGACCAGAATCGTAGGCTTCTCCTCAGCATCCAGGTGGGTCATCGCGAAGCCTTAATTTTGAAAGCGCCGTCCCGGATTAAGTCTGAATTTTTGCCACTATGTCCGACACCGCACTAATCATTATTAGCCTCAAATAAGGTCAACGCAATCCAATTTTCTGGTTTATTCCTGATGGGGTTTGAGAGAAATCGGTTTGCCGCCTTCAGAAGTTTTTAATCGACTTGGACCGTGAAGTGAAACTCTGCGGCTTGGGTAGGGCCATGTGCGTCGTAGCTTTGCTCAAAGAACTGCAAACCGGTACGACCCAGTGCCACGATGCTGCTCGCTCGCGTTCCGTATTCGGGCGATAGCACCTTGATGGCTGACAGCCTGCGTTCCCATTCGAGCGGCACGCCGGTGTGGGGAAGTTCCGCGTCGGTTGCCAATGTGGCGTCTTGCAACAGTGGCAGCAGCTCAGGCACCGCCAGGCGTCTCTGTTGGAGGTGTTGAGACAGGCCCTGCTTCAGGCCCACCAACTTGGGCCAAGGGGTATCAAAGTCCGCATTGGAGACCGCGCTGATGCCGGGCTGGAAGTGCACGATGTGGGCATGCCGGCTTTCCAGCCCCAGCAGTTGCTTGCCGTCGAATACGAGCAGGTTAAACGGGTTGTAGTCAGCCGCTTTGCGCGCAATCGCCTCCAGATAGCTCCCCGCATCCATCTTCCCTTGTAGAAAATCGGCCACCAATGCGCCACGCGATGGGCGCACTTCGGCGTCGCGAACTGCCGCCCGAAAGTTGGTCAGTGCCGCCAAGCGTCCATTGCGGCTAACGCCCAGCCAGGTTCCTCCCGCCTGCAGGTCTTTTCCCGCCAATACTGGTGTCTGTTCCCACCAATGCAAGGCCAGGGCCGGGCGGGAGAAGTATTCGTCACGGTTGGCAATCAGCAACAGCGGCTGGTCACTGTGTGGCTGCCAGTTCCAGGCAATCAGGCACATCGTCGGCGCTTCCAGCAGGCACTAGCCGACGGACAAGGCGGTTTTGTCCACCACCCGGCGCAGCACAAAGCTCGAATGCACGCCGGTAACGCCGGTAATGCGGGTGAGCCGTTCCAGCAGCAGCGTCTGGTAATGGTCCATGTCGCGCACCGCCACCTTGAGCTGGTAATCCGCATCCTGGCCGGTAATCAGCAGGCATTCCAGCACCTCGGGCAGCACCGACACCGAGGCTTCGAAATTGGCAAAGCGCTCGGGCGTGTGCTGGTCCATGGAAATATGCACCAGCGCCATCAAGGTCAAACCGAGTTTGCGGGCATCCAGCAGAGCCCGGTAGCCAACGATCAGTCCCGACTCTTCCAGCGCACGGACCCGGCGCAAGCACGGCGACGGCGACAGGCCGATGCGGTCCGCCAGATCCTGGTTGTTGATCCGTCCATCGGTCTGGAGAATTTCCAGAATTTGCCGGTCATAGCGGTCTAGGGTCATATGTTTTTCGTCAATGGAGAAAATATTGGCAGATTATGCCAATTTCAACGGATATTCACGCAACAAAGCAATCGGCTGCCACGGCCTAACACCTACACTGAATACATCTGATAACCACAGCAACCCAAAGCAAGTTCCGCCACAAGCCCCGCTTGCGCAGCCCCCACCCCACAAGGGTCGGCATTGCAAAGTCCAACCCCCGTCGCAGTACCTGCCCGGGGGTTTGCCCTTTCTGGCGGTTGCATGCGTTGGCGATCCGCTATAAATCAGCCATTTCCTCCAACTGATTGTTTTCATGGCCCACGAACCCCGCCTGACCGTTGCCTTGCGTAGCCTTCTGAACAGCCAGCGTGTGGCAGCATTGGGAACCTTGGGGGAAGACGGTTTTCCTTTCGTCTCCATGGTGCCGTTTGCGCTGGAAAGTACCAGCGGTGCGGTGGTGCTGCATGTCAGCGGTCTGGCGGCCCATGCCCGTAACCTGGAACGCACGCCGCAGGTGTCCTTGCTGGTGATGCAGGCCGAGGTGGCCGGTGAACCGGTACATGCCCTGCCGCGGGTCACGCTGGAAGGCGTTGCCCAGGTGCTTGCACCGGAAAGTCCGGCCTGGACGCGGGCGCGCAGCGCCTACCTGGCACGTTTTCCCGATGTGGAATTCATGACCCAGCTCGGCGATTTCCGTTTTGTCACGGTGGAGGTGAAGGGTGCCCGCCAGGTCGCCGGCTTTGGTGCCGCGCGCTCGATTGACGCGGACGAACTGGCGCAGGTGTTAGGCCGCCCGGCGGACTGAGTCGCCTTCTACAAAGGCAATCATCATGCGGGCCACATCCAGCCCATCGTGGCCCTGCTGCAGACTGTCCACGCCGCGTGTGTAGAGCTCTTCGCCCAGGCGTTCGCGGCGTTTTCCCATCAAAAAGGCGCTGTAGTCTTCGACAAATTCCGGGTGGCCCTGCACGCAAAAAACCTGCTCGCCGACCGCATACGCCGCTACCGGGCAGTGGGCATTGCTGGCCAGCAGCGTGGCGTCGCGGGGCAATTCCAGCACCTGATCCTGGTGGCTAACCAGCAAGGCCATCTGTTTGTTGTCTGGCGCCGAGGGCATGCTGTCGATCTGCCATGCGTAGGCCATGCGCCCCACGCCCCAGCCCTGCGGCGCCCGACCCACCTTGGCACCCATGCACAGGGCAATCAATTGGTGGCCAAAGCAGATGCCCAGCAGTTTCTTTTTCTGGTCCAGCAGGCCGCTTACGCGCCGGCGCAGTTCGACCACCCAGGGCTCGTCTGAAAACGAGTCGGCTTTGCTGCCGGTCAGCACCACGGCGTCGTACGCGTCAAACGAAGCCGGGTATTGCTGGGCCGGGGTGTAGAACACGTCAAACTGCCAATCGGCCGCGCCCGCATCCTGAAACAGGCGCACAAACATGGCGGCGTAGCCCTTGTAAACCGGTGTGATTTCCGGTGCCAGATCGTCGTTTTCCAGAATGCAGATTTTCTTCATAGCGTGGTATTTTCCCTCGGTTTTAGTAACCGTGTTACATTACGCGGTCGCTTTAAGCGAACAGACTGTGCACATCAGCGGTTTGCCACCCCGGCAAAACATCTCTCGCAACGCTGCACCGGCCCCCGGCAGAGGGGTCGTCCGTTTAGCAAATTCCAGCGTCCCGCACCAGCACTCTCACGGCAAGAGCGGTTTTATCCCTCGTTTTTCCTGCACACAGTCCCTGCCAGAGACCCGTGCCTTAGATTTTTCATGATTCATAACAATAATTTTTCGCGACCCTCACCGGTCACCATCGGCAAATACCGCGTTGCGGCTTGCCCTCAAGCACTGGATTCGGGCCGCTTTGCCGCCCAGGTTTCCATTGCCAGCGGACGCGGCAGCGCGTCCACCGACCGCGTCATGCGCTTCTGCGATGACTTCTCCACACACGACGCCGCAGCCCACTATGCGTTGGCCCAAGGCATCGAATGGGTACACCAGACTACCCGTTTTCACTAAAACAAACGATAATCGAAGGCTGAAGGACAAAACCATGGCTAAAGAAGAACTGATTGAAATGATGGGTGTTGTGAATGAAGTGCTGCCTGACACGCGCTTTCGTGTCACGCTGGACAACGGGCACCAACTCATCGCTTACTCCGCTGGCAAGATGCGCAAGAACCACATCCGCATTCTGGCGGGTGACCGCGTGTCGCTCGAACTGTCGCCTTACGACCTGAGCAAGGGCCGCATCAACTTCCGCCATATTGAAGGCCGTGGTCCCATGACGCCGCGTCGGCCGCAGTAATTCGCCCCGACAATCAAGGCCGCTCTTCCGAGCGGCTTTTTTTTGTCCAAAAACTTCGAAAGAGGCACGCCATGTCACTGAACCCCGTTATTGCGTTGCTGGGCCGCCGCCTGCGCCTGGCAGTCATCGGTGGCGGCCCCGGCTCCTTTATCGGTGCGATGCACCGGCAGGCCGCGCGGCTGGATGACCGTTACGACCTGGTGGCCGCCTGCCTGAGCTCCCACCCTGACAAGTCGGTGCAGGCCGCGCGCGAACTCGGACTGGCACCGGAGCGCAGCTACGGAAGCGGCGAGGCCCTGATTGCCGCCGAAGCGGCCCGCACCGACGCGGTGGATGTGGTGGCCATCATGACGCCCAATGACGGCCACTTCCCGCTGTCCATGGCAGCGTTGAACGCCGGCATGGATGTCATTTGCGACAAGCCCATGACCAACACGCTGGCCGAGGCCGAGGCCCTGCACGCGCGGGTACACAGCAGCGGGCTGGTGTTTTGCCTGACGCACAACTACACCGGCTATCCGATGGTGCGACAGGCTCGCGCCATGGTGGCGGACGGCCAACTCGGTGACATCCGGTTGGTGCAGGTGGAATACGTGCAGGGCGGCCGCGCCATGCCGGGCGTTTCGCGCTCGCCCTGGAAGGACGATCCCACCCGTGGCGGACCGTCCTTGGTGATGGGCGACATCGGCACCCACGCGCACAACCTGCTGCGCTTCATCACCGGCCTGGAAGTGGCCGAGGTCGCGGCCGAAGTGGGCACCGTGGTGCCGACCCGCACCACGCACGACTACGCCGGTGCCCTGCTGCGCATGCGCAATGGCGCGCGCGGCAACTTCTGGGTCACACAGGCGGCCACCGCCGTCGAAAACGCCCTGCGCATTCGCATCAGCGGCTCACTGGGCACGCTTGAATGGCAACAGGAACAGCCGCAGACCTTGAGTTTCAAACCGGCCGGCGCGCCGGCCCAAATTCGCACGCCCAATGGCCCAGGCACGCTGCCTTTGTCCGCGCATGCTTCACGCATCGTGGCCGGGCATCCCGAAGGCTTTCACGAGGCCTTTGCCAATTTGTATTCCGACGCGGCCGAGGCGATTGCCGCACGCCGTGCCGGCAAGCCTGCCAACCCCCTGGCCCTGCATTTCCCGAATGCCACCGACGGGCTGCTGGGCGTTCGCTTTGTGGATGCGGTGATGCGCTCCAGTGCTGCCAACGGGCTCTGGACGGCGGTGTAAGTCGCCTGGCTGCTCAGTGCGAATCGCGCGGAATGCCTGCGCCACTGCCGCCCACCAGAAAGTCCAAATCGGCGCCCAGGTGCGCCTGCTGCACGGTTTCCACATACAGCTTCTGGTAGCCGCGTTTGGGCGCTTCGGGCGCGACCCACAGCTTGCGGCGTTCCGCCAGTTCTTCGTCACTGACCTCCAGATGCAGACGCCGTCCTGCCACGTCGAGTTCAATCATGTCGCCGTTCTGCACCAGTGCCAGCGGACCACCGGCGGCCGCTTCGGGTGAGGTGTGCAGCACCACGGTGCCATACGCGGTGCCGCTCATGCGGCCATCGCTGATGCGCACCATGTCGGTAATGCCTTTCTTGAGCACCTTGGGCGGCAGCGGCATGTTGCCCACCTCGGCCATGCCGGGGTAGCCGCGCGGACCGCAATTTTTCAAAACCATGATGCAGTGTTCGTCCACTTCGAGGTCGTCGCTGTCGATGCGCGCATGAAAGTCTTCGATGTTCTCGAACACCACGGCCCGGCCCCGGTGCTGTAACAGGTGTGCGGAGGCGGCCGACGGTTTGATCACCGCACCGTCAGGCGCCAGGTTGCCGCGCAACACGGCGATGCCGGCGTCCTTCATGAACGGCGCATCCGGGGTCTTGATGACTTCCCGGTTGTAGCAAGGCGCGTTGGCAATGTTCTCGCCCAGCGTCTTGCCGTTGGCGGTCAGGCTGTCGAGGTGCAGCAGGTGCTGGATTTCGCGCAACACCGACGGCAGGCCACCGGCGTAGTAAAAGTCCTCCATCAGGAACTGGCCCGAGGGCTGCAGGTTCAACAGGCACGGCACCTGTGCGCCCAGCTTGTCCCAGTCGTCCAGGCTCAGCGGAATGCCCATGCGTCCGGCCAGCGCAATCAGGTGGATCACCGCGTTGGTGGAGCCACCGATGGCGGCATTGGCGCGGATGGCGTTCTCAAACGCCTGGCGGGTGAGGATTCTGGACATTTTGAGGTCCTGCTCCACCATCTGCACAATGCGCCGCCCGCTCATTTGTGCCAGACGGTTGCGGCGCGTGTCAGCCGCCGGAATGGCGGCGTTCTCGGGCAGGCTCATGCCCAGGGCCTCGACCATGCTGGCCATGGTGCTGGCCGTGCCCATGGTCATGCAGTGGCCCTTGGAGCGGTGCATGTCCGACTCGGCCGCCGTGAAATCGGCCTGGCTCATCTCTCCTGCCCGCACCATTTCCGACATTTGCCAGACACCGGTGCCCGAGCCGATGTCTTTGCCGCGAAACTTGCCGTTGAGCATGGGCCCGCCCGAGATGCCGATGGTCGGCAGATCGCAACTGGCGGCACCCATCAAGAGCGAGGGTGTGGTCTTGTCGCAGCCCATGAGCAGCACCACGCCGTCAATCGGGTTGCCGCGAATGCTTTCTTCCACGTCCATGCTGGCCAGGTTGCGAAACAGCATGGCAGTGGGCCGCAACTGCGTTTCGCCGAGCGACATCACCGGAAACTCCAGCGGGAAGCCGCCGGCCTCATACACGCCCCGCTTCACAAACTCGGCCAGCTCGCGGAAGTGCCCGTTGCAGGGCGTCAGTTCGCTCCAGGTGTTGCAGATGCCAATCACCGGGCGGCCGTCGAGTTCATCGTGCGGGTAGCCCTGGTTCTTGAGCCAACTGCGGTGCACAAAACCATCACGGTCCTGGCGGCCAAACCAGGCCTGGCTGCGGCGAAACGGGTACTTCTTGGAATCCATGGATGTCGTCCTCGTGGTTCTGTAAAAAGCCCCTGCGCGGGCGCTTGACAAGCGGCATCGTAACAATGCACATTGATTTGGAACAGCCACCCGCAACAAGCCCGACTAGCCCCACCTTCAGGAAGTTTTCATGGTCCCCGTAGCCCCCGCCCGCTCCACCCGCCTCGCCCGTTACCCCAGCTTGCAGGGGCAGCGCGTCTTCATTACCGGGGGTGGCACCGGCATAGGTGCGGCCATGGTCGAGGCCTTTGCCGAACAGGGCGCCCAAGTGGCTTTTGTGGACTTTGCAGAGCGCGAAAGCCGGGCCCTGGTCGAGAAGGTGGCGGCTGCCGGCCATGCCCGGCCCTGGTTCGGGCACTGCGATGTGCGCGATGTGGCAGCACTGCAGCAGGCCCTTGCCGAAGCGCTGGCCAGCGTGGGCGACTTCTTTACGCTGATCAACAACGTGGCGCGCGACGACCGCCACACGCTGGAGTCCGTCACCCCCGAATACTGGGAGGAGCGCATGGCGGTGAACCAGCGGCCGGCCTTCTTTGCCATTCAGGCGCTGGTGCCTGGCATGCGGCGTCTGGGCGGCGGATCGATCATCAACTTCGGCTCCACCGGCTGGCAGACCAAGGGCAGTGCTTTCCCCTGCTATTCGATTGCCAAGGCATCGGTGAACGGCCTGACCCGGGGGCTGGCCGGCAGCCTGGGGCCGGACCGTATCCGGGTCAACACCATCTCGCCCGGCTGGGTCATGACCGAGCGCCAGATCAGCTTGTGGCTCAATGAGGAAGGCGAAAAGGAAATCAAGCGCAACCAGTGCCTGCCCGACAAACTCTATGCCACGGACGTTGCCCGCATGGCTCTCTTTTTGGCGTCGGATGACGGCGCCATGTGTACCGCGCAGGAATTCAAAGTAGACGCGGGCTGGGCCTGAACCCCCTGGATTTGAACCATGTCCAAGCACCCGCTTTTGCCCGCCGACCGTTACGCCGGAACCCTGGTTACCCGCATCTGGAACCCTGCCGGCATCGGCGGGCCTTCGGTAGCCGTGTTGCGCGAAGACGGCGTGTTTGACCTCTCGGCGCATGTGCCCAGCATGAGCAGTCTGCTGGAAGCGCCCGACCCGGTGCAGCGGGTGCAGTCCTGGTCCGGCCAGCGGGTGGGCAGCCTGGAGGAGGTGCTGGCCAATAGCACCGAGGCGACCCGCGACCAGCGCAAGCCCTTCTTTCTGTCGCCCTGTGATTTGCAGGTCATCAAGGCCGCAGGCGTCACCTTTGCCAGCAGCATGATCGAGCGGGTGATTGAAGAAAAAGCCGGTGGTGACGCCAGCCGCGCGCAGGCGATTCGTGCGCAGGTACAGGCGCAGATTGGTGCCGACCTTTCGCGCATCAAGCCGGGCTCGGCGCAGGCCTTGCAGTTGAAGAAGGCGTTGCAAGACCAGGGCATCTGGTCGCAGTACCTGGAGGTGGGCATCGGGCCGGATGCCGAGGTGTTTACCAAGGCGCCGGTGCTGTCATCGGTGGGTACCGGCAGCGACGTGGGCATACGCGCCGACTCGCACTGGAACAACCCCGAGCCCGAGGTGGTGCTGGCGGTGAACAGTCGCGGCGTGATTCAGGGTGTGGCGCTGGGCAATGACGTGAACCTGCGTGATATCGAGGGCCGTAGCGCCCTGTTGCTGGGCAAGGCCAAGGACAACAATGCGTCCTGTGCCATCGGCCCTTTCATCCGCTTGTTGGACGACAGCTTCACCCTGGACCATGTGCGCCGCGAGGTGGTGCAACTGGAGGTGACCGGCGAAGACGGCTTTGTGATGCACGGCACCAACTCCATGGACCAGATCAGCCGCGACCCGCTGGAACTGGTGCAGCAGACGATGGGCGCGCACCAGTATCCGGATGGTTTCATGCTCTTTATGGGCACCCTGTTTGCACCCACCCAGGATCGCGATCAGGCCGGTGGCGGCTTCACGCACCGTGTGGGCGATAGCGTGCGCATTCAGAGCCCGCACCTTGGCACGCTGTGCAACCGCGTTACCCTGTGCGACCACGCAGCGCCCTGGCAGTTTGGCTTACGCGCCTTCTTCAATAACCTGGCTGCACGGGGCCTGCTGGCGCGCGCCGACCTGTGATGGGGGACGCGGGGCGCTAAGTCATCGTCAGTGCAACGCTTCTCACCTTTTTGCTTGCTCTCCCGACTAGTCGAGCACGAGAGTGCAGGACTTCATAGCATTCAGCTACCATTCAACCGGGACCATTGCCGGAGTACGCACTTGAAACCTTCTGATGCATTGCACGCACATCGCGATGCGATCCGTAGCGTTGTCGCGTCTCATCGCGCCTGCAACGCGCGGGTGTTTGGCTCTGTCTTGCACGGTAAGGACACTGACGGAAGCGATCTGGATATCCTCATCGATCCCATGCCGGAAACCACGCTGATGGATGTAGCCGCAATTCAGGTGGAGTTGCAGCGCTTGCTGGGCGTCTCGGTCGATGTGCTGACCCCCAGAGCTTTGCCAGACTCCTTCCGCAGCAGGGTACTGACCGAGGCTGCGCCGATATGACAAAGTCGCTGCGTGTACATGACTACCTCGGGCATATCCTGAGAGCCATCGAGCGCATAGGCCGTTACACCGCAGATATGGACAAACAGGGGTTTCTCGATAGCGAAATGGTGCAGGACGCTGTGATCCGAAACATTGAAATACTTGGCGAAGCGTCCAACAACATCCAGCGGGTTGCACCCGATTTTGCAGCCCAACACCATGAAATTCCCTGGCTCGTCATGTACACGATGCGCAACCGGGTGTCCCATGGCTACGATCAGGTTGACCTAGAGATTGTCTGGAACACAATTCACAGCGATCTGCCGAATCTGTTTACCCTAGTTCAAAAGGCGCAGACTGCGGCACACTAAGCCAAGCTGTGCTTGCGCCTTATCCGCGCCGCGCCCTTACCGCCGCCGCCAACTGCTCCAGCACCGGCAGCGTCTGCGCCATGCTGATGCAGGCATCCGTTACCGACACACCATGCTTGAGCGGCACGCCGGGCGTGATGTCCTGGCGGCCTTCTTCCAGGTGGCTTTCGATCATCATGCCGGTGATGCGGCGGTCACCGCCTGCAATCTGCGTTGCCACATCGGCGGCCACAGTGATCTGGCGTTGGTGCTGTTTGCTGCTGTTGGCGTGGCTCACGTCAATCATCACCTGCTCGCGCAGGCCGGCGGCCTTGAGCAAGGCGCAGGCGGCATCCACATCGGCGGCTGAATAGTTGGTCTGCTTGCCGCCGCGCAGGATGACGTGGCAATCGTTGTTGCCGCGTGTCTCGAAAATGGCAACCTGGCCCATCTTGGTCATGCCCATAAAGGCGTGTGCGGCCTGTGCCGCCTGAATCGCATCGCTGGCCACCTTGATGCCGCCGTCGGTGCCGTTCTTGAAGCCTACCGGGCACGAGAGGCCGCTGGCCAACTGGCGGTGGCTCTGGCTCTCGGTGGTGCGCGCTCCAATGGCGCCCCAGCTCACCAGTTCGCTGATGAATTGCGGGCTTAAGAGGTCAAGGAATTCGGTCGCCACGGGCAGGCCGAGTTCCAGAATTTCCAGCATCAGCCGCCGTGCCATTTCCAGCCCCTCGTTGATGGCAAAGCTGCCGTCCAGATGCGGGTCGTTGATGTAGCCCTTCCAGCCTACGGTGGTGCGGGGTTTTTCGAAATACACGCGCATCACCACCAGCAGGTCGTCCTTCAGCGCATCCGCCTGCACTTTGAGTTGCCGGGCATATTCCATGGCCTGCGCGTGGTCGTGGATGGAGCAAGGTCCCACCACCACAATCAGCCGGTCATCGGCACCATGCAGCACCTGCGAAATCGCGGCACGGCTGCTTTCCACCAGCGCCTGCGCGGTGGCTGATGCGGGTAGCTTTTCTTCCAGCAGCGCGGGTGTGATCAGGGGGCGCACGGCACCGATGCGCACATCGTCAATGCGGGTGGTGTCGTGGGTGGTGAGGGGGGCGGATACAGCAGAGGTCATACGGGAATTTTAGTGGTGCTCGATTTCGGAGCGGCGTCTGGAGGCAAAGAAGGCTACCCCATAACGGGCGCGGTGAATCCACCACGGATATTCGCGAGGCATTACCGGTGCGTTCTTTCCCGGCGATCCTCACTTGGCGCAATGCCGTATTTGCGCCGATAGGCGCGTGAAAATGCCGACGCCGAGGCAAAGCCGCAGGCCAATCCCACTTCAATCACGCCCATGCTGGTTTGCCGCAACAAATGCCGGGCGCGCTCCAGCCGCAGGCGCAGGTAGAACTGCACCGGGCTGGTCTGCAGGTGGTCCTGAAACAGGCGCTCCAACTGACGCCGGGTAATGTGCACCTGGGCCGCCAGCGTGTCGCTGGGTAGTGCCTCTTCCAGGTGCTGTTCCATGCGCTCAATCACTTGCACCACCCGGGCGTTGTGCACCTTGTAGCGTGCGGAAATTTGCAGGCGCTGGTGCTCGGCGCGTTCGCGTACCCAGCCACTCACCAGTTGTTCCGAGACCTGTAGCGCCAGCGCATTGCCGTGGTCGCGGCTGATCACCTCCAGCATCATGTCCACGCTGGCCATGGCGCCAGCCGATGTCATCAGTTGTGGGGACAAAGTAAAGCGCGATTCGCCCTGCACCGTGATCTGTGGATAGCGCTCCTGAAAGGCCGGAACCGCTTCCCAATGCAGGGTGACGGATGCGTCTTGGAGCAGGCCTGCCTCAGCCAGCACAAAGCAGCCGGTGTCAATCGCGCCCAGGCGCTGACCCTGTTGCACCCGCTTTTGCAGTTGGCGGCACAGGCTTTGGCTGGTGTGCTGCAGCGGGTTGAAACTGGCAATGGCAAACACCACGCTGGCCTGGCTGGGGTCGCTCAGGCGGGCCTCGGGGTGCAGGGCAATGCCGTTGCTGGCCGTGACCGGTTGCCCGTCTTCCGAGACCATGCGCCAGGCGTAGGCGCCGGGTAGGAAGCGGTTGGCAATGCGCAAGGGCTCCACCAGCGCGGCAAAGCCGATAAACGAAAACTCAGGCAACAGCAAGAAATCAAAGACATGGCGGCTCATGGGCCGCTAGTAGGCCACGGGTTTTGAAGCCTTGTCCACCGCGCAGGACTACCTTTAACTATTAGCAATTTGAATGCTCCGCCAAACGCATTCATGCAGATTGGCAAACCCCAAGGGCCTCGCGCACACTGCGCACCTCAAACAAATCATTCAGGAGTACAGCATGCGCATCGGCCTACCCAAAGAAATCAAGAACCACGAATACCGCGTCGGCCTCACCCCGGCCAGCGTACGCGAGCTCACCTCCAACGGCCACTCGGTGTTGGTGCAAAGCGGTGCCGGCACCGCCATTGGCCTGACCGATGAGCAGTACATTGCCGCCGGAGCCACCCTGGCCGCTACGGCTGCCGAGGTGTTTGAAAAGTCCGAAATGATCGTCAAGGTCAAGGAGCCCCAGCCGCAGGAATGCGCCATGCTGCGCCCCGGGCAGATTCTGTACACCTACCTGCACCTGGCACCGGACCCCGAGCAGACCGACGCGCTCATCAAGAGCGGTGCCATCTGCATCGCCTATGAAACCATCACCGGCCCCGGTGGCGGTTTGCCGCTGCTGGCCCCCATGAGCGAAGTGGCCGGCCGCATGTCGGTGCAAGCCGGTGCCGCCCACCTCGAAAAATCCAAAGGCGGCATGGGCGTGCTGCTGGGCGGCGTACCCGGTGTGCCGGCTGCCCATTGCGTGATTCTGGGTGCCGGCGTGGTCGGTACCCACGCCTTGCAAATGGCCGTCGGCATGGGCGCGAAAGTGACCGTGCTGGACAAGAACATTGACCGCCTGCGCCAGCTCGATCTGATTTTTGGTAACCGCATCCACACCGTGTACTCCAACGTGCAAACCGTGGAAGAAGCCGTGCTCGATGCCGACCTGGTGATCGGCGGCGTGCTGATTCCCGGTGCCGCAGCGCCCAAGCTGGTCACCAAGGCCATGATTGGCAAGATGAAAAAGGGCGCGGTGCTGGTGGACGTGGCGATTGACCAGGGCGGCTGCTTTGAGACCTCGCATGCCACCACACACGCCGAGCCCACTTTCATGGTGGACGGCGTGGTGCACTACTGTGTGGCCAACATGCCCGGTGCCGTGGCCCGCACCTCGACCTTCGCTTTGAACAACGCCACCATCGGCCACGCTGTGGCATTGGCCAACAAGGGCTGGAAGCAGGCCCTCAAAGACAATGTGCACCTGAAGAACGGCCTGAACGTGGCCGAAGGCAAGGTCACCTACCAGGCCGTTGCCGAAGCGCTGAACAAGCCCTACGTGAGCGCCGACAGCCTGCTGTAAATCGCAAAAGCGCGAGCCCCACGCCCAAGCAGGCGTGCGGGTTGAAGCCAGTGCCGGGCCGCCCCAAGCTGGCTTGCACCCCCTCGGGGGGCAGAGAGCCACACGCAGTGGGCGAACGTGGGGGCAACTACCCCTACTTCTGCAGTCGCTTTTTAGCCTCTTCCAAACCGCCGTAATTTTCGGTATTGGCAAAGCCCATGCTCTTGAGCGTGTTCATGGCCAGACCGGAGCGGCGGCCTGAACGGCAATACAGGATGACGTGGTCGTCCTTGTTCACCTTGGCCTTGAAGATGTCTTGTGCAATTTCGGTATGCGAGATGTTGAGCGCGCCTTCGATATGGCCGGCCTGAAACTCTTGTGGGGTGCGTACGTCAATCACCACATCCCGCGCCAGAGCGGAAAAGGCCAGCAGCAGGCCCAAGGTGGTAGTGACGGCAGTTTTGAGTGAAAACATGGGTTTGAGCTAAGTTGCGAATATAGGGTTTGTACCAGTATTTGCCATGTTTTCACCTGACTGACCGGCAAGTGCCCCACCACGGGGCGCCCTTGCCAGCGTCCTTCTTAAGCTGCCTGCACCACCACGGCTGCATTGGCGGCAATCGTCGCCACCGCAATGTCGTTGCTGGCCGATGCCAGGGCCTGCGCCTTGCCGGCGTCACCCATGGCCAGTCCTTCGGCGCGGACGATGCGCACATCGGTAATGCCAAAGAAGCCGAACACGGTTTGCAGGTAGCTTTCCTGGTGCTCCATGGCACGACCGCCCTCGCTGGTGGAATACAGGCCACCCCGGGTGGACGCCACGATCACCACCTTGCCGCCGGCCAGGCCCTGTGGGCCTTTCTCGGTGTACTTGAAGGTGCGACCCGCCTGCGCCACGCGGTCGATCCAGGCCTTGAGCTGGCTGGGGATCGAGAAGTTGTACAACGGCGCACCCACCACGATCACGTCGGCTGCCAGAAATTGGGTGACCAGGGCTTCGGAAATAGCGTTCTCATGCTTTTGAATGTCGCTGAGCGTGGCGCTGGCACCCAGGCGAAAACCCAGGGAATCGGCGGACAGGTGGCTGGGAGCGGCCAGCGCCAGGTCCAGATAGTCCACGCGGGTGTCGGGGTGCTTGGCGGTCCATTGGCCCACAATTTGCTGGGTAAGTTTGCGGGAGACCGAGTTGTCGGCCAGAACGCTGGAGTCGATGTGCAAGAGTTTCATGGTTCACTTCCTTCCGGTTTAGGGGGCCGTTGCGGGACGCTTGGGCCATGGAAGGGACTCTAAAGTTTCACCAAATAAAGAGAAACAGCAAATCCGTCACTGCCACGTTTCTATTTCAGCAACAATCCAAGCCTTGATAAACCCATAAGAACAACAATGGCCCAAACCAAACCCCCTTCCCCCAAAACGCCAACGCCCCGCGCCATCAATCTCGCCTTGCAGGGGGGTGGTTCGCACGGTGCCTTTACCTGGGGCGTGCTGGACGCCCTGCTGGCGGACCCGCGGATTCACTTTGAAGGTATTAGCGGCACCAGCGCCGGGGCCATGAATGCGGTCGCGATGGCGCACGGTTTGGCCATGGCCAGCGGCCGCCCCGAGGCCGTGCAGCGCGAGTCGGCGCGTGAATCCTTGCGCGCCTTCTGGGACGGCGTGATCGGTATGGGGGCCCTGCAGTCCACTTTGACGCATGCCCAGCGGGTACCCTTCGACCTGCTTTTCGGCGGGCTTTCCGCGTTGATGGGGCAGCAGTCGCCGGGACACTTGGTGAGTGATGCGCTTAGTGGTTTGTGGTCCAAGTCGTTCTCGCCCTACCAGACCAACCCGCTGGACATCAACCCGCTGAAGGATTTTCTGGAACGGCAGATTGACTTCGAGCGACTGGCCGGATTCAAGGGCGTCCAGGTGTTTGTGCTGGCCACCAAGGTCAGTACCGGCAAGGCCGAAATCTTTTCGGGCAAGCGGCTTACGGCCTCGGCGGTGATGGCCTCGGCCTGTCTGCCCACAGTGTTCCATGCCGTGGAAATCGAGGGTGACAGCTACTGGGATGGTGGCTATTCGGGCAACCCGGCGATTCATCCGCTGGTATACGAGTGCAAGAGTCCCGATGTGCTGCTGGTACAAATCAATCCGCTGCGACGCCATGCAGTGCCCACCACGTCGGCCGACATTCTGGACCGGCTCAACGAAATCACCTTCAACTCCGCGCTGATTGCCGAGATGCGCGCGATCGACTTTGTGAAGCGCCTGCTGCACGAGGGAAAACTCGACCGCGACCGCTACAAAGAGGTGTTCATGCACCGCATTGACGGCGGCAAGGAGCTGGACGACTACCCGGCTTCCACCAAGGCAGAAACCAATGCCGACCTGATCTACCGCCTGCGCGATCTGGGCCAGCGCTGCGCCGCGGAATGGCTGGACCAGAAGCTGGCACAGGTTGGCGTAGCCAGCAGCATCAATATTGCGCGCGACTACCTGGACGATCTGCGCGTGCCGGTGCAACACGGCAGCTAATGGAGACGGACTAAGGGAGACCACCGGGTGTTTCTCGGTGCTCCGTTGCGGTAAGCTCTGATTACTAATTAAGTGTCGGGGGACTCTTGCTATGAAACGCGTACTTGCCTTGTGTGTGTGTGTTCTATTGAGCGTGGAGGGGGCTGTGGTGTGGGCCCAAACTGCGCTGGTGGCCTTTGCCCAGGACACCATGAAGAACGACTTTCGCAAGGCCCAGGTGTTTGAAGTGCGCGACGCCGTGGCCAAGCAGCCGGGTTTGCGGTTTGAATATTCCGATGCCGATGGCCAAACCTCCTTGCTGATCCGCCAGATTGACCAGTTCATTGAAAAGAAGGTCGATGTGCTGGTGTTGGGCACGAACGATGAACGCTCGGTGGTTCCGGTGGTGAGCAAAGCGTACAAGGCGGGCATCAAGGTCATCGTGCTCGACCGCGGCATCCAGGGCAGCGACTACAGCACCTTCATCAACTCCGACAACGTGGAAATCGGGCGCATCGGGGCCGAATTTGTGGCCAACCAGATCAAGCGCAAGGGTCAGGTGCTGCTGTTTGAAGGTATCAAAACGGCCGACGTGACCCGTTTGCGCAGCAAGGGCTTTATGGACGAAATTGCCAAGCATCCCGACATCCGCGTGATTCGGCGCACCGGCAATTACTTGCGCAAAGACGCCTTGCTGGAGATGGAAAAACTGCTGGCGCAGGGCATTCGCGTTGACGCCATTTTTTCCGAGAGCGACAGCATGCTTAGCGGTGCCCGCATGGCGATGGAGGCGGGCAAAGTAGATCCGCGCACGGTGATTTCGGTTGGGTGCGATTACACCAGCGAGGCCCGCGACGCGATTCGCAAGGGCACGCAGACCGCTTCAATCCTGTTCCCATTGGGTGGACACAAGACCGTTGAAATAGCGCAGAAGCTGCTGGCCAAGGAGCCGGTTCCCAAACATGTGATCAACCCCGTGAAGCTGGTGACGCGGGATAACGTGGAACAGGTGCCGCCGATCTTCTAAGCAGCGGCTCGTGAACTTCCGTCAGCGCCTGCCGCGCAACCTCTCCCCCACGCTGTCCCTGCTGGTTACCAGCGCGGTCTTGCTGGTGTTGTTTGCCTTGGGCTTGTATTTCGACCTGTTCCTGCGTGCCAACTTTCGGGACGTTACCGCCAAGCGAATGGAGCATGGCTATGAGCGCCTGGCTTCCAACCTGAATCAGATGGAAGCGGCCCTGCGGGAGGGCGGAACCTATGCCAAGACCGATGAGCGCATCCTGGCTTCGGTTGATTTGATCAACCGCTACCAGGACAAGGCGCACTACAACACCTTTTTGATCGACGAAGAAAAGAAGTCCCTCGCCGTTGCCATGCTGGATCGGGTGAAGCTGTCCATGAACAGCGACTTCGCTTTGTACGGACGCGATGAAGAACTGATTGCCTATGCCACCCGCAATGGCGGCAGCTACCAGATTGGTTTTCTGTCCTTCGACAAGGGCAAGGCACAAATTTTCCGCCGCCAGGAGGGATTTATTGAATTCATGGAAGGCGCCGTGCCGGCCTGGGTCAACGTCACCATGAAGCATGTGCCGACGTATGCCGCTGAGAGTCTCGAAAAGGGCCATGTCATCACCTACCAGCAACTCGGTGACCGCCTGTCCATCGTGAGTCACCAGAGCGTGTTTGATCCGCGTACCGGCAAGGCGGTTGCGCACCTGGAGTTTGCCCGCAACCTGGATGCCGACTACTTCGCACAATTCGCCCGCGAACTGGATCTGGACCTGCGCTTTTCCTTTACCAGCGACTTTGCCAACGACGCAGGCAGCTTTGACAGCAAGGACGATCGGGGGGCATTGCGCATTCGCGAGTTGGGTGAACACTATGTGGCCGTCATGCAAAAGGACGTTATTGGTGGCCGGGTGTACTTCACCACCACCCTGGACCGCGCCACCCATACGGCCGTACTCAACACGCACCGCACGCGCTTTTTGTTGTTGATGCTGGCGGTGGGGGCGCTTGCGCTGTTGGGCATGCGCGTGGTCATGTCGCGGCGTTTATCGCAACCGCTGCGCACGTTGATGTTGCAGATTCAAAAGGTCGAGCGTGGCGACTACTCACCCAGTGTCCCGGTGGGCACCGGCGACGAATTGGAGGCGATTTCGATCAGCGTCAATGCGCTGTCGAATGCGGTCCGAGAGCGTGAGAACTCGCTGGAACTGGCCCGCAATGAGCAGGAGTATTTGTCACAACACGACGCCCTGACGGGCCTGCCGAATCGCCGGTTTTTTTCGCAGCGACTGGAACATGCACTGGACCTGGCGCGGCGCAACCGCACGGAGCTGGCGCTGTTTTTCATGGACCTGGACCAATTCAAGCTGGTCAACGATACGCTGGGACATGACATTGGCGACGAGTTGCTGGTTCAGATTGGCCAGCGCCTCAAAGCCAGCGCGCGCACCAGCGACACGCTGGCACGCATAGGCGGCGACGAGTTCAATGTGTTGATTGAAAACGTGCGCGATGTGGCCGAGGTGGAAACCATTCTGGGCAAATACGTCAGCCTTTTTCATCAGCCGTTTGTCTGCGGTTCGCACGAACTCAGCATCACGGTGAGCATTGGCGCCGCCCTGTATCCCAAGGACGGCCTCGATGGCATTGCCCTGCTCAAGCACGCCGATCTTGCGGTCTATCGCTCCAAAGAAGGCGGGCGCGACAAATACAGTTTCTTCTCGCAGGAATTGGCAACCCGTGCCAACTTGCAAGCCGAAACCATCAGTGCGCTCAAGAACGCGTTGAGTGATGGCCGGGAATTCACGCTGCATTACCAGCCCAAGGTGCATGCGGCATCCGGCGCTGTGGTGTCTGCCGAGGCGCTGATTCGCTGGAACCGCCCGGGCTATGGCTTGGTGCCTCCCTTGCAGTTCATACCGGTTGCAGAAGACACCGGTCTCATCATTGCGTTGGGTGACTGGGTGATCCGCCAGGCCTGCCAGGACCTGGCACAGATGCGCATCGCGGGTGTGTATTTGAATCACCTGAGCATGAATGTGTCGAATGTCCAGTTGCGTGGGCATGCCCTGTTGCCGGTGTTGCAGCAGTCCATTGCAGAAAACGGTCTGCAGGCGCAACAGCTTGAGTTGGAGATCACCGAGAGCTTCATTGCCAAGGATGTGGGGCAGGCCATCGTCACGCTCAAGGAATTCCGGGCTGCGGGCTTGCAACTCGCCATTGATGATTTCGGCACCGGCTATTCGTCCATGGGCTACTTGCAAAAACTACCCTTCACGCGCATGAAGGTGGACAAATCCTTTATCGACCGCTTGCCAGGTGACCAGGATAGCGCCGCCATTACGCGTGCCATTCTGGGCCTTGCTCGGAGTTTCGGCATGGCGGTGACCGCAGAGGGCATTGAGAACGTCGAGCAACTGCGGTTCCTGCAGCAGGAAGGCTGCGACGAAATCCAGGGCTATTACTTTTCCCGCCCCTTGCCACTGGCCGAGTTTCTGTCCTATTGCCTGGCGAATCAGGGGGGCGGGGCTAACTCCCCGTAGCGCTTACAGGGGGGTGTCGAGCAAACCAAACGCCGTGACCTGCGAACGGCCGTGCCGTTGCATAAACTCCAGAAATTGTGGAGCCGGCATCGGTCGCGCAAACAAGTAGCCCTGACCCACGTCGCAGTTCAACTGGCGCAACATATTCAGCTGCTCCTGGGTTTCCACGCCTTCGGCAATTACCTTCAGGCCCAGCGCCTTGCCCATGGCAATCACCGCGGTGCAAATCGCCAGATCGTCGGGTTCGTGCGGCAGGCCCCGCACAAAAGACTGGTCGAGCTTGAGGTTGTCCAGTGGCAGTCGCTTGAGTTGGCTCAGGCTGGAGTAGCCGGTACCAAAGTCATCCAGCGCCAGAAAAATGCCAACCTCTTTGAGGCGGTCCATGGTGGCAATGGTGGCTTCAGTGTCTTGCAGAATGGAGGTCTCGGTCATCTCCAACTCAAGGCAGGCGGCGGGCAGCGCAGTTTCGTGCAGCACCTTTTGCACATCACGCAACAGTGAAGGTTTCTTGAAGTGAATCGCTGACAGGTTGATGGCAATCGGTATCGCTGCCATGCCCGCGTGCTGCCACACGATGTTCTGGCGGCAGGCTTCGCGCATGACCCATTCGCCTAAAGCGACGATCAGGCCGCGCTCCTCGGCCACTCCAATGAACTCATTGGGCCCCACCATCCCGCGCGTCGGATGCTGCCACCGAATCAGCGCCTCGGCGCCGGTAATCTGACCCGTCAGCAGGTCAATCTTCGGTTGGTAAAACAGCACAAACTGGTTTTCATCGATGGCGCGACGCAGGTCACGCTCCACCAGCAGCATTTCCAGGGCACGCTCATTCATGCCATTGGCATGGAACTGGTAGCGGCTTCGGCCCTGTTTCTTGGCGTGCGAAAGTGCCACGTCGGCTGCCTGCAACAGTTCGTCGACATGGCGGCCGTCTTCCGGATAGATCGCCACGCCAACACTGGCGGATAGAGACAGTTCCTGGCCGTAAATCTCTACGGGCAGCCCCGCCACACTGCGCTGCAGTCGCTCGATGGCGTGCACGATCCGTTCGACCTCCAACGGGCTGTTCTGGTCATGGATCACGACGGCAAACTCATCGCCCCCGACACGGGCCGTGATCGTGGCCTGACTGGACAAGTGCTCCAACCGGTCGCTGATTTCCTTTAGTACCAGGTCGCCCACCTGGTGGCCCAGCGAGTCGTTGACCTCCTTAAAGCCGTCCAGTCCCAGGCACAAAAGCGCGCATCGGGTCTGGTCACCGGGCAACGTACGCAACAAGGCCTCCATCTGTTGGGCCAGACTGGTGCGATTGGGCAAGCCCGTGAGGGGGTCGTGCAGCGCCTGGTGCGCCAGCATGGCTTCGTGCGAGCGCACCACTTCGCGTTCCTGCACCCGCAACGACAGGTCGGCCCGGCGGACGATGGCAAACAGGAAGGCGTATAGCAGGGTCAGGCTGGCCAGGACCACTCCCACAATTTCCCAGCTGGTCTTGTTCAGGTCTGCAACGTAATCGGTGACATCCGAATACACCTCAAAAACGCCCTGGATTTCCTTTGTGTTGTCGGTCCGGATCGGGATGTAGCTGGAGATCAGATCGCGGTCATTGATGACCTTCTCGAACGCGTCAAACTGGTTTCGAAAGGTGATTTCGCTGGAGGTTTTTCCATTGAGCGCGCCGCGCACGCCTTCGTCATCGCTTTTGTCTTCGCCTACCTGTTTTTCATTGGTAGAAAGAACCGTCATACCGTGCAGGTCATAGACTTTCACCTTGACTACGGACAGGTTCTTCATCTGTTCCAGCACGTCGGCGCGGAACTGCCGGTTCACCGCCAGACCCTGCAACTGGGTTTTATCTAACAGGTGCGCATTCTTGACGTGGTCCGCATAGCGCGGCCAGAACGCCCGGGCAAATACCTGGGTAACGAGTTCGTTGTCATGGGTTTCGTGTCGCTCCAGCGCCTCGGTGGCGAAGTCGCGGTAGAAGTAGAGCAGCGGCGCCAACACCACCAGCACGCCAACCAGACTGGTCAGGGCAAAGTAACGCAGTAACTGAAACTTCCGGCTTTCCGTCGCAGACGCCAACCCCGGCACGGGTGCCTGCGTTCCCTGATCGGCAGTGGGCATTGCTTCGCTCATGAATGCATTGATATTGGTGGCATTCTGCACTGGTTCAGGGAAATTGGGTTCGCCAGCGGAGCAAGCGTGGTACGGACAAAACAAGAAACCCCTTGCAATATACCCCATGGGGTATAAAATAGCGCCATCCGAACCACTTTTTAGCAAGCCACCATGAGCACTTTTGACCACGCCGGACTGATCCAGAACATCAACGCCAACCTGGCACCCCTGCGCAAAGCGCAACCGGAAGCGATGCAGGGCTTTAGCCAGTTGGCCAAGGCCTCCATGGCCGAAGGCGCCATTGGTGCCAAGCACAAGGAACTGATTGCCCTGGCCATCGGAATTACCCAGCACTGCTCGGGTTGCATTGGTTTTCACGTCAAGGCGCTGGTCAAACTGGGCTGCACGCGTCAGGAACTGGAAGAAATGTTGACCGTCTGTGTCTACATGGGCGGTGGCCCGGCGCTGATGTACACCGCCGAGGCCCTGGCCGCTTTTGACAACATGTCCCAACCCGCCTAAGGAATCCCCATGAAGACAGCGAGTGATCTGGTAGCCGCCGCCAAGGCGCGCGTCAAGGAAGTGCCGGTGGCAGACGCCGAACCGGCAATTCGCGCAGCGCAGGTGGTGGTCGACGTGCGCGAGGCCGATGAGTTTGCCGCCGGTCACCTGCCGGGAGCCGTGCACATTTCGCGCGGCATGCTGGAGTTCCGCTTCAGTGGCATGCCGGCTTTACAGTCGCGCGATATCGCCATCGTGCTGTATTGCAAGACCAGCGGCCGCGCGGCCCTGGCGGGCGCCGCCCTGCAGGACATGGGCTACCTGAACATCACCAATATTGCCGGCGGGTTTGATGCCTGGGTGGCGGCCGGCAAGCCGGTTGCCAAGCCGGACATTCCAGCCTTTGAATAAAAAAACGCCGCATTCAATGCGGCGTTTTTCATTGCAGGCGTACCGGGTTTAGTGGCTGTCGGACTGCTTGGCTGCTGCCACCACGTCTTCGGTCGCCGTCTTGGCACCATTGAAGTACAGGTTGAGGGCCAGCGCGGTGATCGAGGTCAGCAGAATGCCCGACTCAATCAGCGGGTGCAGGCCGTGCGGCATCCACTGTTTGAAATTGGGGGCCACCAGCGGAATCATGCCCATGCCAATTGACACCGCCACCACAAATCCGTTGTAGCGGTTGTTCTTGAAGTCGACGTTCGCCAGAATGCGAATGCCGGTGGCGGTCACCATGCCGAACATCACCAGCCCGGCACCGCCCAGCACCACCGTGGGCAGCGACTCCACCAGTGCCGCCATCTTGGGCAGCAGGCCCAGAACAATCAGGATGATGCCGCCGGCCACGCACACAAAGCGGCTCTTCACGCCTGTAACAGCTACCAGGCCCACGTTCTGCGAGAAACTGGTGTAGGGGAAGGTGTTGAAAATGCCGCCGATCAGCGTACCCAGGCCATCGGTGCGCAGGCCCCGCGTCAGCGCAGCCTGGTCCACCTTGCGATCGGTCATCTCACCCAGCGCCAGGAACATGCCGGTCGACTCGATCATCACCACAATCATCACCAGCGTCATGGTCAGAATCAGCACCGGGTCAAACACCGGGGAGGCAATGCCAAAAGGCAGCACCAGCTCAAACCAGGATGCTTTGGCCACCTTGTCAAAGTTCATGAAGCCCAGCAGGGTGGACACCACGCCGCCCACCACAATGCCCAGCAGCACCGAAATGTTGGCCACAAAGCCCTTGCCGTACTTGGCGATCAGCAAAATGGATGCCAGCACCAGTGCCGCAATGCCTACGCCCGACAGGTCGGCGTATTTGGGATTGGGCACCGAGGGTGCAATCGACA
>ERZ1034361.138-NODE-138-length-51669-cov-3.185513_pt1 | contig 51669 bp, 47 predicted proteins | sample MGYA00520617_ERZ1034361 | MGnify/ENA primary metagenome ERZ1034361 (study PRJEB33736, sample SAMEA104284507) | Azolla filiculoides | biome: Urban; feature: Water surface; material: Ditch water | place: Netherlands | collected 2015-10-28 | depth 0-0.1 m ... | reverse complement strand
AAAGACATTGACCGCATTGTAACGTATTGTGAAAAAGATACGATTGCTGTGGCGCAAATCTTCCTTCGACTTCGACGTGAAGATTTATTGATCGAGGAGGAGATTATTCATGTCTAAGGATTCTTTATTGCAATTGTTATTGATTTATTACATTTACAAAAATTATAAATTATGGTATTGAGTAGATTTTGGTTGGCTATTTTTATTTCTTCAATAGTATTTGTAGTCATCAGTTTGTTTTCCGGAAACAGTTACACCATTGATTATATCTTGAATGGTAAGAAAGATGATCCCATTTTACTAACCGAAAAATACATCGAACAAGTTCCTGCTTTTATCCGAGACAGTATCAAAAAAGCGCCAGATCAAACGATGATTATCAATAGGGACACCATCAATGCTGATACGACTTATGTGTTTAAAAATAAAGTAGTTAAAGTTTATAGCGGGGTTCAAAAATCAGATGGATTATTACCTACTTGTAAAAACACATTAGTAGATTTAATTTTGCCGCTTATTGCTTATTTAGCCTTTTTCTGTGGCTTGATGGAACTTTTAATCATATCAGGAGCCACAGAAAAATTGGCCAAAGTATTGAGCCCGGTGTTCGTGAAAGTGTTTCCAAGTGTTCCTGAAAATCATCCTTCAATTTCCTATATGACGTTGAATTTTGCAGCCAATTTTCTGGGTCTTGATTCTGCGGCAACTCCTTTTGGATTAAAAGCCATGGAGAGTTTGCAAACCATCAATCCCGACAAAGACAAAGCCAGTGACGCGCAAATTATGTTTATGTGTTTGCATGCCTCAGGGCTTACATTAATTGCAACCTCTATCATTGGGTATCGTGCAGCTGCGAATGCTGCAAATCCCGCCGATGTGATGTTGCCTTGTATCATCACTTCTTTTATCGGTACAATCGCTGCATTTTTAATTGTTGGAATTAAACAAAAAATTAATTTCAAAAGTGCCTCTTTGGTCGTTGGTTTAATGACATTAATAGCTGCCATTGTAGGTTTGTTATTGTATGTAAACCATTTGGATTTAATTGGAAAAAATTATTTCACATCCAATCTCTCTGCTTTAATTTTAATTGGAATCATTGCATTTACTTTGATTCTTTCTTTTGTTAAAGAAAAGAAATTTACAGAAGCAAATACAACTGTTTATGAAACCTTTGTGGTTGGTGCCAATAATGGTGTTAAAACAGGAGTTACTATTTTCCCTTATGTTTTGGGAATGTTAGTGGCTATATCTTTATTCAGAAACAGTGGTTTGTTTGAAATTATTAGTGAATGGATTGCTTTTGGATTTTCAAATTTGGGAGTAAGTAAACAAATCACCGATGCTTTACCGGTAGCATTGCTTAGACCTTTTAGCTCTGCAGGTTCACGAGGATTTTTGATTGATTCGATGAATACTTTTGGTGCTGATTCCTTAACGGGAAGATTAAGTTCTATTTTTCAATGTAGTGCCGAAAGTACTTTTTATGTGATAGCGGTTTACTTTGGTTCCGTTAATATAAAAAATACGCGTTACGCTTTAGGAACGATGCTTTTGGTAGATTTAATCTGTGTAATTACCGCTATTTTGGTAGCAAGTTGGTTTTTTTAAAATAATTAAAACCAGATTTTTGGTTGTCAAAGTAGGCGAGCCAATGACTTTTTTAGATCTAATTTTAAATCATTCTAAAGCATAAGTTGATATAAATCAGGTTTAGTTCTTTTGACAATTCTTATATTTACACTTCTAAAAATTAATTATAAAATATGGACTTTATATACCAGGATCCTTATCCTATTTTAAAAGACGATACCCAATACCGAAAAATTACTTCTGATTACGTAACTGTAGAAAAACTAGGAGACAGAGAGATTTTAACAATTGACCCAAAAGGATTAGAATTGTTATCGCAAGAGGCTTTAAAAGATGTTTCTTTTATGTTGCGTACTGCTCATTTAGAAAAATTAAAAGCAATTCTTGACGATCCGGAAGCAACTGATAATGATCGTTTTGTGGCATATAATTTATTGCAAAATGCTGTTGTGGCTATTGAAGGGGAATTGCCTTCTTGTCAGGATACCGGAACGGCGATTGTTATGGCCAAAAAAGGGGAAAATGTATATACCGGAGTTGATGATGCCGAATGGTTGTCGAAAGGGATTTTCAATACTTACCAAGAACGTAATTTACGCTATTCCCAAATTGTTCCCATTAGTATGTTTGAAGAGAAAAACTCAGGTTCTAATCTTCCGGCACAAATTGATATTTATGCCAAAAAAGGAGCTACTTATGAGTTTTTGTTTTTAGCAAAAGGGGGAGGTTCTGCCAATAAAACCTATTTATACCAACAAACGAAATCTTTATTGAATGAAAAATCAATGGATGCTTTCATTCGTGCAAAAATAAAAGATTTAGGAACTTCTGCTTGTCCACCGTATCACTTGGCTTTAGTGATTGGAGGAACTTCTGCCGAAGCAAATTTAGCAGCAGTTAAAAAAGCATCAGCAGGATATTTTGACCATTTGCCAACATCAGGAAATATGGCAGGTCAAGCTTTTCGGGATTTAGAGTGGGAGAAAAGAGTACAATTAATTTGTCAGGAAAGTCAGATTGGAGCACAATTTGGCGGTAAATATTTCACGCATGATGTGCGCGTAATTCGTCTGCCTCGTCACGCCGCTTCTTGTCCGGTTGGATTGGGCGTTTCCTGTTCTGCCGATAGAAACATTAAAGGTAAAATTACCAAAGACGGAATTTTTGTAGAACAATTAGAGGTTAATCCAAAACGATTATTGCCGGCGACTCCACCACATTTGGAACCAGCTGTCGAAATCGATTTGAATCAACCAATGGCTGATATTCTTAAAAAATTGTCGCAATATCCAATCAAAACGCGTTTGAAATTAAATGGAACGTTGATAGTGGCTCGTGATATTGCTCATGCCAAAATCAAAGAATTATTGGATGCGGGTAAACCAATGCCAGAATATTTTAAAAATCACCCAATCTATTATGCCGGGCCAGCCAAAACTCCGGAAGGAATGGCTTCGGGAAGTTTTGGACCAACTACTGCCGGCCGTATGGATGTGTATGTGGATGAGTTTCAAAAACACGGTGGAAGTATGGTAATGCTTGCCAAAGGTAACCGTACTAAAGATGTGATGAATGCTTGTAAAACGTATGGCGGATTCTATTTAGGTTCTATCGGAGGACCAGCGGCTATCTTAGCCAAAGAAAACATCCTTTCGGTTGAAGTAGTCGATTTTGAAGAATTAGGTATGGAAGCCGTTCGTAAAATTACTATCAAAGATTTCCCGGCTTTTATTATCACGGATGATAAAGGAAATGATTTCTTTGAGAATTTGTAAAGATTATATTAAAAAGAAAAAACCGCTAATTTTAGCGGTTTTTTTTATTCTATTGAAACAACAACGGAGCAAACTCAGATAAATAATCACGCCAGTTGGACCAAGTATGTCCTCCCGTTGTTTCGCGGTATTGGTATTTGAATTGCATGCTGTCTAATAATTTTCGGTACTCGTTGGATCTTTCAAAAAGGAAGTCATTATTGCCAATGCCTATCCAGTACAATTTAAATCCATTGTCTCTTTGTGCTTTTAGTTTGGTAATGAAATCGCTATACATAGCTGCTTGTGAATCTTTGGGTTGCAACATCGCCGAAGAAAATACCCCTACATAATCAAATGTATTAGGATAATTAGCCGAGATAACTAAACTGTGCATCCCACCCATAGAAAGTCCTGCAATAGCACGAGACGCTTTTTCTTTCTTTATACGGTAATTGCTCTCAACGAATTGGATAATATCTCCAAAAGCAGCTTCTGTTTTACCCAAGAACGTGGCGGAGCGCATAAACACTGGTTTCACAAATCCTTCGCTAGATTCTCCAGGTGTGGCAGTTTGATCGGCATTTCCATTAGTCATGACCACAATCATAGGTTTTGCTTTTCCTTGTGCAATTAAATTGTCCATAATTTGCGCTGTACGACCTAATTCCATCCAAGCGTTTTCGTCACCACCTGCACCATGCATTAAGTATAATACTGGGTATTTTTGTTTGCTGCTTTCATAACCGGCTGGGGTGTAAACGGTAAGTCGGCGAGTAGTTTGTAATTGAGGAGAAGCGTACCAACGTTTAGCCACCGTTCCGTGAGGAACATCTGTTACTTTGTATAAATCGGCTTTTCCGCCACTCACTAAAAATACGTTCACGACAGTGGAAACGTCACGAATTAAAAAGGCATTATTGGGGTCGAAGGCTTTAACTCCATCTACAAAAAATGAATAACTGTACAATTCTGGATTCAATTTTTTAGTAGTTAAGGTCCAAATTCCGTCTTCTCCTTTGGTTAGAAAACCACCTTCAGGAATGCAATCGCCCTGAACTTTTACTTCTTTAGCATTTTTGGCGTCAAGTCGAAAAGTAACAGTGTTATCTGCATTGATTTCGGGAGAAACGATGTCTTTTTTTGTTGAAAAATTTACGTTTTCTTGTGCTTGAGTTCCAATGCAAAATACCATTAGAATTAAAATGAGGAGAAGTTTTTTCATAAAATAGTTTTTGGTTGATTAGTTTTCATTGTGTCAATATGTCGCAATATAAATATATTTATTGATTTTTATCGCATAGAGACATAGACTTTATAGTTTTATAAAGAAGGGATAGACGTTTCACTGTTCACATAACTATTTGAAAAAGAACAAATTTATTTCGCCCTTATGGGACTTTTGTCTCTTTTGGGGTGATATTTTATCAATATATAATCCCGTAGGTATTAAACATAATACTATAATGACTTGTATTTATTAGTCAATTTTCATTTCTGGAATTTCACCATCAATAATTAAAGTAGCTTCGGTGGAAGCGATGATGTGTTCAACTGAAACGCCTGGCGCACGTTCCAAGAGTTTAAATCCTTTTGGAGTTATTTCAAGAACGGCTAATTCGGTGACTACTTTTTTTACACAGCCAACGCCTGTTAACGGTAACGTACATTTTTTAAGAATTTTACTTTCTCCCGCTTTGTTGACGTGCATCATTGCCACGATAATATTCTCGGCAGAAGCGACTAAATCCATTGCACCGCCCATTCCTTTGACCATTTTTCCGGGTATTTTCCAGTTGGCAATATCGCCGTTTTCGGCAACTTCCATCGCACCAAGAATGGTCAAATCGACGTGTTGCCCGCGAATCATCCCAAAACTTAAAGCTGAATCAAAAAAAGAAGCGCCCGGTAAAGTGGTAATGGTTTGTTTCCCTGCATTGATTAAATCTGCATCTTCTTCGCCTTCAAACGGGAAAGGTCCCATACCGAGAACGCCGTTTTCACTTTGAAATTCTACATCAATTCCTTTTGGAATATAATTAGCAACTAAAGTTGGAATTCCGATGCCTAGGTTTACAAAAAAACCATCTTTCAATTCCTGAGCAATGCGTTTCGCTATTCCTATTTTATCCAATGCCATAATTAGTCTTTTTTTCTGGTTGTCCGTTGTTCAATTCTCTTTTCGTATTGCTCTCCTTGAAAAATGCGTTGCACGAATATTCCGGGAATATGAATTTGGTTGGGGTCGAGAGTACCGGCTTCTACCAATTCTTCTACTTCGGCGATGGTGATTTTTGCGGCACCTGCCATACAAGGATTGAAATTTCTGGCGGTTCCTTTGAAGATGAGGTTTCCTGCTGTGTCACCTTTCCAGGCTTTTATGATGGCAAAATCGGCGTTGAAAGCCAATTCCATAATATGCATTTTACCGTTGAATTCACGAGCTTCTTTTCCTTCGGAGACTTCGGTTCCGTAGCCTGCCGGGGTGAAAAAAGCGGGAATTCCGGCTTGTGCTGCCCGACATCTTTCTGCCAAAGTTCCCTGCGGAATCAAGTCTACTTCGAGTTCTCCGGAAAGCATTTGGCGTTCGAATTCGGCATTTTCTCCTACATAGGAAGAAATCATTTTTTTGATTTGTTTTTTTTGCAAAAGCAATCCGAGACCAAAATTATCGACACCGGCATTATTAGAAATACAGGTTAAATTTTGGGTTTCTTTTTGAACTAATTCGGCAATGGAGTTTTCCGGAATACCGCATAATCCAAAACCACCGAGCATTAGTGTCATTCCGTTTTCGATTCCTTGAAGGGCTTCTTGAACTGTATTTACTTTTTTATTAATCATAAAATGAGTCTCGTATTAGCGGATTATTGTACTGGATTTGAAATTGAATTAGGAATACTAATGCCCTAGCCCTGATGGAAGCGACATCCTTTTATGCCGGTTTTTGGCATGAAAGATATAGCGTACAGCGGGAAACAGCTCCTGATTAATTGAATCTGTTTGACTGTTATAATTCGAATTCGTCTGTGCTTTGTTCTACTGCGGTAGAGTCTTGAACGACTTTTGGCGCGGTGTAGCAATCTACTTTTATGGAGAGATTTGCGGGTCGGTCGAATTGTTCTTTGGATACGTGAAGTGCTGGATCGTCATAACAAAGTTTCATAAAATAACCCCAAACCGGTAATGCGGCTGTGGCACCTTGTCCGTATGTAAGGCTTTTGAAACGGGCCGAACGGTCTTCGCAACCTACCCAAACTCCGGTTACTAAGTTGGGAACCATTCCCATGAACCAACCATCGGATTGGTTTTGTGTGGTACCTGTTTTTCCTGCTATTGGGTTTTTGAACTGGTATGGATATCCTGTCCAGCGAGTGTCTCCGTTTCCTCCGCCTGTTGTACGCAAACGATCTCCTGATCCTCCTTCGGTTACGCCTTCTAATAATTTGATGACAGCAAAGGCGATGTCTTTGTTTAGAACATCATGAGATTCGGGTATAGGTTCGTAAATGATTACGCCACTTTTATCTTCAATTTTGGTCAAAAATTGTGGTTTGATGTATACGCCTTGATTGGCAAAAGTACTGTAGGCTGCAACCATATCATGTACGGTGATTTCTACAGCTCCTAATGCAATTGAGGGTTGATTTACAATTTCAGATTGAACGCCTAATTTGTGTGTTAAGTCAATTACTGCTTCGGGTCCTACTTTGTCAATTAATTTGGCCGAAATGGTATTGATGGAGTTGGCTAATGCTTTTTTCAAAGTCACCATTCCTCTGTATCTGTTGTCGGAGTTTCTAGGTTCCCAATCCTCGGTAACATGGTGTTCGCCTTTGCGAATCATGAATGGAGAATCGACGATAGAATCACAAGGAGACATGTTCAGTTGTTCGATGGCGGTTGCATAAACAAACGGTTTGAAAGTGGAACCTACTTGTCTGGCTCCTTGTCCTACGTGATCGTATTGAAAATATTTGTAATTGATACCACCAACCCATGCTTTTATGCTTCCTGTTTGCGGTTCCATGGCCATAAGACCGGATTGTAAAAAGTGTTTGTAATATCGAATAGAATCCAGCGGTGTCATGATGGTATCTCTTTCTCCTTTCCAGGTGAAAACCTTCATTTTTGTTTTTACTTTGAATGAGGCTATGATTTCTTCTTCGCTTTTATCCATTGATTCCATGATGTTCCAACGTGTGGATGATTTCATGGCTTGGTTCATAATTCGTTGCGTTTCGGCTTGTGATATGTTTACAAATGGTGCGTTTTTATTGTCCTTAGACTGTTCAAAAAACTCTTCTTGGAGGTTTGCCATGTGTGCTTCAACTGCTTCCTCGGCATGCAATTGCATTCTGGAATCGATGGTGGTGTAAATTTTTAAACCGTCTTTGTAAATGTCATAATCAGACCCGTCCGGTTTTTTGTTGTCTTCTACCCATTTTTTCATGTAATCACGCAAATATTCTCTAAAATAAGTGGCCGTTCCATCTTTATGACTTTCTAATTTGAAGTTCAGTTTGATAGGTAAACTTTGTAATCTTACTTTTTGATCTTTGGTAATGATGTCTGCTTTTTCCATTTGTAAAAGCACTACATTTCTTCGATTGGTAACGCCTTCCGGGTTTCGTACTGGATTATATAAACCGGAATTTTTGAACATTCCCACCAAAATTGCAGATTCATCAATGGTTAAATCCTTTGGTTCTTTTGAAAAATAAGTTTTTGCAGCAGAGCTAACGCCAACAGAGTTATTCCCAAAATCATATACATTACAATACATGGCTATGATTTCGTTTTTGGTATATTGTCTTTCTAATCGAATGGCGATAATCCATTCTTTGGCTTTTTGTACAATTCTAAAAGGTAAAAATTTAGACCCTTCTCCGTGAAATAATTGTTTGGCTAATTGTTGGGTAAGTGTACTTGCTCCGCCACTGGTTCCAAAACTCAAAATAGCTCTCATAGTTCCTCTTCCGTCAATTCCTGAATGTTCGTAAAAACGAGCATCTTCGGTGGCTACCAATGCTTGTACCAGATTTTTAGGCAAATCAGAATACTTTAATTGAGACCTGTTTTTTTCGAAATATTTCCCTATTACAACGCCATCAGCCGAAATGATTTCTGTAGCTAAATTGGAATCCGGATTTTCTAAGTCTTCAAAAGAAGGCATTGAACCAAAAAGTCCCCATGAAGCAAACAAGAAAAATAAAGCAAGGCCTCCCATGCTATACAAGAAAACTTTCCAAAATTTCTTTGAATAATATTGGATGTCTTTTTCGGAATTATTGATTTGATTGTTATTTTTTCTAATAGCCATAATACAATTTCTATTCTTTTTTTTCTATTCTAAAACCCACATCTGTAATGCCTTCCAGAAGTTCTACTCCAGGAACTTTTCCGGTTTCCCGAACGGCTTGTTTTATAAAAACTTTGTACTTCCCTCTGAATCGTACATTCTCCTTGTAGTACAATTTACTTTCTTTAATATCTGTAAATCCGTCTCCAAGTAAGGAACCGTCAGGATTTGCCATTTGGTATTCTAAAGTATCTACTTTTGTAAAACCATTTTGCATTTCCATACCCACAATGAGAAAGATATTATTAAACGGATAATTGTTGTTGTCTCTCAAAGTTACAAATAAATTATATCGTTTTGTACTGTCTAATTCCGGTAAATTGAAACTTACAATACTGTCTTTATGCCAAGCACTTCCAACGGATTTGTATTCGTCAAAAACTCTTTTTTTATCACACGAAAAAAGAAGCGTTGTGACCAAAAGCAGTATTGCACTATTTTTTATCCACATTTTTAGTAATAATTATAGGTTTTCTTGGTTCTGCAGGTGTTTTATCGTTTGCAGGATTTGGACGTCTGTTATTTCTGTTGTTGTTTCCTGCAGGTCTGTTGTTATTGTTGTTTGAATTTGCCGGTTTGTTGGCATTGGCAACAATCGCATTTTCACCAGATGGTTTGCGTTTTTTATTTGGTTTTTTCTTCGCTTTTGGTTGGTCAAAACGAGTTAAACTTTCTTGCCCCATGGCATTATTAAAGTTTTTCTCCGGTTCGATAACAATTTCTATTGCATAATCTTCAAGCGCCGAAACTTTATTTTTTAATTTGTTTTCTGCAACAATTTCTTTGACTTGGTCGATTTTTAACACATGCCAATTGGCAAAATTATTAGTATATGCAAACCACATTAATCCTTTGAAAATATCTTGCTTTTGGCAAATGGCATCTCCTTTTTCAGTCACTAATTTAGTGTCAAAATCCGGAAAATCTTTCAAAGCATCCATGTAAGTGTCTAACTCATAGTTCAAACAACATTTTAATTTTCCGCATTGTCCCGCCAGTTTTTGAGGATTCAAAGACAATTGTTGGTAACGCGCTGCAGAAGTATTTACGCTTCTAAAATCCGTTAACCAAGTGGAACAACATAATTCTCTTCCGCAAGAACCAATTCCGCCCAAACGAGCCGCTTCTTGGCGAAAGCCTACTTGTTTCATTTCTACTCGAGTACTGAATTCTTTGGCAAAATCTTTAATTAATAATCTAAAATCGACTCTGTCATTTGCTGTATAATAAAACGTAGCTTTAGATCCATCACCCTGAAATTCAATATCAGAAATTTTCATTTCCAGTTTTTGGGCAATCGCTAATTCTCGTGCGCGAACTTTCATCGGTTCTTCTTTATCACGGGCTACAGACCAAATATCGATGTCTTTTTGAGATGCTTTTCTGTAAATTTTTGGAACATCATTACTATTCGGATTGACTCCTTTTTTCTTCATTTGGATGCGAACTAATTCGCCTGTCAAAGTAACAATTCCAATGTCGTGTCCTGGTGAAGCTACTGTGGCTACTATATCTCCAATGCTTAAAGTCAGCTTTTCGGTATTGCGATAAAACTCTTTTCTTCCGTTTTTAAAACGAACTTCCACACAGTCAAATGCAGCTTCGCCATTAGGTAAACTCATATTTGAAAGCCAGTCGAAGACCGTTAATTTGTTGCAGCTGTCGGTGCCGCAAGTCCCATTATTTTTACAACCCTTAGGTGAACCACCATCAGAAGTTGAACAACTTGTACATGCCATAATTTTATATGTAGTGTTGCATAAAAGCAACTTAAGTTCTTAAAACGATTAATGTGTAAAGATAGTATTTTTTAGTTTTAAGTTACAACCGTTCAAAAAGTCAATAAATCATAAATTTATACTAAAAAAACCATTACAAAAGATGCTGTAATGACTGGATAAAACTCAAAGCAATATTGTTTTATAGAATGGAATTGAACTGTAGCGTTGAAAGCATCATTAAAACGTTAAACACTTTTTCATCAGTTGGAGTAGAATATAATAAGCCAAAAACGGGCTTTTTATTATAGATTTTTAAGGTTGCCATTTCTTGTCCATTAATCTCAAGATTAGTTTGGTTTCCGGCTTTGCTGTTTTCAATCACAAAAGGAATTTTGTAGAGTTCACCTTCCAGAATCATTCACACCATCAATTTGGAACAGCTCGCCACAGTCGTTACAAGTGAGCTAAAAAATTTTTTTATATGGTTAGTGCGAGAAATGATTTTTTGAATCTATACGATTTCCTATTGTAATTTTGAAACTGCCATTAGTTTCCTTGCCGCGTATCAAATAGCATATTTGCTTTGGGTCAATAAACCTGGTTGTGCTAGATTGACCGTTGAGGTAGGTGTTGTACGATTTATTTCTGTTGGAATCCCTAGTTACTTCGCGTTCTTTTCCTTCCCGAGTTTCTTCGATAAAAGGAATTTCACAAAAATAGGAAACCTTGTCATTGACATCTATAAAACCAAATTTTGCCAAATACTTCATTGCTCTTATTTTGTCTGTTTCCAAGCTGGACAATAAGGTAAGAGAGGTATTGAAAAGGTTATTCCCAAAATTATTTACTCTTTTTGTTTTTCGGATTCTAGTGTTTTGAATTATCCATTCTTGTTTTAATTGAAGTTGTTCTATTAGGGAGTCATTTTTGGCAACAAAATTTAGTTTTTGGACTTTTGCCAATGTTTTGTCAACATCCAAAAACAGGCAAGCTGGTGTAACTTCCAGTTTCAGCTCTTTTTGTGGAGTACTGGAAAAGAAATTTTGAACAGCTTTGTCAAATGCCTGAAGAAAAGATTCCGTAAGTGCAGGGATTTTTCGAAGCAAAATTTGTCCATCAGGAACCAAAGACCTTTGCATTTCGACTATCATTTCATTCGAAAAAATTATGGACTCGTTGTTTCCGTCAACAATTAATGCTTTGAAACGCATATGATATGGGGCATTATCGAGACTTTCGAATGATGGGCCGGTATCAAACACGTTCGAAAACACGTTCTTTTTTTTATCAGTTATTGGATAAGGACCGTTGTCAATTATTTGAAAAAATAAATGCCAGCTACCGGTTTTTTTGTTTCTTAATTTCGTTTTGAAATTGGATGAATTGAAAAGGTTGTCAATCTGGCGCAATTTCAGTTGGGGATTAAGGACAACGGCATTCCAACGGGCATTTATTGCTGAAAGGATGCTTTGTTTCATCTTTTCAGCAATTGCATCATCTGTGGCCAAAATTACTCGGAAATTATAATTGGGCACAAATCCATTTGTTGCTTCCACGATGTTGGCGTTATAGCCATACTCCATTTTTTCAATCTGGATTATTTGTTTTTCTGCAGACTGTGAAAATGTAGCATAAGTTGACAAGCACACTAAATACGTAGCAATTGATTTTACAATTCGAATACTTTTGATGCTATATTTCAACATATTGACAATCAATTTTAAATATTATTGCAATGATAAAGATACAAATTTTGCAATAAAGGTATTGTTGTCTTACTATGTTTTTTAAAATGGACAGCAATAAACCGTAGTAATTATAATACAAATAGCTAAGTCTCCTTTACCGAAATAATTTTCACCGGACATGCTTTTACGGCTAATTCACAACTTTCAACAATGCTGTGGTCGTGTGATTTTAAGGTAAAAAAACCTTTGGCATTTTGGGAATGAATCAAAACTGATTTTCCGTCTTTCTTGGACATTTGAAACTGAACCGGAGCCATTTCCACACAATAATTGCAGCCAATGCATTTGTCTCTTTGTAACGTAACAATAACCATTAGGCTTCCACAATTTTATATAATTTGTCAGACATTCGGATTCTGAAAGGAAGTTTGAAAGTACAATCATCGCCTTTGGTAGCTTTATCAGCTGCTACATCATTGACATACATTTCCTCGATAATCATTTCTTGCGCTCCAGTACTTGGTCCTGTTACCAGAATTTTATCTCCAAGTTTGATGTCGTAAGCTTCAATTTTGAATTGACCAATAGTTGCTTTCGGAAAATAATGAGTGCCTTTACCTACATAGACTTTTTTCTGTGTAGCCATTGAGCCAGAAACATCGCTCCATTCGCCTAATTCTTGACCCAGATAATAACCAGACCAAAAACCACGATTGTAAACTGTATTTAAAGCTTCCATCCAAAGTGCTACTTTTTCTTTCGAAAAGCTTCCATTATAATAACTATCAATGGCTTCACGATAAGTTTTGATAACTGTGGCAACGTATTCAGGAGCACGACCACGGCCTTCGATTTTCAAGACTTGAATACCAGAATCAATTACTTGATCTAGAAAGTCCAAGGTGCATAAATCCTTTGGTGACATTAAATACTCATTGTCAACTTCGATTTCAAAGCCAGTTTCTTGGTCAATAACGGTATATTTTTTTCGGCAATTTTGTTTGCAAGCACCACGATTTGCAGAAGAATTATTGGAGTGTAAACTCAAATAACATTTTCCTGAAACGGCCATACATAATGCACCGTGTCCAAAAATTTCTATTTCTACTAAATTTCCGTTTGGGCCTTTAATTTGTTCTTTTTCGATTTGTTCCGTGATTTTTTTTACTTGACGTAAACTCAATTCACGGCTCAAAACCATTGTGTCTGCAAATAAACTATAGAATTTTATGGTTTCAATGTTCGTAACATTCAGTTGAGTCGAAATGTGAATTTCCATTCCAATGCTTCTTGCCATAGCAATAACCGCTTGGTCCGAAGCAATAACCGCAGTGATATTCGCTTCTTTGGCTTTGTTCAATAATGTTTTTACAACCGATAAGTCATGATCGTAAATAATGGTATTTAAGGTTAGGTAGCTTCGCACATTTTTAGCTTCGCAACGTTTTGCAATTTCAGGCAAATCATCCATAGTAAAATTTACGGTAGCACGAGCTCGCATGTTTAATTGCTCTACTCCAAAGTAAACAGAATCAGCGCCATTATCTAACCCAGCTTGTAAAGACTCAAAGTTCCCAGCGGGAGCCATAAGTTCTATTTTGTTCGTCAATGTCATGATAAATTAGTTTGTAATTTTATATAATTTATCTGATAATCGGATGCGGAAAGGCAAAGTAAAAGTTACTTTATCGCCCATTTTTGCTTGAACTCCTTCCGTTCCGTTGACTAACATTTTTTCTAAAACTAATTCTTGATTTCCAGTTGTTGGTCCTGAAATCAGGATTTTATCACCAAGGTTTAATTCTTGGTTTTCGATAGTAAACAGCGCTACTTGTGCTTTTGCATAATAGTGTTCTGCTTTACCAAGCAATACTTTTTTTACTTTTATTTTTTGGCGAATAGCTGTTGGTTTTTCGGCTAAAGCCAATGATTTATCGGATAGTTCGCCAGAATGTTTGAAGGCTAATTTATCTGATTTTCCTTTGCGAAAGACTTTGTTTCCTACCTGAATTCCTCTTCGTAATTTTACTTGTTCTACGAGTGGCAAGTGTATAATATCTAAACATTCGGTAGAGCAGCAGTTTTCCATCGCTGCTTTACAATCGTCACATTGGATGAATAATAAATGGCAACCGACGTTTTCACAATTAGTATGATTGTCGCAAGGTTTTCCGCATTGATGACATTGCGAAACAATATCGTCGGTAATTCTTTCGCCTAGACGATGGTCAAAAACAAAGTTCTTCCCTATGAATTTACTTTCAAGATTTTCTTCTTTGATTTGTTTGGCATAATTAATAATTCCGCCTTCTAATTGGAACACATTTTTAAAACCTTGATGTTTGAAATACGCAGAAGCTTTTTCGCAACGAATCCCACCAGTGCAATACATAACCAAGTTTTTATCTTCTTTGAAATCTTTCAATTGTTCGTTGATGATTGGTAAAGATTCACGGAAAGTTTCCACATCAGGTGTAATTGCTCCTTTGAAATGACCAATTTCACTCTCGTAATGATTTCTAAAATCAACTACAATTGTATTTGGATTGTCCAGAATTTCATTGAATTCTTGCGCTTTTAAATGCACACCAATATTAGTAACATCAAAAGTTTCATCATTCAATCCATCGGCTACAATTTTATCACGAACTTTTACAGTTAGTTTTAAAAACGAATGGTCATCGTGTTCCACAGCCACATTCAAACGAATGTTTTTCATGAAATCATATGCTTCTAAAGTTTCGCGAAAAGCTTCAAAATTTTCAGCAGGAACACTCATCTGAGCATTAATTCCTTCTTTGGCAACATAAGTTCGACCAAGAGCGTCGAGCTTGTTCCATTCGATAAATAAATCGTCGCGAAATTTTTTAGGATCTTCAATTTTGGCATACGCATAGAAAGACAACGTAAGGCGTTGTTTACCGGCCTGATCAATCAGTTCAGCTCTTTCTTCTGCGCTTAAGGTGTTATACAGTTGCATGCTATAAACGTTTAAGTGAGAAAATATGTTGTGAATTCTAAATGGAAGAATTCGGTGCAAATTTAGGATTTTACCGTAGATTAAAAAAAAATAAACCGCAAATTCACAAATTGATAAAAGTAATTTGTGAATTTGCGGTAAAAATCTTTTTAAGCAATTGTAGTGTTTAAAAACTAGCAGTATTCGTTGAAAGCATCTTGTAAGTTCTCAGCGATTAATTCAGCCGGGCGACCTTCAATGTGGTGACGCTCTAACATGTGAACCAATTCACCGTCTTTGAACAAGGCAATACTTGGTGATGACGGAGGAAAAGGAAACATAAATCCTCTTGCAGCATCTACAGCTTCTCTATCTACACCTGCAAAAACCGTGATTAAATGATCTGGTTTTTTAGCACCTTCTAAGCTCAATTTTGCTCCCGGACGTGCGTTTCTTGCTGCACAACCACAAACCGAATTTACTACTACAAGTGTTGTACCTGTAGATTTTATTGCGTTTTCAACTGCTTCAGCTGTATGTAATTCTTGAAAACCTGCATCTGATAATTCAGCACGCATTGGTTTTACCATTTCTTCTGGATACATATTTTTTTATTTAAAGTTTAAACTTTTCGAAATGCAAAGTTACAAAGTTTAAAACCAACAAGTATAATTGAAGTATAAAGTTTTGTTATAGTTTGATTACTATTTTTATTTTAAAAAAATCTGACGAAAAACCGCTTTGATAAAAGGCAATTTGGGACATTTTAAAATCACTTGAAGGTCTTCACGAAAGGAAGTATCTTCATCTAAGAATTTAAAAATCAGACTCGGATTTCCAGCTTTGAAAAGCGAAGTGAAAATGGCAGTTCCTAATTCATTATTTCGGTCCAAAACGCCTAAAAATAACAGGTCGTAAAACCAAAATTTAGTCTTCTTATGAAATTGAGTAAAGTCGGTTTCTCTTTGAAGAAAATCCACTAATTCGCTCGATTTTTTATCTGAATTCTTGAAAGTATATCCAGTACTAGCTTTTGTCCAACCTCCCGAAGTGCCAATATTTAATACACTTTTTGTATTGTTTTTCCAAAACGGATAACAAGTCATTGGGATGCTTCCCTGCTCTTTTTCGATGATTTCATAATTTGTGATGCCGAGTTTTTGGATGTAGTTTTTAATCTCGGTTTCGTATTCTTCTTTGGTTAAAAGTGTATGAGAAAATAAGGTGTATTCTAATAATGCTTCGGTTTTTGATGTTGGTAAAACGTACATAAATCGCGTATTTCCTTTCTGTTCTACCGAAAAATCCATGAAAGTTGCCTGCTCCGGATTGAAAATCGCTTCTTCACTTTTGATAAACCAGCCTATAAAATGCTGTTGTAAAACGGGATATTTAGTCTGGTTTTCTACTTTAATTGCATTGTAAATACTGTTGAACAGTTTGTGGCAAGTGAATGTTTCGGTTTCGGTTTGTACTATAATTATGGTTTCCGATTCCTCAATTGCTACTACTTTTTGATTTATGAATTTGATATTGTTTTGTTTAGAAAGCAACCCAAAAACCTGATTGTAAAAATCCAATCCCCGAATCATGTTGTATTGATACGGATTTAAATCTAAATCTCGTTTCAAATCTTGGTTTGCAAATAAGGCAGAATCCCACGTTTTAGCAATTGCATCATCCCAAATCGTTTCAGTTTCTTTCCAAAAACACCAAGTTCTGTCATTGGTTTTTTTTGCATTTTCATCCAATAACAAAATGGTTTTGTCGTTAAATTTTCCGGATAAAACCATTTTATAAACGGTCATCAAAGCGGATAATCCAGCACCCGTGAAAATGTAATCGTATTGTTTCATATTTGGTTTAGAAAATGCTTCCCAAAAGTAACTAATTATTTTATTTTTTCGAGGATGGCGAGCATTGCTTTGGAACTTATAAAAGAATGCCTTTGAAATACAATTGAAAAATCAGGCTGTAAAACTGTTACAGTTGGATAAATTACTTTAGAATCAATGGTTGCCAAAGCTGTGGCGAGTTCATGGATTCCTGTTTTTTGTCCATTTGGCTTAAACCGAAACCAGTGTTTGTTGAAGAAAATAGCGTCTTTACTTTCTGCATCTAATGAAATGAAATAAAAATCTGTATTTAGTTGCGTTATGATTTCGTGGTTTTTGAAGGTCGATTGCTCCATCATTTTACAATAATTACACCAAGAAGTATGGATGAAAATCACGAATGGTTTTGGGTTTTCCGCGGATAATTTTTCAGCTTCTTCAAAAGAATATATTTTTAGTTGCGAAAATCCCGATGGAATTATCCAAAAGAAAACCAATACTATGTAAATGTATTTTTTCATTATTTTAAAGTGTAACGAAAGCCAAGAAAGCCACGAATTCCTTGATTTGGACCATAAACATAACCCGGATCAAAGGTTAATGCATAAGGGTTTTCGGGTGTTGCTAAAACATTTCCATTCGTGTCGTATTCCACATTTTTGTCAAAAGGATCATTTGCTCGGGCAATGATAAACGGATTGCCTTTGTTTGGCGTCCAATTCAATATGTTTTTTATTCCGGTATAAATTTCAAAATTTTTCAATTTGGTAAACGTAAACTGAATGTTTTGAATGCTCCATGTTGGAGAATATGCAGCTCTTGGATCTAGGTTTCCTAAAAGCGGTAAACGCATTGGGCCATAAATATTTCCAGTATAATCAATGTCAATAAAAAGGGATGAAAGTTTATACGAAATTGCCCAAGTGCCAGAAAATTTCTCGGTTAGGATTTGTTGCGTTGTAAATCCGTTTTCTGTTTTGGTTACATTCATATAAGTAGCACCTAAAATCACTTTTAAACCCGTATTAAAAACCATATCAACATTAGTGCTAATTCCTTTTGTTACGGCATATCCGTCTAGATTTTTGTATATAATTTGATTCGGATTAGTATCATAATCTGGTACAATTGAATTCGAAAAGCGAGTATACCAAGCCGTTGTTTCTAGGCCTATGAAGTTTCCGTTTTTTGAATAAAATTTTTTCAAATGGTTCAAGTTAGCATTATAGGAGCGTTCGGGTTTTAGTTCTTCGAGAACAATTACGTCACGTGAGCCGGTTAAAGCAGCATGTTCTTCGGTAAATAAATTGACAATTCTAAAACCAGTTCCTGCATTGAATCGTAAGATATTAGAATCGTTTATTTTCCATTTATAAGCTAATCTTGGTGTAAATATAGAGCCGTGATTGCTGTTGTAATCGTAGCGAGCGCCTAAGAGGAGCTTGTGTTTTTCAGTCAATTGTATTTCGTCCTGAACAAAAAAACTTGGAATCCAGTTGATGTCTTCATGGATTGTTGCTGTAGTATTGTCATCATAAAACTGATACCTAAGAGCAGTTCCCAAAAGGATATCGTGATGATTTATTTTTTTGTCTAAAGTCAATTGCCCAAAACCGATGCGTTGTTTGGCTAAATACGGAATGTCTCCATAAACTGAATTTTGGTCGTGGTCTGTATACGAAAAGGAAAACAACATTTTTTCAGTAACGGGAAGTTCATAAGCGCTGAGTAATTCCCAGCGTTTGGTATAAATGCTTTCGCCATAGACTTCATTTCCGCCACGGTATTTTTTCTCCCATTGCATTTCGCCACCCCAGCGGTCTTCATAGAAAAAACGTCCTGCCATCGAAAACAATTTATTGCTTTTTCTATTGAAATTCCATTTTTGAAAAACTGAAATACGGTCTTGTAAAGTAACATCAGTAAAGTTATCCTTGTTATTATCGATTGGATTACTATAATTAAAATAGTTAATTCCAGTTAAGAGCGATGCCGTTTTTCCAACATTGGTTTTAAGACCTAAATCCACATTCGTTTCCCCCCAATTATTACGGAACACATCGGTCGAAAAGGAGGGAGCATTCTTAGGATTTTTTGTGATTATGTTGATTAATCCACCTACAGCTTCACTTCCGTAAAGCGAAGATGCGGGGCCTTTGACGATTTCTATTCGTTCTAAAAGCGAATTGGGAATTCCAGATAAGCCGTAAACGGTAGAAAGCCCACTAACAATGGGCATGCCGTCAATTAAGACCAAAGTATAAGGTCCTTCTAGTCCGTTAATATGAATGTCGCCAGTGTTACAAACATTACAATTCAACTGCGGACGCACCCCATTGACATTTTGTAAAGCTTCGAAAATATTTGCCGTTGGATTTTTCTTGAAAAAAGCAGGTTTGTACACTTCAACAGGAACGGGGCTTTCCAGACGACTAACCGCTTTTAAAGTTCCGGTGATCACTACTTCATCTAGTACATGGCTGTCCTTTAAATCAAAATCCAAAGTTATTTCAGTAGTGTCAGTAACGCTAATGTTTTTCTTTTGGGATTTAAAGCCAGTATAGGAAATCAGCACTTCATAATTTCCCGACGAAATATTTTCGATGCTATAGACTCCCATTGAATCACTTATGGTTGCATATTTGGTGTTTTTCAACACAATATTTGCTCCTGATAGCGATTGACCTTCAGAAGTAATTTTTCCTTTCATCGTAGTTTGGGCAGATGAAAGTGTGTGGGCTAAAACACATAAAAGCAAGATTAAATTTTTCACAATTGTGTTTTTAGAATTTATTAAAATAAATTTTAGACAAAACTAAAAAAATATTTATCCAAATAAAAGTTTTTTGTATATATTTGCGTTAGTAATTCAATTTCAGTCATGAGCAAATCTCTCGAAGAGGTAAACCAATCGGTTTCCACACAAAATAAAACCACCGTTTTCAGGAAAATATTAGCTTTTTTTGGTCCAGCATATTTAGTAAGTGTCGGATATATGGATCCGGGAAACTGGGCGACAGATATTGCTGGCGGAAGCCAATTTGGTTATGCTTTACTTTGGGTTTTATTAATGAGTAATCTAATGGCGTTGCTTTTGCAAAGTTTAAGCGCCCGTTTGGGAATTGTAACCCAAAGGGATTTGGCGCAAGCTTCGCGGGAAACGTATTCGCCTTTTATCAATTATATTCTTTATTTTCTTGCCGAAATTGCCATTGCAGCTTGTGATTTGGCGGAGGTTTTAGGAATGGCCATCGGGATAAATTTGTTATTTGACATTCCGCTTATTGAAGGGGTTTTAATCACTGTTTTAGATACTTTTTTATTGCTTTTTCTAATCAATAAAGGCATCCGAAAAATGGAAGCTTTTATAATTGTTTTGGTTGCTATTATTGGGTTTTCTTTCATTTTCGAAATGATTTTTGCAGAGCCGGAGATGAGCAAAGTATTCTACGGATTAATTCCTTCTATGCCAAACGAAGCGGCACTTTATATCGCCATAGGAATTATTGGAGCAACAGTGATGCCGCATAATTTATACTTGCATTCTTCTTTGGTACAAACCCGAAAATTTTCCCGAACTCACGCCGGAATCAAGCAGGCCATAAAATATAATTTCATCGATTCTGCCATTGCGCTCAATTTAGCTTTTTTTGTAAATGCCGCTATTTTAATTTTGGCCGCAGCCACATTCTATAAAAACGGCATGTTTGAAGTCGCCGAAATACAAGATGCACATAAATTTTTGGCACCACTTTTAGGGACAAAATGGGCGCCAATATTATTTGCTGTAGCCTTAATTGCTGCAGGACAAAGCTCAACAATTACAGGAACTTTGGCTGGGCAAATTGTCATGGAAGGCTACCTTAATTTGCGCATTCAACCTTGGGTTCGCAGAATAATTACCAGAATAATCGCCATAGTTCCCGCCGTTATTGTCATCTTGATTTATGGCGAAAGTATAACCGGAAAACTGCTCATTTTAAGTCAGGTTATTTTGAGTTTACAACTGGGATTTGCTATTATTCCACTCATTCATTTTGTGAGTGACAAATCTAAAATGAGAGGATTTCATATTAGTAAAATCACTCAGGTTGCCGCTTGGATCATTGCCTCAATTATAGTTTCGCTCAACGCCAAATTAGTTTTTGATGAAATTTCAGGATGGTTAGAAACGTCTCAAAACCCAATGATTCTTTGGTTAACCGTAGTTCCTTTGGCATTTGGTTTCCTTATTTTGTTGCTTTATATCGTTTTTAAACCGTTTATTTCCAAAGCCAAATTAGACATTCACAACCATTCGCCTCACAACATGGTTTTGAAGTTTTCAGAATCGGTGGCGCATTCCCAAAAGAATATTGCCATTTCAGTAGATTTTTCTTTTGCTGACGAAAAAGCCATTAATTACGCCTTCAACATGGGCGGAATAGATGCAAAATACACCTTGATTCACGTGGTAGAAACCGTAGGCGCCATGATTTACGGAAAAAATGTAGACGACCATGAAACCACAATCGACGAAAAATTATTGCTCGAATACAAGCAAATGTTCCGCGAAAAAGGCTTTCATGTCAAAACGCAATTGGGTTTTGGAAAACCAAATAAAGTGATTCCAAAAATTGTCAATAAAGGAAATTTCGATATTTTAGTAATGGGAACACACGGCCACACCGGTATGAAAGATTTGCTTTTTGGCACCACAGTCGACAAGTTGCGCCATAAAATTTCAATTCCTTTGGTAATCGTAAATAATTAAAACAGTATTCGTAGCATAATTTTTGAGGAGGAGCTAATCCCGCTATCCGTTACAATCTTACAGGCCGAAACCCGGCCTATAAGGATTTTCACTACTATCGGGGCTAGGAAATCTGCAATCAAGAACACTAATTTTCAATCAAAATCCTATGACTTTTTCAGAAGAAAATTATCTTAAATCCATATACCATCTTACCGCAGTTTCCGAAACGGAAGTCAGCACCAATGCGATAGCCGAAATGATGGAAACCAAAGCTTCCTCCGTAACGGATATGCTCAAAAAATTAGCCGAAAAAGAGTTCGTTAATTATAAAAAATATCAAGGCGTTTCCCTTACGAATAAAGGAAAACTTGCCGCCAAAATGATTGTGAGAAAACACCGTTTATGGGAAGTTTTCTTGGTCGAAAAACTAGACTTTTCCTGGGACGAAGTCCATGATATTGCCGAACAATTAGAGCACATTAAATCCGAAAAACTCATCAATAAACTCGATGATTTTCTAGGAAATCCCACCGAAGATCCGCACGGTGACCCCATTCCCGATGCAAATGGTCAAATGATTAAAATCGATAAACAATTGCTTTCGGAATTGATGCAAAACCAAACCGGAATTTGTGTTGGAGTAAAAGATACGTCTTCAGAATTTTTGAAATATTTAGACAAACAAGAAATAGCTTTGGGTTCAAAAATTGAATTTGTATCCAAAGAAACATTCGATTTATCGCTAAAAATAAAAGTAGATGGCCGAGACTTGACCGTTTCTAATAAAATTGCAAGTAATTTATTTGTGAAGGTGATTTAATTGCAACCGCAATCGCCATCGCCACAATTCTTGTCTGATTTTTTCTTCCAAAAATACTTTTTAATCAAAAAAGCGACAGCAAGTATTAATATTCCGAAGGCTATAATTTCCTGAATCATACTACTTTATTTTAGAATTTGATACGCAATTAAGGCTACTGCGTAAGCCAATCCACTCATAAAAATAAGTTGTCCCAACGGCCATTTCCAAGTATTGGTTTCTTTCTTGGTAATGGCAAGTGTACTCGCACATTGCATGGCAAAAGCGTAAAACAAAAGCAGTGAAATTCCAGAGGCAAAATTGAAAATCTTTTCGCCCGTTTTTGGGTTGATTTCAGCTTGCATTTTGTTTTTTATAGTGTCTTCATTATCCGTATCGCCCACGCTGTAAATGGTCGCCAAAGTACCTACAAATACTTCTCTGGCAGCAAAGGAACTGATAATCGCAATACCAATTTTCCAGTCGTAGCCTAAAGGAGAAATCACAGGTTCTATAGATTTTCCCATTAAACCAATATAGGAATTTTCTAGTTTTTGAGAAGCAATCGCATTGTTCAAAGCCGTTTCTGATAACGGATTGTCTTTTGTCTTTTCTATAATTATAGCTTCTGCGTTCTTAAATTGTTTTCCGGGACCGTAGGACGCCAAGAACCATAAAACGATAGATATGGCCAAAATGATTTTACCCGCACCAAAAATAAAAGCTTTGGTTTTTTCAATCACATTGATTCCCACATTCTTGAAAAGTGGTAATTTGTAATTGGGCATTTCTACGATGAAATAGGTTTTGCCTTTTATTTTCAATATTTTATTTAAAATATAAGCCGAAAAAATAGCCATTCCAAAACCCAAAAGATACAAAAGCATCAGGGTGAATCCTTGCATATTGATAATCCCAAAAATGCGTTCGTCCGGAATAACAAGAGCAATAATAATAGCGTAAACAGGAAGTCTGGCAGAGCAGGTTGTAAATGGTGTTACGAGTATGGTGATGAGTCGTTCTTTCCAGTTTTCGATGTTTCGGGTGGCCATAATTGCAGGAATTGCACAAGCAGTTCCGGAGATTAAAGGCACAACACTTTTGCCTGATAAACCAAATTTTCTCATGATTTTATCCATCAGGAAAACCACGCGACTCATGTATCCGCTTTCTTCCAAAATGGAGATAAACATAAACAAAAAGGCAATTTGTGGTATAAAAATCAAAATTCCTCCAATGCCTGGAATGATTCCTTGTGAGATTAAATTACTCAAAACACCAGCCGGTAATTTTTCGCCGGCAAGCGCACTTAAGGAAGCAAAAGCGGTGTCGATATAATCCATCGGAATTTTGGACCATTCAAAAATAGATTGAAAAATCCCAAACAAGATGAAAAAGAAAATAAGATAACCCCAAATTTTGTGGGTAAGTATTCTGTCTAAAATACTACGGAAATCTTTGGCTATTGACGCATCTATTTTAAGTCCAACTTTTAGGACATCATTGATGAATTGATAGCGTTTTATGGTTTCTTTTTGTTGCAAACGTTTCAAATCAGAATGTGATTTGGTGTAAGAATTCCGAATTTCATTTCGTTCTAAATTCAAGAAATTCACATCTTGTGTAATTACCAACCACAATTTATAAAGCAATTGATTTGGAAAAGTACTACGCAATGTATTGAAATATTCAGGGTCAATACTTGAAGCATTCAAGCAAGGTTCACTGGAAATGGATCTGTAGTTAACAATCAAATTTCTCAATTCGTCAATGCCAAAACCTTTTCTGGAGCTTATTAGAGCAATCTTAGTTTTTAGGTGTTCTTCAAGGTAAGGAATGTCTAGCGAGATTCCTTTGTGTTTCATTCTGTCGGCCATGTTAATGACCAAAATGGTAGGGATTTCTAAATCTTTTATCTGTGTAAAAAGCAGTAAATTACGTTTTAGATTTTCTACATCTGTAACAACAAGAGCTACATCTGGATATAAACGGTCATTTTTATTCAGCAAAAGTTCAATAACAACGCTTTCGTCGATTGAGCTGGCATTCAAACTGTAAGTGCCTGGTAAATCAAGAATATTAGCTCTGATATTGTTGGGTAATCTGCAAAAACCAATCTTTTTTTCAACGGTAATTCCAGGATAATTTCCCACTTGTTGGTTCAAACCTGTCAATTGATTAAAAACAGAGGTTTTCCCAACATTTGGGTTGCCAATAAGAGCGACATTAATATTTTTGAGGCTCATTGTATGTTATTTTTTAATTTTTTCAACTTCAATTTGAGAAGCGGTTTCTATTCTAATGGCAACATGTGAGCCATTAATATTCAAATACAAAGGATCTCCAAAGGGAGCTACTTGAAGTAATTCGACTTCATTACCAGGCAAACATCCCATTTCAAGTAATTTTAATGGAATAGCATCGATATCAAAATCTTTGATGATGGCTTTTTCGCCTTTTTTGAGAGAATGTATCGTTGTTCGCAAGCCTTATTTAGATTGAATTAAGATTGCAAAAATACATATTATAATACAAACACAAATGATAATTATCACATTTGTATCTATTTTAAGTAAAACTGAAGAAAAGAATAATCAGGAAATTGGGTTATTCGGCACACAAAAAATTAATGTCTTCGATCAATTGTTTCATGTCTTCTTTCTTGGTTCCGTCATAAAAACCACGAACACGTCTTTTTTGATCAATTAAAACAAAATTTTCGGTATGAACCATATCATACAATTCAGAAGGTTTTCCGAGTTTTACGGCCAAATAGGATTTTCTCGCCATCGTGTAAATTTCTTTTTTATCTCCGGTGACTAAATTCCATTTGCTGTCAATTACACCGTGTTTTTTGGCGTAAGCTTTCAAAACAGGAATACTGTCAATTTCAGGAAAAACGGTGTGGGAAAGCAACATTACGTTCGGATTGTTTTGAACTGCTTTTTGAACTTCGGCTAGGTTAGTGGTCATTTTTGGACAAATTGAACCGCAAGTTGTGAAGAAAAAATCAGCCACATATACTTTGCCTTCATAGTCTTTTTGAGTAATTGTTTTCCCGTTTTGATTCACAAATGAAAAATCAGCAATGGTATGGTATTTACTGATGTATTGTACGGTGCTATCCACTAATTCCGGATTTACATCGGACGGATTATATATAGGTAATGTTTTTGCAGGTTTTAAAGCCGAGTAAAATAAGGAAATAGTAATGACCGAAAACACGAATAAAACAGCAAAGAATTTTCGGTATTTAACAAAAATAGATTTCATAAAAACAATTTGATGCAAAAGTACAAAAAGGAGTTCTTATTTTCAGAACATTTAACGCAATGTAATTCTCGTTGAATTCACGTTTTATTAAATATTTTATTAATAAGTTTGTGATAACCTCTAAAACGTTAATTAAAATGAAAAAATTATTTGCTAAACGCTTTATTTTTGTGATTCCTGCAATTGTTTGGTTGTCGGACAGTCAGGCGCAAACCGTTGTAAAACCAACAGAACCGGGGATTAATGTTACATTTATGGATAAAAGTGTAAAGCCCAATACTGATTTCTTCCGTTTTGTAAATGGGACATGGTTGAATCAAACGGAAATACCAAATGATCGAACTTCTTGGGGAAGTTTTAATGAGTTATTGAAAAAAACCGATAAAGATGCGTTAACCATCTTGAAAGAAGCGGCAAATAATCCGGTTTATAAATCGAATACTGATCAAGGAAAAGCGGTTAATCTTTTTAAATCGATTTTAGATACTGTAGCCAGAAATAAAGAAGGAATTGCGCCATTAAAACCGTATTTAGCCAAAATTGATAAGGTAAAAACCATTCAGGATGTACAATCACTTTTGATAGAAATGGAACCTATCGGCGGGATTGGATTTTTTGGTCTGTACATTGGAGCCGATGATAAAAACAGCGATAAAAACGCTGTGAATTTAGGCGTTGGAAGATTGGGTTTGTCTGATAAAGATTATTATTCTTCAGAGGATAAAGATTCTAAAGAAAAGAAAGCCAAATATGAACTTCATATCGCTAAAATGTTAGGTTTTATTGGCGAAAGTCCAGCCGTAGCAAAAGCAAATGCAAGTAGAATAATAGCATTAGAAACCGCACTTTCTAACCCAAGATTAGACCGTGTGGAAAGTAGAGACAGCCGTTTGCAATACAATCCAATGACGGTTGCCGATTTACAAAAAATAACGCCGGCGATTAATTGGAATGCTTATTTTTCCGGAATTGGACTCCCAAAATTAGATACAATTATCGTTTCTCAACCGCGATACATGAAGGCTTTGCAAATTATTTTTACAGAAAATAAAGTAGCCGATTGGAAAGCCTATATGCGTTGGACTTTGTTAAATGCTTCCACAGGAAAATTATCCACGGATATCGAAGCTGCTAATTTTGATTTTTACGGTAAAACTTTAACTGGCGCCATCAAGCAAAGACCCAGAGAAGATAAAGCGCTGCAAACCGTAAATAATACTATCGGAGAAGCTTTAGGAAAATTATATGTAGAAAAAATGTTTCCGGCTGAAGCCAAAGCCAAAGCAGAAAAAATGATCAAAAATGTAGTTTTGGCCTATCAAAACAGAATTAATAATCTAAATTGGATGTCGCCTGAAACGAAAGTAAAAGCGATTGAAAAATTAAATAAAATCACCATTAAAATTGGTTATCCTGATAAATGGAAAGACTATTCTGCTTTAGTAATCACCAGCCCGTCAGAAGGAGGAAGTTATTACAAAAACATGCAGAACCTTTCCCGTTGGAGTTTCCAGGAAGATTTAGACAAACTTTCTAAACCAGTTGATAAAACTGAATGGGGAATGTCGCCACAAACGGTGAACGCCTATTACAATCCTTCGTATAACGAAATTGTATTTCCGGCAGCAATTTTACAACCGCCTTTTTATAATTATAACGCGGACGAAGCTGTAAATTATGGTGGAATCGGAGCCGTAATTGGTCACGAAATCTCTCATGGATTTGATGATTCCGGAGCGCGTTACAATGCCGATGGAAACTTGGTAGATTGGTGGACTGCCGATGATTTAAAACAATTTACAGTGCTTGGAACAGCTCTTGCAAATCAATACAGCGCATTAGAACCTTTACCGGGAATTCATGTAGACGGGAAATTTACACTTGGAGAAAATATTGGAGATTTAGGTGGTGTTAATGCTGCTTACGACGGTTTGCAATTGTATTTAAAAGAAAAAGGAAATCCAGGATTAATAGACGGTTACACGCCAGAACAACGATTCTTTATTTCTTGGGCAACCGTTTGGAGAACTAAAATGCGTGACGAAGCGATTAAAAATCAAGTAAAAACGGATCCACATTCTCCGGGAATGTACCGTGCTTATGTACCGGTGCAAAATATAGATGCTTTCTATAATGCATTTGATATAAAATCAGGTGACGGAATGTACATTGCACCAGAGAATAGAGTAAAAATTTGGTAATAGCATCAATTTGTAAAAACAAAAAAACCATTCGAATAAACGAATGGTTTTTTTGTTTTTATAATAAAATGTACGCTGAGGTTATTTCAAACTAGAGTAAACATAAGCTTCCAAAGCTTTCAATTCTTCCTCAGACATGGTTTTTGTAATGGCAAAATTAGCTTTCATTACTTCATATTGAGTAGGATCGACTAATGCTTCCCCTTCGCCTTTTAAGAACGAAATCATATCTCCGTTTTTCTCTTTGTAGATTTTGGCAATATCTTGTAGGCTTGGGCCAATAAGTTTTGCATCTGTTTTGTGACAAGCAATGCACGTTCCTTTTCCTTCAAAAATTTCTTTTCCTAATGCTTCCGGAGTTTTTATTTCGGCAGTAGTTTTTTCGGTTGGTTCTGAAGTTTCGGTTGGTTTTCCAAAAGATTCTTCGCTTTCTTTTTTACAGGAAATAAATGCTAAAACGGATAATACGAATACAATTTTTTTCATGAGACTAGTTATTATTTGTTTAAAAGTATCGCAGCTTCTTTGGCAAAATAAGTCGAAATTAAACTGGCTCCAGCACGTTTGATGCACATTAATTGTTCCATCATAATCTTGTCATTGTCTAACCAACCTCTTTCGGCAGCAGCTTTAATCATCGCATATTCTCCCGAAACATGAAAAACAGTTACAGGAACATTCACGGCGTTTTTAACCTCGCGAACGATGTCTAAATAGGCAATTCCAGGTTTTACCATAACCATATCAGCCCCTTCTTCAACATCCCACAATGCTTCTTTGATGGCTTCAATCCGATTAGCATAATCCATTTGGTAGGTCTTTTTGTCTTTTGGAATTTCAGCATTATCGACTGGTGCGCTGTCTAATGCATCACGGAACGGTCCGTAAAATGCGGAAGCGTACTTAGCCGAATAGCTCATGATTCCAACATTTTCAAATCCTGCCGCATCCAATCCTTGGCGCAAACGCAATACGCGTCCGTCCATCATATCTGAAGGCGCTACAAAATCGGCTCCAGCCTGAGCGTGAGAAACGGCCATTTTTACCAAAGCATCATTTGTTGGGTCATTCGCAACATCTCCTTTTTCAATGATTCCGTCATGACCATAAATAGAATACGGGTCTAAAGCCACATCAGGCATAACAATCATTTCCGGACAAGCGGCTTTTATAGAACGAATGGCGTTTTGCATTAATCCGTCTGGATTCCAAGCTTCTTTTCCGGTATTATCTTTCAGATTTTCGCTGACTTTCACGTAAATATTCACCGCACGAATGCCTAAAGCAAATAATTCTTGAATTTCTTTTACGGTTAAATCTATCGAACGACGAAATATTCCTGGCATAGAAGCTATTTCCACTTGATAATTTTCGCCTTCAGCAATAAACATGGGAAACATGAAATCACTTGGACTTAATGTCGTTTCACGAACTAAACTTCGGATGGATTCGTTTGTTCTTAATCTTCTGCCTCTGTGTAATGGGAACATATGTTTTCGTTTAAAGTTAAACTTTAATTTATTTCTTAATGGTTAAACTATTTAAATCCAATTTCTTGGCTTTTCTAATACGTTTACTAATTTTTCTTCCTCGCTTCCGGTTTCTGCATGATGGTCGTACACCCATTGCACATGTGGCGGTAAACTCATCAAAATACTTTCGATTCTTCCGTTGGTTTTTAGACCAAATAAAGTGCCTTTGTCGTGAACCAAATTAAACTCGACATAACGACCACGACGGATTTCCTGCCAGGTTCTTTGTTCTGGAGAATACGGTAAATTTTTTCTTTTTTCTACAATTGGAACATACGCTTGAAGGAAACTATTGCCAACTTCGGTTACAAAGTTGTACCAATCTTGCATTGACATTGCATCTGTTGCTTTACAATAATCGAAAAATAATCCACCAATTCCACGGGCTTCATTGCGATGCGCATTCCAAAAATAGGCATCACATTGTTTCTTGTATTTTGGATAAAACTCCGGATTATGTTTGTCACAAGTTGTTTTACAGGTTTGATGAAAATGAATCGCATCTTCTTCAAACAGATAATAAGGTGTTAAATCTTGTCCGCCACCAAACCACTGCTGAATCACATTCCCGTTGTCATCGTACATTTCGAAATAACGCCAATTGGCATGAACTGTAGGTGTCATTGGATTTTTTGGATGTAAAACCAAACTCAGTCCGCAGGCAAAAAAATCAGCTTCGCCCACGTTGAACATCTTTTGCATGGCTTCCGGTAATTTCCCGTGAACGGCCGAAATATTGACACCGCCTTTTTCGAAAACTGCTCCATTTTCAATCACGCGGGTTCTTCCGCCTCCGCCTTCCGGACGTTTCCAAATATCCTCGCGGAATTTGGCTTGACCGTCAGACGCTTCTAATCCTGCACAGATTTGGTCTTGAAGGTTTTGTATGTAGGTGTAAAATTGTTCTTTCATTATAAATTTGCTTTTGCAGCAGCTAATTTTTTAAATATTTCAAACGAAAAAATCTTGCTTTCTTGTTGAACATAATCGTAAATGGCAATTGCTTTTTCTTGAAAATCAAATTGACTTTCTTTCGAAAATGCCAACAAAAAATCAGCAAATAATTCGAAATGATTCCAATCAAAATGAAGACGTTCTAAATGGGTAATCAATTCTTTTTCGTCGAATTCACGAAGACTTTCGATATTCATTCCCAAATCTTTTAATTCATTTTCGAGATACAGGAGGTCTTCTAAATTCCAAAATTTAGGCACGAAAGTCAGTGAATGCAACACCTTTAGAATGTTGTCTATTCGGATGCTTTCCTGATCTCGTAATCCTTTGTTTAGCATTTTGAATCTAAATTATTGATTGTATTCTTTCACCGCATCAATAAACGCTTTCGCGTGATCTACAGGAATATTTGGTAAAATTCCGTGACCTAAATTCACGATGTATTTGTCTTTTCCGAATTCGTCTATCATTTCATGAACCATTTTCTTAATCACTGGAATCGGAGAAAGCAAACGACTTGGATCAAAATTTCCTTGTAACGTTATGTTTCCACCAGACAAGTATCTGGCATTTCTTGGAGAACAAGTCCAGTCAACTCCTAAAGCAGAAGCCTTACTTTTTCCCATTTCGCCCAGCGCAAACCAACATCCTTTTCCGAAAACAATAACTGGAGCATCATCTGCCAAAGCTTCAACAATTTGGTTAATGTATTTCCAAGAGAATTCCTGATAATCAACCGGAGAAAGCATTCCTCCCCAAGAATCAAAAATCTGAACGGCATCAACTCCTGCTTTTACTTTTTCTTTCAAATATAAAATAGTAGTATCGGTGATTTTTTGCAATAAAACATGCGCTGCTTCCGGATGTGTAAAACAAAATCCTTTGGCCGTATCAAAGCTTTTAGACCCTTTTCCTTCCACAGCGTAACAGAAAATTGTCCAAGGTGAACCAGCGAAACCAATTAATGGTACTTCATCATTCAACATTTCTTTGGTCAACTTGATAGCGTCAAAAACGTATCCTAATGTTTCATTTACATCTGGAACGATTACTTTCTCCACATCCTGAATCGTACGAATTGGATTGGGTAAAAACGGACCAAAACTTTCTTTCATCAAGACTTCGATTCCCATAGCTTGTGGTACTACCAAAATATCTGAGAATAAAATTGCTGCATCCGGCGCTATTCTGCGAATGGGTTGAACCGTGATTTCGGCAGCTAATTCCGGAGTTTGACAACGGGTGAAAAAATCATATTTATCACGCAAAGCGATGAATTCCGGCAAATATCTTCCGGCTTGACGCATCATCCAAACTGGTGGACGTTGTACAGTTTCTCCTTTTAGTGCTCTTAAAAATAAGTCGTTCTTAATCATGTGTTTAAATTTTAGCAGATTGCTAGATGCTTTCCGTTTTATAATATTCAATAACTTCCTCAATCACCTCTTCGATAGTTGGTGTTTCGGCAATTACTATGTTTTTAATTTTTTTTGTTTCTAATGCTGATGCTGTAGTGGTGCCTATGCAAAAGCAAACTTCATTCTTGATTTTATTATTTGTCAAATAACTTTCAACGGCTGATGGACTAAAAAATAGAATTCCGTCAAAATTTTCTAGGTCTGATATTTTAAAAGGCGCAAGTGTTGTTTGATAGACTTCGATTTCGTTAAAAGTTATTCCTGCGCTTTTTAATGCTTTAGGTAAAGTCTCTTTGCGCAAATTTCCGCTCAAAAAAGTATAACTTTCCTTATTGTAAATTAGAGTGATTATTTCGGCTAATTCAGAGGCGTAATCCATGTAAACATCAACTTTAAAGCCATGCGATTCCAGTAATTCTTTGGTTTTAATGCCTACGCAAAAAACAGGTTTACTCCTTAAAACTTCCCAGCCGTTTTGCTCTATTAAACTTAAAACAGCATTTTGGCTACTAAAAATTAAGTTGTTATTGATGGTATTGAGCTCGAAAAGATTGTTTTTAATTTCGATGAAATCTTGTTCCAAAAGATCAAAATTAGCGTCAAGAAATACTTTCCTTTGTTCTGCCGACAATGTTTTGGTGGATAAAATACTGGTTTGGCTCATTATTTTTTCAATGTTTCTTTAATGGATTTCATTAGTGCTGTTCCGCCGTTTTCTAGAATTTCTTTGGCACAATAAAAACCTAATTTCTTCCAGTCTTGCATTGGAACCGTTTTTTCGATTTCGATTTTTTCTTTCCCATCGATAGAAAAAAGAACGCCTTTAAACAAAATATCGTCTTCAACAAAAGTTGCCAAAGCGCCAATTGGTGCCGTACAACCACCTTCGAGTGTCTTTAAAAACTGTCTTTCGATGTGTGTACAAATTTCGGTATCAATGTCATTGAGTTCGTTTAGCGCTTGTCTGGAAAATTCATCATTTGCCATAGCAACCACAAGCATTGCTCCTTGTGCCGGTGCCGGAATCATCCAATCTAAGTTGATGAAATTCTCCGGTTTCAAATTGATTCTTTCTAATCCCGCTGCTGCAAAAACAGCACCGTTCCAATCGTTTTCCTGCAATTTTTGCATTCGGGTGTTTACGTTTCCACGCAAATCTACTACGGTATGATTGGGATATTTGTTCCACCATTGCGCTTGACGGCGTAAGCTTCCAGTGGCAATTGTACCTTTTTCGGTAAGAAAATCAAGGTTTCCTTTGTGGACTAAAATGTCTAAAGTATTAGCTCTTTCCAGAACTGCAGCCTGAACGATTCCTATTGGCAAAGCGGTAGGGACGTCTTTCATAGAATGCACCGCAATATCAACTTGACCGTTGATCATAGCAATATCAAGCGTTTTTGTAAAAATTCCAGTGATTCCTAATTCGTAAAGGGGTTTGTCAAGAAGAAGATCTCCTTGTGATTTTACGGCTATAATTTCGGTTTTATATCCTAAATCATTTAGTTTTTTTTCTACGGTATGAGCTTGCCAAAGCGCGAGTTCACTATCGCGAGTTCCTATACGTATTGTTTTTGTCATTATTTTGCAGTCGCTTGAATTTGGAACACTTTTTCAATCCATTCGATACTTTCGTCGACCATGGTATTGTCATCTTTGAGATGATTCGCAAAGTGTGTGGTTATTTTTTGGATAATTCTGTTGCTGATAATTTCGGCTTGTTCTTCATTAAAATCAGCAATTTTTTTGCTTTGAAAATTCAATTCTGAATCTTTAATCGCATTCAGTTTTTGCTTTAAAGCATGAATGGTTGGCGCAAATTTTCTTGATTTGGTCCATACCAAAAATTCCTCTTTGATTTCTTCAATAATTGCTTCCGCAGCAGGAATGTGTTTTTTTCTGTTTTCTAAAGTTTCGTCCGTAATCTGAGATAAATGATCCAAGTGAATCAGTGTTACTCCTTCCAAATCTTTAACATTTTCATGAACGTTTTTTGGAATAGACAAATCTAAAATTAACATTGGTTTTTTTAGATTCAAAATGGCTTTGTCAACCGTAGGGTTTTGGGCGCCGGTTGCCACTACAACTACATCTGCTTTTTGTAATTCGAGATGCAATTCAGAATAATCTTTAACAATCAGATTCAATTTTCCGGCTAATTTCTCCGCTTTGTCTTTGGTTCTGTTGATTAAAGTAATATGTTCGTTTTTAGTATGTTTTACTAAATTTTCACAGGTGTTGCGACCTATTTTTCCGGTTCCAAAAAGTAAAATATTTTTGGATCCAATATTTTCAACATTTTTAATAATATATTGTACCGAAGCAAAAGATACGGAGGTTGCTCCTGAACTTATTTCGGTTTCGTTTTTAATTTTTTTGCTCGCTTGGATGACAGAATTGATTAATCGGTCTAAAAAAGTATTTATTAAACCTAATGATTTTGATTCGGCAAAGCCATTTTTAAGCTGGCTGATGATTTCAAAATCACCTAGAATTTGGCTGTCTAAACCTGTTCCAACACGAAAAATATGATTTATAGCATCTTGGTTTTTAAAAACATAAGCTACTTTTTGGAATTCTTCAACGGTTCCATGGCTGTTCTCACAAAGCAATTTGATTAACTGAAACGGGTGTTCGGCATAGCCGTATATTTCTGTGCGATTACAAGTAGAAGTAACAATCAGGCTAGGAATTCCTTCCTTTTTGGCCTGTTCCAGTAAACGCGTTTTGGCTAAAGCGTCTAAACTAAATTTACCTCTTATTTCGGCATCGGCTTTTTTATAGCTCAATCCAACTGAGTAGAAATAGTGATGTTTTGCCCCGTGATTATTTTCCATAAGTACACTTTGACTAAAAGTGAAACAAAACTATAACTATAGTCTTGATAAAAGTAACGCTCAAAGTTCTTTTTGTGTCGCTCTGTGTTTTTTTGTATTTAAATCGTCATTTAATTGTAAAAACACTTATTTTTGTAGAGAAATCAGGGTGTTTGAATTCTTTTATTTAGAGTCGTTCTAAATAAAAGCGATTGTCAAATATCATTTTTTAAATAAAAAAATATCGCTATGGGTTCACAAGAGATTATAAAAATTGAAGATGATTTTACGCTCATTCGTTTTCAGAATGATGGTCTTGTTCCTTTTCATGCGCAACATGAGGTTAGCAGTGGATTGATTCAATTTCATTTTGGACTTAAAGGCAATGCAAAATTTATATTCAATCAAGGAAATTACGCTTTAGAACTGAAAGAAGAAAAGTCATTACTGTTGTATAATCCTCAAAAAGAATTGCCTTTAAATTTAGAATTGGCACCAAATTCTTGGGTAATATCAGTGATTGTTTCTATCAAAAAATTTCATGCTTTATTCTCAACCGAGGCGAATTATATCACTTTTTTGAGTGCAGATAATAAAGATAAGAAATATTATAACGAAGGAAATATCAGTCCTTCGATGGCAATTGTGCTGAGTCAGTTGTTTCATTACAGTTTGCATCCGTCTATTAAAAATTTATATTACAGAGGAAAAGGATATGAATTATTGAGTTTGTATTTCAATAAAACCGAAGATCCAAATGCGGAACAATGTCCGTTTTTGATTGATGAAGATAATGTATTGAAAATTAAAAAAGCGAAAGAAATTATTATCGCCAATATGGCCGAACCGCCAGGATTACAGGAATTAGCGGATGAAATCGGACTGAATTTAAAGAAACTGAAAATGGGTTTCAAACAAATTTATGGTGATACGGTTTACGGTTTCCTTTTTGATTACAAAATGGATTTTGCCCGCAAATTACTCGACAGCGGTTCATATAATGTAAATGAAGTAGGGTTGAAAATTGGTTACAGCACCGGAAGTCATTTTATAGCGGCATTTAAAAAGAAATTTGCCACAACACCCAAAAAATATTTAATGTCGATTAACCCGAACACCTAATCACATCAATTTACTATATCAAACAATAAATAAAAAATAGTTCATCAACTTTTAACAAAAAGTAAGTTTATTTACTTTTATCCAAAAATAAAAATAAAATGAAAGGCGTATTATTAGTCAATTTAGGTTCCCCGGAAAGTCCAACTCCCAAAGATGTAAAACCATATTTAGATGAATTTTTAATGGACAAATACGTTATTGACGTTCCGTTTTTGTTAAGAGCATTATTGGTTCGTGGAATCATTTTGCAAACCAGACCCAAAAAATCAGCTGCGGCTTATGCCAAAATATGGTGGGACGAAGGTTCGCCTCTTGTAGTGATTTCGAAAAGAATGCACGAAAAAGTAAAGCAATTAGTTGATGTTCCGGTTGCATTGGCTATGCGTTACGGAAATCCTTCGATGATGGCAGGTTTAAAGGAATTGCAGGATAAAGGAGTAACTGAGGTGATGCTTTTTCCGTTGTATCCGCAACACGCTATGGCTTCTACTACAACTATTTTGGAACTGGCAGAAGACTTGCGCAAAAAACATTTTCCAGAAATGACATTTACGATTGTTCCTGCATTTTATAACAAACCGGATTATATCAAGAATTTGGCAGATTCGATCAAAGGCCATTTAGCTGATTTTGAATACGACCATTTGTTATTCTCCTACCACGGAATTCCGGAGCGACACATTCGCAAAACAGATATTACCAAATCACATTGTAAAATTGACGGTTCTTGTTGCAACACGCCTTCGCCGGCACATGAATTTTGTTACCGTCACCAATGTTACGAAACGACCAAACAAGTGGTGAAATTATTGGGAATTCCAGAAGGAAAATACAGCCAGACTTTTCAATCCCGATTGGCTGGTGACAAATGGTTGACGCCTTACACGGATGTTGAAGTGAACAAAATGCCAGAGAAAGGCATTAAAAACTTGGCCGTAGTGACTCCTGCTTTTGTTTCGGATTGTTTAGAGACTTTGGAAGAAATTGCTATGGAAGCGAACCACGAGTTTAAGGCACACGGAGGTGAAAATTTTAAAGCGATTCCATGTTTGAACGATAGTGATGATTGGTGTAAAACGGTAAGTAATTGGATTACGGAATGGGCAAAATAGAACATTGTTTTTCTCTACTTTTAATTATGATTTTAAAAAATCGAAAGTATTCAAACCTATATTAATTGACAAATAAATGGACTATTATAATTACCTGAAATCCCTTCATCTTATCTTTGTAGTTACTTGGTTTGCCGGACTTTTTTATATTGTCCGTTTATTTGTGTACCAAATTGAAGCCGCACAAAAACCATCTCCTGAAAAAGAAATTTTGCGCAAACAATACAACATAATGACTTATCGTTTGTGGTATATTATCACATGGCCATCAGCAATTTTGACTAGTATTTTTGCGTTTTGGATGTTGTTTTTTACCGATTTAGGAAAAGCTTGGCTTCAAATGCCTTGGATGCATGTAAAACTTGGCTTCGTATTTGCGTTGTATTTATATCATTTAAAATGCCATCAAATATTCAAACAATTACAAAACGATGACGTTAGATACACCACAAATTTCATGCGGTTATGGAACGAAGGAGCTACTATAATTCTTTTTGCAGTTGTTTTTTTAGTGATATTAAAAAATGCCGTGAACTGGATTTACGGTGTAATCGGAATCATTTTATTCTCTGTTTTGATAATGCTTGGGTTTAGATTTTACAAAAGAATCAGAGAAAGAAATCAGTCATAATCATGTTCAAAAGCTTTAAAATATCGATGCTGTCTTTGCGAATTCGGATTTTTCTTTCGATGATCGTATTGATTGTTATGGCTTCGATATTGCTGGCGTCTATTTCTATTATTCAGTTTAAAAATGAAGCTAAAGAATACCATCAGGAACGCTTAGAACGCAAAGAAAACGCTATTAAAGAACATATAAATTATGTGCTTTCTACGACAACATATCCTTTGACAACCGAAAATTTAAGCTTAATTTTTAAAGATAAAATACATGAATTAGCTCAAATTCATTCTATTGAAATCAATATTTACAGTCTGGAAGGGAAGCTTTTAAAATCATCCAAAGAATCTTTCTCTGTAGATAAAGTTTCGCCACCGGTTCCTAAATATATCTTGAAATTAGTACGTTCTTCTATCGAAAAAAGATACGTAGACATCAAAACTATCGATGGCGTAAAAAACCGTTCTTCGTACAGCCAGATCAAAGATGACAAATTCAAACCGCTCGGAATTTTGAATTTACCGTATTTAGAAGATGATGGTTTCTATGAAAATGAATTAAACAGTTTCTTGATTCGTTTGGGTCAAGTTTATTCTTTTATGCTGATAGTGGCTTTTGCCTTGGCTTATTTCCTTTCGACATACATCACTAAATCGTTAAAAACAATTTCGGATAAATTAAGCGAAACCAGCTTGAATCAAAAAAATGAAAAAATAATGTTGGAAGCCAGCAGTAAAGAAATCAATTTACTGATAAAAGCATACAATGCGATGGTCGATGAACTCGAAATAAGTGCGATAAAATTAGCGCAAGGCGAACGTGAAGAGGCTTGGCGCGAAATGGCTAAACAGGTTGCGCATGAAATCAAAAATCCGTTGACGCCCATGCGATTGACGGTACAAAGTTTTCAAAGAAAATTTGATCCCAATGACGCAGATGTAAAGCAAAAAATGAAAGATTACTCCGAAACCCTGATTCAACAAATTGATACCATGAATGCGGTTGCTTCGGCATTTTCTAATTTTGCTTCGATGCCTGCGCAGCAAAACGAAACCTTGAATGTGGTGGAAGTAGTGGAACTGGCCATGGATATTTTTAATGAAGAGTATATTGTTTTTGAAAAAGATGCGCCCGAAATTATTTCGAAAATAGACCGTACACAACTCATTCGAATTATTACCAATCTGGTTAAAAATGCCATTCAATCTATTCCGGAACAGCAGGAAAATAAAGCTATTTCTGTGAAGGTAAAAAAAGTTTCCGATAACGTTTTGATTATCGTAAAAGACAACGGAATCGGAATCCAGCCCAAAGATATTAATCGCATATTTGAACCAAAGTTTACCACCAAAAGCAGCGGAATGGGATTGGGACTTGGAATCATCAAAAACATTATCGAAAATTATAAAGGAACGATTACCTTTGATACAGAATTTGGTAAGGGAACCACTTTTACGGTTTCACTTCCGATAATTAACTCTTAAAATCAGCATTATGAACTACGAGAATATTTTAATTTCAATAGAAAATAATACCGCTACAATTACCGTAAATCGTCCTACGAAACTCAATGCGTTGAATAAAGACACGATTGCTGATTTGCATAAAGCGTTTAAAACTTTGGCCAAAAATAAAGAAGTTGCTGTTATTATTTTGACGGGTAGTGGCGAAAAAGCGTTTGTAGCTGGTGCTGATATTGCTGAATTCTCCAATTTTTCTATCGAAAAAGGAACGGAATTGGCGGCTGAAGGGCATGAAAAATTATTTGATTTTATCGAAAATTTAAAAACACCTGTAATTGCTGCCGTAAATGGTTTTGCATTGGGTGGTGGATTAGAATTAGCCATGGCTTGCCATTTTAGAGTCGCTTCAGAAAATGCTAAAATGGGATTGCCGGAAGTTTCTCTTGGTTTAATTCCTGGTTATGGAGGAACACAACGATTGCCTCAACTGGTTGGGAAAGGTCGTGCGATGGAAATGATTATGACCGCAGCAATGATAACCGCACAAGATGCTTACAGGATTGGTTTGGTTAATCATGTTGTTCCTCAAGAAGAACTTTTGGCTTTTTGCAACAGCATCGCCCATAAAATAATGAAGAATTCTCCTTTTGCTATTGGCAAAGCTATAAAAGCGATTAACGCAAATTTCAAAGAAGGTAAAAATGGCTTTGAAACTGAAATTAAAGCGTTTGGAAAATGTTTTGGTACCGAAGATTTTAAAGAAGGAACTACGGCATTTTTAGAAAAAAGAAAAGCTAATTTTACCGGAAAATAGTTTTCTGTTTCGGATTACAGATTTCATTTTTTAAACTAATTCAACGATTAAATTATAATTATGTCCTTCCAGCCTGTATTTGCTCAATTTTGGGAAAAAGTAAAAGAAAGTATCGAAAACCATACGTATGCCAAGTTAACTTTGGCCAAAACCATTGGTGATACCGAACTAAAAAATATATATGTTCGTCCGGTTTTATTAGAAAATGATGTTTTCAGTCTTTCGCTTACGGCACGTTATAAAACCGAAGAAATTGAAAGTTTTCATAGTCTGGACGAAGCTTTTTTCATATTGGCTCCTTATATGAACAACCCGTTTTTGACTGCTTTGTTGTTTACCACAGAAAATGATGTGACTTTTAAACTCAACAAAAAAAGAGTGGGAACTATTATAGAACAAGCACCTACTTTCAAAAATGCATCCGATGTAATTATTGAAATGAAAGAGAAAGGACTTTAAAAAGGGGTTGAAAAATACAATTAGTGTTCCTTTTTTAGACTGAATACTAAAAAAAGCAACACTGTATATTTACTTATTTCCTTCCCATTCTGCGTAAAATTGCGCTAAAAAACCTTCCATATAATGGTGTCTTTGATGGGCAATTTGTTTCCCGGTTTCGGTATTCATTTTGTCTTTTAGGAGTAACAATTTTTCGTAGAAATGATTGATAGTCGGGGCTTCATTATTTTTATATTCTTCCTTAGTCATTTTAGAATTCGGAGGAATTGCAGGGTTGTATAAAGGTCTGTTTTTGAAGCCGCCATAATTGAATGTACGTGCAATTCCGATGGCGCCAATGGCATCTAAACGATCTGCATCCTGAACAATATCCAATTCAATGGAAGAGAATTTTTTGTCGAAATTCCCGCCTTTGAAAGAAATATTTTCGATAATATTGATTACATGACTGATTGTTTCTTGATTTACATTTTCGGATTCTAAGAATTCGCGTGCTATTTTTGGACCAATCGTTTCGTCACCGCCGTGAAATTTACTGTCGGCAATATCGTGAAGTAAAGCGCCCAACTGAACAATTCTTAAGTCACAAACTTCCTCTTGGGCAATCAATAATGCATTTTTATACACGCGTTGTATATGAAACCAATCGTGTCCGCCTTCGGCATTTTCTAAATTTTGTTTAACAAAAAGAATTGTCTTACTTATCAAATCAGATGTACTCATAAATGGGGGATGTTTATAAAAAAAGCTGTTTTTCAAAGTTTATAAACCTCAAAAAGCAGCTTTTTTAATGTGATTTTAAAAATCTGAATTTACAGTCTAGCGGGTTCTACCCATTTGAAAATATAAGATTCTTGAGGAATTACCAATCGTTCAGAAATTTTAGCCATTCTGCCAGGTAATTTCATCAAATAATCACGGGCTTTTTCGGCTTCATCAGTCAGACCGGATATTTTGTCAATTTCCCATTTTTCGATTAGTTTTTGCATGATGTCAACATAATCATTTGCGGTATAAACCCCAATTCGTTGTGCTGAATCTGAAAAATTTTCGAAAGCAGTCCCTATTTTTTGTCCTGATTCTCTCAAGAAATGAGCCGGCATAACAATTTTTTGCTTCATCATATATTGAAAAGCAAGCATCATTTCGCTTGGATCTACTTGAAAAATTCTATTCACAAATTCGCTGTAAGCATGATGATGACGCATTTCGTCGCCAGCAATCATTTTACACATTTTAGATAATTTTTTATCGCCATAGTTTTTGGCTAGTTGCGAAACTCTGTTGTGAGAAACATAAGTCGCTAATTCCTGAAAACTGGTGTATACAAAGTTTTTATATGGATCTCTTCCTGTCCCAATATCAAAACCATCATTGATAAGATGTTGTGTTGTTATTTCTACCTCGCGCATGTTAACACGACCGGAAAGATATAAGTATTTGTTCAGCAAATCACCGTGGCGATTTTCTTCACCCGTCCATTGGCGAATCCATTTAGACCAGCCATTTCGTTCCAGATTGTCTATTCCTTCTACTTCCATCAACCAAGATTCATAAGTTGGCAAAGCTTCCTCAGTAATGGTATCGCCAACCATGGCAACCCAAAAATCATAAGGTAAATCTTTGGCAATTTCTCTCAATTCTTTTACTTCTTCAAAAAAAGTATCACTTTCTGAATTGGGTAAAAAATCGGAGGGCTGCCATATTTTTTCTACTGGGATTAGATACTGATCGACAAAACTGTCAACGTTTTTTTCCAAAAACTGCATTACTTCTAATCGAATGTTTTTTATAGACATTATATATTAAATTAAAATTTTATTCCTTTTACTACTTCACTTTCTGTTTTAGCCATTAATTCAGCAAAATCAAATTCGCTTACTGCTAATGGTTTATGGACTGTAAAGGTAAGGCGATTTCCTAAACCAAGCGGAAAAAAACCAAATTTTACCATTTTCCAAGAATTATTAATGCTAATTGGTACGACATAAGCCGAAGGGGCGTATTTGCATAATATTTTCAATCCACTTTGGGCAAACTCTTTTGGTTTACCGGTCTTACTTCGTGTTCCTTCCGGAAAAATAACAGCAGTTCGCGTGTATTTCTCGATATATTCTGACAATCCTTTTATTGCCGGAATGGCTTGTTTGGGGTCTTTTCTGTCAATAAGAACGGAACCTCCGTGGCGCAAATTATACGAAACACTTGGAATACCGCTGCCTAATTCTTTCTTACTTACAAATTTGCAATGAAAACGTCTCAAAAACCAAATCATCGCAATGATATCGTACATACTTTGATGATTAGATACAAATATTAGAGGAACATTTTTCGGAATGTTTTCTACATTTTCAAATTTGTATCTTGTTCCTAAAAGTCTTGTACACAGCACTAAAAACAGGTTCAGATAATCAACACTTTTTTTGTGGGCTTGGTAGCCAAAAACGTTGAAACAAACCCACTGAATTGGATGAAAAATAACCAAAGTAAGACCGAAACACAAATAATAAATTACAGATATGGGATACGATATTAGTTTTTGCATGCGTTAAAAATTAGCTGCAAAAGTAAGAAATATATTTGTAGCTATATTTAAATCATAAACAATAAGTAGGTTTAGGGTTTAATTGTACCTTTGTCGACTAAAATTGTTGTCTTTTTTTACCAAAAATGAATTTTACCTATCCAAAAAACGAGAAGCTAAAAAGTAAAATAACCATCGGATTATTATTTTCTGAGGGGAAATCCGTGTCTAAATATCCATTGCGTTTGGTTTATTATTCAGGAGCTTTGGGCGATGATCAAAAGATTAAAATAGGGGTTTCAGTTTCAAAAAAATATTTTAAAAAAGCGGTTGACCGAAATTATTTCAAAAGAGTATTGCGCGAAACCTATCGACTGAACAAACATTTATTGGTAGATAATTTAGACAAACCGTATGCTTTTATGCTTTTTTACCAAAGTAAAGACCGATTGTCCTACGAAGAAATCAATACAAAAACCATTCAATTGTTTGAAAAATTTGTAGCCCAAACCCAAACGATTGTCGAGGTAAAATAAAGCATTTCTTTTTATGAAACACACTTTATAAAGAGTTTAGCATTTGGCGTCAGCTATTATTGATGATTTATTCTTAATTTAGTAGTCTGAAATTAAGATAATAAACACATGGCCCTGTTTCAAAAAAAAATTATAATTCCTGTTGTCGCTGCTCTATTTCTTTTTATTGGTACCAGTTTCAAAGACGACTTTTTTGAAATCGCCAAACAAGTAGAAATTTTCACCACGTTGTTTAAAGAATTGAATAAGAATTACGTTGACGAGACTAATCCCGGCGACTTGATGGACAAGGCGATAAAAGGAATGTTGACCAGCTTGGATCCGTACACTGTTTATTTTAATGAGCAGGATGTTGTTCGATTTAAAATAAATAATACCGGTGAATATACCGGAATCGGTGCCTTAATTACCCGAACAGAAACAAAACTTATAGTCAAAGAACCGTATAAAAATTTCCCTGCGGATAAAGCCGGATTAAAAGCCGGAGACGAAATTATTCAAATTGGTGATATTCTGGTGTCGGATTTTAAAGACGAATCTTCCCAATTATTTAAAGGAGGAAAGAACACTAAAATAGATGTGAAATACATCCGCCAAGGCAAAACAAACACCACACAAATTGTTCTGGATGAGGTTGAAATAAAATCGGTTCCGTTTTTTGCGAAAATCGACGCTAAAACAGGATATATCGTTTTGTCCCATTTCAGTAAGAAAGCTTCATTAGAAACCAAAGAAGCGCTGGAACAATTAAAACGTGAAGGTGCAGAGCGTATCATTTTAGATGTCAGAGATAATCCCGGAGGACTTTTGAACGAAGCGGTGGCTATTTGTAATTTATTTGTTCCCAAAAATGAAATTATCGTAACCACAAAATCAAAAATCGAAAAACATAATAATACGTATAAAACTACCCGAGAACCTATAGATACCGAGATTCCGTTAGTTATTCTGGTTAACGGAAGAAGCGCTTCGGCCTCCGAAATTGTTTCGGGAGCTTTGCAGGATTTGGATCGTGCCGTAGTCATTGGAAGCCGAAGTTTTGGAAAAGGATTGGTGCAAAGACCGGTAGATTTAACCTACGGAACACAACTAAAAGTGACAATTTCCCGTTATTATACGCCTTCCGGCAGATGTATTCAAGCATTAGATTATGCTCATAAAGACAAAAACGGAATGGCCATAAAAACAGAAGAGAAAAATTACAATGCTTTCAAAACCCGAAAAGGAAGAACTGTTTATGATGGCGGCGGAATTCAACCGGATATAGAACTCGACGAAACAAAACTGAGTCCAATTGCTAATGCTTTGGTAAAAAACGACGGAATTTTTAATTATGCCACAAGTTATTATTATAAAAATCCAAGTTTAGGTGATAAAATCCCCGTTTTTTCGGATGCAGATTATGCGGATTTTAAACAGTTTTTAAAAGTCCAAAAATTCTCTTTTGATACCGAAACAGAAATCGCTTTGAAAAACACTTTGGCTGCAGCCAAAAAAGAAAAAATAGAGGAGTCCATAACCGTAGAATACCAACAATTACTTCTGGCACTTCAAAAAAGCGAGAACAGCTTATTAGATAAAAATCAAAAAGAAATTAAAGCTTTGATTCTCGATGAACTCATCAAGCGCTACCAATATCAAGAAGGATTGTACCAATATTACATTAAGAATAATTCTGAAATTATGAAAGCAGTCAGCGTTTTGAACAACAATACGCAGTATAAGGCGATTCTTAAGATGTAATGGGGAAATATTTCAAAATAGGATTTTTGTTGTGGTTTGGCTGTTTTTTCGCTCAGGAAAAGCCTATAGAAACGGTATATTTTGAATTTGATAGATATGCTTTGCACGAAAAACAGGAACAGATTGTTGTAGATTTTATAAAAACAATTGATACCGCAAAAATAGAATCCATTCAAATTTATGGCTATTGTGACGACAGAGGCGATAATGATTATAATTACAAATTGTCTAAAAACAGAGTTGAAACGGTTCAAAAAATCCTAACCAACAACGGATTCAATAAAAACAAAATCGTAATCATTGAAGGTAAAGGTCGCGTGGTTATTAGAAAAGATACTGTAGAAAACCTAAACGAAACCCGCTCAAAAAACCGACGTGTCGATTTGATTCTCGTGAAGAAAAATAGTTTTGGAAAAGGAATTTACAATTCGTTTCAAAAAAAGCATACGGTAGGCGATCGCATTTTTTTAGAAAACATTCTTTTTGTGATGGGAAGCAGTAAACTTACCACAAAATCCAAAGAGGAATTAGATAAAATTGCCGTTCAACTTCAAAAAGATAAAACCATGGAATTCGAAATTAGAGGCCATGTATGTTGTACGCCAAGTTATTATAATGACGCCATTGACAAAGAAACCAAGGAACGAAAACTTTCTCTAAATCGGGCCAAAACGGTTTACAGATATCTCTTGTCTAAGAATATCAACAGCTTGAGAATGAATTATAAAGGATGCGGAAATCAATTTCCTTTGGGAAAAGGGGATGCCTTAGACCGCAGAGTCGAATTCCTGATTTCTAAGATATAATTATTCCTTTTTCATTTCAATATGCGGAATATCGTCTTCAAGATACATCTCGCTGGTTTGCACAAATCCGTGGCTTTCATAGAACTTTTTCAGGTATAATTGTGCTCCGATAGTGATTTGGCTTTCGCCAAAATGAAGCAGAATACCCGCAATTGCTTCCCGCATTAAATCATGACCCCATTTTCTGTCGCGATAATCAGCAGCAACAGTGACTCTGCCAATAGAAGCATTTTCAAAACTTATTCCGGCTTTGAATAATCGGGCATGAGCCACAATTTTACCTTCAAACTCGCCAAAAAGATGTAAGGCCACTTTGTCTTTTCCGTCTAAATCTAAATAAACACAGTTTTGCTCAACTACAAAAATTTCGCTTCTTAATCGAAGTAAATCATAAAGTTCATGTACCGAAAGTGCCTCAAAGGACTTGATTTTCCATTCTATTGTCATGGATAGTTTTTTATATTTTAGGATTCAAAGAAAATAAAAATTTGCCATTAACCATTAAAAAAAGGATTTAAAAAACACTTTTTTTAATGGTCTTGGATAATTTTGAAAGCAAACTTAGTTTACGTTCAAACTGTCCTTGATAATGGCCAGACTGTCTTTTATGGTGCGGTTAACAATGGGGTTTTTTAAAACAGTTTCGGCTACAACTGCACTTGGCTTTATTTTTTGTCTAATGACTACTGCATCATTCAAAACAAAAGGGGTTGGCATCATCCAAGGTTCTCTTTGAGTCATATTGAATAAAGGATTTGTCATCAAGTCAAAAGAACTTTCTAAAAGATTCATATCAAAAGCGGTTTTAGAATCTATGCTGAATTGCATCTCTAAAGGCTCGTTTCCAACGACATAATAGCTTAAAATTTTCTTGCCTTTTCGCTCGTATTTAGATTCTTTTTGGTCTAATGCTTTTGCGCCGTTCGCTTTGAAATTATGAATAATCATTGCTTCATTGGCAAAAATATCATACCGATTAACGGTTCGGTTTGGAGAGATTCTGATTTTCAAATACCGTTGATTTCCGGCAATTCGATCTTCCAGAAACTCTATTTTTGGTTTTAGAATTCCTTTATTTGGAGCTTCAGCTGCATAAGTAAAACCGGAATTGTATTTGCTGAACAAAGGCAATTCATTCATGATTTTGGCATCTTTTGGAGCATTTCCCAAATAGTTTTTGGTCCACGAGTCAAGATTGGTGTCATAAGTTACCCAATTCGCAACATTAGTGTCGGCATTGTAAACATATAGTAAACTATTGGATTTTGCTTTTCCGGATTCATAACCGGATTCAGAATGTGCTTTCGCAAAAAAAGCAACGGCAAGGATAAAAAATGTGATGGACCAAATTCCCTTTTTGGCGTAAGCCCCAAAAAGAGGCAACAATAATCCGAAGGTTAAAACACTCAGAACAGCACTTCCAAACAGGACTTTCAATCCTAAACCTATTGGAAACATTTGAATAAACGGAGCAATAATCAGTAAAGCCGGAAGACTACAAACGAGGTTGAGTATCCAATTTGATTTTTGGGTAAGAATAAAAGCCGCAAATGCAAACAACCCAAAATAAACTGGAATGATTAAGAATCCTGCACCTTGCAGACTATTTGCCAGAAATGAATTAATTAGAATCCAGACCAATAATGCGGAAACAAAATGATTCATAGTGATTTTTTTGGCCGAAAAACGATTGTAAAAAGCAAAACTAATGGCAATACTCAACAATACAAAACCAGCTATATAAGCATGTCCGTTATAGGTAAATCCGTTTAATAAATCGTTGTACTGCGGGTAGATTAGTAAGAGTCCTTTCCAACCTAAAAACGTAATTAAACCGGTAACAATTACAGCGCCAAAAAGTGGAATAAAGCCTTTCCCGATTTCTCTAAAGGAAATAATGCGTTTCCCTTTGCCTACGAAAATTAAGAATCCTAATAGGACCAAAGCAATTATCGTCATGGGGAAAACCCAACTAAAAGGATAACTTATAAAAGTATATGGAATGGTAAAGTAGACATAATCTGTTGTGGCTTGTGTGGCACTTAAATCAGCATTCGAAAAATAATTTAATAACGGCATTAAATATGTTCCTTGATGCGCTAGTGTATTTTTGTCTAAATGGTTGCTGTCATCTTGGGCGGTGTGGTAATTAAAATGGTTGTCTATGAAGGCAAAATTATACCCTTGAATGTTGCCCTGTTCTCTGAAAACAGTCAAATCGGTATCGTTTGGGAGCATTTTATAAATGCTGTACATCAGGGAATTTGAAACTGGGAATGTCGCTTTTGCGGAAGCGAACTCTTTGACAAGTGCTGCATTTCCTGTATTGGTTTCCATTAACATATAACTTGGGCCGGAAGAACCGCGAGCTTCAAAATTTAAAACAAGACCTACGTTTTTGGCCCATTGGTGTTGGGTTACAAAAAGTGCAGCGCCATTCAGACCTAATTCTTCGGCATCTGTGAAGAGGATGATAATGTCGTTTTTATGTTGTTTTTTGGCATACAAAAAGGCACGAACGCTTTCTAGAATTGTCGCTACTCCAGAAGCATCATCACTGGCACCAAGTGAGTAGGAATGCGGTGCGCTGTCATAATGAGAAAGTAAGAGTAAGGCTTTTTTTGAACTGTCAGTTCCTTTTATTCGAGCTAAAATATTTTTAGATTTTACTAAATTTCCCCAATCGCTTAAGGTAAATCCTTCTTGTACAGAAGTGGTTAATCCTAGTTTTTGGAGTTCAGTTTGAATATATTCGGCTACGACTTCATGATTTTGCGAACCTACAAAATGTGGTTTTTGAGCAATTGCTTTGACTTGTGTAAAAGCTCTTTCGGTAGAGAATTCCGATAGGGAATTGTCTTCATCTGATGTCCATTTTGGCATCATCGTAGCGTAAATCAATCCTAGGAATCCTAAGATAAACAACGCGGATAAAATGGATGAATAATCTTTTTTCATAGTAGGTTGGGGTGTGGTATTTAAATATCTTTTTTAAACAAAATAGGCAACTAAATTTCTGTTTCTCGTCTAAAATTACAATAACTATTGGCCTTTTTTAGTCCTTAGTAAGTTAATCTAGTTTTAGTCCGAATTTCTCAAGAAATAAACACTTGATGGCGTTTTGTAATTTAATTACAGACTGTATCTTTTTTTATTACAGAGCTCAAAATATTTTTAAGTCCATGGTAAAGTTTAATCTCATCCTGAATAACATTGTAAATATACATTTTCATATTTAACGATTATCCATAATTTTTTAATAAAAATAGTGTCAATTGCTCTTCTTTTTTAATTTATGGATATTTTACATTATTATCTTTCAATGCCTTGGTGTATTTTGGATGGTAATCGACTGCCCTGATCTGTGTTGAAGATTTACGGAGAAAATAGTGTTCAAAAAAAGCACCCTTTCGAGTGCTTTCATTTATTTCATCATTTGTTTTTGTTCTTTTTGTTGTTTTCTAAAGTGAAAAAACACGAACACAATGCCTACAGCCATCATCGGGAATATCCAATCGTTTATGGGAGCCGCAGGAGCCGACGGATCACCTTCAAGAGGTAAACCCGGATCCTCGTCTTGTGCAAAAACAGGGATTGTTAGCAAGTTGAAACAAAATATATATATAATCATTAATAATGAATTTATCTTTTTCATAAGGGTTTAAATTTTTATAATTATTTAATATATATTTTACTGTTATATTGCTTCCCTTCTTGGATTATAGATAGCAAATACATTCCTTCTGGTAGTTGCGGTAACGCAACGGTATTTTGAATGTTTTCTAATTTTCCTTGATGTACTAGTTGTCCAACTAAATTGGTTAGTGTGAAGTTTGTTGACGCTTCTAGAGTATTTAAATGCACGTTTAGTATACCGTCTTTTACGGGGTTAGGATATACCGCCGCCCATAATGGTGTAAAGTCTACATTACTTAATTCCCCTTTTTGGTACACAATTCTAAAACGTTGGTCTGGAGCATTACTTGTAGCCGTTATTCCTGTGAAGGGTACAGTAAGTACAGAACCATCGGTTGGAATTGGTGTAAATGTTCCAGCTACGGTATCTTCTAAAAGAGGAGTTACCGAGGCATTGGTATAGTTTTCGGTAAACAAACGCAACTGATACGGTTGTATTGTAGTAGCTGTCAAACGCATCGGTTGTACGTAGCCTACTTGTGGCAAGGCACTATATTCTATCGCTAGATTAGTAGTCCCATTTCTAAACATAATGTTTTCATTAAAATTAGTCATCTTGTTGGTATCCGTCTCATCTACTGCGTTATTGCCAGTATTTGAATTGACAGCTAAAACACCATCTGCCAGTTTCCATTCTGCGTTGTCTTGTTTGTAAAGTAATATGCGTATTTTATCATCACTTTTAGGTGTTGAAGTAGCCGATGTGCTTCTTTGAAACCAAGTGTTGCTGTTGCCACTAACTTTATGTGACTCTGAAATAGTAAAAGTCGCATTACTTGCAGTGCGTACAAAGAATCCTTGACCACTTTGAATATAAGAATCATTAGTTGTTGGAGTAACTGGTGTCCAATTTGTTCCATCATAGGCTGCATAGCCACCATAAGTTCCCAGTGTAGGATCTATCATCCATACTTTAGAACCCGTATTAGCTGCTACTAAATTTACCGTATTTATAGGACTTGCGTAAGGATTGGCTATTAATTTATATTGATTAGCTGTTAATGTATGAGTAACATCTCCTGTAATTAAATCTCCTTTTGGTTTTAAAGTTGTTTCGGTTGCATCAGTAAGAATATTAGGACTTCCTTGAGGACCTGTAGCAAATACTAAAAAGCCATTGTTTCCAGCTGAAGTAAATAAGTTTTCCGATGTTAAATTTGGTATGTTCTGCCAACCATTGTTATACTTCCAAATGTTAGGGCTACCACCTCCAGTAGTATAACCCGTCATGGTATTACTTTGGTATGTAGTTGGACCAAACAACAACAAGCCTTCTCCATTTATGCCTTGCCAATTACTCGGTATCGTAGTGTTGGTAGCTCCTTGTAATGGTGCTGTTAACAATCGCCATGCACGTTTGGCAGGAACAAAACGTTCTACGGTAGCCGTTCCGCTAACTGTTGTCAAAGTACCGCCTAATGGACCAAATGCCGCTGTTCCGTTTGCATCCGATTTAAAAGTTAAGTTGCCATCGTGCGTAAAGTCACCATTTGATTCAATATACTTCAGAGCATTAATCGTTGTGTTTCCTTTTAGATACATCGTGGCGGCACTTGAAGTTGTTTTTAAATTGGCATTGATGTTTACATTAGCGCCAAATAATTCAATTCCAGCGCCTCCAATTACATCTTGATTAATCGTAATGTCTTTATCATTGGTTGTGTTTCCAATGGTTAAGCCAGTAGCCGTCACACTTAAATTGGTTATCGGATAGGTAATGGCTGACGCAAAAGCAGTGGTTCTTGGAATTAATTTAAAAGCAGCTGCTGCGTTTACAGTACGAGCCGTTGTTAATCCACCTAAAGTGTTATCGGTATATAAAGAAATGCTTCCGTTATTAGTTGCGGTTAAATTTGCATTTAAGGTGATCGTTCCTCCGTAGGCTGTTATAGGTCCTGCTATGGATGTTGCATTTGCAAAAGTAATATTGGCAGTATTGGTTAGTTTACCAATTAATAATCCCGAACTCGAAAGGTTCAGATTAGTGATTGGATAGGTAACTGCAGCAGAAAAACTGTTGCTTTGCGGAATGTAGTTAAATGCTCCCGCAGCGGTTACATTTCGTTGAGCTGATAAGCCTCCAATAGCATTATCGGAATAGAAGGAGATATTACCGTTGTTTGTAGTTGTTA
>ERZ1034361.137-NODE-137-length-51766-cov-8.894987_pt1 | contig 51766 bp, 52 predicted proteins | sample MGYA00520617_ERZ1034361 | MGnify/ENA primary metagenome ERZ1034361 (study PRJEB33736, sample SAMEA104284507) | Azolla filiculoides | biome: Urban; feature: Water surface; material: Ditch water | place: Netherlands | collected 2015-10-28 | depth 0-0.1 m ... | reverse complement strand
TGCTACAACCAATGCCAGGCTGAGAACCGCCTGGTCATGCAGCTTGAACCGGATGCGGAGCTACTGGGTTGGGACGTGACCGCGCTGGGCCTGCCCAACGCAGGCCTGCCGTTTGTTCAGGGCCGCTTTGGTCAACATATCGAAGTACCGGGCGTCTGGCTGGAGCGGGGATTGGTTGACGCAAGCGATTTGCGTCTGATGGACAGCGCCGCCGGCCTGGCCGGCGCGCGCTGCATGGCCAGCCTGTTTTTTGTGAGTGGCTCGGCGATCGAACGCAAACGCAAACAGCAGGCGCTCGACACTGCACGCGAACTGATAGCCAACCATGCGCTGGCTGCTACGGCAGGCGCCACCAGCCCCAACCCACAGGTGCTGGTGGTGCGCGTACTGGCCCCGGTGGTGGAGCCTGCCATGCAGTTGCTGCGCAGCGTGCGCAGCGCATGGCGTCAGGAGCTGTGGCACCTTGCCGACTGCAGCCCCCGCATCTGGGCCATGTAATTACTTGGTGTAGTAGCCGACACCGAGCATCATGTCGCCCACGCGCTGAACCAGCGTGTGCTTGGTCTCCACCGCGTTGGTCGCCGGGTTGCGCCACTTGTGTTCCACCGTGCCATTGCCGGAGTTCTTGGCTACCGCCAGCATGTACTCAAACAAGGGGCTGCCGGCGGCGTCCCGCAGGCCGCGCACATCCATGCCGTTGAGTTGGGGCGTGTCGCCATTGGCGTGGTACTTGCCATCGGCCAGGCCCACGGCAAACACATATTGGTCGTCATGCGAGAAGCCGCTTTGCGGGTTGTTAAACGCCACGAAAGCCTTTTCCTGGCCCACTTCTTTCACGTAGGACACCGCACGGTCCAGCAGCGCCTGCGCTTCGCGCTGCGTGGATCGTGGCGAGTAGTAGCCCACGCTCACCACATAGCTGTCCACCTTGCTGTACAGGCTGACCTTGTTTTCAATGCGGTGGCTGTCCGGGTTGACCCAGCGGTATTCGATGCTGCCCACGGACTTTTCCGCTGCGGCAGCCAACAGGTCGCGGACCAGCGGCTTGCCGGCTGCATCGCGCAGTTCCATCACATAGCGGCCGGCCAGCGGCACTTGGGTTCCCCCATTGGCGTGCATGTAGCCATCGGGCCCCACCACAAACACGTAGTACGGTCCGTCGACAAAGCTGCCTTTCGGGTTATTGAACGACTCAAAAGCCGTGGCCGGCCCGTTGCGCTTGAGAAAAGCCACCGCCGCGTCCAGCAGTTCCACCGCCCGGCCCGCTTTGGCGCGCTCAATGGAACCCAGCGGCCCGGGTGCAGGGTCGGCCGCATACGCAACTGGCAAAAGTGCGTTGCCACACGCCAACAACACGCCACACAGACCCATAGAAATACGCTTCATGAATGCTCCTGTATTTAAAAAAAGTACAGGACGAAGGCTAGGACAGGGCCTACCCGCTCGACATGACAAATGTCAAACTGCGCGCTATCGGTCTCAATTTGAAACACCCGAAGTCCGTGAATTTCACTGGACTCACGCTTGCGGTTGGGCACGCTGGAGGAGCCCGGCGTTATCCCCTGGCCGCGCCGCGAGCAAAAAGCCAGCCGGATTAAATCGCGACCAACTGCCTGACCCCGTCGATTTCCATGTTGGCGCCTTTGCCCCGGGCGAGCACGGCGCCGCGCTCCATCACCACGTAGTCATCGGCCAGCTCCTGGGCAAAGTCGTAGTACTGCTCCACCAGCACGATGGCCATGTCGCCGCGGTCGGCCAGCATGCGGATGACGCGGCCAATGTCTTTGATGATGCTGGGCTGAATGCCCTCGGTAGGCTCGTCCAAAATCAATACGCGCGGCTTGGCGGCCAGCGCGCGGGCAATCGCCAACTGTTGTTGCTGCCCGCCCGACAAGTCACCGCCCCGGCGCCCCAGCATTTGCTTGAGCACTGGAAAAAGTTCGAACAGTTCTTCGGGCACCGGCGTTCCCGCCTTTTTGTAGGCCAGGCCCATGTGCAGGTTTTCCTGCACCGTGAGGCGCGAAAAGATCTCGCGCCCTTGGGGCACAAAGCCGATACCGGCGCGGGCCCGTTCATAGGGCGTGATCTGGTGGATGGCCTTGCCGTCCAGTTCGATCGAGCCGCTTTTGATCGGCACCAGCCCCATCATGGACTTGAGCAGCGTGGTCTTGCCCACGCCGTTGCGCCCCAGAATGACGGTGACCTTGCCTAGTTCGGCGCTCAGGCTGACATCGCGCAGGATGTGCGAACCGCCGTAATACTGGTTGACGTTTTTGACTTGCAGCAGGGGGGTGGAGGCTGGCATGTTCATCGTCCCAGATAGACCTCAATCACGCGCTCGTCGGCCTGCACCTGGGCCAAAGTGCCTTGCGCCAAGACCGAGCCGTCGCACAGCACGGTCACGATGTCGGAGATGGTGTTGATAAAGCTCATGTCGTGTTCCACCACCATCAGTGAGTGTTTGCCCTTGAGGGACAGAAACAGTTCGGCGGTGCGTTCGGTTTCCTCGTCGGTCATGCCTGCCACCGGTTCGTCGAGCAGCAGCAGCTTGGGGTCCTGCATCAGCAGCATGCCAATCTCCAGCCACTGCTTCTGGCCGTGGCTTAAGTTGCCGGCCTGGCGCGTAACGCTGTCGGCCAGGTGAATGGTGTGCAGGATTTCAGCCAGTCGGTCGCGCTGGGTCGAGTCGAGCTTGAAGAACAACGAAGGCTTCACGCCCTTGTTTGTCTTGAGCGCCAGCTCCAGGTTTTCGAACACCGTGAGTTGCTCAAACACCGTGGGCTTCTGGAACTTACGGCCGATGCCGAGCTGCGCAATTTGCGGCTCGTTGTAGCGCAAGAGATTGATGGTGCTGCCGAAATACACCGTACCCGAATCGGGCCGGGTTTTGCCGGTGATGATGTCCATCATCGTGGTCTTGCCGGCACCGTTGGGGCCGATGATGCAGCGCAACTCACCCGGGGCAATGTCGAGTGACAGGTTGTTGATGGCCTTGAAGCCATCAAAGCTCACATTCACGCTTTCCAGGTACAGGATGCGACCGTGGGTCACGTCCACTTCGTCATCGAGTTTCAGGCGGCCAAAGCCGGCGCTGCGTCCACCCGATTCGGTGTTGCCGGCCTGCGCGGCCAGTGCCGCCATCCGGGCCTCGACACGCTGGGCGCCTTGTTCCAGTAGTTCGGGAGTCATGCCTTGTCTCCCTTCAGTTTCTTGACCAATCCCACCACGCCGTCGGGCAGGTACAGGGTCACACCAATAAACAGCGCTCCCAAGAAGTAGAGCCAGAACTCGGGGTAGGTCACGGTGAGCCAGCTCTTGGCACCGTTCACCAGAAACGCACCCACGATCGGACCGATCAGCGTGGCACGACCGCCCACTGCGGCCCAGATGGCAATCTCGATGGAGTTGGCCGGGCTCATTTCGCTGGGGTTAATGATGCCGACCTGCGGCACATACAAGGCACCGGCCACCCCGCACATCATGGCCGAGATGACCCAGATGGTGAGCTTGTAACCCAGCGGTGAGTAGCCGCTGAACATGACGCGTGATTCGGCATCGCGAATGGCCTGCAGCACGCGGCCGAACTTGCTGGTCACCAGCCAGCGGGCCAGCAAAAAGAACAGCAACAGCGTCAGCGCCGTCAACACAAACAGGGTCATGCGCATGCTCGGGGTGGCAATGGGAATATCCAGAATGCGCTTGAAATCGGTAAAGCCGTTGTTACCGCCAAAGCCGGTTTCATTGCGGAAGAAGAGCAGCATGGCCGCGAACGTCATGGCCTGCGTGATGATGGAGAAGTACACGCCCTTGATGCGCGAGCGGAAAGCAAAGTAGCCAAACACCAGCGCTACTACACCGGGTGCGGCCACCACCAGAATCAGCGTGGCCACAAAGCTGTCGCTCAGCAGCCAGTGCCAGGGCAACTCCTTCCAGTCCAGAAACACCATGAAGTCGGGCAAGGCGCTCTTGTAGTTGCCATCCAGCCCGATCTGGCGCATGAGGTACATGCCCATGGCATAGCCGCCCAGCGCGAAGAACAGGCCGTGGCCCAGCGACAAAATGCCGGTGAAGCCCCAGATCAGGTCCATGGCCAGTGCGCAGATGGCAAAGCACATGATCTTGGCCACCAGCGCCACCGCAAAGTCGCTCATGTGGAACACACTGTCGGCCGGAATCAGCAGATTGAGCACCGGCACCAGCGCGCACAGCACGATCAGCGCAGCCAGCCAGGCGCTCCAGGCGGCACGGCCAAGCAACGGTGCTTTTTCGGGAAGTTGAATCATGTTGGCGGCGCTCATGCTTCGCGTCCCTTCATCGCAAAAATACCTTGGGGGCGTTTCTGGATGAACACAATGATCAGCACCAGCACCGCAATCTTGGCCAGCACGGCACCGGTCCAACCCTCCAGAAACTTATTCAATATGCCCAGGCCCAGTGCGGCATAGACGGTACCGGCCAATTGGCCCACGCCGCCCAGCACCACTACCATGAACGCGTCGACGATGTAGCCTTGACCGAGGTCCGGCCCCACATTGCCCACCTGACTCAAAGCGCAGCCAGCCAGCCCGGCAATGCCAGAACCCAGCGCAAAGGCATAGGTATCAATCCGCGCAGTGTTCACGCCCATGCACGCAGCAATCGGGCGGTTCTGCGTGACACCCCGCACAAACAGGCCGAGCCGTGTCTTGCCAATCATGAAAGCCACCGCCGCCAGTACAAAGAAGGCGAAGCCCACAATCACCAGCCGGTTGTAGGGCAGAGACAAGTTGCCCAGCACCTGCATGCCACCACTCATCCAACTCGGGTTTTCAACGCCAACGTTCTGCGCACCAAACAGCGTGCGCACCAATTGCATCAGCATCAGGCTGATACCCCAGGTAGCCAAGAGCGTCTCCAGCGGACGGCCGTACAGAAAGCGAATCACACTGCGTTCCAGCGCAGCACCGACCAGTGCTGAAGCCATAAAGGCCACCGGCACCGAGGCCAGCAAATACCAGTCGAATGCACCGGGGAAAAACTTCTGGAAAACGCCCTGCACCACATAGGTGGCATAGGCGCCGATCATCATGAGCTCGCCGTGGGCCATGTTGATCACGCCCATCAGGCCGTAGGTGATGGCCAGCCCCAGCGCGACCAGCAGCAGGATGGAGCCCAAACTGATGCCGCTAAAGATCGCACCGAGCCGGTCACCCCAGGCCAGCGTGGCTTCCACCTTACGCAGGCTGTTGCCCAACGCCACTTTGACATCGGACTCGGTTTCGACTTGCAGACGCTCCATCAGCAGCGTCTTGGTGGCGGCCTGCGCGCTCTGGCCCAGCAGGGCTGCGGCCTCCAGACGCTTGGCCTTGTCGCTGCTACCGAGCAAGGCGGCGGCACGCAACTGGCCCAATTGGTCTTTCAGTTCGGCATTGGCCTCCTGCGAAAAGGCCTTGTCCAGCAGCACCAGGCTGCTTTCATCGACATTGCCTTGCAGGGTCTTGATGGCAGCGCGACGCACCGCCTCGTCGGGTGACAGCAATTTGAGCGTCGCAAGCGCAGAGTCAAGCTCACCCCGCATGCGGTTGTTATTCATGACATCTTCGGCACTATCGGGGAGCGCAACGGGCGCCCCCGTGACCGGGTCAGCACCCTGGTCGCCGTTCACGATGACGGGACTGCCCGCCACCACTTTCACTGCGTCATCGGACAGCGCCTGAATGAACGCAACGGTTTTTTCATCGGGTTTGGCCACTGCAGCCCGCAGTGCCTCGATCCGTGCATCGCCTTCGCCAATAGCAATGGCTTTGGCTTCGTCAGTAGTCAGCGCATGGGCACCGACGGAGAGCAGCAAAGCAGCAATGACCAAAAGTTTTCGCATAAATGTTTTCGTAGTTGTCTGCGTACCCATCAAGCAACCTGACTCAGGACGGCATGGCGCTCCGCTACCGGTAGGAAGAGGAGGCGCCCGCTTCCGCGGGCGGTTTTCTGGCGATTGGAAGGAGCGTAGCGAGCGGGTCGAGGTGGCGTCTGAAGCGCGGAACCGTACAAGCGTACGGTGAGCACTGCAGGACGTCAGATCGGCCCGCGCAGTAGCTCCTTACTTCGCCACAGGCTCATCAGGCTTCTTGTCATTGCCTTCGATGAACGGAGACCATGGCTTGGCTTTCACAGGACCGGGTGTCTTCCACACCACGTTGAACTGGCCGTCCGCCTTCACTTCGCCGATGAACACCGACTTGTGCAGGTGGTGGTTCTTCGGATCCATCGTGCTGGTGATACCGCTCGGTGCCTTGAAGGTCTGTCCGGCCATGGCCTTGATCACGGCATCCACATCGGTAGTCTTCGCCTTCTCAACCGCTTGCTTCCACATGTTGATGCCGATGTAGGTCGCTTCCATCGGGTCGTTGGTCAGAGGCTTGTCCTTGTGACCGGCAATGCCCTTGGCCTTGGCGTAGTCAGACCACTTCTTGATGAACTCGGTGTTGCTCGGGTTCTTGATGGACATGAAGTAGTTCCAGGCGGCCAGGTGACCCACCAGCGGCTTGGTGTCCACGCCGCGCAACTCTTCTTCACCCACGGAGAAAGCCACCACGGGAACGTCCTTGGCCTTCAGGCCGGCGTTGCCCAGTTCCTTGTAGAAGGGAACATTGGAGTCGCCATTGATGGTAGACACCACAGCGGTCTTGCCGCCGGCTGCGAACTTCTTCACGTCAGCCACGATGGTTTGGTAATCGGAATGACCGAAGGGGGTGTACTTTTCGTCGATGTCGGTGTCTTTCACGCCCTTGGACTTCAGGTAGGCGCGCAGAATCTTGTTGGTGGTACGGGGGTACACATAGTCGGTGCCCAGCAAAACCCAGCGCTTGGCGCCGCCACCTTCTTTGCTCATCAGGTAGTCCACCGAAGGAATAGCCTGCTGGTTAGGAGCCGCGCCGGTATAGAACACGTTCTTGGAGAGTTCTTCGCCTTCGTATTGCACGGGGTAGAACAGCAGGCCGTTCAGTTCTTCAACGACCGGCAGCACGGACTTGCGGGACACGGACGTCCAGCAGCCGAAGATCACGGCGACCTTGTCTTGTGTCAGCAGTTGCTTGGTCTTTTCTGCAAACAGGGGCCAGTTGGAAGCGGGGTCGACGACCACGGGTTCCAGCTTCTTGCCCAGCACACCGCCCTTGGCGTTGATCTCATCAATAGCCATGAGCACGGTGTCTTTCAACACCGTTTCAGAGATGGCCATGGTGCCCGAAAGGCTGTGCAGAACACCCACCTTGATGGTGTCTGCGGCGTACGCTGGCAATGCCGACAGCGTGGTGAGGGCGGCGGCGACGCTAAGTGCCTTGAGGGTAAATCGACGTTGCATATTCGTTAGCTCCGAGGTTGATAAAACAAATCAGGTTCCTAGCCTGGCAAATTCAGCAGGATTGCTTGAGGCAAATCAGTTTTAGCAAGAGCCATGCCCGATTTGTGCACCGCACAACAAGGTGGCGCCGCACTTATTCAGTGCACGCTTAAGTGCGATACTCGTGCAAAATTAAGTGACCACAGTCAAAGAGACGAAGGAAACCTTTTCATGGCGCTCCAAACCAATTCCAGGATCTGGGTTCAGCTTTTGACGACCATGGCTGCCGCTTTGGTGTGTGTTTGGATTCTCGTCATCCTGTGGCAGGGTTACACGTCACGTCAGGCGGCACTGGCGCAAGCACAAGACTTCTCACTCAGCATGCACGACGCCACCATGGCCGGCCTGACCGGCATGATGGTGACCGGAACCGTGGCCCAACGCGACGTGTTTCTGGACCAGGTGAAACAACTCGGCTCCATTCGCGATGTACGCGTGTTGCGCGGTGAAAACGTCAGCAAATTATTTGGCCCGGGCAACATCAAAAACGCGGCCACCCCCGACGCGGAAGAAAACGCCGTGCTACAAAGTGGCAAAGAGGCCATTGGCGTCGAATCGGATGCAACCGGCGAATACCTGCGTGCCATCCGCCCCGTCATCGCCCTGAAGAACTCGCTTGGCAAGGACTGCACCACCTGCCACGTTGTGCCCGAAGGCACGGTGCTGGGCGCGGTGAGCATGAAAGTGTCGCTCGACAAGGTGAATGAAGAACTGCGCAGCCAACGCATCAATTCCATTCTCGCGGCCATCTTCACCAGCAGCGTGGTGCTGGCCCTGATCTATCCGTTCATCCGCAAGAAAGTTACCCAGCCCCTTGAAAAAGGAGTGACGGTTGCCCGTGGCATTGCAGCCGGTGACCTGAGCCAGGACATCGTGGTGGACTCACGCAACGAAGTGGGTGAATTGCAAAGCGCCTTGCATGAAATGAATCAGGGACTGATCCGAATCGTGCGGCAGGTGCGCAGCGGCACCGATACCATCTTCAGTGCCTCTCGCGACATTGCCAACGGCAACACCGACCTGTCCCACCGCACCGAGGCGCAGGCCAGCACGCTGGAAAGCACGGCATCCTCCATGCAGGCGTTGACCGAAGCTGTGAACCAGACCGCCGATGAGGCGCGGCGCGCCAACCAACTGGCCCAGTCCGCCTCCGAAGTGGCCGTGCGTGGCGGTGCCGTGGTGTCCGAGGTGGTCAACACCATGGAGTCGATCAACCAGTCTTCACGCAAGATTGTGGACATCATTGGTGTGATTGATGGCATCGCCTTTCAGACCAACATCCTGGCGCTCAATGCCGCCGTAGAAGCGGCGCGTGCCGGAGAGCAGGGGCGCGGCTTTGCCGTGGTGGCGTCTGAGGTGCGCAGCTTGGCGCAGCGTTCAGCCGAGGCCGCCAAAGAAATCAAGAAACTGATTGATGACTCGGTCACCAAAGTGGACGCTGGCGGAACCTTGGTGCACCAGGCCGGTGCCACCATGAATGAGATTGTGGAAAGCATCCGCCACGTGACCGACATCATGGGCAACATTGCTGACGCCAGCAGCTACCAGACCGAGGGCATCCAGCGCGTCAACGAAGCGGTCAATGACATGAACCACGTGACCCAGCAAAACGCTGCGCTGGTTGAAGAAGCCGCCGCTGCCGCCCAGTCGCTGCAGGATCAGGCGGCCCAACTGGAAGACGTGGTCAGCATCTTCAAGACAAAGGCCTAAACCGCAGCCGTTTGCCCGGCCTTACTGGTCGCGCTCCCGATCAGCGCCCGCAGTTTGGTTGCGTCAAACGGTTTGGAAATGAAGTCGTCCATGCCGGCTTCAAAGCAGGCCAGTCGGTCCGCCTCCATGGCGTTGGCCGTAATCGCGATGATGGGGGTGCGCTTACCGTCCGCCTCCATGGCACGTATCTGCCGGGTCGCGTCCAGGCCGCCCAACTCCGGCATTTGCATATCCATCAAGACGAGGTCAAATTCCTGCAGCGCATACTCTGCCACCGCCTCCAGACCGTTTTGGGCCAGCACCACCGTGTGCCCCCATCGCTGCAGCAGCGCGATGGCAAGGCGCTGATTGATGGGGTGGTCTTCGGCCAGCAATATATGCAGTGCGGCCGTATCGGCCGTAGCCGATGCGCCCAGCGGAGCCATGGATGCAGACAGCGGGTCCATCCGTGACCGCCCCAGCATGATCGTGAACTGAAAGCAGCTTCCCACACCCGGTTCACTCTCCACGCCGATACGCCCTCCCATCAGTTCTGCAAGTCGCGCGCAAATGGTGAGCCCGAGCCCCGTCCCGCCGTACTTGCGGGTGGTTGAGGTATCCGCCTGACTGAAGGCCTCAAATATGGCGCTCTGCTTGTCTGGAGAAATGCCGATGCCCGTGTCCCGCACCGCCACCTGCAGTTCCCACTGTTCACCGGCCCGCTCTGTGACCGCAGCGGTCACGGACACCATCCCCTGCGTGGTGAACTTGATCGCGTTGTCACACAAATTCAAAACAATCTGGCGCAGCCGCACCGGGTCGCCCATGGCCCAATCGGGTAAGCCATCGCCAATGTCGCAACGCAGGGCCAAGCCCTTGGCCACCGCCCGCACTTGGGTGGACTGCACCGCTTGCACGATGACCGACGCAGGAGAAAACGGCACATGCTCGATATGGAGCTTTCCAGCCTCGATCTTGGACAAGTCCAGAATCTCATTCAAGATCACCAGCAAGGACTCGGCAGATACCTTCACCATGCTGAGATGCTCGCGCTGCAGCGACTCGAGCTGCGTTTCCAGCAGCAGATCGGTAAGCCCCAGAATGCCGTTCATCGGCGTTCGAATTTCATGGCTCATGTTGGCCAGAAACTCACTCTTGGCACGGTTGGCGCCTTCGGCAAGCCGCGTGGCTTCGCGCAACGCCGCGTCGGCCCGCTTGCGCTCACTGATGTCCCGCAGGAAAGCCACCAGGTACCGTTGGTCGATCCCGGTAACCGTTACTTCCAGATCAACCCAATGTCCGTCGCGATGGCGATGCCGGGTTTCAAACCGTTCATGTCCTTTTTGAACGATCCGCTGGACCTGCGCCCTGATTTGCGGCATCTTGGCGACCGCTTCAAAGTCGGCGATGCACATCGACATGACCTCAGCACGCGCATAACCCAGCATGTTGCAGTAACCGGGGTTCACATCCACAAAATTGCCATCGGCGTCCAGCACCCAATAGCCTTCGTTGGTGCTGTCGATGGCCCGCTCCGCGAATTGAACTTTGCGACTCAAGTGCAGAAACAGCGGATGGGCCAAACCCATCACGAATGCACTAAAGACTGCGGCCACCAGCACGGCAATGGCCTCGGGGGAAAAAGTGCCCCCGGGCTGCACATCACGCACAAACCATTCAACGATCAGCAAGCCAACGAAAACCACGCAACCGAGCAGGCCCGTATACAGCCAACGGGCACCCGAATGTTGTTCAGTTTGATGCTGATGCCCTTCTTCCACCAGGCCATCCCCTCTCGGTCATGTGCTAAAGATTTCGCAGCAAAGCGATGCGCAGTTTATGTGGAGGCATGCACGGCTCTGGCTCTGGCACGGCCCCAAAACTTAAGGATCCTATTGGATCGCAATTGGCGCCGCAAAATGAAAGCAAAGCTTCATTTCAGGTCTGGGAAGTGCGCTTAATTTCCCGCAGCATAAAGAGATACAGCCCCTCGACCTTCTCACGGGCCCAAGGGGTTTTGCGCAGGAACTTCAGACTTGACTTGACACTGGGGTCGAGGGCAAAACAGCGCACCGGAACGCGCTCGGCCAGCCCTTCCCAGCCATAGAACGCCTCCAGCTCGGTGACGATCGCCTCCAGCGTCTTGCCATGCAAAGGGTTTCGCGGTTGTGCTGGAGGTGCGTCAGTCATCAATAGGGTTTGAAATTGGAGCCACCCCGCACCGGCGCGGGTGTGACGTGGGAGGTCAGGCGGGGCGCTTGTGCGCGTCGGTCTTTTGAATAGGATACCGCAGACCGCGCAGCGGGCGCCGGTAATTGCACGGCATTGCCGGTCTTGAAGAAGGCGATGCTTTGTTGCAATTGGGCCGCCTGTGCTGAGAGCTCTTCGCTGGTGGCCGCCAACTCTTCTGACGCCGACGCATTTTGCTGGGTGGCCTTGCTGAGCTGCCCCATGGCCCCGCCGATTTGCACCACCGATTCACTTTGCTCGGTGCTGGCAGCTGAAATCTCCTGCACCAGTTCACTGGTCTTCTGGATGCTGGGCACAATTTCGTCCAGCAACTTGCCGGCGCGCTCGGCGGTTGCCACGCTGTTGCCAGCCAAATCGCCAATCTCTTTGGCAGCCAGTTGGCTGCGTTCGGCCAGTTTGCGCACCTCGGCCGCAACCACCGCAAAGCCCTTGCCATGCTCGCCGGCACGGGCCGCCTCAATCGCGGCGTTCAGAGCCAGCAAATTGGTTTGGTAGGCAATGTCATCGACGATGCTGATCTTGGCCGCGATCTGCTGCATGGCCTGCACCGTTTCACCCACCGCAGCGCCGCCTTCGGTCGCCTCGGTATTGGCCTTGGTCGCCATGCCATCGGTGACCTTGGCGTTGTCACTGTTTTGCGCTATGGAGGCAGACATCACATCAATCTGGGCGCTGGTCTCTTCCACGCTGGCAGCCTGCTGGCTGGCGGCCTGCGACAGCGACTGCGCCGTTGCATTGACTTGGTCAGCAGCACCTGTCAGCGCGTCAGCCGCAGCATGCACTTCGCTCAAAACCCGCGTCAGGTTTTCAGCCGTCGTGTTGGCACTTTCCTTAACCTTGGCAAACAAGCCGTCGTAGTCGCGCTGGATGCGGTGCGTCAAATCGCCTTCGGCAAATGCGCTCAGCAAGGCCGCCACATCGTTAAGCCCCTGCTCGCTGGTATCGAGCAACTGGTTCATGCCACGTGCCAGCGTTTCGAAAAAGCCGGTCTTGCCGTCCACCGCCAGACGATGCGAAAAGTCACCAATCGCCGCTGCCTGGACCAGCTTCGCAATTTCCTGCTCGGCCGCCACTTCAATGGTGCGATCCAGCCACTCCACCACGGTGCCCAGGCGCTTGCCCTCGTTGTCCAGTATCGGATTGGCCGTCAAGCCGAAATACAGCTTGCCCACCTGAATCTGGGTGCGCAGGGTGCTGTGCATGGCCTGCAGCAGGTGGCGCTGGTGGGATGGGCTCTTGTGGAACACATCGATGTTGGATCCAATCAGTTTATTGATATCGAGGTTCGGCAAGGACTTGCGCAGCTCCACTTCGTTGCCGCGAAGCATGGACACCATGGTCTCGTTCATAAACAGGATGTCGTAATGGGCGTCCGCAATCATGACGTTGGTGCTGGCCTTGTTCAGCGCATTGACCACCCGCATGTTGGTCACCGCCGACTCCGCTGACAGCTTCATCTGCGCCCGCGCCTGGCTCACCACATCGGTCACACGCCGCTTCTGACCCGGCATCGCTTCAACTTCCTCGGCAAAATTGCCCTGCGCATATTGCTCCAGCAGGTCCACCAGCCGCAACATGACGTCGATATGCGAGCGGGCTAGCGAATTCACCGCCTGTGCCATCTCGCCATACGCACCAGGCAAGCTTTGGGCGGGCATCTTGTGATCAATGGCGCCGGCATCGTGCTCTCGGGCCATGACGCTTTGGGCCTTTTGAAAGTCGGCCAGCACCGTATGCACCGTAATGAGCGAGTTCAGCACTTCGGCGGTTTCGTCCGAGCCGGCGGGCTTGACCGGTGCATTGCTCAGGTCGCCTACTGCCAGCTCTTGCAGATGACCTTGAATGGATTTCAGTCCCCCGCTGGCCACCAGATAAAAGCTGTAAAAAAGGTAGGCCGCTACCAGCAAGGCCACCAGCACGGCAATTCCTGCCACACGCATTTTTTGCGACAGTCCGTCAATGCGCGCCTGCAGAATTTCATCGAGAACAGGAATGCCTTTTTCGTAGAACGAAGCCAGTCGCTGTACCGCTGCCTGGCCCTGGTCAAAGTACTGAGCGGCTGTGAGCTTGTCGCTGTTCTGCAAGGCCTCGGGGTCTTTGGCCAGGTCGTAGAACGCAGCGGCGCTTTCCATGGCGCTCAGGTCCAGGCGCGTCTTCAGGCTCGGGTTATAGGTCAGCGCCTTGCCCAGGTAATCTTGTGTCGTGCCACTGGCGGCCTTGACGTTGGCCGCCCACACCACGTAGCTCAACTCCTCCTTGGTTTCCAGTTCCTTCTTGGAATCTTGAAAACGCTGCATACCAAAGGTTCCCCAGCCCCACAGTTGCCCCATGTCTTCACCCAACTGGGGCAAGAGGTACAGCGTGCTGAACAGGTAGTAACTATCGATGTCCGGGTCCAGCACCAGGTTCGAGTTGTCGCCAATGCTGCCGAGCAGTTTGACCAGTGCTTCGCTCACCGGGCCATACACGGCGCCGCCCTCGGTGTCAGCCACCGCAGTGGCTGCGGCAGCTTTGGCCCACGCTGCTTTCAGCGCTTCGAGTGCGGCCTTCACTTCCAGGGGATCACCGGTAGCCACCACATGCGACTCGAAGGCCTTGATAGTGGCATCAACCTCGGCCTTTGCCGCCGCGAATTGGGAGGCCGCATCGTACCCGCCCACGCCCGCTCGCGCAGCGCTGCGAATCTTGGTGACAGCCGTAGTGATGGGAACCAGTTTCTGGAAGGCCGCGACGCCGGTGCGTTCCTTGGCACTGAAGTTGATCTGGTCGTTCTGCGCGGAGACGAAAAAATAGCCCAAAAGGGCTACAGGTAACAAGAACACGACCGTGATGATGAGCGCCTTTTTGAGGAAACTGATGTTGCCCATCAGCCCCACACCCAGACCCCAAAAACCTACGCCTGTGCCGGCGCCAAGCTCCGTTCGTGCTGTCATTTCCATCGATCCTAATTTCTATTGTGGTATTGGGCAGATTACATCAAAACCAGGCCTGGTTGAGTGAATGCCTGCCAGCAAACATGCAAGGGTTATGCCTGCTTTCGGTGCACGCAAAAGCCCCTCCAATTGGGCACAAGCCTTGCTTTGACCTATGCTAATCACTGTCACTACTTTTCACCAACCAGCACCCTGACGCCATGGAACTCACACCCCGCGAAAAAGACAAGTTGCTGATTTTCACCGCCGCCCTCCTCGCAGAACGCCGCATGGCGCGCGGGCTCAAGCTCAACTACCCCGAAGCGATTGCGCTGATCAGTGCGGCCGTGATGGAAGGCGCGCGTGACGGCAAGACCGTGGCCCAACTGATGTCCGAGGGACGCACCATTTTGAAGCGCGAAGATGTCATGGATGGCATCGCCGAGATGATTCCGGATATCCAGGTGGAGGCCACCTTTCCCGATGGCACCAAATTGGTGACCGTGCACCAACCGATTGTTTAGTCCGATTGTTTGTTCCCACCACAAGGAGTAGTTCATGCGCAAAGTAACCCACGTTCTGTTCGCCTTGATTGCCACCCTGACTTGCGGTTCGGTACTGGCCCACGGGGGCGCCGGCAGCCATTTGCACAGCGGATTTGAAACCGGATTCATGCATACCGTCACCGGGCTCGACCACGTCGTGGTGATGCTGTCGGTGGGCTTGTGGAGCGCACTGTCGGCCCGTCGCACGGGCCGGGCAATGCTGTGGGGTCCGCTGGGTTTCACCAACATGCTGTTGTTGGGCACCACTTTGGGGCTTCAAGGGGTTGAAGTGGCAGCCGTGGAACCGCTGATTGCCGCCTCGCTGGTGGCGGTGGGATTGCTGGTTGTCACGAAAATGCAACTGCAGGGCGTGTGGGCTGCAGCGCTGGTGGGGCTGTTTGCCGTGTTTCACGGCTTGGCCCACGGACACGAACTGGCCGAGAACGCGCAAGCGTTTGAGGTGTTGGCCGGTTTGGTGTGTGCGACCGTGATGCTGCACGGCACGGGCCTGGGCTTGGGTCACCTGCTGCGCGGCGCGCCGGTCTGGGTTCCGCGCACGATTGGCGCTGCCGTAGCAATATTGGGCAGCAGCTTTTTGCTGCCGCTGAATTAAGGACACACGATGATTCCCGGAGAAATTCTGACCGATGACGGCGAGCACCCGATCAACGTGGGCCGCCGCACCCTGACCCTGGTGGTGCAAAACACGTCCGATCGCCCGGTGCAGGTGGGTTCGCACTACCACTTTGCCGAAACCAACGGCGCACTCGGCTTCGACCGGGCTGCGGCGCAGGGCATGCGACTCAACATTCCCAGCGGTTCGGCGGTTCGGTTTGAGCCGGGGCAGCAGCGCACCGTGGAACTCGTAGATTTTTCCGGCGACCGCGTGGTGTACGGATTCAGAGGTTTGACACAGGGGCCGCTAGCAGCTCCGGGAGCACAGTAAATGGCAAGCATCGGACGCCGCGCCTACGCGGAGATTTTTGGCCCCACCACCGGCGACCGGGTACGCCTGGCCGACACCGACCTGCTGATTGAAGTCGAAAAGGACTACACGCTGGCCGCCGGGAGCTACGGCGAAGAAGTGAAGTTTGGCGGTGGCAAGACGATTCGCGATGGCATGGCGCAGAGCCAGCGCACCCGGGCCGAAGGGGCAGTGGACTGCGTGATGACCAATGCGCTGATCATCGACCACTGGGGCATTGTGAAGGCCGATATCGGCCTCAAAGGGGGCCGCATTGTAGGCATTGGCAAGGCCGGCAACCCCGACACCCAACCGGGTGTGGACATCATCATCGGGCCGGGCACGGAAATCATTAGCTGCGAAGGCAATATCGTCACCGCCGGCGGCATCGACAGCCATATTCACTTTATCTGCCCGCAGCAAATCGAAGAGGCCCTGGCCAGCGGCGTGACCACCATGATGGGCGGCGGCACCGGCCCCGCCACCGGCACCTTTGCCACCACCTGCACGCCCGGTCCCTGGAACATCGAGCGCATGCTGCAAGCCGCCGATGCCTTTCCCATGAACCTGGGCTTTTTGGGCAAGGGCAATGCGTCCCTGCCCGCAGCCTTGCACGAACAGGTGAACGCCGGCGTCATCGGCCTCAAATTGCACGAAGACTGGGGTACCACGCCCGCTGCCATCAGCAACTGCCTGGATGTGGCCGACGAGACCGATGTGCAGGTCGCCATCCACTCGGACACACTGAACGAATCGGGCTTTGTCGAGAACACCATTGCCGCCACCAAGGGCCGGGGTCTGTGTGCCTTTCACACCGAAGGCGCCGGCGGCGGCCATGCGCCCGATATCTTGAAGGTGGTGGGACAGGCCAACTTCCTGCCCAGCTCCACCAACCCGACCATGCCCTACACCCAGAACACGCTGGATGAGCATGTGGACATGCTGATGGTTTGCCACCACCTGGACGCCGGCATTGCCGAAGACCTAGCCTTTGCCGAGAGCCGTATCCGCAAGGAAACCATAGCCGCCGAAGACATCCTGCACGACCTGGGTGCCATCAGCATGATGAGCAGCGACAGCCAGGCCATGGGCCGCGTGGGCGAGGTCATCATCCGCACCTGGCAGACAGCAGACAAGATGAAGGCCCAGCGCGGCACGTTGCCCGAAGACCCGTCGCGCAGTGACAACTTCCGCGTCAAGCGCTACATCGCGAAATACACCATCAACCCAGCCATTGCCCACGGCATCAGCCATGAAGTGGGCAGCATTGAGGTAGGCAAGTGGGCCGATCTGGTGGTCTACAAACCGGCGTTCTTTGGTGTGAAGCCTGCGCTGATTCTGAAGGGCGGTTTTATTGCCTTTGCCGCCATGGGTGACCCGAACGCCTCCATCCCGACGCCGCAGCCGGTGCACTACCGGCCGATGTTTGGGGCCTACGGTGGCGCGTTGCACAAGGGCTCGATTACCTTCTTGTCGCAGGCCGGCCTGAACGGCGGCGTGGCCGAGCGCTATGGCCTGAACAAGGTGGTGAGCGCCGCCAAGAACATTCGTGGCGTGCGCAAGCAGCACATGATCCACAACAGCTACCTGCCGACCATGGAGATTGATGCGCAAACCTATTCGGTGCGCGCCGACGGGCAGTTGCTGACCTGCGAACCCGCCGTCAAGTTGCCACTCGCGCAGCGTTACTTCCTGTTTTAAGGGTGCGTCTGGAGCGCACAATCCGTGCGTTCCATTCCCCGAAGCTCTCACCATGATTCAGACCAGCAAATGCATCTCCCAGGGCCGGGGCTTGGCCCCCGCCTTGCTCAAACGTGCCGCCACCGTGGAGCTGGATTGGGACGTGCGGCAGAAAAGCCGCTTCGAGACCACCGACTCCGCCGGACGCAGCGTGGGCGTCTTCCTGCCGCGCGGCACGGTGCTGCGCGGTGGCGACGTGCTGGTGGCCGAAGACGGCTCGCTGATCCGCGTGCTGGCTGCGCCGCAACAGGTGTTGCGCATCACGCATTGCGCCGAACATGGCAGCGCGTTTGACCTGATCCGCGCGGCCTACCACCTGGGCAACCGCCATGTGCCGATTGAATTGCATCCCGACTTTTTGCAGATTGAGCCCGACCATGTGCTGGGCGACATGTTGCGCGCCATGCACCTGATCGCGCATGCGACCGACGCGCCATTTGAGCCGGAAAGTGGCGCCTACGCCACGGGCGGGCACGCGGGGCACGGACAGGCGCATTCGCATGACCACGCGCATAGCCACGACCATGGCCACGATCACGACCACCACGGTCACAGCCACTGAGGCCTTTGGTGCACGACACCGCGTTTATGCAACTGCTGTGGCTGGCCTCGCCGGCCTTGCCGATTGGCGGCTTCAGCTATTCGGAGGTGCTGGAGGCGGCGGTCGAATCGGGCCGCGTCAGCAACGAAGCGGAGGCATCCGCCTGGCTCGTCGATCAGTTGCACCTGAGCCTGGCCCGTTCTGATTTGAGTGTGGTGGCGCAGGCCATTCCGGCCTGGCGTGCCACCGACACCGCGCGCATTGCCGCGCTCAATGCCTGGGTGCTGCAAACGCGCGAAAGCAGCGAGCTGCGCGCGCAAACCGAACAAATGGGCCGCAGTCTTTTGGAATGGCTGCGCAACCACACCACCGCCACGCCCGAACAAATTGCCACGCTGGCTGCGCTGGATGCCAGCTACCCGCTGGCCTTTGCACTGGCGGCCAGCGCCACGCAGGCACCGGTTCGCGATTGCCTGCTGGCCTACGCCTTCGGCTGGGCCGAAAACATGGCGCAGGCCGCCATCAAGTCGGTGCCGCTGGGCCAAAGCAGCGGGCAGCGCATCCTGTCGGCCATCACCGCCGCCATTCCTGAGGCCGTGCAACACGCGCTGGATCAGGGTGACGCCAGCCGCCAGGCTTTTTCACCCATGCTGGCCATCCTGAGCAGCCAGCATGAAGTTCAGTATTCCCGTCTGTTTCGATCCTAGGAAAGTACGTCTATGTCCTCCGCCCTGCACCACATCGCCAACCGCACCAAGAAACTGCCCCCGCTGCGGGTCGGCATTGGCGGCCCGGTCGGCTCCGGCAAGACCACGCTGCTGGAAATGCTGTGCAAAGCCATGCGCGCGCAATACGACCTGGTGGCCATCACCAACGACATTTACACCAAGGAAGACCAGCGCCTGCTGACCGTCAGCGGCGCTCTGCCGGCCGAACGCATCATGGGCGTGGAAACCGGTGGCTGCCCGCACACCGCCATCCGCGAAGACTGCTCCATCAACCTCGAAGCCATCGACCGCATGCTGGTGGAATACCCCGATGCCGATGTGGTGTTTGTGGAAAGCGGCGGCGACAACCTAGCCGCCACCTTCAGCCCCGAACTCAGCGACCTCACCATCTATGTGATCGACGTGGCCGCCGGCGAAAAAATCCCGCGCAAGGGTGGCCCCGGCATTACCAAGAGCGACCTGTTTGTGATCAACAAGACCGACCTGGCACCCCACGTAGGCGCCAACCTGGCCGTCATGGAAGCCGACACCATCCGCATGCGCACCACGCCCAAAGGCCTCAAGCCCTTCGTCATGACCAACCTGAAAACGCAGGACGGCCTGAAAAAGGTGATTCAGTTCATCGAAGAACGCGGCATGCTGCAAGCCGCCTGAAGCGCAGAATCACCCGGCTTTCGGGTGACTCGCTCGGGTTAGAATACGCGCCTGTCAACGCCCCGCACCCGCGTGCAATCGTTTGGCGTCAAACCCTGGAGACTTGGGTGAGTGGTTTAAACCAGCAGTCTTGAAAACTGCCGACGGGTAACCGTCCGTGAGTTCGAATCTCACAGTCTCCGCCAGCAAACATCCCCATCAGCTCGCCTTTTTTGCCAAGCAATACGCCACGATGGCGTTGGCATGGCCGTGACCGAGCGCGTGCTCGGACTTGAGCCAGTTGACGATTTCCATGTGTTTCATGCCGGATTGCTGGTTCACCAACTGGAGCCAGTGATCGATGGGTTTACCGTACTTCTTTTCAATGGACGGGAAATAGGACGCAGGTCCCGTGACTTTTTCAGGGCTGGTCATGGCGCGTTCCCTTTGAATGCATGAACGCTAAGCGTTCTTCTTGTCGGCCGGCCCTTGAAAATCGAAGTCCAGCAGATTCTTCGGCTCATGCTCTGTTGAGCGCTGAGACAATGGCACCTCCGCTCCGTCCAAGCCCATCGGCACGGTCTTGTCGAACCCGGCGTCAAACCGGTCCACAAAGGACGGGTCCTGCCAGAGGTTGTCAATAAAGTCGGTGTTGATTTCCGGGATGTCGAAATGCGATTCCGGTTCATGGGCAGGAACTGCCGAATGGGAAACTGCGGACGGCTGCGGCGCGGCACTGGCGTCCACGCTGCCCGGTGGCTGAAACTTGCGAACAAGAGGTTTATTCATTGATGTCCCACTCCAACGACATTTATGCGTGTTGCATGGGGTTTATCTTAGCGCGGCCGCTGCACTTCCGCTCTTAGCGTGCGGGCACCGGCAGTTCCAGCCGGAACCGTTCCGGGCCGCGCATCTCTGCACCCAACACGGCCTGACGGCGCTCCACGCTTTGCAACACCAACCCCTCTTCTACGACAGACCCTACACGGTAGGGCTTAGGGGCTTTGCCATCGATGGCGATCAGCGCAGTGCCACGGCCTTCGCTAGAGGCAATCACACCGGCAAGTCGCAGCCGGCTGGCTGCGTCGGGCATAGCGGCAGGCGCTGCAGTCGCCTCCGCACCAAGTAGCCGCGCTAGCCCGGCCGGATTGACGGGCGCCGGTTCACTGCGTGAGCCCGCCGCTGGCACTAAAGATCCTGCATCCGGACGCGGCCATTGCAACACCCAAAATACCACGCTGCCCGCAAGCAGCATGGCCACCACAAAAGCCGCCAGCCGGGGCGTCCAGGAGTTGAGGGGGATAGCATGCATATTCGCGATTATCATCGTGCGGCAACCGTCTCCAAAGGCACCAAGCCATGAAATTTGTACCCTCCCTCGCCCGCCACGCCCAACGCGGCTTTACGCTCATCGAACTGATGGTGGTGCTGGTGATCATTGGCGTGCTGGCCGCGTTGATTGTTCCCAATGTGCTGGACCGTGCCGATGACGCCCGCGTCACAGCCGCCAAGACCGATGTGGGCAACCTGATGCAGGCCCTCAAGCTCTACAAACTGGACAACCAGCGTTACCCGACCGGCGCACAAGGCCTGCAGGCGCTGATGGCCAAGCCCACGGTGGACCCGATTCCCGCCAACTGGAAACCGTATCTGGACAAACTGCCCACCGACCCCTGGGGCGGCAGCTACCAGTACCTGAACCCGGGCATCAAAGGTGAGGTCGATGTGTTGTCGCTGGGTGCCGATGGCAAACCCGGCGGCGAAGGCAAAGATGCGGATATCGGTAGCTGGCAATAAGGTGCGCCCTTGCCGCAAGGCCTTGAGCAGGCCGCGCGGCTTTACCCTGTTGGAGTTGCTGGTGGTGGTCAGCATCATCGCGATTGCCAGCGCCGGGGTCAGCTTTGCACTGCGCGACAGTGCCCAAACCCAGGTTGAACGTGAAGCGCAACGCCTGGCCGCTTTGCTGGAATCGGCACGTGCCCAGTCGCGCCTGCGTGGTGTGACTGTGGTGTGGCGCAACACCGCCACCGGTTTTCGCTTTGACGGCCTGCCCCCCAAGACCTTGCCCGAGCAGTGGCTAAACCCCGCCACCACAGCCGGCGCCCCCGTGGCGCTGGAACTCGGGCCGGAGCCGATCATTCCGGCGCAGTCAATCACCTTGCGCAGCACGGTACAAAGCGATGTGGCCTGGCGCGTGGCAACCGATGGCCTGCGACCCTTCAGTGTGCAGACAGCGAACGCCATCCCACCGGGCACCACGCCATGAAGATGCCCAGGCAGCCCCGCCATTGCGTCGGCTTTACTCTGATCGAGGTGCTGGTGGCGCTGGGCATTGTGGCCATCGCGCTTACTGCCGGCCTCAAGGCTACGGCCGCACTCAGTGCCAATGCCGAGCGCCAGTCCGACATGCTGCGGGCGCAACTGTGTGCCGAAAACACCTTGATCGGCTTGCGCCTAGCGCGCCAATTGCCGGGACTGGGTGAAACCAGCACCGATTGCGAGCAGGCCGGCCAGATGCTGCAGGTTCGCACCGGCGTCAGCCCCACACCCAATCCCAACTTTGTGCGGGTGGATGCACGGGTGTTTCGGGGCACCGATTCGCTGGTGCAGGTCACCACCGTGATGGGACGCAACTGATGCCACGGCAAGTACCCAAGCGTCAAAAGGCAGGCAGCAAAGCCAGTGGCTTTACGCTGGTGGAGTTGTTGGTGGCACTGATGGTGATGGCCTTGCTCAGTCTGATGAGTTGGCGCGGTCTGGACGCCATGGGCCGCGCGCAGACCCAAACCCAGGCGCGCGCTGACACGCTGCAGGCGCTCAGCAACGGTCTGGCGCAATGGGGCGCAGACCTCGATGCCATGGCCGACGACCTGCCCCCCGCCAAGTCGATTAACACCACTCCTGCCCCGATGGAATGGAATGGCCAGGTGCTGCGCATCACCCGCTACAGCAACACTGCCGACGGCGCGGGCCTGCGTGTGATCGCATGGACTCTCATGGCGGATGCCGAAGGAAAGGCCTGGCAGCGCTGGCAGTCGCCGGTGGCGAGCACCCGCGCCGACCTGCAGCAGTTCTGGACCCGGGCGGGCACCTGGGCGCAAAGCCCGACGCCCGCCGACCTGACACGCCAGGTACGCATCGTGGATGCCACCGACTGGCAAATTTTTTACTTTCGGGGTGACGCCTGGACCAATCCCGGCTCCAGCAGCGACGCAGCAGCAACCAACCCCGACGGCGTGCGACTGCAACTCACGCTACCGCCCAACCACCCGCTGGCCGGCAAACTCATCCGCGACTGGATTCGCCCCACCGCCGTGGGCAGCAAATCATGAGGGCTAATAGGCAACATGGCGCCGCCCTGCTGACGGCCATGCTCACCGTCACGCTGGTGGCCACGTTTGCGGCTGCCGCCTTGTGGCAACAGTGGCGCAGCGTGGAAATTGAGGCCGCCGAGCGCAGCCGCACCCAGATGCAGTGGGTGCTCAATGGCGCACTCGACTGGGCCCGGTTGATCCTGCAGGAAGACGGCCGCAACAGCCAGGTAGACCACCTGTCCGAGCCCTGGGCCCTGCCGCTCCAGGAGGCCCGGCTGTCAAGTTTTCTGGCGGTGGACAAGAGCAACACGCAAGATGCGCTGGATGCTTTTTTGTCGGGCCAGATCAGCGACCAGCAGGGCCTGCTGAATGTGCGCAACCTGGTACTGGAAGGCAAACCCAATCCGTCGAGCGTGCTGGCCTTTGGCCGCCTGTTTGCCATGCTCAACCTGCCCAAGTCGCAACTCAGTCTGCTGGTAGACCGCCTGATCGCAGCGGACTCCGCCAGTGCGAAGCCAAATACCGGCAACAACTCCAGCGAAACCACAGAGTCAGCCGCCACCGCGCCCTTCAAGCCCTACCGCCTGGAACACCTGCATTGGTTGGGCCTGCCCACCGCCACGGTGCGTGCCCTGACGCCCTACGCCACCCTGCTGCCAGCACCCACCCCGCTCAACCTGAACACCGCCAGTGCCGAAGTGCTAAGCGCGGCAGTGCCCGACATGGACCGCGCGCGCGCGCAGCAATGGGTTGCAGGCCGCGCCACAGCGCACTTCAAAACGGTGGCAGATGCCTTCAAGACCGGTGGCGTGCGCGAAAGTGGCACCGGCGCCGCCGAGGCCAAAGATTTCAGCGTCAACAGCCGCTACTTTGCCGTGCGCGGTCGCCTGCGTCTGGGTGACAGCAGCGTGCAGGAAGTTTCACTGGTGGAGCGCGTGAGCCCCACGGTCAAGGTGATCTGGCGGCAGCGTGAATCGGTGACAGCCCCTCTGGTGGGTTCCCTACAATGAGCACACCGAAAAGCCCATGCCCACACTGATTCTTCAACTCCCCCTGCCGACCGGCACCGAGGCGCCCGCGTACGACTACGTGCTAAGCCCCGATGGCCAGCAGGCTGGCAGCCACGGCCACGCAGTGGCGGCCATGCTGCCCGCACAAGGGGCGCGCCATCTGGAAGTGGTGGCCGTGCTGCCAGTGCAGGCCCTGTCCTGGCACCGCCTGACGCTGCCCGAGCGCGTGCTGCGAGGCATGCTATCAGGCCGCACAGAGCCCGCACGCATTCGCAGTGTGCTTGCTGGTGCGCTGGAAGAACGACTGCTGGACGAACCCGATCAACTGCACTTTGCCGTGTTTGCCGCAACGCCTCTGGACGCCGGCGATACCAGCAACGCCTGGGTTGCCGTCTGCGACCGCAATTGGCTGCAAAACAATCTACAGGCCCTGGAAGCGACTGGTTACACCGTGAACCGGATTGCCCCCGAATGCTCGCCAGCCGATACGGGCAGCGAGAACCTGCTGGTGCGTGGCGATGCGCATGCAGCCCACATGGTCTGGTGCAGCCGCCACGGTGTCACGCAACTACCCCTGCCTGCGGGACTGTCCCGTCTGCCGGACCCGGTCGCGCTGCCGGTGCTGGCAGAACCCGCCGCCCTGGCACTGGCCGGCAAATACTTTGGAAACGGGGTGCAGGCCCAAACGCTGACGCAACGGCTGCTGGCAGCGGCCCAAAGCCCCTGGAATCTGGCGCAACTGGAACTCAGCGCTTCGCCAGGCAACCGCCTGTTCAAGCAAACCGCCGCTCTCGGCCAACAACTGCTACATGGACCGCAATGGCGACCGGTGCGCTGGGGACTTGTTGCGTTGCTGGCGGTCCAGATCGTGGCACTCAATGTGTCGGCCTGGCAAAAGCGGGCCCAGTTGGCGAGTCAGCGCGCGGCCATTCAGGCAGTGTTGCAACAAACTTTCCCCGAGGTGCAGTTGGTGATCAACGCGCCCTTGCAAATGCAGCGTGCGCTGGACGACTTGGCGCGCGCACGCGGTGCGGGAGCCGAGGTGGACTTGGGCCGCGTGGTGGCTGCCGTTTCCGCTCTGGCCCCCAAGGAATTGGTGCTGACGGGCATCGAGTTGTCCGGGCGGCAGGTGCGCCTGCGCGGCCAGGGCTTCAGCGATCCGCTGGTCCTGGCCATGCAACCCGCACTCGACGGCCAAGGCCTGCGGGCCCGCCTGCAAAACGGCCTGCTGGTGATTGAACCCAAGGAGCCTCGCTGATGTCCTGGCTGCAACCCTTCTTTGCCCGTTGGGCGGCGCTGGCACCTCGCGAACGGCGCGGCCTGACGCTGGCTGCCCTGGTGGTCGGCACCGCGCTGATCTGGACGGCTCTGCTGGCGCCGGCACTGCGCACCCTGAAAAGCGCTGATGCACAAACCGCCGCGCTCGCGGTGGAGCGTGACCGCATGTTGGCCTTGCAGGCGCGCGCCGCCGCCCTGAAGGCGCAGCCTGCCGTGCCGCCCCAGGAGGCGCTCAAGTCCCTGCAGGCAGCCAGCAGCGTGTTGGGTAAGGGAGCCGTGCTGCAAGTGACCGGTGACCAGGCCACCCTGACCCTGAAGCAAATTCCGGCGGTTGCCTTGGCGCAGTGGCTGAGCCCCGCCACCGGACCCAGCCTGAGCCCAGTCGATGCCCAGTTGCAGCGAGATGGTGGTGCGAGTCAGGCACTCTGGAGCGGCTTGCTCGTGTACCGACTGCCGGCGGGCGCAGGTGCCCCCTGAAGCCATGAACCACCGCCCACGCACACCCACAGCAAGCGCTGCGCAGACCGGCGTTTGGGCCTGGGCGTTGGTTGGTGCCTTGTGTGGCGCGGTGTGGGCCACGGTGCAATATGCACCGGCGGTCTGGTTGCAACGCGCCGTTGCGGCGGCTACCGATGGCCGTGTGGTGTTGCACGACAGCCAGGGCACGCTTTGGCACGGGTCGGCCCAACTCGGCTTTACCGGCGGCCCCGGCAGCAGCGATGCCATGCGCCTGCCCGGTCGCGTGCAGTGGGATGTGCGGCCGGACTGGGACCAGTTGCACCTGGCCCTTCGCGCCGATTGCTGCACCTCCGACGCCCAGCGCATGGACCTGAAGCCGGGTTTGCGTAGCTGGCGTCTGCACATTCAGCCGGGGCAATCGAACTGGCCCGCGGACTTACTGGGCGGCCTGGGAACGCCCTGGAACACGGTGCAGTTGCAAGGCACGCTGACGCTCAAAACACAGGGCCTCACGCTGGTGTCTTCGGTAGACCGGTTGCAACTCGAAGGCTCCTTGAGTCTGGACATGCCCCAGATCAGCTCCAGCCTGTCTACCCTGCGGCCACTCGGTAGTTACCAGTTGCTGCTGCAAGGTGGAGAACAGCCCGCACTGGACCTGCGCACGCTGGAAGGCAGCCTGCAGTTGCAGGGCAACGGCCGTTGGACGGCGGGGCACCTGCGATTTACCGGTGAGGCCCGCGCCGGGGCTGGGAACGAAGCCGAACTCTCCAATCTTCTCAACATCATGGGACGGCGCGATGGCGCGCGGTCCGTCATCACACTGGGCTAGCACCATGCGATCTTCACTGCGTTTAACCCCTCTTTGCACCTGGCTCTGCAGCGCCGGCCTGCTCCTGGCATTTGCCGGCGGCACCGCCTGGGCGCAGGCCACACCCGCTGCTGCACCGGCGACGGCCCTGCCCGCACGCGGCGCCCCGGTCACGCTGAATTTTGTGAACGCCGAAATCGAAGCAGTCGCCCGCGCCATGGCCAGCATGACCGGACGCCAGGTGGTGCTGGACCCGCGTGTAAAGGGCACCATCAACCTCAGCAGCGACAAGCCGCTGTCGCCTACGGCCGCGTACAACCAGTTTCTGGGTGCGCTGCGGCTGCAGGGCTTTACCGTGGTGGAATCGACCGGGCTGGACAAGGTCGTACCCGAAGCCGATGCCAAACTGCAAAGCAGCACCGTGACCGCTGAGACCAAGAGCGGCCCCATTGGCAACCAGATCGTGACGCAAATCTTCCGCCTCAACTTTGAGAGCGCCGCCAACCTGCTGCCGATCCTGCGTCCGCTGATCAGCCCCAACAACGTCATCAACGTCAATCCCGGCAACAACTCGCTGATCATCACCGACTACGCCGACAACCTGCAGCGCATTGCCCGCATCATTGCCGCCAGCGATGTAGCCAATGGCAGCGACCTCGAAATCCTGCCGCTACGCTACGCCATTGCCAACGACCTGGCACCACTGCTGCTGCGCCTGGTGGACTCGGGCAGTGGCGCAGCACCAGCCGCCGGCCAGACCGACACCGGCTTCAAGACCACCATCATTGCCGAGCCGCGCAGCAATGCGCTGATCGTGCGCGCCGCCAACCCGGCCCGTGTGGCGCTGATCAAATCGCTGGTGTCCAAGCTGGACCAACCCACTGTGCAGGGTGACAGCAGCAGCGGCAACATCCATGTGGTGATGCTCAAGAATGCCGACGCCACCAAACTGGCCACCACCTTGCGGGCTGTGATGTCAGGCGAGGTGCGGGCGGCGGCTCCAACCACCGCCGCCGCAGCCGGCACACCTGCTACGCCAGTGGCCAGCGCCACCACCGGCGGCCAGGTGCAGGCTGACGTGGCCACCAACTCGCTCATCATCACCGCGCCCGAACCACAATACCGCCAGTTGCGCGCCGTCATCGACCAGCTCGACGCGCGACGCGCCCAGGTGTTTGTAGAAAGCCTGATTGCCGAGGTGAACGCCGACCGTGCAGCCGAGTTCGGCATTCAGTGGCAGGGCCCGATCGGCAAGGCCGGCGACTCCACCATTGGTCTGCTGGGCACCAACTTTGGCTCGGGTGGCAAAAACATCATTGCGCTGGCAACCGGTGCGGCCGCCGGCACCGTAACGCCTTCCGCCGGCTTGAACATTGGTGCCGCCGTACAAAACAACGGCGTCTACACGCTGGGCTTTCTGGCGCGTTTTCTGGAGCAAAACGGTGATGGCAACATTCTCTCCACGCCCAATTTGCTGACGCTCGACAACGAAGAGGCCAAGATCGTCATCGGCCAGAACGTGCCCTTTGTGACCGGCCAGTACACCAATGCCAATTCGGGCGGCACCGGCTCGGTAAACCCTTTCCAGACCATCGAGCGCAAGGATGTGGGCCTGACGCTCAAGGTAAAGCCGCAGATCAGCGAAAACGGCACCGTCAAGCTGGCGATTTTTCAGGAGGTCAGCACCGTGCAGGCCTCCAGCGTCAACTCGCCCAGCGGCCTGATTACCAATAAACGCTCGATTGAATCCAACGTGCTGGTGGAAGACGGCTCCATCGTCGTGCTCGGTGGCCTGCTGCAAGACACCTATGCCGGCAACAACGACCGGGTGCCCGGCCTGGCCGATATTCCGCTGCTGGGCGCGCTGTTCCGCAGTGAATCGCGCAGCCGGAATAAAACCAATCTGATGGTGTTCCTGCGCCCGGTGGTCGTGCGCGATGCCGGTGCCAGCGATGCCCTGTCGAACAGCCGCTACGAACAGATGCGCGGTGCACAACAAGGTGCTCAGCCTCTGCCCAGCAACGTCATGCCGATAAACGAATCGGCCGTGTTACCGGCGGTGCCAGCGCCCGCAGTCAAGGCAACGCCGGCCGCACCGGCAGCGCAATAACGGTTGCATTCATGGCAGCACGCTACCCCCTCCCCTACGCCTTCGCGCGCAACCAGCAATTGCTGCTGGAGCAGGACGGCGATGCGCTAACCCTGTGGTTGCACACGGCCACGCCGCCGGGCGGCATCAGCGAGGTGATGCGCAAGCACGCCGGCGCGCAGGTCGAAATGCTGCCCGCCGAGGTGCTGCAGCAGCGCATCAGCGCCGCCTATGCGCAGGGCGAATCCAGCGCCGCCTCGGTGGTGAGCGAGGTGCAAAGCGATGCCGACCTGTCGCGCATGATGCAGGAACTGCCGGCAGTAGAAGACCTGCTGGAAAGCGCGGGCGATGCGCCCATCATCCGCATGCTCAACGCGCTGCTGACGCAGGCTGCCCGCGATGGCGCCAGCGACATTCACATCGAGCCTTACGAGCGCCACAGCAGCGTGCGCTTCCGGGTGGACGGCACGCTGCGCGAGGTGGTGCAACCCAACCGCGCGCTGCATGCCGCCCTGATCTCACGCCTGAAAATCATGGCGCAACTGGATATTTCGGAGCGGCGTCTGCCGCAGGACGGGCGCATTTCTTTGCGCATCGGCACCCGCGCCATGGACGTGCGGGTGAGCACCCTGCCCAGCGCCCACGGTGAGCGGGCCGTGCTGCGACTGCTCGACAAGAGCCAGGGCGCACTGAATCTGGAATCGGTCGGCATGCAGGGCGACATCCTGCAGCGCATGGAAAGCCTGATCAGCCAGCCGCACGGCATCATTCTGGTCACTGGCCCCACCGGCTCGGGCAAAACCACCACGCTGTACGCGGCCCTGAGCCGGCTGGACGCTGGGCGCAGCAACATCATGACGGTGGAAGACCCGATTGAATACGAGCTGGCCGGCGTGGGGCAGACGCAGGTCAACAGCAAGATCGACCTGACCTTTGCCAAGGCACTGCGCGCCATCCTGCGCCAGGACCCGGACGTCATCATGATTGGCGAAATACGCGACTTTGAGACGGCTCACATCGCCATTCAGGCGTCCCTCACCGGGCACCTGGTGCTGGCCACCCTGCACACCAATGACGCACCCAGCGCGGTAACCCGCCTGATCGACATGGGGGTGGAGCCTTTCCTGCTGAGCTCCAGTCTGCTCGGCGTATTGGCCCAGCGGCTGGTGCGCAAACTGTGCCCGCATTGCCATGGCACCGGTTGCGCCGAATGTGCGCAAAGCGGCTACCAGGGCCGCACCGGCATCTTCGAGTTGATGGTGACCGACGACCCGCAACGCGCCCTGATTCACCGGCGGGCCTCCGACGCCGAATTGCGCGAAGCCGCCTTGCAGGCCGGCATGGTGCAGATGCGCGACGACGGTGCGCGGCTGGTACAGGCTGGCGTTACTTCGCCGGAAGAACTGTTGCGGGTAACGCGGGATTAGGCCTACGTATGTGGCGGTGGTCCGTCACACTCCGCGCAAAAACCCCACCAGAATCAGCCCCCCGAGCAGCACCGGCTGGTGCAGCATGTAGTAGCTCAGGCTCCAGCGTCCCAGCAGGGCCAGACCGCGCACCGGCGCGCCGGGGGAGCCGGTGCTGCATCGGTTGCCCCACGCTTCCAGTTCAGCGGCATGGTTGCGCAGCAGCCATTTGCCAGTGGCCAATCCCCAGCACATCACGCCCAGCCACGGAAACAGGGGCGCGTAGTCAACGGTGAACGGCTTATGGCTGATCAAGCCCAGCCAGTTGAACGTGCGCCCGTTCAGAAAGTCGGCAGCGGGCCATGTGGCATGCAGCAACTGGGCCAGCCAGGGAACGGCCAATGCCAGCGCTCCGAGCAGCCACAGTTTCGCGCCTGCCGCTGTCAAACCGCGGGCCACTATCAGCATCAGCGCCATCCCGTGCAGGATGCCAAAGTAGATGTAACTCTGCGGGAACATAAACCACGAGCCCACGCTCACCAGCAAGGCGCACAGGGCAATCTGCCGCCAGCGCCGCCAGAAACGCGCCCCGCTTTGGCCCTGGTGCGCTGCAATCGCCTGACCCAGTCCGGCACAAAAAACGAACAAGCTGACGATCGCGGTGCGCTGCACGGTCCAGAACGGATTGGCGTAAAAATTGGTGTTCAGGTAGCCCGCTTGCTGCAGGTCAAAGCAGAAGTGAAAAACCGTCATCCATACCATCGCCAACCCGCGCAGCGCGTCCACAGCAACATAGCGGCTGGCAGGGCTAAACGGGGCAGTGGGTGAGGCGCGGGGCATGGCCCATTTTCCCCGAGTTTGCCTGTGATAAGGTTGCTGCATGCCCGCCTATTCCTTCACCGCCCTCGACGATCAGGGGCAAACCCGCAAGGGGACTTTGGAGGCCGACAGTGCCAAATCCGCACGCGGCCAGTTGCGTGCGCAGTCGTTTATTCCGCTGTCGGTAGAGGTGCTGAGCGGCCGCGATGCCAACGCCCAGGGCGAAGCTTCCGGTGGGCTCTGGAGCCAGCGCGTATTCAACACCACGACCCTGGCCATCTGGACGCGCCAACTGGCTGAACTGGTCAGCGCCGGGTTGCCGCTGGAGCAGGCCCTGGGCTCCTTGGCCGATGAATCGGAAACCGAGCCACAGCGCAACCTGAACGCGGCGCTGCGCGCCTCTGTCAATGGCGGCAGCAGTTTTGCCCGCGCTCTGGAACAGCATCCGCGTGAATTCGCGGCAATTTACGTGGCCGTGGTTGGTGCCGGTGAGCAAAGCGGCAATCTTGCGCTGGTGCTGGTGCGCTTGGCCGATGACCTGGAAGAACGGCAGGCGCTGCGGTCCAAACTGCTCGGCGCTGCCCTGTACCCGGCCATCGTGTCGGCCGTGGCGGTGCTGATCGTGCTGTTTCTGGTGGGCTATGTGGTGCCGCAGGTGGCACAGGTGTTTGCCGGCAGCAAGCACGCCCTGCCCCTGCTGACGGTTGCCATGATGGCGATCAGCGATTTCGTCCGGTCGTTCGGCTGGCTGGTGGCCTTGGGCCTGTGTGGCGCGGGCATCGTGCTGTGGCAGGCCCTCAAGAATGCGGCCTTTCGCGAGCGCTGGGACGCCGCCTGGCTGCGCCTGCCGGTGCTGGGCAAATTGGCCCGGGGCTACAACGCAGCCCGCTTTGCCAGTACGCTGGCCATGCTGACCTCGGCCGGCGTACCGATTCTGCAAGCGCTGCAGGCCGCCGCCCAGACCCTCAACAACCAGGCGCTACGGCGCGATGCGCTGGATGCGCTGGTGCTGGTGCGGGAAGGCGCGCCGCTGGCGGCCGCGCTGGCGCAGAAAAACCGCTTCCCCAGCCTGCTGTCCATGTTTGCGCGCCTGGGTGAGCAAACCGGCCAGTTGCCCACCATGCTGGACCGTGTGGCGCGTCAACTCAGCACCGAAGTGCAGCGCCGCGCCATGCACCTGGCCACGCTGCTGGAGCCGCTGCTCATTGTGGCCATGGGGCTGGTGGTCATGCTGATCGTGCTGGCGGTTCTGATGCCCATTATTCAGCTGAACCAATGGGTTAAATAAACCCCCTTTGCAACACGTTGTTGCAACTTTTTAGCGCACACAGGGCAAATGGCCCTACTAAAGTTTCGGAAAATAGGGGGGATTTCCGAATCTTCTAACTCTATAAATTTTTCGTCTCATGCAGACACCCGCGCAAGCGACCACACGGCGCAGTGTGGAACCCAAGGGCACGCCGTGCCGTGCCGAGCTGCCTTTTTGGCGGCCCGCCATTTGGCGCTCGGCCTTGCTCGGTGGCCTTTTGCTTCTGGCAGGTCCAACTTGGGCGGCGCTGGGGGGGAACCTGGCCGCCATCGCCAGCGACCAACAAGCCTGGCAGGCTACTCACTCCACTAGCACGCTGCCAGGTACCAGCCTCCACACACTCACCCTGCCCAACGGCGTCACCGTGCGCCAGTACCTGGATACCAGCACCGATACGGTCTTTGCGGTGGCCTGGGAGGGCCCGGTCTTGCCCGACTTCCAGCGGCTGTTGGCCAACCAGTTTGGCGCCTACCAGGACGCGGTACGTGCACAAAAGCGCGGCGTCCATCTGAAGACCAACGACCTGGTGATGGATTCAGGCGGCATGATGCGTGCCTTCAGTGGCCGTGCCTACCTCCCCGCCCGGCTTCCAGCCGCCCTGAACGCCAGCGAGATTCGGTAGGCGGTCGCTATGCACAGCCTTCAACGCTGGATTCAAAGTGCGCTCCGACCAGCGATGTATCTGGTGGCATCCATCCTGCTGCTGACTTTGTCGGCTTGTGGCGGGGGTAGTAGCTCTGAAAGCTCGACAACCCCCGTAGGTTTCCCGGTCAGTGTTGCAACGCAGTTGGATTCCAATGTGGCCGTCGTCACCGTAAAAAGAGGGCCAGCCAGCAACGTCAACATTCCCTATGTCTCGGTCACCGTGTGTATTCCGGGCACTACCAGTTGCAAGACGATTGACAACGTACTGCTAGACACCGGCTCCACCGGTCTGCGCTTGTTTGCCAACGACTTGAATGCCGCACCTGCCCTGGCCCTGCCGCCCCACCAAGTGGGCAGCAACACCGGCATTTATGAGTGTGCGCAGTTCCTGAACGCCAAGGCCTGGGGCGCGGTCAAGAAAGCCGACATCGTGATTGGCTCCAAGCGTGCCGCCAACGTGCCCGTTCAGCTAATCAACACCAACTTTCCTAGCGCACTGGAAAGTTCCTGTGGCGGCGACCTGATGATCCCACCGACTGCGACGGCTCAAGTCAACCAGAATGTCCTGAGTGCCAACGGCATTCTTGGCACCGGTCTATTTGTCAATGACGGCCAGACCTATTTCAACTGCGCGGGCACCTACCCTCTGCAAACCTGTGGCGAAATCAGTCTTCCGGCAAACCAGCAGGTGCAAAACCCGGTGGCCTTGTTTGACACCGACAACAACGGGGTAATCGTGCAGCTTCCGGCGCTGCCCGATTCCGGCACCAGCAGTGCATTGGGTTATCTCATTTTCGGCATCGATACCGCCCAGAGCAATAACAACGCACTGGGTTCGGCCCATGTGGTCACGGTCAATTCGATGGGGCGATTCACCACCCGCTACAACAACCTGGACCGCACCGACAGCTTTATCGATAGCGGATCGAACGGACTATTTTTTGACGACCCTGACCTGCCCACAAACTGCGCCTTGGGAGCTACCGGCTTCTTCTGCCCGACTACGGCACAGCCCCTGTCTGCCATCATCCGCCTGAATAACTTCAGCAGCATCATGGTGAACTTCACCATTGCCAATTCGGACACGCTGTTTCAGGGGGGCCGCTACGCCTTCGACAACCTGGGCGGGGCCCTGAGCGCCAACACCTTTGACTGGGGCCTGCCCTTCTTCTTCGGCCGCTCGGTCTACACCGCCATCGAGGGCAAAACGGTGGGCAACCGGGTCGGGCCGTTCTACGCCTTCACCAACTAAACTTCCCACTGAACTGCGGGCCCATGAAGCCGGTTGCCATCGTCCAGCACGACCCGCATGACGGGCCCAGCTACTTTGCGACCTGGCTGGCGGCGCAAGGCATTGCCTTTGAACTTTTCTGTATGTTCGACGGCACCCACCTTCCTGCGGACTTAGGCCAGCATTCCGGCCTGTGCATACTGGGCGGCCCGATGAGTGCCAACGACCCGCTGGCCTATTACCCACCCTTGTTTGGTCTGGTGCATGAAGCGCTACATAGCCGCGTTCCCGTCATTGGCCATTGCCTCGGTGGCCAACTATTGAGCCGTGCACTGGGTGGCACGGTACAAGCCGCCGAGCACCCGGAAATCGGCTGGAGTCTGCTGGAGCCGGTGCACCCGGATGCCCGCGCATGGTTTGGCGAGCAGCCTCTGCAGTTGTTCCAGTGGCATGGCGAATCGTTCAGCATTCCAGCGCAGGCAATCCAATTGCTGCGCGGCAGTCATTGCGCCAACCAGGCGTACTGCGTGGATGGCCTGCACCTGGGCCTGCAATTTCATTGCGAGGTGGATGCGGCCAAGGTGCGCAGTTGGTTGGAACTGGGGGCCGAAGAAATGCGCGCGTGTAGCTCGCCGGGCGTGCAAACCAAAGAGGCCATTCTGGCGCGGTTGGACGCCGATTTGCGCACTAGCCAGCGCATCGCCGACTGCATTTACACCCGCTGGGCGCAGGGCTTACAACGCTAAGCGGCATTCAGGTCCACAAGTCCAGCGGCGGGTCGGCCACCACGGCGCGCAGGATGTCGGTGCGTGACACAAAGGCCATCACCACGCCGCCGTCTTCCACCACCGGCAAACCGGGCAAGCCGGTGTCGAGCAGCACCCGGGCCAGTCGGCGAATATCGGTTTCGGGCGCCACGCTGGGCACAGGCGTCCACATAATTTCCTGCACCGGCTGTGCCAAATAGGCCTGCCAAACCAGCGAATGCGTGTGCGGGCCGGGCAGCCGGTCGGAGCGCATCAGTTCGGCACGGGTCAACAACCCGACCAGAATGCCTTGCGCATTGACCACTGGCGCTTGCCCCAGGTGGTGCTGGGTCAGCACGCTCCAGGCTTGCGCAACCGAGGCATCGTCACGCAGGGTCAACGCGCCGGGGTTCATGATGTCGCGAACCAGGGTGAGTGGGTGGCGCGGCGCCTGGCTCTTGGTGTTTTGCGCATAGGCCGCCACCGCGCCCCGGTGCGCCAGGTCCGGCGCGGTCTCAGACACGGGCGGCGCAAAGCCAGACACGACCGATTGGGATCCGTCACGTGCCACACCCAGGATTTTTTGCGTGCGGCCCAAGGCCGATGGAGCGCCAATTTTGCGGAGGTCTTCCATGGAGCCGCTAAACATGCGACCTGCCTTGCCGTAAATCGAGAACATGTACGCCCCCTATTCCACCGTGAAAGTGACCCGCCCGCGCGGGGCTGTCTCAAGCGCCATTGGACAGGAAAAGCGCCTGCAAGTCACTCAGAAAGTCGAAGCCGCGCTCGGTCGGTCGTACGCGGGCAAAGTCCCGTTCTATCAGGCCCTTGCGTTCGGCTTCCAGCAATGCAGCTTCAATCGAAGAAGTGGCCAAGCCGGTACGCTCCGTGAAGTCGCGTAGACCAAACCCGTGGCGCAGGCGCAGCGCATTGAGCATGAACTCAAAGGCCAGGTCCTGGCGTGCCACTTCGTCGTCCTGCGCCAGCGCTGCACCGGCAAGTGCCTGTTGCATGTAGCGCTCAGGGTCCCGAAAGCGCACCTGGCGCACCACCCGGTGTGCAAAACTGAGCTTGCTGTGCGCGCCCGCGCCCAAGCCCAAATAGTCGCCAAACTGCCAGTAGTTGAGGTTGTGAAAGCAACGATGGCCGTCCCGCGCATAGGCCGAAACCTCGTAACGGTGCAATCCGGCAGCCAACGTGCGCTCGGTAATCAAATCGAGCATGGCATATGCCGTATCGTCTTCGGGCACCGCCGGTGGGTACTTGGCAAAGTAGGTGTTGGGCTCGATCGTCAGGTGGTAGATCGAGATGTGGGGTGGCTCAAACGCCAGCGCCCGCGCAAAATCTTCGCCCGCCTGCGCAATGGTCTGACCCGGCAGGGCATACATCAAATCGAGGTTGAAGGTGTCAAACGACTGCGCGGCTTCTTCCACGGCCGCCAATGCCTGCGCGCTGTCATGCACACGCCCCAGGGCGCGCAGGTGGTCGTCGTTAAAGCTCTGAACACCAATCGACAGGCGTGTAACGCCGGCCTGGCGAAAGGCCCGAAAGCGGTCCTTCTCAAAGGTGCCGGGGTTGGCTTCCATGGTGATTTCACAATCGGCCGTCAGACGCACGCGTGCCCGCACTTCACCAATCAGTCGGTCAATGGAGTCCGGCGCAAACAGGCTGGGCGTGCCACCCCCGATGAAGATGCTGTGCACCGTGCGGCCCCAGATCAGCGGCAGGGCCGCATCCAGATCGGCGATCAGGGCGTTCAGGTAGCGCTGCTCCGGTAAGGCGTCACCCGTGACCGCGTGCGAATTGAAGTCGCAATACGGGCACTTCTTGAGGCACCACGGCAGGTGGATGTAGAGGCTCAAGGGCGGCAGCGCAGGCAACTGCAAACTGCCCGGCCGCATGTAAAACTGAATGTCGCGCTGGACCGCGCTCTCTTGGCCCTCGCCCGCTGGCAGGATAGGAACCACCGCCATGGCTCAGGCAGCCTTGTCGGCGGATAGGTCCCAGCGCTCGCGCATCAGCGCCACCATGGCCCGCGCGGCGCGGCCGCGGTGGCTGTTGGCGTTTTTGACTTCCACCGGAAGTTGGGCAAAGGTCTGGCCGAATTCAGGAATCCACATCACCGGGTCAAAGCCAAACCCGTTGGAGCCGACCGGCTCCTGGGTCAGCAGACCGGCCGCGCGGCCCGAGGCAATCAGCGGCTCGGGGTCGTATGGAGAACGCACGGCCACCAGGGTGCTGACCAGCGCAGCACGCCGGTCCGGTACGCACCGCATCTGCTCCAGCAGCGCGGTGACATTGTTGTCGTCCCCCTTGGGGTAACCAAAGCGCGTGGCGTAGTAGGCCGTATCGACGCCGGGCTCTCCGCCCAAAGCGTCGACGCACAGTCCGGCGTCGTCTGCCAGCGCCGGCAGACCGGTGTGCTGCGCCGCATTGCGTGCTTTGGCCAAAGCGTTTTCTACAAAGGTCTTATGCGGTTCGGGCGCCTCGGGCACGCCCAGTTCACTTTGCGTCACCAGCGTGCAGCCCAAGGGGCCGAACAAGGCCTGCAACTCGACCAGTTTGCCCTTGTTATTCGATGCCAGAACAATCCGCATGGCGCGCCTTAGCCTGCTAGCGCCTGCTGCTGCAAGGCCATCAGTTCGGTAATGCCCTGCTCGGCCAAGTCCAGCAACGCATTCATCTCCGCGCGGCTAAAGGCCACGCCTTCAGCGGTTCCCTGCACCTCCACAAAGTGCCCGGCGCCGGTCATGACGACATTCATATCGGTATCGCAATCGCGGTCTTCCACGTATTCCAGGTCCAGCAGCGGCGTGCCCTGAACGATGCCCACCGAAATGGCCGCCACCGGTGCCACGATGGGCGACTCGGAAATCTTGCCGGCCGACAGCAGGCCATTGACCGCGTCTTGTGCTGCCACAAAGGCACCGGTAATGGCGGCAGTGCGGGTGCCGCCGTCGGCCTGCAACACATCGCAGTCGAGCTGAATCGTGCGTTCGCCCAGACGCTTGAGATCAAACACGGCGCGCAACGAGCGGCCGATCAGGCGCTGAATTTCCTGGGTGCGGCCACTTTGTTTGCCCCGCGCCGCTTCGCGGTCGCTGCGCGTGTGCGTGGAGCGCGGCAACATGCCGTATTCGGCGGTAACCCAGCCCTCGCCGCTGCCGCGCTTGTGTGGCGGCACGCGCTCTTCCACGGATGCGGTGCACAGCACCTTGGTGCCGCCAAACTCAATCAGGACCGAGCCTTCGGCATGAACGGTATAGCCGCGGGTGATGCGCACCGGGCGCAGGGAATTGGCCGCACGGTTTTGCGTACGAATAAAAGCGGTCATGAAATTGCCTTGTGTGAAAAATCAAAAGCCCGTAGGGCTCAGTACTTGCGGCTTGCGGTACGGCGGATGGCCGCGTTGATCTCGGCAATCGAGCGCTCGATGGCCGCATCGTCCAGATCGCCGTCGTCTGCCTCGCCCAAACCGGCCTGCACGGTCGACGCAAAGACTTCGTCGTCCATTTGGTGGGTCGAAACATTGCCCCGGGTTTCTTCAAACGCGTTGGGCGTTTCCCACTCCATGGCAACGACGGTCACATTGTCACTGCCCGCCCCAGCCTTCGCCAGCGCCAGTTCGACTAGTTCCGGTGTCGCGACCGAAACCGGTTTTTGGCCCAGATGAAAAACAATGTCCGTGTCGTCTAGGCTGCCCCACAGTCCATCGGAGCAGAGCAGCATCTTGTCGCCTTGCTGCAAGGGAACCGGGCCCGCTATATCAAACACCGGTTTGGCCGGAGAGCCTAAGCAGGTAAACAGCACATTGCGGTTCGCCTCAGCCATGGCCGGAATCGTGACCGACGGGTCACCGTGCTGCTGCTCCAGGTAGGAATGGTCCCGCGTACGCGCCAACAACTCACCATCGCGCACGAAATACAGCCGCGAGTCGCCGCAATGCACCCAATGGGCCACATTGCCCTGCACCACGGCCGCCACAAAAGTCGTGCGCGGTGTGTCACTCAGGCCACGATCAATCGCATAACGCAAGATGCGCCGGTGTGCCGCCATCACGGCCGTGCTGAAAAAACCACGAATATCTGGCAGCTCCGGCTTGGCCTCTTTTTGGTACATGGCCGCCACGGTTTGCAGGGCCAGTTGTGCGGCGACTTCGCCTTCCGGGTGCCCGCCCATGCCATCGGCCAAGAGGAACAAGCCTGAACCATTGGTGTAGCAATAGCCCATGCGGTCTTCGTTAATCTGGCGTCCGCCCTGGCGGCTAACCTGGAAGACCGAGAATTTCATCGGGGCTTACCGGCCGGCGCAGTGGGAGCGGACGGCTTCTGTTTGTCGGAGACGATGTTGTCAAACTGCATGCGCACCTTTTCGGCCACCGTGAGCTTGGTGTAGCGCCGCTCGCCTTCGCGACTCAACTCCTTTTGCAAGGCAAATACCGACTGCGGCCGCGACAGCGGATCCAGCGCCATGCACCACTCCACCACCTCGATCAGATTGTCGGAGTACACCCCGCGCAAGCGCGCCAGGGCAATCGCAATGCGGTCCTTGTCCTGGCGCTGGGGCGCCTCACTCGGCGGATAGCCCTGCATGCAGGCATACATACAGGCGCCAATCGCGTAAATGTCGGTCCAGGGGCCCATGGACGCATCACGCCGGTACATCTCGGGCGCGGCAAAGCCGGGGGTGTACATCGGACGAACGAAATTGCCCTCTTTGCTCAGCACCTCGCGAGCCGCGCCAAAGTCGATCAGCACCGCCTTGTTGTCATCCGTAATAAAAACATTGGCAGGCTTGATGTCCAGGTGCAGCATCTTGTGCTGGTGCACGATGCGCAATCCACGCAGCACTTCATCAAACAGAGAGCGGATGGTGGACTCGCGGAACACCTTGCTTTGCTTGAGTTCGCGGGCCGTCACAATGAAATCCTGCAGGGCAGCGCCCTCCAGGTAGTTCATCACCATGTACACGGTTTCGTTTTCGCGGAAAAAATTCAGCACGCTCACCACCGAGGGATGGGAGATTTGCGCGAGTGAGCGGCCTTCTTCAAAAAAGCTCTTCAGACCGAGCCGGTACAAGGCCAGTTTTTCGGGCAGCACCTGGGGCAACAACTCACCCGGTGCGCGTGCCGCAAGCGACGAAGGAAGGTATTCTTTGACGGCAACCTGCTGCCCGTCCGGGTCAACCGCCAGGTACACCAATCCGAAGCCCCCGGCCGCTACTTTGCGAACAATGCGGTAGCCACCGATAACGGTATCCGGAGGCAATGGTGAAGGCTTTACCTTGGACATGGATAGAAATGACTGGCTGGTCTGTACGTTCTAATTCAGGTTATTCTCAGGGCCATCCCTTTGACCCGAGAAACCGCAATGCCAGTTTACAGCATGACTGGCTATGCCAGTGCCCAGCACAGCACAGCCAACGCCCAGCCCGAATCCGACCCAAAACCTTTGGCAGCAGCCCAACTGGGCCTGGAAATCCGGTCGGTCAATAGCCGCTTTCTAGACCTTTCCTTTCGCCTGCCCGAAGACCTGCGCCAGTTCGAGCCGGCCCTGCGTGACCTGATCATTGGCAAGCTCAAGCGCGGCAAGGTGGAAGTGCGCGCCTCCATCGAAACCTCGAACCCGACCGGCATCGCCGAACCCAGCCCCAAACTGCTGCAGCGCCTGAACGGTGCGCAAGACACCGTGCGTTCCTGGCTGCCCCAGGCAGCGCCTTTAAGTGTTGCGGACGTGCTGAAGTTCGCAATCGCCGAACAAGGCGGCACCCGGGACTGGAGCGCCGAAGTAACGCCACTGGCCGAAAAAGCCCTGAAAGAGCTGCTGAATGCGCGCCAACGTGAAGGCACCCGCCTCAGCGCCATGCTGACCGAGCGGCTGGGCCAGTTGCGGGAATTGGCCGCCCAAGCTACGCCGCTGGTTCCGCAACTGGTGGCGCAGCAACGGCAGCGTTTTCTAGACCGCTGGAAAGAAGCCATGAACCTGGCCGACGGCAGCAGCCTGCCCGAGGCAGCGCAGGACCGGGCGTTGACCGAAGCGACCGCATTTGCCATCCGCATCGACGTGGCCGAGGAAATTACCCGGCTCAACTCGCACCTGGACGAAATCGAGCGCTTGCTGAAAAAAGGCGGCGAAGTCGGCAAGCGACTGGACTTTTTGATTCAGGAGTTGCACCGGGAAGCCAACACGCTGGGATCCAAGTCGTCAGCCTTGGAACTGACCCATATTTCGGTCGACATGAAGGTGCTGATCGAGCAAATGCGTGAGCAAGTGCAGAACATAGAATAACGGGCACCCCTTCAATAACTGGCTTTCGCCACTCCGCCATGCCCATTGACTACCCCGGAAACCTATTCGTTGTTGCAGCGCCCAGCGGTGCCGGCAAGTCCAGTCTGGTCAAGGCGCTGCTGGAGCTTGATTCGCATGTACAGCCCTCGGTTTCGCACACAACGCGGGCACCGCGCGGCCAGGAAAAGCACGGGCGCGAGTACTTTTTTGTGTCGCCCGGCGAGTTTGACGCCATGGTGGCCGCTGACGCGTTTGTGGAATGGGCGCACGTGCACAGCCAGCGCTACGGGACCTCCAAAAAGGCGATTGAGGAGCGCATGGCGCAAGGCGCCGATGTGATTCTTGAAATCGACTTTCAGGGCGCTTTGCAGATCAAGAAGATCTTTTCCAACGCCATTTGCATCTTCATCCTGCCGCCCAGTTGGGAAGAACTGCGCTCGCGGCTGGAACGCCGGGGTGAAGACGCGCCGGACATCATCGAAATGCGCATGCGCAACGCCCAGGCCGAGGTGGCCCAAGTGGATAAATTCGACTTCGTTATAATCAACGAGTTGTTTGACCGTGCGCTCTTCGATCTGAAAGCCATAGTTCACTCCCAGCGGCTCAAATTTGTGGCGCAACGCCGCGCCCGAGCTGCAACATTCCAAGCGTTGAATATTCCGTAGTCTTTTGGAGAAATCATGGCCCGTATTACCGTTGAAGATTGCCTGGAAAAGATCCCGAACCGCTTTCAGCTCGTTCTGGCAGCAACCTACCGCGCCCGCATGCTAAGTCAAGGCCACACCGCCAAGATTGAAAGCAAGAACAAACCCGGCGTGACCGCGCTGCGCGAAATCGCCGCCGGCAAGGTTGGTATCGAAATGCTGAAAAAAGTGCCTCTGTAATCCAGCCGGCATGACAGCAAAAAACACCGCTTGCGGTGTTTTTTTTCGCCTAAGCTGACCCAATGGACAGCTTTTCCAAGCGTGCGCTACATTTAGAACATGGGTAACGCAGCAACCACCTCCCCTCCGACCGTCAATGCCGCTGTGGCGAATGCCGCTTCGGCCAGTTTTGCCGGCTTGACGGCCAAGTTGGACTACCTGTCGGCAGCCGATGTAGAGCAGGTCCGCGCGGCTTACCGCTTTGCCGACCAGGCCCACCTAGGGCAATTGCGCAACAGCGGCGAGCCTTACATTACCCACCCGATTGCGGTGGCCGCCCAGTGTGCCGAATGGAAACTGGACGCCCAGGCCCTGATGGCGGCCTTGCTGCACGACGCCTTGGAAGACTGCGGCATCACCAAAATTGAGTTGATTGAGCGCTTTGGCTCCCCGGTGGCCGAACTGGTCGATGGACTGACCAAGCTCGACAAACTGCATTTCAATACCCGCGAGGAAAACCAGGCCGAATCGTTCCGCAAAATGCTGCTGGCCATGGCGCGCGACGTACGGGTCATCCTGATCAAGTTGGCCGACCGCTCGCACAACATGCGCACCATGTCGGACATGCCAAAGTCCAAATGGGGACGGATTGCCTCGGAAACCCTGGATATTTATGCCCCGATTGCCCACCGGCTCGGGCTAAACGGAACCTACCGTGAACTCCAGGACCTGTCATTCAAGCACCTGCGTCCCTGGCGCTATGCCACGCTGACCAAGGCCGTCACCAAGGCCCGCAGCCGCCGGCGCGACCTGATTCAGAAGGTCCAAAAAGAGGTGGAAGCCGTATTTGCCGGCGCCGGCATGCCGGTGCGGATTGCCGGCCGTGAGAAGTCGCTGTTTTCCATCTACAAGAAGATGCAGAACAAGCACCTGAGCTTTGCCCAAGTCACCGACATTTACGGCCTGCGCATCATGGTTCCCACCGTGATTGATTGCTACAAGGCCCTCGGCTTGCTGCACCAGCTCTATAAACCGGTCCCCGGCAAGTTCAAGGACCACATTGCGATTGCCAAGCTGAACGGCTACCAATCGCTGCACACCACCTTGGTGGGGCCGGCGGGCATCAATGTGGAGTTCCAGATGCGGACCGAGGCCATGCACGTTGTGGCGGAGTCGGGGGTCGCGGCACATTGGCTCTACAAAGCCAGCCATCCGGACGCCTCGGCAGACCGGCTCGGTAGCCAGTGGCTGCAAAGCCTGCTGGATATTCAAGATGAAACGCGCGATGCCGCCGAATTCTGGGACCACGTCAAGGTCGACCTGTTCCCGGATGCGGTGTATGTGTTTACGCCCAAGTCGCAAATTTTGGCCTTGCCGCGCGGTGCCACGATCGTCGACTTTGCCTACGCCATTCACAGCAACGTGGGTGACCGGACCGTGGCAGCCCGCATCAATGGCGAACAGGTGCCCTTGCGGACTGAACTAAAAAATGGCGATGTCGTCGAGGTGGTGACGGCCCAGGTGTCCTCCCCCAACCCGAACTGGCTTGACTTTGTGCGGACCGGGCGGGCTCGCTCCAAAATTCGGCACCACCTGAAAACCATGGAGCAGGAAGAGTCGCAGAGCCTGGGCCTGCGCTTGCTGCAGCAGGCGGTGCGGGCCGAGGGCTTTGCGGATTTGCCGGCAGAAAACGCGGAGTACGGCCCCATTTGGAAGAAATTGCTGGGCTTTACCGGCAGCAAGAATCGCCACGAGTTGTTGACCGATATTGGCCTGGGCAAGCGGATTGCCAACATCGTGGCCAAACGCCTGGTCAATTTGCTGACCGAAGCGGGCTACAAGTCCGATGCCTTGTTGTTGACCCGCGAGCGCTTCACGGCACATGAATCCAACGGTGTGGGCGCGATTACGCTGGACGGGAGCGAAAGTGCCTCGGTGCAGTTTGCCAAGTGCTGCCACCCGATTCCCGGCGACTCCATCGTGGGCTATCTGGGCCGAGGAGAAGGCCTGGTGGTGCACGTGCATGACTGCGCCGTGGCTAAAAAATTGCACCACAAGGATGCCGAGCGCTTTATCGGGGTGGACTGGTCGGAGGACCCGGTGCGATCCTTCAAGGCCGGCATTACGGTAACGGGCATCAACGGTAAAGGGCTGTTGGCCAAAATGGCCACGGCGCTGGCTGCCGCCGAGGCCGATATTGTGGACATCGACATGGGGCAGGAAAGCGCACAGGAAGCCCGGCAACTGCGATTCCTGATTGCGGTGCGCGACACGGCCCATCTGGAAGTTGCCTTGCGCAACCTGCGGCGCACCCAGCACGTGATCAAGGCCGAGCGCAGCGGCGCCGCAAGTAGCGGCTAACCGGCGGCACGCCTTTTATGTCGGCGCCGGTTCCGGGTATTCGACGGCAATCACTTCGATATCACCGACCCGGTCGGGCATGACCAGCTTCAGTTCATCGCCCACGCGGGCCTTTAACAGGGTGCGAGCGATGGGTGAAATCCAGCTCACCTCCCCTTTGGCGCTGTCTGCTTCATCGATTCCCATGATGCGCACCGTGCGCTCCTGACCCCGGTCGTCGGCATAGGTTACGGTCGCGCCGAAAAAGATCTGGTCGTTTCCGTGGTGAACCGACGGATCGGTCACCTCGGCTATTTCCAGCCGCTTGGTCAGGAAACGGATGCGCCGGTCGATCTCGCGCAGGCGTTTCTTGCCGTACAGGTAATCGCCGTTCTCTGACCGGTCGCCGTTGCTGGCCGCCCAGTGCACCACCTCCACGACCTGAGGACGCTCGTTATCAATCAGGTTTAGCAGCTCGGTGCGCAGCGTGGCAAAGCCTTTGGGCGTGATGTAGTTCTTGCCCCCCGCCGGCAGCCCAGGCAATTGCAGTTCGTCGTCGTCCGCGTCATCGGACTCTTTGGTAAACGCTTTGCTCATGGTGCCAGGCGATAGAAAGGATAAATCTGGCGGTTGGCCGCCGGGACGGTAGTTCGGGCGCGACTTTACCAGCCTGCCAAGATCCCTTGCGCCGTGTCAAGTCGGACGTCAACCTACGCTCATAAAATGGGCATCCCAACGGTTAGCCAATACACGCGGCGGGCTAACCGATAATCTGGGGGTTTCGCGTAGCGGAACCCACACAAACCCCGCATTTAACGACCCCGAACGGGATGGCAATGAAACGACTTGATGATTTTCGGCTGCGTTTTGGTGACCAGGAACTGGTGCCCATCATTATTGGCGGCATGGGCGTGGACATTTCCACAGCCGAGCTTGCTTTAGAAGCGGCGCGGCTGGGTGGCATTGGCCATATTTCGGATGCCATGGTGCAGGACGTATCGGATCGCCGCTTTGACACCTCGTTCGTCAAGGAAAAGACCAAGCTCTACAAGCACAACATCGACAACTCGGACAAGAGCGTGGTGCAGTTTGACCTGGGCCGTCTGGCCGAGGCGACCCGTCTTCATGTGGGTAAAACCATGCAGGCCAAACAAGGCAAAGGCATGATTTTCATCAACTGCATGGAAAAGCTGACCATGAACGGCCCCAAGGAAACCTTGGCGGTGCGACTCAACTCCGCGCTGGACGCCGGCATTGACGGCATTACGCTGAGCGCCGGACTGCACCTCGGTTCCTTTGCGCTGATGGCGGACCACCCGCGCTTTCGTGAAGCCAAACTGGGCATCATCGTGTCGTCGGTGCGGGCGTTGCAGCTCTTCTTGCGCAAGACGGCACGCCTGAACCGTTTGCCTGATTTCGTCGTGATCGAAGGCCCGCTGGCTGGCGGCCACCTGGGTTTCGGCATGGATTGGGCCGAGTTTGACCTGGCAACTATTGTTGTTGAGATCAAGAAATACCTTGAAGCCGAAAAACTGGACATTCCTCTGGTTGCAGCCGGCGGCATTTTCACCGGCAGCGACGCCGTGTCCTTCATGGAATTGGGCGCGGCCGCGGTGCAGGTGTCCACCCGCTTTACCGTGGCCAAGGAATGCGGCCTGCCCTCCAAGGTCAAGCAGGAGTATTTCAAGGCCAGTGAGGGCGACATCATCGTCAACACCGTGTCGCCCACCGGCTACCCCATGCGCATGCTGAAAAGCACGCCCGCCATTGGCTCCGGCATCCGCCCCAATTGCGAAGCCTATGGTTACCTGCTCGACGGCAACGGCAGTTGCTCGTACATCGTGGCCTACAACGAGCAGATCGCCCAGCACCCGGATGGCAAGAACATCTCGGTCACCGACAAGACTTGCCTGTGCACCCACATGCGCAACTACAACTGCTGGACCTGCGGCAGCACCACCAACCGGCTGAAAGACACCACGCACCTGTTGCCTGACGGCAGCTACATGGAGCTGTCTGCCGAGCACATCTTCCGTGACTACCAGTTCAGTGTGGACAACCAGATTGCACTGCCGGAAATGCCCGAGGCGGCAAAGGCCTGAAGAGCTTCAGGACAAGCAAAATGAAGGGGCCTTAGGGCCCCTTCTTCGTTATACGGTCCAAGTCTACCGACTGGCTGCGCGCTCCAGCAAAGCGGTCATGGTCGCATCCTTGCGTTGCCAGATGTCGTCCAGCCAGCGATGAAACGACTTGCGCAGGACGCGGTCGTTCTCGTAGTCGCCGGTGCAAAACTCCACGGGAATTTCCACCTGCTGCACCTGCAGCATGACACGCGGCGCCTGGCCACACAGGTATTGCCAAAAGGTCGGGATGCCGTCCGGGTAGGCAATGGTGGCATCCACTAACGAATGAAACTGCGCGCCCATCGCATTCAAAGCCATGGCCATGGCGCCGGCCTTGGGTTTGAGCAAGTGCTGGTACGGTGAGGCTTGGGTGGCGTGCTTCTCCGCCGTAAAGCGGGTGCCTTCCACAAAGTTCATGACCGACGTCGGCACCTTGGCGAATTTTGCGCAGGCCTTGCGGGCGCTGTCCCGGTCGTCATTGCGCAAATTGGGATTTTTGCGCAGTGCCTGCCGAGAGTGACGCTTCATGAACGGGAAATCGAGTGCCCACCAGGCTAGGCCAATGACCGGCACATAAATCAGTTCGGCCTTCAAAAAGAATTTCAAAACCGGAATGCGCCCGTTGAGCGCGTCTTGCAAAACAAAAATATCCACCCAGGACTGGTGGTTGCAGTTCACCAGATACCAATCGTTGTAGCGCAGGCTCTCTACGCCTTCCACCGTCCAGTCGGTGCGATAGGCAAAGCGCATCCAGAGGCTGTTGCAGCGCGTCCATGCCGAGGCAATTGCATTGATCAGAGGGTCCAGAAACGCCAGGACCGCCTGAAAAGGCAACACCGCCTTGCACAAGGCCAAAACGAACAACAACAGACACCACACCAGGGTGTTCACGGCCAGCACCAAAAACGACAATGCGCCACGCACAAAAGGTGGCAAGAAACCCAACATGGATTGGTCCAATCAAAACAAACAAACGCGCCTTTGCAGAGCGTCAAGTTTGAATTGTCGCAAAGATTGCTCCAAGGGGAACTTAGCCCCCAAAAGAGGCGCGTAAACCGGCAGCAAAAACCACTCGCGCGCCCGTGTTGACTGACGCAAATCAAAGACTGAATTGAAATTTGCCCCGAACCGCCCGAATGCAATAGCATTGATTCCACCGAATAGACAACCCGAGGCAGGACCTGGCCGTTTGGCTGCGCTTAGGCGTCCGGTTGTATGTTCTTAACCTCAGTAGGTTGCCATGAACTCTCTCCTCCAGCGCTGGTCCCAAATTGGCTTGCAGTTGAAACTGCAAATTCTCATTCAAGGGCTCATGCTCGTCATCTTGCTGCTGGCCCAGTACTGGATTTCCGCACAATTCGAGCACCGTTCACTGCGGGCTGCAGAAGAGCGCGTTATCACCGTAGCGGATGGTGTCATCAACGCCCTGAATACGCTGATGTCTGCCCGGGTGGATGACCACGACGTCATTGACGATCCGAAGGTTCGCGAACTTTTCATCACCAAAATGGGCGACTCCGATGGGCTGAAAGAACTGCGCGTGATTCGCGGCAAAGGGGTCATCGACGAATTTGGGCCGGGTCTTCCCAACCAGAAACCAGTCGATGACATGGACCGCGAAGTGTTGGCAAACGGCAAAACACTGTTCCGGACCGAAAGCGGCAAGCAAGGCGAAGAAACACTGCGTGCCGTGCTGCCCTACATCGCCACGAAAAATTTCCGCGGCTCCAAATGCCTGGAATGCCATGGCGTCGACGAAGGCGCGGTGCTGGGTGCCATCAGCATCGTGTCCGACATCCAAGCCGACAAAGAGAGCATCCGCCGCATCAACCTGTGGCTCTGGCTGGGTCAGGGAGCGGTACAGGTTGCGCTGTTTTTTGTGATCGGATGGATTGTTAAGCGCCAGCTTAGCGAGCTTGGCGCCGAACCGGCCCAGGCAACCCAACTAGCCCAGCGGGTTGCACAAGGCGACTTGCGAACGCCCATCCAAGTCAAGGCCAAGGACACGAGCAGCATGATGGCGCAGTTGGGTGTGATGCAAAACAGCCTGGCCAACATCGTGGCGCGCGTACGCAACGGCTCGGAAGGCGTGGCAGTTGCAAGCCAGGAAATCGCAGAAGGCAACCACGACCTCTCTGACCGTACCGAACAACAGGCCGCCGCACTGGAGCAAACCGCCTCGTCCATGGAAGAACTCGGTTCCACCGTTCGCCAGAATGCGGACTCGGCCCGCGAAGCCAGCCAATTGGCCATGAGCGCGACCCAGGTGGCCGAACGTGGCGGCGAGGTGGTCGGCCAGGTGGTCTCCACCATGCGCGGCATTAACGACTCCTCGCACCAGATATCGGCCATCATCAGCGTTATTGACGGCATTGCGTTCCAAACCAATATCTTGGCTCTGAACGCGGCCGTTGAAGCGGCGCGCGCGGGGGAACAGGGACGCGGCTTTGCGGTGGTGGCCACGGAGGTGCGCTCACTGGCCGGACGCAGTGCGACCGCTGCCAAGGAAATCAAGGACCTGATTCAAACCAGCCTGAACAAAGTGGAGCAAGGCACGGAGCTGGTTGATCGCGCCGGAGCCACCATGACCGAAGTGGTGAACTCCATCAAACGGGTTTCCGACATCATGGCGTCCATTACGACCGCCAGCAACGAGCAAGCCAATGGAGTCGCTCAGGTTGGCCAGGCTATTTCACAAATGGACCAGGCAACCCAGCAAAATGCCGCCTTGGTGGAAGAAATGGCGGCCGCGGCCAGCAGTCTGAATAATCTGGCACAGGAACTGGTGCAAACCGTCGCGGTCTTCAAGTTGGCTAGCGATTCCAGGGCGCACTAAGAAACTACTGCGGTTGGCGCAGCCCCTCAACGGTGGCCTGGGCGTGCTTTAGCCAGCCGCCGCTTTTCCAGCGCCACCAGACCATGGCGGCACGCAGACATTCGTCGCCCGCGTAGGCAAGCCATATGCCTGGCAGACCGAAGGTGCGCCCCAACAAATAAGAGCCCAGGCCCAGCATCAACAATTGCGAGACGACGCCACTTTGGAGCGGAAAGTGGATGTCGCCACTTGCGCGCAACGCACCCGGTATCACCAAGTTGAACACCCTGCCCAGTTCCAGCAGCACCGAAATCCACAACAAAGTCTGCGCAACATGGATGATGGCCGGATCCCGCGTGAAGCCGCGCATAAGCCAGGGCGAAGCAATGGCAACCAAAATTGCCAGCCCCCCGGACGCTAGCAAGCCATTGCGAACCCCTTTGCGCACAATCAGGTCGGCCTCGCGAAAGTTACCTGCCCCGACCAAGCGCCCCACCATGATTTCACACGCCCAGCCGATCGACATGCTGATCAGCAAAACATATTTGAGCGTCTGCAAAGTGTAGGAATGGGTTGCCAAAGCGGCAACGCCCAGACGGGCCGTTGCCGACACAGAGACCATGAAAGCTATCCGGTAAACCAACTCAAAAGCCGCCCCCGGAATCCCGATCCGCAACACCGGCAGCACAGCGCTTCGCGGCACCAGCCACCAGTCTTGCTGACGGGGTGCCAGATTCATGCGTCGCTGCCACATCAACAGGTGCAAGGCCAATCCGATGCAGCGGCTGATAAACCAGGCAACTGCATAGCCATTGAGGTCCCAGCCAGCCCAATCCCCCACGCCCCGCATGAATAGCCATGCCAGCAATAAGTGGCTTCCATGCATGGCCACCATGATCAACAGCGACTCGCGCGCAAGCAGGTGGGCTCGCAGCACGGCCGCCATGCACAGGTTGTAGGCTTCCAGCAGCATGCTGGGCGCCAGCAACAGCATGTAAAGCTCGGCCATGGACCACAGCTCTTCGGGCGCATTGAGCACGTCCAGCGTCGCTTCGGCACCAAACACCAGCCAAAGCGCCACCGCGATTCCTGCCCAGGTACAGGCCCCAAGCGCTGCGCGGGCCGTACGGCCTGCTTGCTCGATGTCGCCACTGCCCAGCAACCGGGTAACGACCACGCCTACCCCAATGGCCAGTACGCGAAACACCACGAACAAGGTTTCCAGAATTTGCTGCACCATGCCAAACGATCCCGCAGCTCCATCCGAAGTGTGCGAAGCCAGGTAGAGCCCGCCCAGCGCGACGCTCATGCCCAACAAAAACTCACCCACGATGGGGACCGCCACTTTGTTGAGGCTGGGCCGTACCGAATCAGGGGCGTTTGGTGTGGGGGATGGCTGGGGCATAGTGAATTTATTAGGCACCTAATTTGTGGCTCAACACGGGGGGCATGCCATCGCAAGGCGCAAGCAAGGGGTCTTCAACCGAGATGTTTGCCAGCCTCTCGTCGGGTCAAACCCGACAGATGTGGCGCATGCGTAGTCAAAAAAAGGCGGACCGATTCGGGGCTTGTCCGCGCGTAGTCGCGTAGCGCCCAACCAATGGCCTTGCGGATGAAAAAGTCTGTTTCAGGCGCCAAGGCAAGTGCGTACCGCAACAGGCGGGCCTCATCCGTTTGCTCTTTCCAGCCCAGTTGGTGCAACATGGCGACCCGGCGCACCCACAGGTTTGAATGCACAAGGCACGCGTCCATTGCGGTTTGTCCAACACGCAGGGCGCGTGCCTGCAAAACGATATCGCCCACCACACCGGCCAGGCCATCGACCGTATCCCACCAGGATTTGCGCTGCACCAATTGCAGAAGACGCGGCAAGCTGTCCAGGTCAAGCTGCTGATGGTGTTTGGATAGCAGGTCCACCGCAACATACTGAAACTCGCGCTCCGGCAGATCCCACAAAGCTTCCGCCAACGCCAACAACTCAGAGGCCAGCCAACCCTTCAGTCGAGGCAATCCACGCAGGGCCTGCCGGCGCGGTGTTGCGCGAAGGCCCAAGAAGGCAAATTGGTCGAGCATGTAGGCGCGCATAGGCACAGCCTGCACCGCGTCGGACAACGGACGCAATGCGGCTTCGATTTGCCGCACCATGCCTGCAACGTCTGGCGTTGTCATGGAAGGCTCAGTGCGTCGAGGATCTCGCCTGCCCGCGTCGGGCGCACCAGCCGTGCCACCTCCTGCCCATCGCGAAGTAGCACCAGCGTGGGCCACAACTTGACACGGTAACTACGCCCTAGCAGGCGACCTGGACCATCCTCGACTTTGATGTGATGCCACTGCGGAACTTGCCCCAGCACCTCGGCCAGCGCGGCTTGGGCGGCAAGGCAGTGGCCACACCAGTCGGTACCAAATTCGAGCAGTGTCAACCCAGGCAGGGCGTCCACAGCCGTGCGTGTTGGTGCTTCGGTTTCTTGGAGGTAGGGCTTGGGCTTAGGCATAGCGGAATTGTGGCGCAAGTGAGCCGAAAGCGTCCGCGCAGCGTGTTGTCTGCACCGCAGTACAACTGCCTATGTTTTAGGCACCGCCCGCAAGCCCTTTAGGCATGCGCCTCTGGCACACTTGTTCAAACCTTGTCCACAGACCAGCACACAGTATCTGGGGAAGACTTCGGGCATCTGGGCTCGCTTAGGCTCGCATTGGCACCGCGCCACTACCGCGCAATCTGAACCACAAACGAAAAAGCCCTAGAACATTGCTGTTCTAGGGCATCTCGTTTGGTGCGGCTGGCAGGAATCGAACCCACGACCCCTTGGTTCGTAGCCAAGTACTCTATCCAGCTGAGCTACAGCC
>ERZ1034361.136-NODE-136-length-51891-cov-3.142433_pt1 | contig 51891 bp, 46 predicted proteins | sample MGYA00520617_ERZ1034361 | MGnify/ENA primary metagenome ERZ1034361 (study PRJEB33736, sample SAMEA104284507) | Azolla filiculoides | biome: Urban; feature: Water surface; material: Ditch water | place: Netherlands | collected 2015-10-28 | depth 0-0.1 m ... | reverse complement strand
GCAATCGAATCAGTCAAAGGAACGCTAATCGAAGAAATGATTGCCGTTTCTATTATTGTGTTACTTTTTCTTTTTCAAGTGTATTTGCGGCAGAACTTCCGGTTCCAGGTGTTGATACGAGCAAGGGTATTTGAGTGGGTGATGTAAAATATAATGCAGATGGTTCTATGGGAGTCGGTGATATGAAATATGACAAAAATGGTGCCTCTGCTGGGGATATGAGTGTTGATAAAGATAATGCACGCGCTGGAGAATTGGTCGCAAGTGGTGGGATGAAACCAGAACTTACTCCACTTAAAAATGCTCCACAAGGAGGAAGTGTAACTCCTTCATCAGCTCCAGTAGTTGGAGGATCAGTAACTCCTACTGCTTCTGGAAATATTGCAGGGAAAACAACAGGAATAGCAGGAAAAACTCTTCCACAAACTGGTCCAAAGGAAGCAATTCTCATGCTGATAGCAGGAGTTATTTCTGCCCTTATGCTTCTACGAAGTTATCGCAAGAATGCATTATAAAAATAGAATGTATAAATACATCCTCTTGAGTCTCAAGAGGATGTATTTTTTTGAATAAAAAAACCCAGACACATGTGTCTGGGAAAACTCCTCACTGCTTCTTGCTAAAGGGAGGGAAGCAAGTCTTTGTCAGCAATGGAGAGCGAACGCTCAGTATTTTATCCAAGGAGGATAAAAGTAGATACTTATGTATAATACATATTTAATATATAAAAGCAAGTATATATTTATATATAGGTATCGATCTTCTTTCCTCTGTATGTTTCTTTTGATTCCTATACTTGTTTATTTATTTCTGCCCGGTGAATCTCAGTCACATGGAGAAAATCTTGACTTTCTTATTTCTTCGTATAGAGTGAACCTTACCTTTTCCATGTTGGTAAGGGAGTAAACAAAGAGAAAGGATCTACCATGTCGGTCAATGGCGTATGGAAGGGTGATGCTCTAGTACACGGATTTAATCCTGGATTCAAGGGAATGCCAGGTCATGTCCATCATCAGAAGCAACCCGATAAACCTGAACCCGTAGAAGCAACTCAACCACCATTGGTTGTGCCTTCCGAAAAAACCGCAGAAATAAACCATATTGACACTACGGTGTGAATTGATTTTCCGGGTACACCATCCCAGAAAACAACCTAATAAAGAAGATTGCCATGAGCAATCTTCTTTTTCGTATTATTTCTCTTCTGTGAGCCAAGAATCAATTTTTTGTTTTGATTCTTGTATGATATCTTTTTCAAATGCTTGTAATTCTATTTCTGTAAATCGTGAAAGTACCCAGTCACTGACAGTATATCGTTCATCTCGCCCAATTCCTATCTTAATACGAGCAATCTCATTGGTTCCGAGGTGTTCGGTAATTGATTTTATTCCACGCTGTCATCAGTGACTTCCTTTTTCTCGAAAGCGAACCTTTCCAAATTCCATATCAAGATCATCCGAGAGCATTAATATATTTTCTTTTGGAATTTTATAAAAATTTACAAGGAGACTTACACTTTCTCCCGAGAGATTCATGTAGGTAATGGGTTTGAGAAGAATTATCTTCTCTCATTGATATATTCATTCACTGATAGTTCATTTGAATTTTGAATCTTTCCAATCTTCAAAATTCCATTTTTCTTGCAGGGAGTTTATGAGAATAAAACCGGCATTGTGTCGGGTTTTTTCATAGTCTTTTCCAGGATTTCAGAGTCCAATAATAAGATGCATAATGTTAGATGCCTATAAGGGTAATAATATCATGTTTTCGTTTATATTCAAGTGGGGAAACAATATCGTTGTGAGAATAGGGATCAATAATATTCCAACCATTATTATGTCGAAATCCTATAGCACGATGTCCATCATTTGGATTGTTTTTTGATCGCATAAATATATCAACAAAACGAATATGGGTTGGAATACTTTGAAATGAAGGGAAATGATTTATCTTTTTTGGATACATACTGAGTGAACCGAGTGCAGAGGCTCATCTAGGAAGTTCAATTCAAAATTGTTTCCCAATAAGATATACCGTTTGTGAGCAGAGTGTTGTTCCAGTTTTTGGATTGATGGTTGGTTTTGGAATTGAGAAATCACCGATAATACCACTTTCAAAATTGATAATTCCAGGAGGGATTTCTACAATATCACCATGTTGAAGCATGAGTATTCTTCATGTTTCTTTTCCATTCCAAGTACTCTCTATACAATTTCCACTTTCAAAAACTCCATACGTTCCGTTAATGGTAATGCTTCTTTGTTCTGCTGGGATGATGTTGAATGGAGAGAGATTTTTGAGAGTTTTAGGAAGACGAACTTGATGCCAGAGATATCCAGGAGGTCATTGTCGGAGATTCTTGAATGGTTCAGGAGTGAGTATATTTTTTCCTTCAATCATAGTCTGATTCAATGGAAGAGGAGATATTTTTGGAATGTCTGCAATAAATAATTCCATAAAACCAACACGAAGGAGGTGTCATTTCCATATATTTGCATCGGATCGATTCGTAAAAAATGTAGAGAGAGCTGGATTTCTTCTTGCTATAGCCTGAAGAAGGGATTGTTGAATGGACGGATCTAAATGCAACAAAAAATCTTCCTGGTAGTCTTCATATTTTTCAGAAAGTCCTTTAAAAATACTTTTCTGAATAACAGATTCATTTCATGCGAGAGCTTCAGAAATTCATGAACTTACCAAAAAAGGAAGCATACTTATACTCTTTGTGAATTGTCTTCGTGTAATATCTGGAATTGAATTTTGTGTATTTTGACTCATGAAATTATTGAATCGATTGAATATACATTTCACCATTTTGTGTGATTTTTCTTCATCTTGGTGTACGCTCAATAAAGCCGATTTGTAAAAGATATGGTTCTACAACATCTTCTATCGTTCCGATTTCTTCACCGATTATAGATGCGAGTGTAGAAAGTCCGACTGGTGTCCCATGAAATGTGGTAACAAGATGTTGGAGAAGTTTTCTATCGAGGATATCAAGTCCATGGATATCGACCCCGAAACTTTCAAATATCGTATCACAAGCTTTCTTGTTATTGATTTCATGTCATACGGTTGCATAGTCACGAAGTATTTTTACGTATCTATTGGCTATACGTGGAGTTCATCGTGAACGAGAAGCAATAGCCTCAAGTGCTTCAGTATTGAGTTCATTATATCAAAGAATGCGAAATGAACGATCAATAATCGTTGAAAGATCTTTTGTATTATAGAAATCAAGTTTCAAGACATGTCCAAAACGATCTCGAAGAGGATTGGTAAGATTGGAGAGTTTTGTCGTTGCACCTATGAGGGTAAAGCGGGGAATATCCATTTTTACACTCGTTGCTCCCGTTCCACTTCCAATCATAATATCAATCTGAAAGTCCTCCATAGCACTATAGAGAATTTCTTCGATTTGAGGACGGAGTCGATGAATCTCATCAATAAAAAGAATTTCACCCTCTTGAAGACTCGTGAGAAGTGAGATAATATCTGATTGTTTCTCGATAGCAGGTCCACTTGTGTGTTTAATGGTTGCTGTCATTTCATGTGCAATAATCGCTGAAATTGTTGTTTTTCCAAGTCATGGAGGACCATAAAATAAAATATGCTCTAGAGTAGATTTTCGGATTTTTGCTGATTCAATAGAGACTCGAAGATGCTTCTTTATTTGAGTTTGTCCAACATATTCTTCCAATGTTTTCGGACGAAGAGAAACCTCGGAAATAATATCCTCTTCATGAGAAATAGGTTCTACAATACGCTCGATGTCTGGTTTCGATGATTTGATTGCCATAATGCTCTATCCTATGAAAAAGCATATAAAAATCAATAATCGTTTTGTCAAAATATTTTTTGACAAAATATAATTTTCAGATATAAAATAATAAATTATTCATTGAAAATGTATTATCTTCCTCCGCGAGATGTTTCTGAAAAAATTCAGTGGAAAACTGATAAGGGAATCTTGCGAACACTTGGGAAGTCAGATGATTGGTCTGATGTTACGAATGGCCCCGGAACGGTTACGGTTCGGGATGTTTATAATTTGCTCCGAAGACGAATTCATGAGCTTCGAATAGAACAATTAGCGATTGCACCAAATACAAGAAAAATCGAAGAACTCAGTATACGAATTCAAAAGATTCAAGAAGGAATTCAAAGAAGAAAAGCAAAATGTCTGATTAATGAGCAGCGTCGAAATATTACACTCGATATTCATGAACCATATGATTCACTTCGTGAATATCTTTTAAATGTATGAAGGCTACGATTATTTGTTTCAAAAAATCAAGAGGAGGTAGAGGACTTTATGCTTATGCTGAAACATGTACTTGCTCTTGTACAGAATAAGTATCGACAACTTGATCGTAAATTTTGATTACGAGATGATGGAAGTTCCCGTTTTAGTCATGCTTGGCAAGCACTTGAGATTCTCCTTTGTCGATATCATTTTTATGATGCTGAAATGATTATTGCCATTTTGCTTCATGATTTTCTTGAAGACTTTGTTGGAACAGACGAGGAAAAAGAGACCATTCTCCGTATTAGTATTGGAAATATTAATCCGAATGCTGATATGGTAGAACATGTTATGCCTATGATACAGGCTATGACAAAACGTCCGCTGACTGATTACTACCGTCCTCATGAACGATTGATTTCTGTAGTGGTTTCCGATTCACAAAAGAAAGCTCTTGAGAATCAACTCAAAGATCGGCGTACAAAAGATTACTTTGGTTGACTCTTAAAGGCAACTCATAAAGTTCTGATTATGAAATGTGCAGATCGGCAACATGCACTGGAGCATATGGTATGAGTCGATGTTGAAAAGGTTCGAAGAAAAATAACAGAAACAGAAATTTATTTTCTTCCTGCACTGGAGTTACGAGTTAAGAAAACACAAGGAAAATATAAGAAACTTTTTGATCACATCTATCATGATATGACTATGACTATCGAAAACTTAAAGGTGCAATACGGAGTGATTCCAAATCCTTGAAATATTTCTACCGGAAGCGGAGCGTAAGCTTTTCAGGAACGACACTCCAGGGCGTTATTGCTTTCGCAAGATGTTGTATAATTACCTCTTTATGGTAATGTATTTCCGTGTTAATAATGGGTTTTCCTGTTTGAATTGTTATCGAAGTGTCTTTGAAAGATATACTGGTAATATGTTCAAATAATTCAGATTTTCCAAGTTGTTCTAGTACTTTTTTGAGACTACTCCAAAGTACCGCATGAACAATATCCCTCCTATGTTGATAAGAGAATTGATGCGAGGAAAGATTGAGATTGTTTGAAGTCATAAAGAGTCTTATCGAAGACGACCATGCCACACTTCACGTCATACGGTTTGACCAGGACGCTTATAGAGAAGGGTTCATTTTTTTGTAGTTAATTCCTCATCTTCTGGAAGAAGGGGAATCGTCTTATATCAGAGTTCAGAGAGGATATCGTGAATTTCACTAAAGAAAGAATATTTTCCTGCTATATCCCAAAATGGAAAAGTCATACAGATATCTCCTGTAAAATGAAGGTTTTTCAATCATACAAAAAACTTTCGATACATAGTTGCCAGTTTTCTGCGTTCTTTTTGAACTTTATCAATCGTAATGCTTCTTGGATGCATGATATCACCGAGGTATCATTCGCTTACTATATTATGTCCTCGTAGGTTTTCCGATCCCATGCTTATTTCTATTTCTGTTGCATCCATGAGAAAAATCTCAGATTTGAGATGATGGATGTTCTTTTTTGGAGTTCCACCACTTTTTGTAATACGGTCATACCATACCTTTTCAGTTTCGATATATGAATTGATATTATTTTGGGTAGCAGTTACCATATCCGGATTAATATCACTTCCAAGTATACTGAGTATATTCATGTTTGCTGCTTCAATCAGCACCGTACCAAGTCCACAGAATGGATCATAGATTCATGGGAGATCTTCTGAATTTTTTCGACTCAAATTAATCATCATTTGTGCAAGTTTTGGTGGAAGCATACCCACAATCATGTCTCGTTCTTTTGTGGTATCTCTCCGAGAGTAATCATCAATATCTTGTGCCGCTATAGTAATTCCAAAGTAACCAATCTGAGGAGTTTGTAAAAAACAAAATTCACCTCCTTGCTTTGCAAGCTTTTCTTTTTTAAAAACAGCTGAGTGAATATTGGTATTTTCATGATTGACCAATCGAGCAGAAATTCCTTCCCCAAGAAGCATTTTTTTAATACGCATTCCCATGTCAAAAATAGGGAGTTGAATTCCATAATTTGCAAGTGCAAAAGTATATTTTCCCTCATGTTTGGATTCCTTTATGGTGAGGAGGATTTGACTAGTAAAGTGTTCAGAAGAAATTCCTTCTTCAAGTATACGTATAACACGAAGGGATCAACCCAGATGCATGAGATCAGTTTGTGAAAAGTGTGATAAGGAGAAAATTGCGAAATGTTCAGTCCATGTAATAAGCTTATTAGAACCGTATAGATTGCAAAGTTCAGCAAGGGAAAGTTTCGATTCACGCCCAAGAATAAAGGCAAAGGTTTGTTGTGTCATAGTTGGTATTATATGGGCGTATTGTATCGAAAAAACAGAAAGAAGCGAACATTTTTCAGAATATTATTGCAAAATATTATTTATTGATTATAAATAATATTGTTGACTATTAATCAATTCTATGAAGGGAGGTGTATTATGTACATCACGCTCAAGGTTTAGATGGTGTCAGCAGTTCCTACGGGTATGTAGGGACGAGGAAGGGCTGTTGACGTAAAAAATTATTCTTCCCGAAAGGGGAAAGGAGAATGTTCGTCCCTGCCATGTTGAGTATCGCTTGGGCTATCATAGGCCTGATCTGTGATGGTGTATCTACCAGAATGGACTCGACATTCCTTCAACCATAATGGGTACCTCGTGGTACCCATTTTTCTATGTTTGAATTCGGTTTGTAGGTATGAGTCTCAATATTTCAGGTCATGCAAAAGTAATAAAATTTACCCGAAATCGTCCATCTTGTGTTTTTTCAACACCAATTTGAGTCATAATTCCAACTAAAACACCATCTGTTGTATACACTCCAGATCAAGAGAGTCCACTGATTTCAGTTTCTCCATTTTCATCGGGATGAACGTAAAAATTTTCTTCTCGTATATCAAGATATATACTCTTCTCTCACCGAACTTTATCTGCTTGCTTTGAGAAGACAAATACTCACTCAAATTGAAGTTTTATAGGTTGGTTATTCTTATCAGGAAGTACACCGAGAATATATCCATTTTTCCCAAGAATACTATTACTCGTAATTGTTTTATCTGGAAGTGTTGTCACTGTTTCACTTTGTATCAGAGCATCATGCATATTCTTCGGAGCTGGAAGAAATGTAACATCATGAATTGTATCTATTCCAATGCAATGACCAGCAACAAGATCACCAATTTGTTTTCCTATCTGAACCAACACATGATTACAATAGGGTTGATTTTCCGGCATATTTTCCGGCATATTTTTTCCAATTCCTATTCAAACTGCAAGAAGAGTTCCTCAAATGCCTAGTGTTAGATTTTTTTTCGAGAAAGTCATAAAATTATATTAGAGGATATTATTTCCTTTTATATGTTCATTCAGAAAATACCGTAAGAGCTTTCGTTCTGCATCAAGGACACTATGGAGTTCTTTTGAATTATTTCGATCATCATCTTGATAATTCCAGTAATGCTCGAGTTTTTTTGCCTCTTCTTTTGATAATTGTGATATATGATACCGATATTGATACGGAAGTGCATTATAAGGTATTAATTTGTAGCCAAGTCGAACTCGTTCATCCTCTTTTTTAGAAATATGTTTGTTGGTTCTTGCATTTTCTTTATTGAGTATTCGATCAATAAGAAATTTTACATATACCGTCCCTGTATATGTTTGAGGAAGATTATTCGGTCAAAGTTTTGAGGCATGTACTTCTGAACTTCTGTTTTGTTCCATATATGTTGAATTGTAAAAATGAGTATATATAAATACGATAAACAAGCACGAAAAAATAGTGAATTTTCGTAAATAGAGAATGAGAATATCTTTTATTTGCTTCCCCTTTTTGTAAAAATCCCATTAAAACTACATCGAGTTTGGAGTGAATGGAGAATTCCTTCGAAAGAAGTTGCATCTTTTCTTACTATTATACCAGTGGGGAGTTTTTCAATCTTTCATGAAGTAGAAGTGTATTCTATATCTAAGTGAATACTTGGAATATGTGTTTCCTTCTCCATTTTCTTCATAACTTTTTCAACTTTTGGCGTTTCTTTTGCATCTCATTGAAAGATTTTTCGAATACGCTTCATGACTTTATTGATTTTCTTTCCAGAAACATGATTAATAGCAAGAATGTCTATTACTTCTTGGGCAGTATCTTCTGTAATGTTAGTTGGAGTAATATCCTCTTCCGGAATCTCTATTCGAATACGATCAATCGTATCACTGAGATCTTTTTTGGCTTCTTCAGAAAATAGGATTCTTCCTTTTTCATCAACTGAGATACCATCATGATAAAATATATGACTATGTTGCTCATGACTCGGTGTAATATTTTTCAGTTTCATATATTAGAAAAACAAATAAATATATTATAATGATAAGTAATTAAGTATATTTGTCAAATACTTTCGATTCAGCATAATAAAAATCCTCCAAGAAAAATGGAGGATTTTTATTACAAGAAAAGTATTTCCTTTTCTAACTTTGAAGAATTATGCACTTACTATTACTTCTGGGGCGTCTCAAGAAACAGGACTAGCAGGGAGTATTTTTTCAAGTCCGATACGACCTTTTTCTTTGTCTACATTGTAAACTTTTACTTTCACAATTTCACCAACTTTAGCAACCGTATTGACATCGGCGATGCGTTCCTTGATTCCAAATTTCGAAATATGAATCATTCCTTCTTTTCCTTTTCAAAGTTCAACAATGGCACCAACCGTGTCGAGAATTTTTACAATTTTTCCCTCATACACATCACCTACTTCGATATCTTTGAGAATTCATTTGATAAATTCAAGAGCTGCTTTTCCAGCCTCTTGAGTTTTTGCTGTAATAGTACATTGTCCATCGTCTTCAAGATTTACCTCTACACCAAAATCCTTTTCGATTCCTTGGATGGTTTCTCCTCATTTTCCGATTACTTCACGCATTTTTTCTTCCGGAACAAAGACAGCAAGGAGAAAAGGGGCGTAAGGTGAAAGCTCTGGACGTGGAGCATTGAGGCATTTTTTCATCTCATCCATAATATAACCACAAGCATCGATAGATTTCGCAAATACTTCACGAATTACATCCATGGATAGACCAGAAATCTTACAGTCCATCTGAAGGGCAGTGATTCCAGTATCAGTTCGAGCTACCTTGAAATCCATATCACCGAGGAAATCCTCTTGAGCCTGGATATCTGCAAGTATTTCATATTTTCCTGTGGTTTCGTCATAAATCATTCCCATGGCAACCCCTGCTACCATAGCTTTAATAGGAACCCCTGCATCCATGAGAGACATAGTTGATCCACAGACACTTCCCATAGAAGAAGAACCATTACAAGTAGTGGTTTCTGAAACAACCCGAATCATATAAGGGAATGTTGTTTCATCTGGAAGAACGGGTTCAAGGGCTTTCTCAGCAAGGCGTCCATGACCAACTTCACGACGTCCAACTCCACGAAGTGGTTTTACTTCACCGACAGAATACGGAGGAAAATTATAATGATGAATATAACGTTTCGTATCTTCATCATACATGTCATCAATCAATTGAATATCAGACGGTCCACCGAGGGTGGTAATAGAAAGAACCTGTGTTACACCACGTTCAAACAGTGCAGAACCATGAGTGCGAGGAAGGATTGGTGCAGTAGCACGAACTGGTCGTACTTCACTTGGAGCTCTACCATCGAGACGGCTGCGAGTTTCGAGAACGGTTTTTCGCATGTGAGTTTTTACAACATCCTTGATGCTATCAGCAATATCTCCCATTTTCGGAGTGTTTGTTTCTTTATTATATTCAAGTTTTTCTGCAATACTATCTACAAGATGATGAATAGCATCATGAAACTCAAGCTTTCCAAGATTATAGAGGGATTTAATTTCTTCTTCTGTTACCAGTGCATGAACTTTTGTAAGAACTTCTGTATCAGTATCGATGACTTTAATTTCTGTTTCAGGAAGCGTATAAACTTTTGTATATTCTGTGACGAAGTCTTTTTGTGCTTTACAAAAATCCTTAATAATTGCATGAGCAAATTCAAATGCACGAACCATTAGGTCATTGGATACTTGATCCCCTTGACTCTCTACCATAGTGATAGCATCTTCTGTACCAGCAACTGTAAGATCAAGGTGTGCAGTCTGGAGTTGTTCGAATGTTGGGTCAAAAATAAAATTCCCAGCATCATCTGCAATCACACGAACTCCTGAAACAGGAGCTTCGAACTCTTTTACTCCAGCAAGAAGAATAGAAAGAGAGGCTCCAGTAACCCCATACCAACCAAAGTCAGAAACACCACTTGAGCTCATAATTGTTGAGATAATCTGCACTTCTGTGCGAGTGCCTTTTGGGAACATAGGACGGATAGGACGGTCGATAACACGACTATTCAAGATGGAAGTTTCACTTGGACGACCTTCTCGTTTCATGAATCGGTTTCCACCAATTTTCCCATTCGCATAATATTTTTCTTGGTATTCTACAGTGAGTGGGAAGAAGTCCCCATCTTTTGGATTTCCGATACCAGTGGTTGTAAGAAGAAAATTTCCGTCTTCATCCTTAATAACTACGGAACCAGTTGCAAAAAGTGCAAGGCGTCCTGATTCGAATGTGATTTTTTTTCCACCGATTGAATAGGTTTTTTCAACAATAGACCGTGATAAGGCAAACTTATCTTTTAGGGCAACAATCATAAAAATGATATAAAAAAATAGAATCCATATCACTCGTCGATCCAAAGAAAATGACACAATAAATCAACTTCTTCGGATAGGCGAGTAGTGACACGGTAGCGATATTATAAGGAAAACATATAAAAACCAAAATTAAAATTTAATTGTGAAATCATAAAAAAACCGCCCCTTATGAGGGCGGTGTAAGCATATTGGTTTGGAGGCAATATGCTTACGATGCAAAATTACTTGTCGCTGCAGCGATCGGAATCGCCAGTGATGATATCGCCAGACTTACCAGCGAAAGCATCGCTTTCAGCGCAGGCAATACCAGTGGAATGGATATTGCCGCCCGGAATACTGCTCTTGTCACCGTCAGTACCGGTTTGGCTGCCAATAGTGCCTTGCTGAGTAGTTTTCGTGTGCATCGTGGTTTTCTCCTTGAGCCTAAAAGGCTGTTGGTTGATGAATGTACTCGATTGCCCCAAAACGAATTTCTTCGTCATGAAGTCAAAAGAGCTGGCGGAATATAAGAGAAATATTTACTTTGTCAAAACTTTTTCAAATATTCCAAAATATTTGGGAGTACTATGGTTATATCCCAGTATACATCGAAAGTATTACATGAAGTCCATAAGCAATAAAACAGGCTGATGGAATAGTAAGAATCCAAGCCCATACAATTCGAAAAGTAATTCCCCAATTAACTGCACGAGCATTTTTTGCTGAACCAACTCATGATATAGCTCCAGTAATAGTATGCGTAGTACTGACTGGTACTCAGAGTGATGATGCTACAAAAAGACTCACAGCACTTGCTGTTTCAGCACAAAAACCATCAATTGGACGAAGTTTTACGATTTTACTCCCCATGGTTTTTACAATCTTCCATCCTCCAGTGAGTGTACCTGCACTAATAGCAAGATATGCTCATATAATAACCCACATAGGAGGTTCAGGACTTTTTGTGAGATGAGCAGATAATAGAAGGCTTACAATTATTCCCATGGTTTTTTGTGCATCATTCGCACCATGCCCTATAGAGTAGAGTGCAGAAGAGAGAAGTTGTAGCCATCGAGATGCCCGATTTACAACGGAAAGTTGAAAATTCTTTGCTATCCAATTGCTTAGTATAAATAGGAGAAAGCCAAGTACTGCTCCTATGAAAGGTGCAAGAAATATAAAAACAATTGTTTTGGTCCATCAAGAAAGAATAACGGCATGAACTCATCAGCTTGAGAGTGCCGCTCCAAGATATCATCCAAGGAGTGCATGAGATGAACTAGTCGGAAGTCAAAACCACCAAGTGATAAGATTCCAAGATATAGCTCCAAGAAGTCAACAAAAGATTACGAGAGGGGTAACAAATGATATATCAATCATTCCTTTTCCAATAGTTTTTGCAACGGCAGTACCAACTATAAAAATAGCAAGAAAATTAAAGAAGGCAGCCCAGATAACTGCATTTCTTGGAGAAAGTACTCGTGTAGATACAACAGTTGCTATGGAGTTTGCACTATCGTGCATTCCATTGGTAAAATCAAAAGCAAGAGCAACAAGAATAATAAAAGTGATAAATGGGTATGCTATAATAGCATCAATAACAGGAATTATGAAATCCATATGAATATGTTAAAGGAAATTAGCTTGCTTTAATATTGATATTTTCAACAGTGTTGGCAGTATTTTCAAACTTATCCATTGCTTGTTCAAGGTTTTCTATAATATCTTTCCATTTTATAACTTCGATGGCATTTTTTTCATTCTTAAAAAGTTCATGAATGGCATTGAGATAGATATCATCCCCGTGTGACTCTTGTGTGTGAATAGCAACAATTATTTTATTCAGATCACTCAGGTGACGTTTTTTACTAAAACATGCCTTCATAAGTTTTATAATATTTTCACTTGCCTCTACAAAGAGGGGGGCAAATTCTGTAACGCATTCTCGTTTTTCATGAACATCATATACATGAAAGTTATGAACTGCATTTTCGATATAATCAACAATATCATCCAATTGAAGCACAAGGGCATAGAGATCTTCACGATCAAATGGTGTGATAAATGCGGTATTGAGTTCGTGTATAATTTTATGGGTTACTGAATCAGCTTGTTCTTCAATTATTTTTGCCTTGAGTGAGTATTCTTTAAAATCTTTAAAATCAATACTCAGCTCCTGAAATAATATGGCCATGTCTTTTACGCTGTGTGCAAGTTCACGAAAGAGGGAATCAAATGTATGATTTTCAGGAAAAAGAATACTCATAAGAAAAAAGAAAAAAGAATAAAAAAAAGAAGTATTTTCCCTTTTTAAAAGGAAAATACTTCAGGAATTACTTGGTTATATTATTGAGGAAGATTCGAGTTTGCTCAGCGGTCATAAACGCTTGATTATCCACCATCTTTCCGTCTACTACAAATGTAGGAGTTCAACGAAGTCAAATCGCATTCCCATCTGACATATCTTGCTCGATATGTTTGCTATATCTTTTTTCAGTCAGACACTGCTTAAATGATTGTTCATTTAATCCAAGATTTTTAGCCAGTTGAATTCTATCTATATCTTTTACGTCATCTCATTTTCTTATATCTTCTAGATTATACATCGCTTCTTTGTATTCAAAGAATTTTCACTGTTCATGTCAACAAAGAACTGCAAGACTATCTCATTCAGCATTTTGATGCATTTTGAGAGGAAATTGTTTATAACTTATAGTGAGCTTTCCTGTATCTACAAATTCTTTAAGGATAACGGGAGTGATTATATTTTTGTTATACCAAATACAAGCAGGACATTGAAAATCTGCATAGACTGTAAGGGTATGTTTTCCAGATCCACGTGTTGGTGTTGTAAGTACTTTTCCAGGAATCATAGCTTCACCACTTGCATTATTCTGAGGTGATCATGATTGAGTACAACTGCTCAGGAGTAAAATAGCAGAAAGAAGAATAATCGCTCGTTTCATAGAGAAGACAATGATTAAGAATAGGAATACTACCTTTTTATCGGTATTGGATTATACAATATACGTTTTTCTTATTTTTTCAACATTTTGCTTTTTTTTACGATTTTTGGTATAATTCTTTTGAAATTTGTATTTTTCTGACCATCAGTATACTTGTATCTATGAATAGAATTATTTTTTGAACAGTTGTATCCGTTTTTCTTATTCCTGCAATCTTATTCGCAGGAGAAGAAACATATTTTTGAGATAAAATGGAACTTGATTTTTATTCTCGAATTGATAAAGGTCGTAATGCTCTGAAGAAAAAGTTGGTTACTGTACGATTAAAAGAAGCATGATATAGCATAGAATCCGTATTTCGTGCTGCATATTGCCCACTTTCTGAACCAAGATTAGCAGAATTTAGCGATACCAGCATTACTCCTGATGAGATAGAATCTATAGCAGGTGGAGATTTAACACCGTTGAATAAAAAATTAAAAAATTCAACCAGTGATAATGTTGCATATTACTACAATTGTTTACAAAAGTATTATGAGACAACCAAGGATGCAATTGGAAAGAATATAAAAAATATGGAAGAAGTTGCTTCTATAGGACTTTTTTCTGATGGGAGTAAAGAAAATTCAGAGTATGATATTGTTGATGATTTAAGAATCTTGAATGAGATTATTTTCGTAAGTAAAATAGAGTACCCAAATAAACCAAATACTGCAGGAAGTGCTGCTTCAAAGTTAATCCGCTGATGAGCTTGAGCAGCACGACTTCCTGGATATATTCCAGCAAATGCACTTGCCACTCTTCTTTGATGACACAACGATATTCCACCTGATGATATAGATACTTCATGAGGGAATGAAGATAGTACTCCATCAGATTCTTCATGAGAAGAGACATCATTAACTACAACTTCTTGATGAGCTTCAAATACTACGCTTCTCTCATCAAACCTTGCTTGTCCAGTGGATCCGGCAAGTTCAAGTATACTCAATCCCTCTCTCATTTCAGATATAAATGGATTGTTGCAATGAGATGGCTCGTTCGATTCTACCATTGGTTGAAGGGATGATGTTCCATGATTATATAGTGACGATGAAAATAATGTAAATAGTGATTGAACTTCCAATCCATCTTCCAATCCATCTGCTCATCAGGATAAATCTGGATCTTCCGATGATGATGATAATTACTTATGTGGTGAATTTTTTTGTATTAAGATTACTACCAAAATGGATTCTTGACGAGGTGGGAGTAAATGAGCCAGTTCATCGGCTTCAACCAAGGAATCTTTTACTATAGAAGGAATTATGAATCAGCATGGGAAAATTCTTGATGAACATATGGGAAAGAATATGGATGCTCAATGTACCCAGAAAACAAATTTTGGATTGAATTTTGCTGATATGCTTGATCTTGTAAAGAAGGCACATATTGGAGTTCATGTCAATTATCTTCCAGCTCCACTTATGAAGGGTTCAACATCTCGACCTGCAAATCAAGAGTCAGATCAAAAAGAGGAAGTTGATAAAATACTGAGTAATACTGCTCGTCAAAATGGTTTTCCTTGAGCTGAAAAGCTTGATGATACCCTCTTGTATACGAGTACTTTTATAGATCCATGTCTCTCACTTCAAATGAAAAATGCAAATGATACTGGAAGAACGGATGAAGCAGCAAAAAAGCTTCGAGAAATTTGTGATCTCGAAGGAAATCGCTCATGAGATTATTCCACACAGAAAATTGATTCCGTTCAAAAAGAATATTATGATTCATTATGAGTTGATTTCAATGAAATAAAATTCTATACAGATACGATTATTAATAATATTCGAGAAATCGCTGGTTCCATTAAACAATTTCCAAGTAAACAATCCAATTAATATATGAATTCTTCAATTCAGACATCCTTGTCACGCATATGTATAGGCACTCTTTGAATCGTGCTCTTGTCTCATTCGTCATTCCTTTTTGCATCTTGTAAGGTTGATACTCCAGCCCCTGCACTTGAGGCTTATAGAGAGAAATTTAATACTACCATGAATAGTATACGATCAACTCGATGACAGTGTTGAACTACAGGTTCAAATCGAAATAATATTGTTACATCATCAGAGCGCCTTGAAAATGAAATTGTCTCTGCAACAAGTCGAGCCTGGGTAACGAATGATTTCATGACATCATTTCAGTTTCAATTTGAAACTCTTCTGAAATCTAATATCCCAAAAGCAATCAAAAATGAAGATACTAAGCTCGGTCGTCAGCATGATACGATTCTTGCAGCTTATAAAACAGCGGTGAGTTCTTGCAGTATGGATACGGTTATAAGTGATGCGGACATTGCAACGGCACTAAAACTTGGAAATTCTCCAACTGTAAAGCAAGCACTTGATGTTATTCTTGAAAATCATATGAGAATTCGTACTTTTTTTCAACGATCAGTTATCGGGGATGCGGTGCCTGAATGAGTTACTTTTTTACTTACTTCTGCAAATTTTGCAGGAGATATAGCAAGTTATTATCATCCGAGCATCCTTCAACAGTGTGAAGATGAGAATGGGTATGATAAGCGAATTATGGAAGATCTCTCGAAATTATTTTCAGGAGGAGGAAAGATTCAAGATGCTATGGAGGAATGGAGAAAAGCTATTGATTTACTCAAGGGATGAGTATTGGGGAATGATGCAAAAATTATGGCAGAGTATGAGAAAAAATATGCAAAGTCGTTTAAACTGAGTATAGGTTTTAATGGAATAAGCGCTTCTCTTTGAGTGGGACAGAAATATGGATGTGAATCTCAAGAAGTTTCTGGTGAAAGTAATGGTATGATGCTTTGTATGAATCGTATTCGAAATCGAGCAAGTACAACTGCAGGCCTATCCAGTATGGAAGCGTATGAAAAGAAAAAAGATGCAAAAACAACGGATGAATATATGATTTTACTTCGAAAAGCCGAAAAACAACATAATGTCTTTAAAGAAGTTGTAGAAGCTTATAAGCCACTAGTAATACAAATGTGACCAAATGTTCAAGTAGATACGGTAAGTCTCAAAACTCTTTTGGATATACATGAGAAAATTTACGCAGTGAATACAAAGGACTTTATTAAGTGGATAGAAACTTCAGAACAGGTTTGTGAACATATTAATAATGGAGGAAACTGTCGTTTTCGGTAAAACTCAATATAATAAAAAATCTATCTCAATTGAGATAGATTTTTTTTAAGTATTTTTTTATTGTTTTGTACCAGTGGCAGTTTTATTGAGCGGACTGCGTGGTCCACATTCTCAACGACCATATGCATTAATCTCACAGAGTTTGAGAGGTTTCTCAAATTTACAATAGCGTCTTCCGAGAATAGTATCAATTTTCCCATTTGAATCTACACAAGATACAATGGCTCGCGCTTCTTCTTTTGAAGTAATAGTTCAAGATTTCTGTTCTGAATTATTATTTGTAATCAATACATAGACAGTAGCAATAAGCACAAGAAAGACCCCAGAAAGGATTCATGCAAAGCGAAGTGTTTTTTTCATATTTACAAAGTTGGAAAATAATTTCTACCTCTCAAGGAGAGTATGTATTTTTGTATTTTTTACAAATTTTTCTTGCTTCTAGGTTGATTTTTCTTTTAGAGAGGCTAGTATATAGGGGTTTTCTACTTTCTTATTTATACTCATATGTGTGGTATATTCTCATATCTTGGAAGACCTGGGAATGCAAGTAAATCAGTAATTGAATGATTGAAACGTTTGGAATATCGATGATATGATTCAGCTGGTATTTGTTTAGTAAATCATGAAAAACATGTACAAATTCTCAAATCAGTCGGAAGGGTTTTAGAATTAAAACGCCGGTCAGATTCGTATGATTTTTCAACCTATCATGTTGGAATTGGACATACTCGTTGGGCAACTCATGGAAAAGTAACAGAGACTAATTGTCATCCACATTATTCTGACTCTGGAAGATTTATGGTGGTTCATAATGGAATTATTGAGAATTATGCAGAATTGAAATCTATGCTCATAGAAAAAGGATGTACCTTTTATAGTGAGACGGATACAGAAGTTTTGGCGAAACTCTATGAAGATTGCTATACAGGAGATCATATGCAAGCCCTGGAACTTCTTGCTAATCAAATATCCGGAGCATATGGTATGGTATTTATTGATAAGGAACATCCTGATCGTATTTTTTGAGCAAAAAAGGGAAGTCCTTTGGTAATAGGATTTTGAAATGAAGAACAGTTTGTATCGAGTGATTACCGATCGCTCATTGGACTGATTGATAATTATATCGTTTTGGAAGATGGAGATATGTTTTTACTTACCCCAGAAACATATACTGTATTAAATACAATTGGTACCGTTGATCGAATGAAACATACTATATTAGAAGAGGAGAAAGTAGCAGATTTAGGTGTATATCCCCATTTTATGTTAAAAGAAATATTTGAACAACCAGATGTGCTTCAGAATGTATTTCGAGGACGTATAGATTTTGAGAATCATTCACTCCATTCTGATACCCTTGAATCTATTTCTCAACTTTCTATTGAAAAAATTACCATTGTAGCAAGTGGGACGAGCTATCATGCATGATTGCTCGGAAAATACTATCTTGAAGAACTTACAAATATACAAACGGATGTAATTGTTTCTACAGAATTTAAATATAAAAAACAGTTTATAAATTCAAATGAATTGTATATTTTTGTGAGTCAATCAGGAGAGACGGCTGATACATTAGATTCTTTAAAAATTGTAAAAGAACGTTGAGGACATGTTTTTTGAATTGTAAATGTACCAGGTTCATCGATTGCTCGAGTAGCTGCACAATGATTATTTACTCGTGCTGGTATTGAAGTTTGAGTAGCTTCCACAAAGGCATTTGTAGCTCAGGTAGCATGTTTTCTTTTTATGGCATTGTATCTTGGTAAAAATCGATGATTGGATTACAAGAAATATAGAGCTATATTGGATGCACTTTCAACTCTATCTGAAGATATGCGATTCTTACTTGCCAAGACTGAGGAGATTCGATCTATTGCGATAAAGTATCAGAACTATAGGAACTTTTTCTATCTTTGACGATCACATGAACTTCCGATAGCTATGGAATGATCATTAAAATTGAAAGAACTTACCTATTGTCATTCTGAGGCATACTCAAGTGGAGAACTCAAACATTGATCTATTGCTTTAATAGATGAAAATTTCCCAAGCATTATGATTAATGGTGGATGACCTCTTGCTATGAAAAATAACTCAAGTGTAGAGGAAATTCGAGCACGTTCTTGAAAGGTTATTGGTATTATCTCTGATTATGACACACAAAAAAATCTTTATGATGATTATATGTGCTTTACTCCTACCATTGAGGAGGTGAATCCATTCTTAGAAATTCTCCTCCTTCAACTTTTTTCATATCATATGGCGAATTCTTTAGGACGAGATGTAGATAAACCAAGAAATCTTGCAAAAAGTGTCACAGTTGAATAGGAAATATATACTTTCCTTATTGAATACGAAAGAACAAAAATATTGACGAAATATATGTATATATTTTGATATATATTTATTGTAAAGAAAGCGTGAAGACATGGTATTTTTCCCTTGCAAAACAGAAAAAAATCATATAATCAATCATGTTTATTTGGTAACTAGTGATAGAATTCAGTTATAACCATATACTCCTTACTGTATGTCTGGTCAATATACATTTAGTGAGTTTGGTATATAGAATTATATCATGAGAAGACACTGGGTTAAAGTTTTGGTTCATTTCATACACATACACATACTCTCAGGGTTTGGTCACCTAGAAGAGGAAAAAGCTTTAATAAAAAACCTTTCTTATAAGATGTATCTTTCTGCAGTACGGATTTTCTTGTGTTGTGCAGATGCTACTGAAGGATACGTCCAAAAAGAGGGGTTTTTTTGTGCATTCATTTTCATCCTGAAGTTATAATTTATTCCTTATGAAATACTTCTTTTTTCTTGCGTTCTCTTTCTTGTTTGTTTGATGTACATTTCCTTGGCAAGAGGCCCCAAAACATACATTTGAATCCATATATTCAAAACAAGTTGGAGCATTTGCTAGTATGATTTGAAAATATATTCCAAATGTAGCTCGAGAGGAATCATCATTTTCTTGAAAATTTCTTTCCAATTTTCATATTGATACAGTGGGTGATTGAGATATCATGCTTACCAATTCAGGTTACAGAACGTTATCTGGATTGTTTTCAAATTTCTCTCTTTCCGCATCTGGATATTCTACAGAACGATGAACTGGAATATACCTCAATGCAAAATGAGATATTCTTGTGATGCTGGAAAAAACATTATTGAAATTAGCAGAAGTTGATTTTACTCCATTAGAATTTTTTGGATTTCAACTTACAGAAATTCGAAAACATATTCAGAAATGGATTGTTTTTTCTCGTGAAGATATTACATCGATTATTTCTTTTCCAGTAAACTCTTTCGATGGAATATGATCAATTCATAGTATTATAGAGATGCTTGGTTCTTATCAAATCCTTGAAGTCATTCATGAGCAAGAGTCTACCGATCAGGAACAATTTTTTGATGTACGAATTCATTCTGAAAACTTTAAGAAAATGATGGAAATCTTTCTTACATCTGTTTCTGGAACAGGACTAACATCATCTGATCGTGAAACTATACAATATTTCTTAAGTGGAATAACTCTTGAACAATGAATCGTTTCTTTTCAACGAAAAAACCCTTCAAATTTTACATTTTCAGGGAAGTTGGTAGATATTAATAAGCACGCCTCTGAGAATATTTCTTTTCGTATCCAGAATGATGATTGGAAATTGGAACTTATTTGAAAAAATCTTCAGGTACAACTTGAATCAACTCATCAATCGTGAGGAAAATCTACTCGGCTCAATATATTGAGAGATGGTTTATCATTTTTTGCTGCGAATGTAGTTTATCATTTTGAGAATGAGATCCTGCGTTCTGTTCATTCAACGGGTACTGGATTTCTCGCTTGGAATATGGCATATACCTATGATGCATGAATATTTACTGGAGAGGCTACTATAGGTTCATTTGGTCAGTCTATTCATTGAAGTTTTTCAGGTTCACAAGATAAAAATAGATTAACTTCTTTTCATGGATTTTTAAATATTGAAGATGGGAGTGACCTTGTACTCTCTTTAAATTCTGAACATTCTACAAATACACTCTCTGGAAAAATTCTTGCTCACTTTCTTCATCAAGAAGTACTCAATAGTCTTGTACGTGCAAACATCTCATCGAATAATTTTTATGTACATATGACTTCGTATATTCAAGATGTAACTCGAGATACTCCTATTATTACAGAGCTTCTTTCACAATCATGAGTCTCTGAGTTCTCTCTTTCTATTCCAGATCTTACTGAGCTTGCCTGAATTCCAAAAACAGATATATTTCTTTCATTTCAATATAATCAAGGCCCATATATTGGAAAGATTTCATATCCAGTTGAAAGTATTTTATTTAGTTCGATAAAAGAGACCCTTCTATTTAAAGGTCCTTTGATTCGTGCTTCTGATGAGTCTGATTTATTTGGTTGAATAGAACAGCAGTAAGCTAATAAATTGAAATTATTGCATTTTCCTTCTTTTTCTATATCTTCTTTTTGTATTTTAGTTTTTCTTTTTTTATGAAATCACATACTCAAAAAATTATTATTTGGATTGCAGTTATTACCTTATTGGCAGGTTCATTAGCACCAGTAATAGGAATACTTCTTCCCGAGGAAGCACCAAAACAATGAGATCAACTTTCGGATTCTTGAATTACACTTTCCGGTGCATCTTCTACTTGAGTACTTCAATCAAGTTGAGCACTTATTTCTACTGGTAAAATTATAAAAGAAAGCGTCCCACCTATAAAAAAGCCGATTGAAAAAAAGCCGGGATTAAAAACTCATGAAATAAAGATATGAACTATCTCAGGGGAATCTACTCTTAAGAAATAAAAAATATGAGTGATGGGAATCTTACCAATGAACAAAAGTTAACATATGTATATGAAGTAGTGAAGGAACAAGAAGAAAGGCGTAAACAAAAAATCCTTTTCCGTTGGTTGTTTCGTGGGCTGATATTTGCATTCTTTTTGTTTTTTTATGTGAATAGAGAATCAGTACTTATAGAGGTTGAGAAGTGAGTAAAGATGATGATATCCTCTTTAGTAAGTCGAGTATTTGAAGCTCAAAAAGAACAAATAAAAGAATGATCTGAAAATTTATGAGAAGAAGCCGCCCGAATACTTGATAGTATTATGGATAAATAATATATAAATACCCTCTCTTTTTTTTTAGAGGGTATTTATTATGAGATTACTGAGTGTACCATTTTTTTTTAAATATATTTTTGTATGATAGTAACTCCTCTTGGACATACTGAATTTCTCGTTGACATAGCGGGCACTGATGGAAAGAATGTACGTATTATGGTAGATGGTTGGTTTTCAGACTATGCCATCTGAGATTTGATGGAACGAACTGTAAAAGTTCGATTTAATGAAGAATGATTACAGACAGTAGATGCATTGTATATTTCACACGCACATTGTGATCATTTTGATCCATATTCACTTTTGCAAATATATTCTATAGCAAATCCACTCCTTCTTCTTCCAGAGACTCTGTTATATTTACGTCCTCTTCTTGTAGAATATATTCCACATATTCAGATTCAGATTCTACGTAATAAGGAAATGTTTCGTTTTCATGGAATTGAAATAACAGCTGCCGCTTTTGATCAAGACTATGTAACGAATGAAGATGATGTACTGACTCTTATGCTTGCAAATGAAGAAGAAATTCTTTTCGCAGAAATAGATATTGCTCCACCTGATACTCTCGAAACGAATACCTATCTCTATAAAGTGTTTACAAAACGAGCCTATAAAACTATTGCATACATCGCAAGTAGAAATGAGCTTGAGGGGAATTTGAAGATTCTTGATTATAATACTTCGGTTGAGCGTGAAAAATTTCGTGCGTCATATCTTCATGAACGGAAAGAAGAAATAGAGTGGGGATATGCTAAATGGGAATATGAAGATTATGAAGCTATGCCAAATAGTATGACACTTCCATGATTTGTTCGTGGTTTTATTGGTCAATGAATTTGTTATCCAACAGTGATGAATAGGGATTTATCTGGTATGACTTGTTTTTGATTGGATGAAGTAGTAGATAGGGAAATTAATTTGGGGAAAACATATGGATATGATTTCTCTCAAAAAGTATTAACTCCCGGTCGCCAGTATCGAATTGAAAATGGAACCATTGAGGCTGGGAGAAAAGAATGTTCCATTGGAATACTCGATATTCTATCACACAAAACTCCATTATCCATTGGTGCAGTACGAACATATGCAAAGTGAGCATTATCTTGAGATATTCGTGATTTTTCGACACAAGCTCAACGAATTTGAGTACTTTTGAATACACAATTTCTCTCTTATTGGTTTGCTTCGAGTGTTGCCAACCTTCGAAGTGCTCTATTATCTCATTCTGATCGGGCATATCGAATCCTCCTTCGATGACAACAAGGAGAAACTTGCGTATTCCAATTTACCTTCTCTGATACAGCATTTCAAGAAATACCCTTTGAAAATACTATGAGAATCGATGAGGATTATTTTATAAATGACATAGATGATTTTCTTCTTGGAAAACAAGAGTTGTATTCTAATTTTTGGCATAAACTTGATTCAAAAAAACAATATAGACTCTGGACATTCCTTGGAGCTAATTTTATTCATCATGCTCTTGTAGAAAAAAAATACCGTCTCCATTTTGAACGAGCGAAAGCAGGGGATACGGCAGAGAGTTTTTTTCAGGATTTTGTAGGGGATGTAAATTAACTTTCACTAAGGATTATTTATAACTATTCAGCAGTAGATTCATAACTCGAGTCTTGAAAGTTCAAAATATTCCGTTGTTTCATTTCCCATAAATACTGAAATTTCCAGAGTCATATCATCGGTATTATTTCCTTTTATTCCCGAGCTCATAATTTTTTTGATGACTGTTTTGTATTTTGTTTGTTGAGTATTGTAAGATGAAAGTCAGATGCTTATAGAAGTATTATCACTATATTTCAGTTCAATATTTGGATTTCAACCATTACTAATAGAATCAGTGTAGGTTATAAAGAAATCTCATAGGATTTCTGTACCTATTGGACATACGATGTCTGAAAAATTCATCAAATCTCCATCGATAGTTTTAATGGTTTTTGATGTTTGATTGGTTGTTCGTATTATACTATCTCTCTCTCCTCAATAAATATGTACCCTTTTGAGATATTGATCATTTTTTCCATCAGGAGCCCATGAAGACTTACAATCTCAATTAATACAAAGTCATGAGGAGGAGTTGATATAACCATTTTGTACATCAACCTTATATACTCATGATGAAGAGGCTCAAGAACCAATAACTACCTGAATATCAGAAGTCGCTCCATTCACTCCATTTACAGAACCAAGAACCATTGTATTGGAAGCTGAAACATATGAATTTGCTCAAAAGGCTATAGTATTTTCTAAATTCCCTGTGGAAGTTTCTGTATTAAAGCCAATCGCTATGTTCATATTCCCTGTAATATTGTTATGAAGCGCTTGTCATATTGCAATATTATTACTTCCTTCCGTATTGTTAAAAAGCGTATTATAACCAATAGCCACATTGGTAGATCCATTTATATTGGAATAGAGACTTCCTACTCATAATCATACATTTCCAACACCAATTTCATTATACCCTAAAGAAGCAAATCAAATAGCTGTATTTCCTCAATTTGAGAAAGAATAGAAATTCCCAAGTGCACCTACTCACCAGGCAGTATCTCCTCAAAGTACTGTTCAGATATTCAAAATTCATGCAATAGTATTATTTCTTTTAAAGATAAGATCAGTATCATCAGTAGTTCAAATAAATTGTGTAAGTGGATTTGTTCCTCCATTTCCTGAGAGTCCCCATCCTCTATCTGTTGGAGCTTGCCATGTAGCATTACCTGATCCATCTGAGATAAGCAGATGCCCACTCATTACTCCAGTAGTAAGTCGGAGACCAGAAAAAGTACCAGTTCCTGTTACAATAAGATTTCCTGATCAATTCGTGTTATTATCAATAGAAAGAGTCCCAGCTGATTCTCTAAATAATCCAACATCAAAATCCCCTCATGCTTGACCATTTGCAAACTGAATTCTTCATCATGCTCAATTTGATGCGCCTAACTTTAATAATTTATACCCAGCTGATCCTGAATATTGAGTTAATCATCACATATATCAATTTTGCATCGAAACATTCCCTCGTAATAAAGATGAACCATTTATATCAAGTAGTGCGAGTGGATTGTTTGTTCCAATACCGATATCTCACCCACTTCCATAAATCCAGTTTCCAATATTAAGTTGATTTGAATTTGTAGAAGAAAAGTAGTCGGTATTTGCACCAATAGCTATATTATTATCTCATTGTCAGAGATTATATCCTGCACGATATCAGATAGCGGTGTTATTCATTCCAGAATATAATGAATAGAGTGCACTGCTTCAAAGCGCACTATTTTGACTTCCATAATTTGTTTCAAGGGCACTTACTCAAATTGCAGTATTTCTATTACCAGTACTATTATAAAATAATGCGTTACTTCAAAGTGCAGTATTTTTATATCAAGTTGAATTGGAACCAAGTGACATAAGTCAGACTGCAGTATTTTCATATCCGGTAGTATTAGCTGGAAGCGCCTCTTGTCATATTCAAACATTTGCATCACCGGTAGTATTTACTCTCAGAACATTTATTCCTAATGCTGTATTTCAAATCAAGTTACCACTTCCTCGTCCAATAGTTATTCAGTTTATGAGTAAATCCCCTACATCTGAATGCTCCCAACCAGTTCACGTCCAACGGAGTGAATTACCAGTATTGGCTCATATAGGAAGAGATCATCCTACCTCACTCCAACTTCCTTTACAATCTCATCCAATACACAGTCCAGATGATGAGTTCATATATCCACTCACATCAACTCTATATCCTGGATTGATAACACCAATTCAAAGATTTCATCATGCAATAATGGCTCATGAATTTACTCGAAGCGGAATTCATCCAAGATCATAGACATTATTATCAGCATCCCAATATGGGTTTGGACCATAACTTGCTGCTGATACAAGAGGTATAATTCATTGGAGAAAGATGAGTATGAGAGAGATGCGATATTGAAGACGGAAATTCATAGAAAGAAGAAGATACAACCATTATGAATAGTGTCTCATAATTTCTAGCTTCCATCAAGAAATAGAAAAGAAGAATAGTATTTTCTTATTGCAAATACATACAGATATTGTAGAGATATAAAAACTCCCAATATTGGGAGTTTTTATATTATGATTTAATTGATTTCACTCATTCACTCAGAGTGCGAAACTCTTTCATAAGAAGTGGAAGATAATTTCAACCGATTTTCTCAGCAATTGGAAGAATGTATTCTTCTGTTTCTTGAATTTGTCCTTCTGCATTTTGGAGCCATTTTGTAAGTTGTTCTGGTGTAATATTTCCAGATTGGATAATCCCACTAATCAAGAGTCGTATTTCGTGAGTACGGAGATTGCCAATTCTATCAGGAACCTTTATCTTTCCAGCATTATCATCCTCCTTGATAGCAAGATAATGAACACGTTTTCGTTCTTTATCTACATAGGCATCACCTGTTTTTTCTGGATTTGATACCAGTCCAACTCGATTAGCTACTGCAAAATTTACAAGATACTGAATACTTTTAACTCAGAGTCTTGTATCTTCATCATTATCATGAAGGAGCCGAGCATGCGTATTATTAATACTTGTATCATGACATTCTACCGCGCCGATAAGTGCAATGGCTTTTGGATGTTCAAAGTATCTATCTCCAGATCGACGAGTGGTTACTCATTTGTATCAAAAGCTCACTTTTGCAAGATCGTATGTGGCCATTACTTTTCCAAGATCATCTCAACCAATTTCAAGACACCCACCAATGATTTTTTCAAATTGTTCTCGGCTAATATCACTTGGAGACATATAGGTTCCACCAATATATATAGATGGAGGTGCTTTGATAATTTCACTCATAATATAAAGTTATTTGAGTGAATAATAATTTATAATTATTAATTGTCAATGTTTTTATTATTCGAGATCAATAATTCCATCTTTGATACGAATTGTTCTTTTTGCATACTTTGCGATATTTGCATCATGTGTAATAAGAAGAATAGTTTTTCCTTCTTCATGGAGTTCTGATAATATTTGCATGATTTCACTTCATGTTTTACTATCAAGTGCTCCTGTTGGTTCATCTGCAAGAATAACGGATGGATTGGCTACAATTGCACGAGCGATAGCGACACGCTGTTGTTGTCATCCTGATAGTTCATTTGGTTTATTGTATATCTTATCTCAGAGGCCGACTCGTTTAAGTGCCTCTATTGCACGTATTTTTCGTTCACTTCCTGATATTCCTTGGTATGAAAGTGGAAGGGATACTTGTTCCAATGCGGTAAGTCTGGGTATAAGATTATATCATTGAAATATGAAACCAACTTTTCTTCCACGAAAGGCAGATTGTTCATTTCCAGTAAGACTCTCAACGGGGACTCCATCAAGAATATATTCTCCACTACTTGGCACATCAAGAAGACCTATGATATTCATAAGAGTAGATTTCCCACTTCATGATGGCCCCATGATGGTAATGAATTCTCCATCTTGTATCTCGAGAGAAACTCATTTTAGAACCGTGGTTTCTTCTCCGCCCATGATGTAGCTTTTTATAATATTTTTAAGTATGAGCATACACGATTTTATAAGTTTGGATGATAAAAATTACTGAGGAGGCATACCACCCATATCATTTGATGGAGATGAGGAATTTGATCTTGTACTATTCGATGATCGATTTGAACTTCCAGGGGTAGGAATAAGAGAGAATCCTTTCTTTGTGGCAGTGGTAACACTAAATTTTTTCTGAAATATAACATCTCATGCAGTAAGTCCAGAAAGAATCTCTACAACATCTCCACTCGTTAATCCAGTTCTAACATTCTTCTTTCCTGTAACTTTGTTGTTGTAAGTTTGTACGAATTGTTGTATATTTTCTCCTGTTCATGAAGTTTGAATAGCAAGCGATGGAACTGTTAGGATATTATTTTTCTCCTTCAAAATGATCTCGGTTGTAACACTCATATTATTGTATATTTTTCTTCCTTCTGTTTTGAGTATGATTTTTGCTTTATATGAAACGACTCATTGTTCTGTTGATGGAGTTGGATCTATACTACTCACTGTTCCTGTAAGTATAAGATCTGGATAGGCATCAAGTGCAATGGTTGTTGCTTGTCAAAGGTCAATTTTTACAATATCAAGTTGATCAAGTGCAACCGTAACTTCATAGATTCCAGGAACTTCCACAGTTATTCCATTGGATGCTTCAATATTCTCCCCAAGATCAAAGTCTACATTTGAAACGGTTCCATCAAATTCTGCAATAATCTTATAATCATCGAGTTTTTGCTTTGCCTTTTCTAAGCTAATTCCAGCTTGTGTTATTTGATTTTTAGCAGAAGTAATATCGGTGGCATCTGGTCAATTATTGAGATCAATCGAATTCAACTTATTTGCCTTGAGTGAACCTTTGAGTTGTTCTATATCATCATTTTTTTGTTGAACTTTGAGGGTATAATCAATTTTTAATTTTTCAAGAGCTACTTCTTGATCTTTGAGGGTATTTTTTGCGGTTATAAAATCATTTTCATACTGTTTAAGGGTTTGTTCTTTTGAAGCCACTCCATTGGAAGTAGAAAGTTCTGTAAGAGCAACATCATCCAGGCTCACAAGTTGTTTGAGTGTATTATTTGCACTCGTTTCTGAATTTGCAAACTTACTTCGGGCACTACTGGTAGTTGATTTTAAACTCGAAAGGGTTCCATCACTAAAGGTGGATGAGGTAATACTTTCTTCAAGAGCATCTCGTATAAGATCGGCAGAAGTCGTCCCGATACTTGAAAACTCTATTGTTTTATTGAGTAATTCTTCTGTTTTTCCACTTCAAATATCACTCCAGCTATTTACATATACTTCAAAAGAATCGAGTTTTCCAGAGAGGCGATCGAAAGCGGTACGAGCTTCATATCATTTACTTGAATTTTTTGCACTGAATTCAATAGGGGTTTGTGCATATTCCTTGAAAGAAAGTGCTCCATTTTCTAAGTCGTACAAGTAGGATTTTCCATCTGCTATAATCTGTTTCGCATTATTTTTTGCAGTAGTTACAAGATTATTTCGATCAATTGTTGATTGTTTTACCGTATTTGAAGCTGATTCAGTTGTATAGGTAACATCATTTTTAAAGTTTGATATCTTGAGAGTATCAAGTTCTATTTTCTTTTTTTGATCTCGAATCGTATTTTCTTGAGCTGTTATTTTTTGATCTTTTTCAAGGAGGAGGCTCTGTACTTCAAGTTCACTTCTTGCAAGACTTGCTTCTGAATTTTTTACGGTATTTTCCATCTGTACGAGCTGATAATCTTTCGTACTTGAGAAAAGTTTTGTATAACTATTTCTTGCATTTGCCAACGATATGGATTGTCCTGCGAGATCAAGATTGACATCTTTTGCATCGAGTTCCGCAAGAACTTGTCATTTTCTTACAATATCACCCGCTTTTACCGTAAGCTTCGTAACTTTTCCGATAGCACCAAAAGAAAGTTTTTGACTTTGCACGAGTTGAGTACTTCCTGCAAGTTTTATAACGTCTCGGATACTTCCGGTTTTGACCGTGTATAAATCCGATTCGGTTATTGCTTTTGTACTACTTGAACTCGATGAACTATAATAATACCAACCTCAAACACTTCAGAGAAGAACGATGGAAAGAGCGAGTTTTTTATTTATATGAAACATATTAGAAAAAATAAGAAATAGAGGGAAACAAAATTATTCAGAACGGAGTGCATCAATTGGTTTCAATTTTGCGGCTTTATAGGCTGGGAGAAGTCAAAAGATAATTCCGATCGATACAGCACAGAGAAAAGAAATAATGACACTTGAGCTTGTAATAATTGCTGAAAGTCAAAAATATGATGCAATCTGAACAACAGTGAATGCAAAAATAATTCCGATTCATCATCCCAAGAAAGTCAGCACAACGGATTCAGTAAGAAACTGAGCAATGATGTCACTATCAAGGGCTCCAATCGATCGTCTGATGCCGATTTCACGAGTTCGTTCTGATACGGAAACGAGCATTATATTCATAATTCCAATTCATCCTACAATAAGAGATATGGCAGCTATACCAGCAAGAAATACTTTCAATGCATTCGTAACACTGGTTATAGTCGTAAGCATGTCTGCACTATTTCGTATGCTGAAATTTATTTTTGATTCATCGGATATTTTAAATTTTCTCATGAATGTTTTTGTAATAGCATCTTTTACTCCACTCATACTATCACTATTATTTGCTGTAATAGCAAATTGAGAAATAGTTTTACTTCCAAGAAGTCGACTTTGTGCGGTAGTAATCGGTATATAGATAGCATCATCTGTATTGTCGAATCCATTTCCTCATTTTGCTTCAGTAACCCCAATAATATTAAAATACACATTTCCTATTTTAATACTTTTTCATATGGGATTATTGGTTCCAAAAAGATTGGTTACAGTGGTTGGTCAGAGAATAGCATTTTTGGTACCATTTTTGATATCTTCGGATCCAAGCATAACCCCATACTCAATTTTCATGTTTTTTACAGTGAAATATTCCGGAGTAATCCCATATGTAGTCGTACTTACATTTGTAGAACCGTAAATCACTTGTTTCCGTGTAGAAACAATTGGAGCAACCGCTGCCACATTGGTAATTGTTCGTATAGTATCGGCATCGGAGAGTTCAAAAGTTGCTGCTTTTGAACTACTACTCGCACTGGATCCAACGGCTCATTGACGTTGTCATCCTGCCATGAGAGTAAGAAGATTGGTTCCAAGTGCCTCAATATTTGAAGTGATGCTTTTTTGGGTTCATTCTCCAAACGCAAGAAGAATAATCACGGAAGAAACTCCTATAATTATTCCGAGACTTGAAAGAGTTGTTCGGAGTTTATTGACTCGTATGCTTTGTATCGCATTATAGAAGTATTCAAGGATTCACATAGAAGCAGGTATTAAGGTGTTGTATTTATTTTATTTGGCACAATATTGAAACTCTTTCATGACCATTCGAGTCATTTTCCTGTGAAGTATATCACAACAAGAAGTATAGAGCCAATATCTATTCATTTTAAGAGAATAACGTGAAGAACGGTAAAAAGTACGATAATATATACCGTTCTATGGAGTGGTTTCCAATATTTTCCAAGGAATCGCATAGCAAATCGATTGGAAGTTATGAGAAGGAGAAAAGTAAAGAATGTTGCAATCATCCCAACTCCAAGATAGGAGATTTCCCCATTATTTATCCAGAATTCCGTATCCCAAGGGAGAATATATTCTTTCCTATTTTGTCATTCAAACTCTTCTTCTCTCACACTTTCTGTTTCATTATTTCATAAAGATGGATAATTTCATTCTATATTGGTAGCATTTCCATTCAGCTGAATCTCGTTTTGTATATTGAATTCATTGTTTTCACTTGTCCCAAGATAGGGTTGTGCAAGGTAAAGTGTACTATGGACAATGGCAAGCATACCCATAAATATACCAAGTTCTTTTCTATAACGCATCAGTATGCGAGCGATAGGAAGTCCAAATACCCTTGCAAGAATAGGGAGAAATAAGAGAAACCAGAGTATATCCAGTGCTCGTTCACCAGTATCTTTTACCATTTCTGGTATGAACAGGAGGGTAGTCGATGTAAAGGCTAGTAAAAGAATGAGTCGTGAAATTATCGTAAAATTTCTTTGGAAGAAATCAGCTATCCTCTCACTATATGATGTGAAAGAGAGTACAACGATAAGAGAGAGGAGAATAATATGCATGAGGAAATGAAAAACAATGTAAGTGAGATGAGAGTCGGATTGACCATATCCGACCTATCTACATGTATACTATATACTCTGAAGTTTAAGGAAAGTTTAAATCTTGAATTTGTTTTCAAGAAAAAATCTCTTTAAGATTAATGAAAAATAAGTTTTATATCTGGTTTGTTTTTCCTATACTATAATTCTTATTATTTTTATATATGCTTCAGATAATTATACCGCTTCTTGCTTGATATTTTACGATTATTCTTGGGGATTTTATATGGCTATGATATGTTGTAAAAAACTTCACAATACGAGAATTTCATGATCTTATCATTGTGGAAAATAATTCTATACGATTAAATGTTCTTGTCGGGTTGCTTGCATGGTCAGTAATAGTATTACTTATTTATATATTTGTTACTCGTTCAGGGTATGCATCCTCGTATGTATCGGCTTTATTGTATGGGGCACTCTTTTGATTTCTATCATATGCTATGTATGATCTCACCAATCTGACATTTTTAAAAAATTATTCACTCTCTTTTACATTGGTAGATATTCTTTGGTGAACATTTTTATGTGCTATGGTATCACTTGTTATGTATAGTACGAGTAAATTAGTATAATATATGTTGCAAATTATAGGAACTATTTTTGGGTTTTATTGCCTCTTTTATATACTTTCCATACGATTACGGGATAATTCTCTTGTTGATATTCTTTGGTGACTTTGATTTGTTATTATTACGATTATAAGTTTTTTCTCTTCTCCTCAGTGAATGTATCAGTATATCCTTTCTGGTTTGGTTATTATATGGGGGTTTCGTCTGAGTAGCCATATTTTACTGCGTAAAATTCAGGAGAAAAAAGAAGATCCTCGATATGCTCTCTGGAGAGAAAATTGGGGGAACGGTTGATATTTTTTCATTCGTTCATTTTTTCAGGTGTATATCCTTCAGATGCTTCTCATGTTTCTTGTGGCTCTCCCGATTTTGGTGGTAAATCTTACAACTTTTCCATGAACATTCTCCAATATATGGTTGATAATAGGAAGTATACTTGCTTTTATTGGATTATGAATTGAGCTTATATCAGATAGGCAACTTGCTTGATTTCGGAAAATCAAACAACCCGGATGACTCATGACTACTGGCCTCTATCGATATTCAAGGCATCCAAATTATTTCTGAGAAAGTTTATTTTGGTTGGGTATAGGAGTTATTTCGATACCATTCTCATATTTTGGTTTGATTGGATGGGTAACTATTACATTCCTTCTACTCTTTATTTCTTGAATTCCACTGCAAGAAAAAAGATATTCCGGAAGAAAGGAATGGGAAGAATATAAAAGTAAAACGAGTATTTTCATTCCATGGTTCCCTAAAGGATAAGAGTTATCTATAATTTAATATAACTTTACTTATATTTTTCGAGCCTATACTATTTAGCTATTCAAATAAAAATTTATCTCCAAGGAATTCATGGAGAACAGTAATTATCCTGAAAAATAAAGTGATAAAAAATCATTATTTTATACTATGCTATTCTCTAAATATCAAGAACTTTCGAGACTTACAAATGAACAAAAAGAAAACCCAAGTAAAGAACTCGAACAAAAGATACAAAAATTATTAGAAGAAATAGAAAGAATACTCATATATGACTATGATTCTCATGGATTATAGAAGGGTAATTCTCTCTAATGAGAGAGAATGTATGATGAGTTATGAGTGATATTGTATTGACATTAATAATTGAGTATATAAGATATATCTATCCATAGTGCATCTTTTTTATATACTTTTATTTATGTGAATTCGTTCATTTTCAAAACTTGCAGTAGTTGCTGGAATGTTATTGAACTCATGAGTGTCTGCACAAGAGCAGACTCAGAAATTAGTAGATGATATTTTAGTATCTCCGATTGTTTTTTGACCAAAAAATGATGAAGATCGTATTAAATATCTGAATCGTCAATTAAACGAATCTTCGAACCATACCACAACCGATGATGCTAAGTTACATCAAATTGTCAGAGAATCCAGAACAAAGCTGAACTTTTTTCTTGCAAATAGTTTGAGTTTACCGGTTTCTATTGTTGATATAGAGACAGTTAATAATCATCCTGCGTGATGAGCAAGATCATACTCTGAGCGACCTCCAATAAAAATAGAATGAATTCCAGATTGGATACAGGGTTCATTGGGTGTAAAAGAGATTTCTATTAAGATTACTCGAACATTTTAATAAGTTTTCATAAATAATTATAAAATCCCCCAATTCAAATTTGAATTGGGGGATTTTTTCAAGGATAGGTCTTACTCTTTTTTAAAATACTTTCTTCTTACAAAGGTATAAAGAGTTTATCGATTTCCCCGCATTCCCATATTTCCCATTCCTTCCATCATTTTTCCATCTCGTTTCCCAGATCCTCTTCCTCTCTCCTCCATTCTATTTTTCCCATCTTTCTCTCCGAGAGTAGAACGAACTATTTCATGAATTGTATTCATCTTTGTTACTTGTTCTTCGGTCGGTGTAACTACTCATTTTGATCGAAGAAAATCACGTTCTTGCTTCTGAAAGGTATCTCGAAGTGTTTTGAGTTCTGTTTTATTTGCATCACTCAGATTCATAGCTCCACTCATCATAGTTTCTTGAGCGGTATGAAATACTTGCATTTCAGTTTCAGTTGGTACAGTAAGTCCTTTTGCCTGAATTGCAGCAATCACTCCTGAATTTGTAAAAATATTCTCCATTACACGACCACTTCCCATTTTTCCAGTTCGCATCTCCATTACACGACCACTCCCTGAGTTATTACTTCCCATTTTTCCAATGGAAAAAGAATTTCCAGCATAGGTAAGTCCACTCACAGCAATGACGGATGTCATAGTAGCTATTCCAGCTATCAGATATTTGTTCATATAAAGTAAATTATGATATATGTATATAAAGTTGCATTCTTCATATTTTTAGAGGCTATACGATAGGATGTTCCTATCATTCTGTATATATTTTATCTCTTATTGTATGCTTTGGATATAGAATTTTACTTTCTGCATTTGCCCGGGTGAGCAGAAAGTGAGAAATTATACGGCCCTTTCAAGAATGCACGGACATAATAACAAATGAAGTTTAAGAGAACTTAAAATCTTCCAAGTTCCTGCAAAAGTGGTTTTTATTCTTGTAAAGTATGGATATACTCTATTTATACCCTTTTTATATATGTATGAAAATACTCGTTATCGATGATCATCCAAAGCTACGTGAAAATATTAAAAAAATGTGTGAACTCGCTTTTTTTACAGTAGAAACCGCTATACATGGGATTGAAGCACTTGAAAAACTTCGAGGGAGTCAGTATGATTGTATTATTCTTGATATGAATATGCCACTGATGGATGGCCATGAATTTCTCAAGAAGCTTCGTACTTATGATCGAGAAACTCCAGTATTAGTCTTAACTTCAAATAGCTTAACAGAAGATAAAGTGGAAGCTTTTGATATTGGGGCTGATGACTACCTTACAAAGCCATTTGATGTAGATGAACTGATTGCTCGATTGAGAGCATTGGGGCGAAGAGGGGGAATTCAGTCAGAAAATCGAATCCATATTGGAAATATCTGCATCGACATTACGCATAGTAAGGTACTTCAAGATGGAGCATGAGTTGAGCTTTCAGCAAAAGAATATAAGATTATTGCATATCTCTCTGAATATATCGGCACCCCGAAAACAAAAGAGTCGATTCTTGAAGCGGTATGGTGAGAGCGAGAATGATCACTCGAATGGGATTCAACTACTTTAGAAGCCCATATATCAACGATTCGTAAGAAACTTTGAAAAGATTTTATAACAACACTTCGATGACTTTGATATGTTATCGACAAAAAATAACTAAAAACGTATATGAATAAGAAATTTACCTCACATGCACACATTCTTGCGATGAAGATTACTGCTATCATAGCAGGGATACTTATCATCATTTTAATTGGTATGATATTTCTCGGAATGTATGCAGAAAAACAGGACCAAGTTCGCATATTTCAAGAACGAGTAAATATGCTTACAAAAAATACAGGTATGCTTGACCTTATACAAAATCCAACCTATGAAAATCTTCTTCGTCGAGATGGGAAAGGGGGATGACGTATTCCGGGTGGAATGAGAAATATAGTTATCTTGGATAATGGAAAGATACAAGTCTCTGGCCTTCTTGAAAAAGAATGATTATCTCCTGATTTTTTTTCAGGTGTTATGCATGATACGATTATAAAAAAGAATGTGGATGATGATATGTATTTATTTTATGCACATAAAGATGGTGCAAAGCTGTATATTTTGTATGAGAACTTAGAGTTTACCGAACATATGAGAGAAAATGTGATGATTTTTTCATTGTTAGCAGTTCTTATTTTCTCGATCCTTCTTTATTTTGTCGCCTATAAGTTGGCAGTAATGACTATCCAGCCAATGGAACAGGCGATTAAGCATTCAAAATTGTATAATCATTATCTAGCGCATGAGCTCAAGACTCCACTTGCTGTTATGCAAAGCGATCTTGCACTGGCTAAGAAATTACCAAATGATACTTCCTACATTGAATCAGCCTTTCTCGAAAGTAAACATTTACAAAATATTATAGATGGACTCCTCTTTGTTTCTGAGGAAAAAACAACGCTTCATAAACTTACTCTTCATCCGAAAGATATATTTTTATCTACACAAAAAACGGTTGCACTCTGATTTCCTGAAGCAACACTTGTCATTATAAATACTATTCCCCAGATGCAATCGATTCGTGCTGATGAGAAACTTTTTAGCATTCTTGCCAAGAATCTTCTCGAAAATATCTATAAATATGCAAAAGAAGATACAGAAGCTACTATTACCTATGCGAATCATACTTTATTCATCAGTAATATCCTTTCTAAGAAAATAGATTCCACTCTTTTGTGACATCTTTTTGAGCCATTTTTCTGATCAGGAGAAAAGGGAAGCGGTCTCGGACTTTCTATTGTAAAACGTATTTGTGAACTCCATGGATGGGAAATACAGGCTCAAGAAGTTAATAAGCAATTTCAAATTCAAATTAACATGAAAGTATAGAATGGACTACTTCTTTTTATACCAGAGCATATGCAAAAATCCTAGTATTTTATAAAGTCTTATATATGAGAAGAGTCGAAGAATATATGTTTTAATACGTCGGATACCAAGGATAAGTGATCAGGAGAGAAGAATTGAAAGAATTCAAAATGGGAGTGGACTCAATGCGGCAATAACTCAATAAAGAAAGAGGAATCCAGAAATAGCTACTCGAATCAAGAAGGGAAGTCTCTTTAAAAACTGGAAATATTTCCAGTTTTTAATCATAATCATTCCTTTGTGTAATAATTGTTTGATAGTATTTTTCCAATAATGTTTCATATAATATATCTGCTGTAAATAGAGGGATTATAGGGAACATGAAGAGGAATTCAATACATAACAATATATTTGTGAATTCTTGATGAAAAGCAAAATATCTGATATAGTAGAAATCTATCAATACTATATTATGCATGCCTTTATATATTTACTCATCTATGGAGTTTTCTTATTCCTTATACAATATGGAATAACGGGATCTTTGCACTACCTTGGGCTCCTTTGGAATTTATTTCTTGCACTGGTGCCTTATTTCTTTGCTTGAGTATTTCGTCAACAGAAAGGTTGGATACAATGGCTTGGTTTTATATGATGGCTCGGTTTTTTCCCAAATAGCCTCTATCTCTTAACGGATTATGTTCATCTTGGGGAAGTAAAGGAACATTTTTTCCTCAATCTTTTATTGATTACTGATTTCTTCTTGGCCTGACTCGTTATCGGATATGCATCTCTTGAGCTCGTTCATAAAGAATGGAATAAACTTTTTGGCCATATATCTGGTTGGGTTATGGTTTGAACGAGCATGTTTCTTGCTGTCTTGTGAGTGTATATAGGTCGCTTTCTTCGATTTAATAGTTGGGATATTTTGAGTCATCCAGGGCAACTATTTCATGAGATTCATATATTAACTCTCTCGAATGGTTCAAGTTGGGATATTTCTGATGCTGCTAGGCAACAGGTAAGTAAGCTGTACGAATCAGGTGCTATGCCACTCATTGAATTTACTATTCTTTATTCCATCTTCTTTTTAATTCTCTATATCTTTATTTATGAAGCAAGGAAGGTACACTAATGCACATTCAGTACCTTTTTAGTTACTCTTTGGAAGTTGCTTTTGGAAGAATCTACATATCATAAGAAGACTTATAACTTTCTCATTATGAAATCCCTTATTCTTTCTAGTTCCATTGCCTTGAGTATTATCTTCGTTCTTGCTTCATGTACCCCCTCTTCGCCTCCTTCAAAAGATACTTCTCCTTCTAAGTCATGATCTACACTTTCCGGAGCAACCTCAGCGCATTTTATGAATACACTTTCATATATAAATCCAAAACAGGGAAAAGATCAAATAGATATTATGATGGATGTGGAGAATGGCATTATTGTTCGTCTTATAACAACTCCAAAAACTGAAAATCCAATATCAACGAAATGGCAGAAATCATTCGGTGAAGCTGCACAAAAACAAATTGTTGGGAAATCACTCAAGAATTTAGATGTTCAGGCTGTGGGAGGAGCAAGTCTTACTACAGCGGCTTTTGTTACCTATGTAAAAACAATTCAATAGTTCATTTTTGATAAGCAATAAATATTGACAATATAAAAAATGTGTTTATATATAAATAATAAACACATTTTTTTATGAAGAAAAAACCAGATTGACTCCCATTTTTTAAACAAAAACCACTTTCTACCGCATTACAAAGATGATTACCTGATTCAAATAATCTCATGGTATCTGTTTGAATGCAGACACAAAAAGCTATAACAAATAATGATACTGAAGTTCTTAAAAAACATGAGAAACATCGTATTAGAAAGGAGAAAGAAATTGCGAATCGTGAATACAATGAGAAAATTGCTTCACTTATCACCTCACGTGATATTGCTCTTCATATGAGAAGTCACTACGAAGCGGGTTGATGTGATGTAGAAGGTAATACAAAAGTATATTATTTTGACTTATCTGATCGAAATAATTTACCAGATGATATACGCTTATCAACACTTATACAGTCAAAAATCCCAGAAACAGTTGCACAAATCCGTACTGAATTGGTACGATGGCAACTCCGTATTTCACTTTTAGCTCTCGAGTCATTTTCACTTCTTCTTCTCCTTGAATCGACACCAAGAAACCGTATTTCACTGACTGATATACGAGAACATATTCGGTGGAGCATGTATCAAGTATATCAAAATGAACATACACATAATGCTAAAAGTCGAAATTTTGTTGCTCACATGCATCTTGTTATGAAAGAGTATCTCTCTTTTACTGATCGTATTTGAATTCTTCGAGAAGATGCAGAAGCTCTCTTTCGAGCATGGCTTGATACGATGGCAGAGAATAATTTTGACTTGTAAAACTTGAAAACTTTCCTAGAATTCTAGGAAAGTCTTTCTTACACTGAGTTTATCATGGCACATGTACATATTATTGGCATATGAGGAATTTGAGTATCTGCAGTAGCACGATATTATAGTTCAATCGGATGGACGGTTTCTTGATCTGATTGAGCAGATTCAGAGTTGATTCATACCTTACAGAGTGAAGGGATGAATATTTTTATTCATCATGATAGATCTCATCTTCCAGACGATACGGAACTTGTGATTTATTCTGAGGCTATTGTAACAAAGCCAGACCTTCCAAAGGAAGAACAACTTCTCGCAAATCCAGAACTCAAAAAAGCAATGGAACTTGGTATACGAAATCTCTCATATCCAGAAGCACTTGCTGAAATTGTTAATTCTAAAAAATGTATTGCCATTACGGGGTCTCATGGAAAATCAACAACTACCTCCATGGCAGCATGGATGCTTGCATGATCTCCTGTATGAGGAAGCGCTATTATTGGAACTCAAGTTCCACAGCTTGGAAATTCGAATTTTCATTATGAAGATTCTCCTTATATTGCCATAGAGGCCTGTGAATATAAACGTTCATTCCTTCGGTATTTTCCATTCATAACAGTAATTACTAATATTGATCTTGATCATCTCGATTATTACAAAAATCTTGAAGATTATATCAGCGCATTTCAATCTATAGTTGATCAGACGAGTGGATATATACTTGTTTCTGAATGAGATGTGAATGCATGAAAACTTCGAATAGATCCCTTGAAAAGAATGGTAGTAGGAAAAAATGGAATTCGATATAGTCGTGCAGGTGAACTGAATGAAGATGGAAAAATCCATTCAATCATCGAAGAAGTCATACTTCCGATTCCAATAATGAATCTTCTTGTTCCATGAGATCATATTCTCCAGGATGCATATCTTGCATATGCGGTTGGAAGATTGGTTTGACTTGATGAGAAATGGATTTGTCAAAAACTCGAATCATATTCGGGTGCATGGAGAAGAAGTGAAGTCGTATGAGTCACAGAAAATGGAAATATGCTTATGTCGGATTATGGACATCACCCTAATGAACTTAAGCCAACACTTGCGGCTATTAAGAAAAAGTATCCAGAAAAGCACTTATGTGTTGTTTTTCAGCCACACCAATATTCTCGAACTCGAGAATTGCTTCCTGAGTTTTCGACCGCATTTGATAGTGCTGATAGTCTCATTATTTCAGATATCTACTTTTCACGAGATAAAAAAGAAGATGTAGATTGGATGAATATGGAACGTCTCATAAAAACTTTACAGGTACGATATCCATATGTCATAGATGGTGAATGACTCCAGAAAACACTTGAAAAAATAGAAAAATTTGATCAAGAACATCCATGAAATGCAATTATACTACTTCAGGGTGCCGGAAATATTGATGAACTTCGTTATAATCTTCTATAAATCATGAATCTTACACCATTTATCCTCCAGTCTATTGGAATAATGATTGCAACTCATTTTATTTCAAAATATCTTGCAGAAACTATTCCAAATAGAGGATATTGGTTCTGGTTTACAGTTATAAGTTTCGTACTCTCATTATTTCTTATATAGTAATGAATCATTTTTTAAAAGTATCTTTGACAAACGTATATTGTTTCGATATATACATAGAGTATTTCTTATTTTTCCTTATATGCTTTCATCTCAAACCAATTTAAACACAGAATTGTCTGCATCTGACTGTTTTCGTCATGGACTCCCGATTCCAGAGGGTACAAAAATAATTACAGCTTGGTTTCAAAATGAACTCACATGACTTCTTGAGATTCGTCAGATTCCCCTGAATAAATAAAAAATCCTCCAAAATATTTGGAGGATTTTTTTAAAGATAATTATTACGAATCGCGTGAACAATCGAGAAGCGCAAGGATTACACCGCTTTGATCTTTTATAACTGTTCTTGAGCCAGCTCATGTACTTTCTGTTACGGTATGGGTAACATTCAGTTCATTATTTCATTCATCTGCTTGGAGGTTCGGATATGCAGTATCTGAAAGTTGAAAAGTTGGTTTTGGTTGTTCAAAACGAGGAGCTACGGAATCACGTGCCATAGAAGAATAAGTTAGAGTATACATTTATATATTACATAAATTATTTAATTGTCAAATTTATTCTCATCATTTCAGAGAAAAATGTCATCATGATATAGGATACCTTTTTCCAGTGAGATTTCGAATATTTTGTGTGAATGCTTGTTGCTTTTCTTCTCATTGAATTCTGAAATCCTCTTGGACTGGAAGGGAATACTGCAAAACATGAAGAATATTATTCTCTCCATCAATATGATCAAGTTGAATGGATAAAGAACCTAGTACATTTTCTGGTATAGATTGTGTATGATTCAGGAGATCTCTTTTTTCTTGAAGTTCTGCCTTGAGTTCCTTCAGGGAATTATAGAGTGGAATAAGTGTTCGAAGTGGTGAACTTATGAATTTAGCCTTTCTCTGGCTTTCTTCAGGAGTAAGTGTATTTTTTAGAAAAATTGGAGCCATTTGACTCACGAGAGCACCAATTTGTGCGAGGTCTTGAGGGGTAATATGCGGTCATTTTATACTTCGTCCTATCTCTACTACTTTCCCTTTATATTGGTCATCTTGTCATTTTAACTTTTTTTCAAGAACGGTAATTTCTTTTGTAAGACGCTCAGTATCCTCTGTGATATTAGGAATAACAGTTACAATATATACATTATTTTTTGGATATGCAATATGTGCATTATTTGTAATAATAATACAATCTTCAGCATCATGTAATTGGACTGTATTTGCAATTATAAGAGATCCACGTGCTGATTTTCCTATTACTTCATTTGAATATATATGACTTCCTACTAACTTGTTTTCGAAAGTGAGCCTTCCTGATGGATTTCAAATATAAGCGTTTTCAATATTCTTTCAAACGGTAATGTCTCAACCAGCTTCAGCTCTTCATGTCTCATGAAGTACAACACGTCATGAACTTTCCGAAATAAATGCTTTCGTATTTCCGAGTATACTACATGCTACAATAATATCAGTATCTGCCTTTACATTCGTATTTAATATACTTCCTCAAGTGGTAACTTTATAGGCAGATTTAATTGGTTTTTCAATATCTCATTTTACATCACCTGTATTTTTATGTAGGGAAATACTTCAATGTGTATCTCGCATACCAACACTTTTTACCGTTATATCAGGTCGAATATCGATTGGTTCATTTTTTTCACGGTAGACAAATCAAGCACGTCGTGCTTTTAGGAGTTCACTCCCGTCCACTTGTTTTTCTATTATGAGTGTTTCTGTATTAAATCGAGGAAAAAATATATCCTTCCCTGGAGTTCAAAGGGTTACAAGACCACTTACATCCATTCCAGATTTTCCAGGAAGTGCAGGGATTTTTTTATAGAGAACTTCTCATTCGAGTACCTCTCTTTGATTCAGATGTCACTCATCAAGTCATCTTCTATCATGTTCATTTTCAGAAAGTTGTCCATTTCGTTTTGTAGGGAATATTTCTTGTACCGTTGCATCTTCTCAGGTCGTAGAGTTTTTTGGTTCCGCTATTATCATGGTTGCATTCGATTTTTTCTGGAGTCATGTTATAATATTTTCTCCTATAAATCCATATCGAATTGCAGGACGTGTTCGTCCTGTTTTCCATGCTTGTGCAATTACCATGTCTTTCATGATTCCTATATAGACATCATCGGTTGCAATTTCACGACGGAAGAAATAGTTCCAGCGTGCTTTTCCATCTTTTCAAACTTGTATGCTTTCTCAGAAAATCCCAAGAAGATCTTCTGGAATAGCTTTTAATGCAGATCAGATTTTTAATTCTCCAGTATGCTCTCATTGTTCAAAGAGAATTCGTTCTATGCGTTTTATATCAATTCACTCTATATACATATTATTTGAAAACCAACTATCAAGTGATTTTTTAAAATCATCAGGCTGAGTCAGTTCTTCAAAAATAATATAAACCCCATCTTCTCTCATTTCAATATAACTTGGAACCATAATAGTTTCAGGATTGGTATTTTCGAGAAGTTCATTGGTTTTATTTTCTACCTGAGAAGTCATAGAGCTAACTCCTGTTTGATTTATTACTACGGTAGTATTGGTATTTGGAATAATACGTTTTTCTGTATCTGAAGCCATAATATATATTAATCAATTACCTTAAACAGTTCATCAAGACTCGTTTTTCCTTGCATAGCCTTAAGAATTCCATCTTCACGCATAAGAATAAGATCATTATTGCGTGCTTCGGTCATTATTTCCCTTGGACTACTTCAGAGTCGGATAAGTGTTCGGATTTTATCATTAAATGTAAGTACTTCATAGATTCCGAGTCGTCACTTATATCCTGTAAATCAACAACTTTCACATCCCTTTGATCGGAAGAGTTTATATCATTCTTGCTTGAGAGCGATCTTTTCCACTCAGATATCTTTCATCATCCATTTGATAATATCTACCTGACTCGGATCTGCTTCGTATTCTTGAATACAATGTGGACAGAGCTTGCGAACGAGTCGTTGTGCGATAATAACATCTACTCATGAGGCAAGTACATAGTTTGGAATTCCCATATTCATGAGTCGTTCAATCGTTTCACTTGCACTTTTTGTATGGAGGGTGGAAAGAACCAGATGTCCGGTCATAGCAGCCTGGATAGCGATGGTTGCAGAATTCAGATCTCGAATTTCCCCAATCATTATAACATCTGGATCTTGTCGAAGAAGAGCACGAAGTCCATTTTCATAACTATAATTTTTTCGTTCATCCACCTCTGATTGCACTACTCCATTGAGTTCATATTCAATCGGATCTTCCAAGGTAATAATTTTTCTATCTGGAGTATTGAGATCATCAAGGATTGCATAGAGTGTGGTTGTTTTTCCAGAACCAGTTGGTCCTGTAACAAGAATGGTTCAACTTTTTTGGCTGATACTTTTTTCGATTTGGCGCTTACTGGTCCACATGAGTCCGAGGTCATCCAATTCTGGTATAGATTTTGTTGAATCTAAAATACGACACACGGTATTTTCTCCATATCGCACAGGAAGGGTTGAGATACGTACATCAATGTTTCCACCTTCATCCGTGATTCGATATTTTCCATCCTGTGGAATATCGGTAATATTCAATTTTAGATTTGATTTATATTTTAATCGTTCAAGCATAAGTTTATACTCTGCTTTTGAAAGGGTAAAAACAGTAACTAATGCCCCATCAATACGAAAACGTACAGAAATTTCTTTTTCATTGGTATCATAATGAACATCAGAACTTCCGAGAGAAAGAGCTCAGCGTGTTATGATAATAAGTGATTTTTCAGAATCTTGTCGAGATAAATTTTCATGGATGGTTTTTCCGAGTTCAGAAAACTGAGCAATCTGAGTGCCAATATTTCCTCGTTTTTTCTCAGATTCAATACGTGAACGAAATTCTTCTTCGCTCTGAATATGACTTTCTGCAGTATTATCTTGGGAAGGATCTTGAGATGACATAAAAATGAATGTGAAATATATGAATCAGTATAGCATACTTTCAATTTTCTTGCAAAAAAAATGCTTCCTATTAGTATGAGAAAAATAACCAGATTTTTATGTCTTTTCGAATGTTAAATGAATCGTTTGTATGTTGAAATTGCGGAAAGGAAATTCTCCCACATCCAGAAGGTTCAGCTCGCAATCATTGTCCATTTTGTCTTTACTCCAAACATGTAGATGATAATTCACCAGGAGATCGGCTTTCAACCTGTTATGGGATGATGATTCCTGTCTGAATTGATCATAAGAAAAATAAAGGGGACATGATTCTTCATGCCTGTCAAAAATGTGGAAAAGAAATTCTCAATAAAGTTGCTCCTGACGATGATTTTCTTGGATTTATTCGTCAACGAAATAAGCATATGTGAGATGCTTTCTAAATCTTGCATGAATCAGAATTTTCTGATATACTCAGAGTAATAAGTAATCTTTCCTTTCTATGAAGAATAGTGTATATCCTCGATATAAAGAGCATATTGATTCATCTGATATGATTATCATGGCTTGTTCATGATGAGTTGATAGTATGGTACTTCTCAATCTTCTCATGGGAATACATCCTCATGAGAATATTATTGTTGCTCATTTTGATCATTCTATACGATGACAAGAAAGTCATCAAGATAGGGAATTTGTTGAGCTTTTTTGTATGGAGCATAAGTTGCTTCTTGAAGCAGAAAAAGAAGATATTCTTGCACTTGCAAAAATAGAAAAACGAGGAATCGAAGAGATGGCTCGTATTCGTCGTTATGAATTCTTAGAACGTATCCGTGAAAAATACCATGCAAAATGGATTCTTACTGCACATCATCAGGATGATCGTATTGAAACTGCTGTCTTTAATCTTATTCGCGGAACGAAATTGTGAGGTATTCATGCTCTTACGTACGAACAATGATATATCCTTCGTTTATTTCTTGATAAGACAAAAGAAGAGATCGTAGCTTTTTCTAAGAAACATGCCATACCTTATAGGGATGATAGCTCCAATCAAGATGATTCATATTTACGGAATCGTCTTCGAAATACAATCCTTCCTCTGTTCTCAGAAATTAATCCAGAATATCGCCGCGCATTAGCAAATTTTATACACTATACCGAAGAAGCAAAAGAATGGATTGATCAAACTATTCTTGCATGGCTTCTTTTGAATGGGAATCGTTCCAAGAAAGAATGAAGGTATTTTTCAGTTTCTTCATTCTGTAGTGAATCATCTTTCTTACAGAAAGAAATTATTCGATTCTTGTATGAAGAAGCGAATCGATGAACCATTGGATTATCAGAAGGGAGTATGGATGAGTTGCTTCGTTTTATCCATGAAGCAGGGAATATGACCGAGAAAGAAATTAATAAGCTTCGTCTCGAAAAAAAGTGAGATGCAGTATATATTGTGTAATACTCATAAAAAAATCCTCAAGAGATATTCTCTTGAGGATTTTTTAATTAATGTCCACGATCAAAACGGGGTGGACGGGCAGGGACATTTCCTTTCGGAAATCCTCGCTCATCACGGTCTCCGAAGTCTTTTCGTTCTCCAAAATTTCTTCGTTCACGAGTTGGGAATGTTCGTTCCTCTCGTGGTTTGCGTTCTCCTGAGAATTCTCGTTTTTCACCTTGTCCTTCTCCAAATTTTACTCGATCTGAGAAGATATTTGAATCTGAACCTCTTTCTTCACCTCCACTAAAACTTCGTCCTCCACGATCTCCTCCAAAACTTCTTCCACCTCCAGAACCTCCACGTCCACCAAATCCACGTCCTCCTCGATCATCTCCTCCTCGAGAACGTTGATCACGGACACGCTCAATAGTGTTACCATCTTCGTCTATTTGCTTGATTTGAATCTTGTGTGTTCGTTCTACGCGATCAAGTCGACGCATTTCATCTGGGGCAACAAACATGATTGCATTTCCGCTTGCACCCGCTCGTCCAGTACGTCCAATACGATGAATATATGCCTCTGGATCCAATGGAACATGATAGTTTACTACGATTTCAATATTATTGAGATTGAGTCCACGGGCAGCAATATCAGTTGCAATAAAAATATGAATTCGTCCTTCTTTATAATCACGAAGTGTCTTAATACGGTCTCTTTGACGAAGATCCCCATGAAGATAGGCAGCATTATAACCATCTCGTACAAGTTCACGTTGAATATCTTCTGTTTCAATCTTTGTTCGCGTAAAAATAATAACACGCTTTTCAGGACTTTTTTCAAGAATCTTAACAAGAGCAGGGTACTTGTCATGTCCAGATACACGCATGAATCCATGATCTATAGTAGATACCGTAGCAGTAGTTTGCATTTGAATGAATTCATACTCCATTCCCATATGTCCACTGATGAGGGCTTTAATTTCTGGTGCATAGGTAGCAGAAAATGTCATAACTTGCTTGAGAGCAGGAAGTGAATCCCAGATGTACTTTACATCATCAATAAATCCCATATCAAGCATTTGATCCACTTCATCAAGAACAAATGTCTCGATAGCAGAAAGGTCAATCCATTTTCGTTCGATAAGATCAATAAGACGTCCTGGAGTTGCTATAATTACCTGTGGACCTCCATCAAGTTCAAACTTTTGAGTTCGAATAGAGGTACCTCCAAATACCGCAAGTGAACGCATACGCATCGTTCCAGAAAGCGTTCTGAGTTCATCTCGAGTTTGCATAACAAGTTCTCGAGTTGGTGCAATAATAAGTGCCTGTGGTTTGCGGAGTTGTACGTCAAGAGTATTGAGAAGAGGGATAGCAAAAGCTGCTGTCTTTCCGCTTCCAGTATGGGATTGAACAACTATATTTTTCTTTTCGATACCAAGTGGGATAACCTTTTCTTGTACCTCAGTTGGTACATTATATCCGAGCTTATCGAGCGCCGCAACAATCTCCTCACGGAGATTCATTTCATGAAATGTCATAATAAAAAGTGAATCCTGCCCAAAAAAGAGCATGATGAAATAAAACAGAGAAAGAACAATTACTTTAAAAATAGAGTAACTTATATGAGGGACTTTCTCGATCGAATGATATACCTAACTAAGGAGGCTATTCTTTCGTAAATATCAAGAATAGTCTTCCTATAGTAGAGGTGCCTGAATATGGTCCATGGAGAAGATGGAGGCACTGTGTGATGATCTGACGATCCTTGATTGCAGAGGATTATAAGAAAAAGTTAAAAAAAACCAAAAGTTTCTTGCATTTTCTGAAAATTATTTATAATAGGCGGGCTTCACTGTATATAAATTCGATTTTTTCCCGATTATCGAGATATATAGCAAGTTCTTTGATTTGATAGGAAAGCTTCTATTTCCTGATTGAAGAGCGGAAAGCAGGAACATTTTATTTTTGTTCATTCATTTTATTATCAAATATGGCTAAAAAACCTACAAAAGTTGTTAAGTTACAACTTAAGGCTGGACAAGCAAATCCAGCTCCTCCAGTTGGTACGGCCCTTGGGCCTACTGGTATCCAGATTGCAGAATTTTGTAAACAATTCAACGACAAGACAAAAGACCAAATGGGGAAAGTTCTTCCTACGGTTATTAATATCTACGATGATAGAAGTTTTGATTTTTATACAAAACAACCTCCTATGACTTGGTGGATTAAGGATGCACTCCAATTAAAGAGTGGTTCTAAAGAAGCTCACAAGACAAAGGTTGGACACCTTACAATGGCTCAACTTAAGACGATTGCGGAAGGGAAAATGCCAGATCTGAATTGTCATGATGTAGATCATGCAATGAGTATTGTTGCTGGTTCTGCTCGTTCTATGGGTATTACTTCTGATCTGAAGAAATAATATCTCACAATGATGGATTCCATCCATCATTGTATATGGCGTCATCGTCTAACGGTTAGGACTCGGGATTCTCATTCCCGCAATCGGAGTTCGATTCTCCGTGACGCTACCAAATCAAAAATTAATAAAACCTTTCACAGAAATGTGGGAGTTTTTTTTATAGTAAAAATACTATGCTTAAAAAAATCCCCTTTTCAGGGGATTGAATCCAGATGATTCTGGAGAAGTTTTTTTGTGATCATTCGATACAGTTCGCAACCTGAGCTCCAACTTACCGTATTACGTGGCGAAATTGGACACTGCCCAGCACAAACTCCTTCTATTTCACAATTTTTGCAAGATTTGAGAACACTTTGTTCATTCAGTAATATCTTTTCAGGATATACTTTGGATTTCAGTGCTGCTCGGATATTGGAAAAGGCTCCAATACTTGCCGGTTCATAGCCACAAAGTTTAAATTCACCTTTTGGCGTTATGCAAACACTTTCCCCTGAGTAGTTTTGACAGAACTCAGGAATGTTTTTTTTATTTTGAATAATATTCTCATACGGAACAATCCAGTATCCGAAGACACCGATATTTCTTGCTCGTGCTGCATAGTAACAAGCAAGAATCTCTTCAGAGATTTGTTCAACATCTGAATTTTCATGCAGACTGCCAATGTCATAATCGAGATCAAATTCAGGAATAGAGTATTCGCTGCAAAGATCAAGAACGTACCTAGCGTGTTGTTCAAACCCTGGAGTATCATAGGTTGCACTGAGGCTGGAAAATTGAAATCCAATTTCCCGAGCTAAACACAACGCATCAAGCACAACCGTTCCGCTATCAACATTCGGTGATGCTGCTGGCCGTTGTATGCGTTGTATATCAGGTGGTCCATCGAGTGAAATCCCCACAGATACATTATGAAGCTTGAGAAATTCCAACTTTTCTTTTGTTACGAGACTTCCGTTGGTTATCAGGCTGAGATTTATCTCAGATCCTCCTGGAATACCCCGAACATATTCAACCACTTTTTTTATTGCCTTCCAGTTCAGGAGGGGTTCTCCTGTTCCAAAATAAATAAGTGGCCGCTTGCCATTTCTTCTTTCTTTTGGTAATGTAGCAATGAAATCCTGAACGATGGAAACCGCAATGTTTGGATGCATAACACTGACACCTTTTTCAGCTTTATTTCGCCAAAATGTGCAGTATGTACACCGGAAATTACAACTTTCACTGACAGAGAGCTCAAGACATCTGAGGTTATCTCCACTTTGAGCATTGGAAGTTCTCGATGCTAGTAACGATGTGTACTTTTCCTTTTCATGTTCATTACAAGAAATGAAAAAATGTAATGCATCTAACTTTTGTTGCGTCTGAAAATCAATTTTGTGATATTTTTTTTCAGTAAAGTCCAAGTATTGCTGTGAACTTAGGCAAATATATCCACCAAATATACGATGGAATAGTAATACATTGCCATTGATTTGTTTTACTGCCTCAAGATATGGGCTTGGTATTTGAAAATCTTCCATGATGTTCTTTCAAGAAAAATGGGGGAATGCATAGCATTCCCCCATTGGTTTTAATTGTTAGAACTTACTGAATCCCATCCATTTTCATGGAGAAATTAGCAGCAATTCTGACGCTTCGACTGCATGGAAGCAGCGCGGACTGCTTTGAGCTTGCGGAAAGCCATGATTATCACCTCCTTTCTGAATAATATAATGTCACGATTCTTCCATTCCTGCATATGTTTCCAGGAATTTTTTGGTCACCTTTCGGTAAAAGATACATTGTTCACTTGCTTTTTGTTGAGAACTTTCACAAGTTGCATAACACTGTCCTGCACAAGCACCTTCGATTTCACAACCGTGACAATGCGATACATTCCCAACCAAACGAGATTCAACGAGGGCATAGAGTTTCCCACCCGGTTGAATACTTTCATGCAATTTCGAGAAATGTCCGAGCATTGTATCGGAGTAACCACAGATATGAATTTGCCCATCTCCATCTATGGAAATAGCTCGTCCATGGATTCCTTTACAAAACGCATACTCTTCTTGCATGATGGATTTACTGGTAATATTGATAAATGGAGTCATCCAAGTACCAAAAAATTCCATACCCAATTCTTCTGCCCGAATCCACATGGAATGAAGGATTTCAACCCGTTCATCCACGCTGATGGAAAGTGGATTTATCAGGTCAAAATCAAAACCAAGTGAAGTGTATCCTCGTGTATGACACCAATCAATGAAATTTGGACCAAAGAATTGATAGTTTTGATCCGTAGCTGTTACACTAATTCCTTCAATAGGATGTCCATATTTCTCGAGGAGACTCATTTTTTCCATTACAACATCGTACGTTCCAACTCCACCTTTTTTGAAGATTCTAATCGCATCATTCGCTGGCTTTTCACCATCAAGTGATACATAAGTGGTAATTCCTGATTGAGTAAGAAATTGTGCCTTTGCTTCATTCAAGAGGGAAAGGTTCGTATTTACCGATACTCGTTTCTCTGCATCGGGATAATGTTCATTGAGATGGTTATACGTAGCTTGAAGAACGTTAAAATTGAGAAATGGTTCAGCATTCCCAAAGTGAAGATCAATTCCCCCTGTTTTTGAACAAGCCATAAATGCATTCACAGCATCGATAGCCATTTGCTCTTTCATGAGGGGTTTACTTTTTTCACTTTGACCAACAATACAGTGTTTACAACCGAAGTTACATTTCTCTGAGATTCGAAGATCAAGCGCTACAAGCGTTTTTCCGCTCGAAAGATCAGAAAGATGCTTTGTATGGGAGTTTTTGAGAATGGTAGACTCGTCAGTTTCTTCCTTGAAGAAATATCCATTTTCAATGAGAAATATGACAAGTTCGTGTTTATCCTCAGAAAGAGTGAGTGGAAAAGTAATGAATGTCAGACTCATAAAGAATGCAAACGAGTCAGAATCCAGAACAATCGGATTATTCAGAAGTCGATTATATATCAAGTGACTTCCGTTCCTGATAGGAATTACAACGCAATTATTTGTACGATGTA
>ERZ1034361.135-NODE-135-length-51911-cov-5.824015_pt1 | contig 51911 bp, 44 predicted proteins | sample MGYA00520617_ERZ1034361 | MGnify/ENA primary metagenome ERZ1034361 (study PRJEB33736, sample SAMEA104284507) | Azolla filiculoides | biome: Urban; feature: Water surface; material: Ditch water | place: Netherlands | collected 2015-10-28 | depth 0-0.1 m ... | reverse complement strand
AGATCAACGCCAGAACCATCGGCTTTGACGCGAACCTTGACGTTGTAATCAACGACGCGTTTTACGGGTACGAGAATTTTCATGGGAATCTCCGCCTGTCGAGGCAAAAAGAAGCCCCGCCGGCCACTCGGCCGGGGGGCAAACGCAAGACTTACTCGATGGCGAGCGCCGAATTGGCGTGCTGACGAAGAACGTACTTCTGGATCTTGCCGGTCGAGGTCTTTGGCAATTCGCCGAACACCACGGTCTTCGGCACCTTGAAGCGGGCCAGATGGGCGCGGCAGTGCTCGATGATCTCGATATCCGTGCACTTGGCATCAGCCTTCAGTTCAATGAAGGCAGCCGGCACTTCGCCCCACTTCTCGTCGGGCTTGGCGACCACGGCGGCAGCGATGACAGCCGGGTGGCGATAGAGGACATCCTCGACTTCGAGCGAGGAGATATTCTCGCCGCCGGAGATGATGACGTCCTTGGATCTATCCTTGATCTTGACGTAGCCGTCGCTGTGCACCACGGCCAGGTCGCCGGTGTGGAACCAGCCGCCGGCAAATGCTTCTTCCGTCGCCTTCGGGTTCTTGAGATAACCCTTCATGACCAGATTGCCGCGGAACATGATCTCGCCCATCGTTTCACCATCCCAGGGCACGGCTTCCATCGACACCGGGTCGAGCACGGCAATCGCTTCCTGCATGTGGTAACGCACGCCCTGGCGGCCGTTGCGGGCAGCGCGCAGGTCGATCGGCAGCTTGTCCCATTCCGGGTGCTTGGCACAGACCGAGGCCGGGCCGTAGGTTTCGGTCAGGCCATAGACGTGGGTGATGTTGAAACCCATCGTCTCGCAGCCTTCGATGATGGCAGCAGGGGGTGCGGCACCGGCGATCAGACCGTTGACCTGATGTTCGATGCCTTCCTTGAGGACCGCCGGGGCATTGATCATCATGCCGTACACAATCGGCGCACCGCACATGTGGCTGACCTTGTGTTCCTTGATCAGCTCGAAAATCACTGCCGGGTCTATTTTGCGCAGGCAAACACTGGTTCCGGCATTGGCCGCCATCGTCCAGGGAAAGCACCAGCCGTTGCAGTGGAACATCGGCAGCGTCCACAAATATACGGAGTGCGGCGGCATGCCCCAGGAAATGATGTTGGAGGCCGAATTCAGGTAGGCGCCGCGATGGTGGTAGACAACGCCCTTGGGGTTACCGGTGGTGCCCGAGGTGTAGTTCAGGGCGATGGCATCCCACTCGTTTTCCGGCAGTTGCCAGGCAAAATCCGGCTCGCCTTCCAGCAGGAAAGCTTCATAGCTCTTCTCGCCGAGGGCTTCGCCTTCGGTGTAGTCTGGATCAAGGCTGTCGATGACCAGCGGCTTCGGTCCTTCGAGCAGCGCCAGCGCACCCTTGACCACCTTGGTGAACTCGGGATCGGTGATCAGCACCTTGGCTTCGCCATGGGCCAGCATGAAGGCAATGGCTTCGGCATCGAGACGGGTGTTCAGGGTATTGAGCACGGCGCCAACCATCGGCACGCCGAAGTGGCATTCGAACATCGAAGCGGTATTGGGCAGCATGACGGCGACGGTATCGCCCTTGCCGATGCCGCGATTCTTCAACGCCGAAGCGAGCTGGCGGCTACGGTCGTAGCTTTCCTTCCAGGTGTACTGGCGGTCGCCCTGAATGACCGAAATGCGCTTCGGGTAAACAAAGGCAGAGCGCTCGAGGAAGCTGAGCGGGGACAGCGGGACATAGTTGGCCGGATTTTGCTCCAGCCCGACGGAATACGGGTTCACCACGGGTTATCTCCTCAAGATTTTCTTACCGAGTGCTGTTCTCGGTGGGGCAAGTCTTTTTTTATTGATCGAGAGGATGGCAAAACATACTTGCGCAACTATTGGCAGAATGTAACGAATCGTTACATCACGAAATTCACCCTGCCGCCTAAACTAGAATCGTCCGATGCTTGTCGAAACCTCCTCGTCACCCTCCCAACCGCCGCGCCACGAAATGTTGCAGGCCGGGCTGGATCTGCTCGACCAGGGGATCACCGTTTTCGATGCCAATCTTTGCCTCGTTGCGTGGAACCGGACCTTCCTCAAACTGCTCGAATTCCCCGACGAACTGGCCTACATCGGCGCCCCTTTTGCCGGCTTCATCCGGCACAACGCCGAGCGAGGCGAATACGGGCCGGGTGACATCGAAGCCCAGGTTGCCGAACGCGTTGCCGCCGCCCGGAATTTTGCGCCGCATGTCACCGAACGCCAGCGTCCGAATGGCCGCGTCCTTCTCCTGCGCGGCGAGCCGCTGGCGCACAAGGGTTTCGTCACGCTCTACAGCGATGTGACCGAACAGCGTTACATCGAGAACCTGACCGAATACCAGAACATCCAGCTCGACGAACGGGTGCGCCGACGGACCGCCCAGCTCGAAAACGCCAATGCCAACCTGCGCCGGGCCAGCGAGGAAAACGAACGGATCGCCGCCGCCCTGCGCCGCAATGAAGAACGCCTGCGCCTGATCAACGACACCATTCCCATCCTGATCGGTTACGTCGATCAGAATGAGGTCTACCAGTACGCCAACAAGGGCTATTCCGACTGGTACGGCCATCCCGAAGGCGGTGTCACAGGCCGCGCCGTGCTCGATGTCATCGGCCCCCAGGTCTATGGTCAGGTACGTGATCCCGTACGCCGGGCGCTGGCCGGCCAGCAGGTGACTTACGAATATCAGATGGAGCGCCAGGGGCAGACTGTCTTCGCGCGCAGCACACTGGTCCCAGAGGTGACGGCGGATGGCAAGAACCTCGGCTTCTTCGTTTTCTCGCACGAAATCACCGAGCAGAAACGCATGCAGGCCGCCCTCGTCCAGGCCCAGAAAATGGAAGCCATCGGCCAGCTGACCGGCGGTCTGGCGCATGATTTCAACAACCTGCTCACCGTCATCATCGGCAATCTGGCCGCCCTCCAGGATCACCGCCCGGACGATGCCGCCGTCAATGAATTTGTCGAACCGGCGCTGCAATCGGCGCGGCGCGGGGTCCAGCTGATCAAGCGCCTGCTCACCTTCTCGCGCCAACAGCCACTTGAACCGCAAGCTGTGGACATCGGCCAGCTCATCGTCAATCTCGGCAAACTCGTCCGTCGCTCGCTGCCCGAAACCATCGCGGTTTCAACCGACCTCGCTGGCAGAACAGTGCATGCCCTGGTTGACCCCGGCCAGCTCGAAAGCGCCCTGCTCAATTTTGCCCTCAACGCCCGCGATGCGATGCCGCAAGGCGGCCAGCTACACATCGCCGCCCGTGCCGTTGAACTGAATACCGACGCCGCCACCTTCGACGTTCCCCCCGGCCAGTACGCACTGATCGAGGTCGCCGACAACGGCTGCGGCATGGACAGCAAGACCCTCTCCCGCGCCTGCGAACCGTTCTTTACGACCAAACGTCTCGGTCTGGGCAGCGGCCTCGGGCTTGCCATGGCCTACGGCTTCGCCAAACAGTCGGGCGGTGGCATCGCCATTCAGAGCCAGCCGGAACAGGGGACGACCGTTCTCATGGTGCTGCCGCTCGCGGCGCCCGAGCCGGAAGTCGATGCACCGGGCGAAGAAGCCGCCCTGCCGCACGGCGGCGAGCTGGTGCTGCTCGTCGAAGATGAACCGAACGTCCGTCGTGTCGTTCGCCAGCAACTCATAGCCCTCGGCTACCCGGTCATCGAAGCGGAAGACGGCGTGCAGGCGCTGGCCATGATCGAGCAGATTCCCGACATCGCCATCGTCGTCAGCGATGTCATCATGCCCGGCGGCATCGATGGCCGCCAACTGGCCGACCAGGCCCGAGACCTCTATCCCGACATGCGCATCGTGCTGATGAGCGGCTACACCGACGAAGCCGAAGTCGGCAGCGACCTGCCCGTCCTCGCCAAACCTTTTGACCGCCAGGAACTGGCCCGCGCCCTGCTGCACGCACGTAAAGACAAATCATGACCGAAGCCGAATCGCACAAACTGATCGCCATTGTCGAGGACGACCCCGACGTTGCCAAGATCATCGAACAGGTGCTCGCCGACTTCGGCTTTCGCACCGTCTGGTGCCGCAGCGCCGGCGACCTGCTGCGCCGCCTGCGCAGCCTGGCCCCCGACCTCTGCATCATCGACCTCGGCCTGCCCGACATGGACGGCATCGAAGCCATGCAACGCGTCCGCGCCCAATCGGCCTGCGGCATCCTCATCCTGACCGGGCGCGCCCACGTCAGTGACCGCGTCATGGGCCTCGAACTCGGTGCCGACGATTACGTCCTCAAACCTTTCGAACCCCGCGAACTGGTGGCCAGGGTGCGCAGCATCGTGCGCCGGCGCGAAGGCGGCGAAACCCCGGCCCGCCAGATCGCCGAGTTCGCCGGCTGGCGCTTCAATCTCGGCAACAACACCCTGACCGAGCCGAATGGCGAGGAACACGCGCTAAGCACAGCCGAGGCCGACCTGCTGAAAGTCTTCGTGAACAATCCGAACCGCATCCTGCAGCGCGAAAAACTCATGGGCACCCGCGACCTCGCCCCCACCGACCGCGCCATCGACGTCCGCATCTCCCGCCTGCGCCGCAAGCTCGAACCCGACCCGCAGAGTCCTGCCTTCATCAAGACGGTGTATGGGGCGGGGTATTTGTTTTTGGCGACGGTGAACTGGCAGATGGCGGGTTCGGGGGGAAACTGAGGCGGGGGAATGGGTGCTGAGTGCCCTGAGCGGACCTGGCAGTATTTGGGAAACTGCCACTCAGAAAGGGAAACCGTGGTCTGTCCCCTGTTGTTCTCATAGCAGGCCCACAAAAACAAAGAAGGGCTAAAAATAGCCCTTCTTTTCCCCAAAAATATCGACCTTATTCGTCTTCATCATGCAACTGGAACTTGCTCGCCAGTTGCTGCTGGACATTGGGCGGCACCGCGGCGTAGCGGGCGAATTCGATGGTGTAGCTGCCCTGGCCGCCGGTCAGTGATTTGAGGCGTGACTGGTAGTCATTGAGTTCGGCCAGCGGCACTTCGCCGCTAATCGCCGACATGCCGTGACCGCGCCCGTCGGTACCGGTGATGTGGCCGCGGCGGCCGGAGAGGTCGCCGGTAAGGTCGCCGATGGCCGATTCGGGGACGGTGATCTCGATGTTTACAATCGGTTCGAGAACAATCGGTTTGGCAGCACGTATCGCTTCGATGACGGCCTTGCGGCCGGCCATCGTGAAAGCGACCTCCTTGCCGTCCACAGCGTGAGTCTTGCCATCGAAGACCGTAACCTTGAGGTCATCGACGGCATAGCCGGCGACGACGCCACCTTCCAGCCCCTGGCGGATGCCCTTCTCGACCGCCGCCATGAAGACACCGGGAATGACCCCGCCCTTGACCGCATCGACGAACTCGAAGCCTTCGCCACGGCCTTTCGGTTCGATGCGCAGATGCACTTCGCCGAACTGGCCGGCGCCGCCCGACTGCTTCTTGTGGCGATACATCGCTTCAGCCGGTGCGGTGATCGTTTCGCAGTAGGGAATGCGCGGCGGCTTGGTGTCGACCTCGAGCTTGTACTGGCCGGCCATGCGGGCCAGCTTGGCTTTGAGGTGGATTTCACCGAGGCCGCGGACGACGGTTTCGTTGCTCGTCGGGTGGCGCTCGACAACGAAGGTTGGGTCTTCCATGGCCAGCTTGCCGAGGATGTCGAAGAGGCGCTGCTCGTCGCCTTTCTTCTTGGTCTCGACCGCGAGGCCGGCCATCGGCTTGGGAAATTCGAGCGGCACGAGGTGAATGTGATCCTCGTCGTGCGAGTCGTGCAGCACGCAGTCGAAATCGACCTCATCGATCTTGGCGATGGCGCCAATGGCGCCCGGCAGCAGCTCATCGACCTCGATGCTGTCCTTGCCCTGCAATTGATAGAGATGGCCGACCTTGATCGGCCGCTTGCTGTCGCCGACGAAGAGCTGCATGTCCTTCTTCATCGTGCCCTGATGGACGCGGAAGACACCGATCTTGCCCAGATAGGGATCGGCGACCACCTTGAAAACGTGGGCCAGCACATGCCTGGCGGCATCCGGCACGGCCTGGAAAGGCTCGGTCTTGTCGCCCGGCTCGCCCTTGTAGAAGGGCGGCGGGTTGCCTTCGGCCGGGTTCGGGGCGAGCGAGGCCAGGACATGCAGCAGTTCCTTGATGCCGGCGCCGGTTTTGGCCGAGGTGAACAGGATGGGAATCAGATGGCCTTCGCGCAGGGCCTTCTCGAATGGGGCATGCAGGGCGGCAGCGGCAGGATCGGCACCGTCTTCGAGATATTGGGCGAGCAGGTCTTCGTCTTCTTCGACGATCTGGTCGATCAGCGCCCGATGCGCGGCGGCAACGGATTCAAAATCGGCGTCGCCGGCATCGTGTTCGAGCACTTCGACGACATCGGCCGCACCGTGCGCCGGCAGGTCGAGCAGCATGCACTGCTTGCCGAAGCGTTCACGGATATCGGCGACCAGACCCGGCAGGTCGACGTTTTCGGCGTCGATCTTGTTGATGACGATCATCCGGCAGAGCTTGCGCTCGGTGGCATAGCGCATCATGCGCTCGGTCATGAGCTCGACGCCAGCCTGGGCATTGACCACGACCAGGGCTGTATCGACACCGGCCAGCGCGGCGATGGCCTGGCCGGAGAAGTCCGGGTAGCCCGGCGTATCGATCAGGTGGACATGGGTGTCTTCGTAGCCGAAATTGACGATGGCAGAGGTCAGGGAGTGGCCCGCTTCTTTTTCCTGTGCATCGAAGTCGGCAACGGTGTTGCCCTTCTCGACGCTGCCCTTGGCAGTGATGCTGCCGGTCGCGAAGAGCAGGGCCTCGGCCAGGCTGGTCTTGCCGGCGGCGCCATGGCCAACCAGCGCAACGGAACGGAGTGCCTCGGTGGTGTACTTGGACATCTTTTTCTCCCTGAGCAATAAATCAGCAATGAATCAACGTGTTTTTTGGTCGGCTTCGACCATCTCGGCCACGATCTTTTCGGCAAAGTGCGGCCCCAGGCCCATGATCAGGCCGGTGGCGACAGCCACCAGGGCAACGCCGGCAATCAGCTGGATGGCAGCGCGCCGGAACTCCGGACCGCGACTCAGCGCGAACCAGACCGGGCCGATGACCGGCAGCAGCAGTACCGGCAAGCCAGTCTTCCAGCCGAAACTGAAGGCGGCCGGCACAGTGCCGATATAACCGATAAGTAGCAGGAGTCCGCCCCCGGCCAGCGACAGGGTCGATGCGACCCCGAATGCCATGAATCCCCAATCCATTATTTCTTCACTTTCTTCGGACGTTCCCAGCCCGACAGGGTGATCTGTTTGGCCCGCGATACGGTTAGCGCATCGGGCGGTGCATTTTTGGTCAGCGTCGTACCGGCGCCGAGCGTTGCCCCGCGACCGACCGTCACAGGCGCCACGAGCTGGGTATCGGAGCCGATGAAGACATCGTCCTCGATGATGGTCTTGAACTTGTTGGCGCCGTCGTAATTGCAGGTAATCGTGCCGGCGCCGACATTGACGCGCTGGCCGATCTCGGCGTCACCGATGTAGGCCAGGTGGTTGGCCTTGGACTGGGCGCCGATGATGCTCTTCTTGACCTCGACGAAGTTGCCGATATGTACCTCCGGGCCGAGTTCGGTACCCGGCCGCAGGCGGGCATAGGGGCCGAGTACACCATCCGGCCCGATCACCGCATCCTCGAAATGGCAGAAGGCGGCTATGCGCGTACCAGCGCCGACCTTGACGTTTTTCAGCACGCAGTACGGGCCGACCTCGACTGCATCGGCCAGTTCGACCTTGCCTTCAAAGACGCAGCCGACATCGATCGCCACGTCACGGCCATGACTCAGGCTGCCGCGAATGTCGATGCGGGCAGGATCGGCAAGACGGACCCCGGCGACGAGCAACTGGTCGGCCAGATTGCGCTGGTGCTGGCGTTCCAGTTCGGCCAGTTGCACCTTGCTGTTGACCCCCAGCACCTCCCATTCCCCCTCGGGCTGCGCGGCGCGTACCGGCAGACCTTCGGCCACGGCCAGCGCCACGATGTCGGTCAGGTAGTACTCGCCCTGGGCGTTGTTGTTCTTGAGCTGGCCGAGCCAGTCGGCCAGACGCGCTGTCGGCATCGCCATGATGCCGGTATTGACCTCGCGGATCGCCTTTTCTTCGGGCGTTGCATCTTTTTCTTCGACGATGCGCACGATGTTGCCGGCTACGTCGCGCACCATGCGGCCATAGCCGCCTGGGTTGGCAAGATCGACCGTGAGGATCGCCAGCCCGTCCTTGCCGGCCTGGAGCAGGCGCTTCAGCGTCGCGACCGTGGTCAAGGGCACGTCACCGTAAAGGACCAGTGTCTGCGCGGCACTGCCGAGTTGCGACACGGCCTGGGCGACGGCATGGCCGGTTCCCAGTTGCTGGGCCTGCTCGGCCCACAGGATGTCATCGGCGGCCAGCGTGGCGCGCACGACCTCGCCACCGTGACCATACACAACAATCAGTTTTTCCGGGGCCAGAAGACGTGCTGTATCGATGACATGCTGGGCCAGCGGCTTGCCGGCTATCGGGTGGAGAACCTTGGGCAGGTTGGAATGCATGCGCTTGCCCTGGCCGGCAGCGAGAATGACGATATTCATTATGGGCAGGATCTTGTGCGATTGGTTAAACCGCATTTTCACATGATAGTCCCGCACTGTCGAAGCCGAGAGCGGCATTGCTGCAATCAAAGTTTGATCCAGCGCAAAGCCCGTCGAAAAAACAAAAATCCCGCAGGCTTTTCACGCGGCGGGTTTTTTCAGCATGCGGTCAGAAGCGTCAGGCGCTCTTTTTCTGCACCTGTCCGCCCAGAATATCGCCCAGCACCGACCTGCCTCGAGCAGAAACGATCCAGTGCAGGACGTTCTTGTCGTTAATCCGGGTTTCGATGACCCCCAAGGCCTTCATGATCCTCAGCCGCTGACTGACAAAATCCCTGCCCAAGCCCGTGCCGTCGCAAATCGCCGCAAGATTTCCATAGACGAAACCGCCTTCGGACAGCACCCGCAGAATTTCGATATCGTTGTAGGAAAGGACGTCCTTTGGATCTTGTTCCTCCGGTTTCGGAAGTTCACTACTGACTTTTGGCACGACGACCGCAGGATCTTCTCGCTTTTGCTGTTCAATACGCCCCACTTCGCGGCGAACCTGATCAATCTGTGCCATGAGGCGCTGCACCATGTTCTCGAAAAAACGCCGCGAAGCGACGACGTAGATCAGGCAAAAACCTGAAAAAACGTAAAAATCGATCGGCTTGGTCCGCGCGCCCTCAAGCAGGGTGCTCGATAGCATGTTGAGAAAGAGTGGCACGGTCAGCGCTGCAACCACACCGAACACCGGATATTTCAGCCAGTCGCGACGACCTGGATCTGCCTGCTTTTCCGCCAGGAAATAATTCGCCGTTCCACCGAGTATCCCGGCCAGAACCATGATGCCGAGTACCAGCAGCATGTGCCCGTCGAGCACGCCGCTTGGCGTTGTTACCTGCAATGCAGGCTGCAGTTCTATTGCCATGACTCCCCCTTTGACTCTTCAGATATTCTCACACGGTGACACATCCGGAGCACAGACAAAAATCAGTGATGCCAAAACTGCCTTAAAACAGAACTTTTGCGGCAAGCGATATCGTCAGGCAAAAAAAACCCGCCGGCTTTTCAGGGGGCGGGGTTTTTGGTGAAGCGGTATCGACTTAACGCGGCAGGGTCGTCGCACCCATCAGGAACAGATCGACTTCGCGGGCTGCCTGACGACCCTCGCGGATCGCCCAGACGACCAGCGACTGGCCACGACGCACGTCACCGGCGGCATAGACCTTGGCGACATTGGTCTTGTAGCAGCCGGCTTCATCGGTCGTCGCTTTGGCATTCTGGCGCGCATCCTTCTCGACGCCGAAGGCATCAAGCAGTCCACCAACCGGATTGGTGAAGCCCATGGCGAGGAAAGCATTGTCGCAGGGCAGTTCGAATTCCGAACCGGCCACTTCGCTCATCTTGCCGTCCTTCCAGTCGAGACGGATGGCCTTGAGCGCCTTGACGTTGCCCTTGCCATCATCGACGAAGCCCTTGGTGGCAACGGCGAAATCGCGAGTGCAGCCTTCGTCGTGCGAGGAAGAAGTGCGCAGCTTGTACGGCCAGTACGGCCAGGTCAGCTCCTTGTTTTCCTCTTCCGGCGGCATCGGCATCAGTTCGAACTGGGTGACCGATGCGGCGCCATGACGATTCGAGGTGCCGACGCAGTCGGAGCCGGTATCGCCGCCACCGATGACGATGACGTGCTTGCCCTTGACGTTGATCGGATTGGCCTTGCCCTGCTGAACTTCCTTGTTCTGCGGGATGAGGAATTCGAGCGCGGCGTAAATGCCCTTCAGTTCGCGGCCAGGCACCGGCAGATCGCGCGGCACTTCCGAGCCGGCGGCGAGGATGACGGCATCGAAATCGGCTTTCAGCTGGTCGGCCGAAACGACCGTCGTCGCATCGTTGTTGATGCCGGCCGGCAGGTTCTTGTCACCGATCAGGACCTTGGTCTTGAAGCTGACGCCTTCGGCTTCCATCTGGGCGACGCGACGGTCAACCAGGGTCTTTTCCATCTTGAAGTCGGGGATGCCGTAGGCGAGCAGGCCACCGAGACGGTCGCTCTTCTCGAACACGGTAACGTCGTGACCGACCCGCGCCAGTTGCTGGGCAGCGGCCAGACCGGCCGGGCCGGAACCAACGATGGCGACCTTCTTGCCGGTCTTGCTCTTCGGCGGCTGCGGCACGACCCAACCCATTTCCCAGCCCTTGTCGATGATCGCATGTTCGATCGACTTGATGCCGACCGGCGCCGCATTGATGCCGAGCGTACAGGCGGCTTCGCAGGGCGCCGGACAGATGCGGCCGGTGAAGTCGGGGAAGTTGTTGGTGGAATGCAGCACTTCCAGCGCCTGCTTCCAGTTGCCACGGTAAACCAGGTCATTCCAGTCGGGAATGATGTTGTTCACCGGGCAGCCGTTGTTGCAGAACGGAATGCCGCAATCCATGCAGCGGGCGCCCTGGGTCTTGGCATCCTCGTCGTTCAGGGTATGAACGAATTCCTTGTAGTGCTTGAGGCGCTGCTCAACCGGGTCATACGACTCGGAGAGACGCTCGAACTCCATGAAACCAGTCGGCTTGCCCATTATGCGGCCTCCTTCTGTGCGGCAGCCATCTCGGTGAGGGCGCGCTTGTATTCGTGCGGGTAGATTTTGACAAACTTCTCGCGGTAGGCATCCCAGTTGCTCAGGATGTTCTTGCCGGTCTCGCTGCCGGTGTATTCGACGTGACGGGTGATCAGCTCCTTGAGCTGGGTTTCGTCGGCAATACCGAGATGCAGCGGCTCGCCGGCACCCTGACGCGAGGCCGGGAGAACCTTCTCAAGGGCGACCTGGGCGAGGTTGCAGCGATGCTTGAAGCTGCCGTCCTCGTCGAGCACGTAGGCAATGCCGCCCGACATGCCGGCTGCGAAGTTGCGCCCGGTCATACCCAGAACAACGACGGTGCCACCGGTCATGTATTCGCAACCGTGGTCACCCACGCCTTCAACCACGGCCGTACCGCCGGAGTTGCGGACACAGAAGCGTTCGCCGCCGACGCCGGCGAGGAAGGCCTCGCCTTCGGTCGCGCCGTACATCACGGTGTTGCCGCAGATGATGTTCTGCTGCGTGTCACCGCGGAAGTCCGGACTCGGCTTGATGATCAGACGACCACCGGAGAGACCCTTGCCGACGTAGTCGTTACCTTCGCCGGTCAGCTCGAGCGTCACGCCCTTGGCCAGGAAGGCACCGAAGGCCTGGCCGGCGGTACCGGTCAGCTTGACGTGGATGGTGTCGTCCGGCAGGCCGGCGTTACCGTAGCGGCGGGCCACTTCGCCCGAGAGCATGGTGCCGCAGGTGCGGTTGACGTTGATGATGGTCGTTTCGATCTGGACCTTCTGGCCCTTTTCGAGGGCCGGCTTGGCCTGGGCGATCAGCTTGTGGTCGAGCGCCTTTTCGAGACCGTGATCCTGCGTTTCCGTATGCAGACGCGGCACGTCGGCCGGGACGTTCGGCTGGAAGAAGATCTTGGAGAAATCCAGACCCTTGGCCTTCCAGTGTTCGATACCGGCACGCATGTCGAGCAGGTCAGCACGGCCGACAAGGTCGTCGAACTTGCGAATGCCGAGCTGGGCCATGATTTCGCGGACTTCTTCGGCAATGAAGAAGAAGAAATTGACGACATGCTCAGGCTGGCCGGAGAAACGCTTGCGCAGTTCCGGATCTTGCGTCGCAACGCCGACCGGGCAGGTGTTCAGATGGCACTTGCGCATCATGATGCAGCCTTCGACGACGAGCGGCGCGGTAGCGAAACCGAATTCGTCAGCACCGAGCAGGGCGCCGACGACGACATCGCGACCGGTCTTCATCTGTCCATCGACCTGGACGCGGATACGCGAGCGCAGGCGGTTGAGAACCAGCGTCTGCTGGGTTTCGGACAGACCAAGTTCCCACGGCGTACCGGCATGCTTGATCGAGGATTGCGGCGAAGCACCCGTACCGCCGTCGAAACCAGCGATCACGACGTGATCGGCCTTGGCCTTGGCAACACCGGCAGCCACCGTACCGACGCCGACTTCGGAAACCAGCTTGACCGAGATGGACGCCTTGGAATTGGCGTTCTTCAGGTCGTGAATGAGCTGGGCGAGGTCTTCAATGGAGTAGATGTCGTGGTGCGGCGGCGGCGAAATGAGGCCGACACCCGGCACCGAGTGACGCAGGAAGCCGATGTACTCGGATACCTTGTGACCCGGCAGCTGACCGCCTTCACCCGGCTTGGCGCCTTGTGCCATCTTGATCTGGATCTGGTCGGCATTGACCAGGTATTCGGCGGTGACGCCGAAACGACCGGAAGCGACCTGCTTGATGGCGGAACGCAACGAATCGCCTTCCTGGAAGGTGTAGTCGCGTTCGATGCGCGAGGCACCAACCACTTCCGACAGCTTCTGACCAGCCTTGAGCGGCACGAAACGCTTGGCATCCTCGCCACCTTCGCCGGTATTCGACTTGCCGCCGATACGGTTCATGGCGATGGCCAGCGTGGTGTGTGCTTCGGTCGAGATGGAGCCGAGCGACATGGCGCCGGTAGCGAAACGCTTGACGATTTCCTTGGCGGATTCGACTTCGTCCAGCGGCACCGGGGTGCCCGTTGGCTTGAATTCGAAGAGGCCGCGCAGTGTCAGGTGACGCTTGGTCTGATCGTTGATCAGCTTGGCGTATTCCTTGTAGGTCTCGTACTTGCCGGAGCGCGTCGAATGCTGCAGTTTCGCGATCGAATCCGGCGTCCACATGTGCTCTTCACCGCGCGTGCGGTAGGCGTATTCGCCGCCGGCATCGAGCATGGTGGCAAGCACCGGGTCGCTGGAGAAGGCTTCGTCATGCAGGCGAATGGCTTCCTCGGCGACCTCAAAGACACCGATACCCTCGATGTTGGACGGCGTGCCGGTGAAGTATTTTTCGACAAATTCCTTCTGCAGACCGATGGCTTCGAAGATCTGGGCGCCGGTGTAGGACATGTAGGTCGAGATGCCCATCTTGGACATGACCTTCATGAGACCCTTGCCGATGGCCTTGACGTAGTTCTTGGCGTACTTCTCGGCCTTCTCGGCATCACCCTTGGCAAAGCCGCAGATGGTTTCGAGCGCGACGTAGGGGTGCACAGCCTCGGCACCGTAGCCACCAAGCAGCGCAAAGTGATGCGTCTCACGGGCCGAACCGGTCTCGACGACGAGGCCGGCGCTGGTGCGCAGGCCCTTCTTCACGAGGTGCTGGTGAATCGCCGACGTGGCGAGCAGGGCCGGAATGGCGACATGCTCGGCATCGACCTTGCGGTCGGAGACGATCAGGATATTGGCACCGGAGCGCACGGCATCTTCGGCATCAGCCGCCAGCGAGGCGAGACGCGCCTCGATACCGTCCTTACCCCAGGCGACCGGGTAGCAGATGTCCAGCTCGAAGGACTGGAACTTGTTGGACGTGTATTTCTCGATGTTGCGCAGCTTTTCCATGTCGTCGAAGGACAGCACGGGTTGCGACACTTCGAGACGGATAGGCGGATTGATGTCGTTGGTGTTGAGCAGGTTCGGCTTGGGCCCGATGAAGGACACCAGCGACATGACCAGCTCTTCGCGGATCGGGTCGATCGGCGGGTTGGTGACCTGGGCGAACAGCTGCTTGAAGTAGGTGTAGAGCGTCTTGTTCTTGGCCGAGAGGACTGGCAGGGCGGAGTCCGTCCCCATCGAACCAGTCGCTTCTTCGCCGTTCTGGACCATAGGCTCCAGAATGATCTTGACGTCTTCCTGGGTGTAGCCGAAAGCCTGCTGGCGATCGAGCAAGGAGGCGGCCGGCGCCGAGCACTTCTCGTTCGGTGCTTCCACTTCGTCGAGCTTGATGCGGATCTTGTCGATCCACTCGCGATAAGGCTTGGCGTTGGCCAGGGAGTTCTTCAGTTCCTGGTCGTCGATGATGCGGCCCTGCTCCATGTCGATCAGGAACATCTTGCCCGGCTGCAGACGCCATTTCTTGACGATCTTCTTTTCCGGAATCGGCAGCACGCCGGATTCGGAGGCCATGACCACGAGGTCATCATCGGTGACGAGATAGCGGGCCGGACGTAGACCGTTACGATCCAGCGTTGCACCGATCTGGCGACCATCGGTGAAGGCGACGGCAGCGGGGCCGTCCCACGGCTCCATCATGGCCGCATGGTATTCGTAGAAGGCGCGGCGGTTTTCGTCCATCGTCGTATGCTTTTCCCAGGCTTCCGGGATCATCAGCATGACGGCCTGGGCCAGCGAGTAGCCGCCACCCATGACGAGCAGCTCGAGCGCATTATCGAAGGATGCCGAGTCGGACTGACCGGGGTAATGCAGCGGCCAGACCTTCTTCAGGTCGTCACCGAGAATCGGCGAGGAAATCGCCTGTTCGCGCGCCTTGAACCAGTTTACGTTGCCGCGAACCGTGTTGATTTCGCCGTTGTGGGCGATATAGCGGAACGGGTGAGCCAGATCCCAAGTCGGGAAGGTGTTGGTCGAGAAACGCTGGTGCACGAGGGCGAGCGCCGAAACGGTGCGCTTGTCCTGGAGATCGAGGTAGTACACGCCGACCTGGTCGGCGAGGAGCAGACCCTTGTAGTTCACCGTCCGGGCCGAGAAAGACGGCACGTAGAATTCCTGGCCGTGCTTGAGCTTGAGCGACTTGATGGCATTGGCGGCGCGGCGACGGATGATGTAGAGCTTGCGTTCGAGGGCATCGGTGACAAAGACGTCCGGACCGCGACCGACGAAGACCTGGCGGATCACCGGCTCCTTGGCACGCACGGTCGGCGACATCGGCATGTCGCGATTGACCGGCACATCGCGCCAGCCAAGGACGACCTGGCCTTCGGCGACAATCGAGCGCTCGATTTCTTCCATGCAGGCATGGCGCGAAGCGGCCTCCTGCGGCAGGAAGACCATGCCGACACCGTATTCGCCTGCCGGCGGCAGTTCGACGCTCTGACGGGCCATTTCTTCGCGATAGAACTGGTCCGGGATCTGGATCAGAATACCCGCGCCGTCCCCTTGCAGGGGATCGGCACCGACGGCACCGCGGTGATCGATGTTCTTCAGGATCTGCAAACCCTGTTCGACGATGGCATGATTTTTCTGACCTTTGACATGGGCGACAAAGCCCACGCCGCAAGCATCGTGCTCATTGGCGGGGTCGTACAGACCCTGCTGCTCAGGTACTCCCGGTTCCATCACACGCATTCCTTCAAATAACTTGGCCGATGTCCAAAGACCAATGTTGAAAAAAGCCGAGCATCATACATTCCGCGTCGGCCTATAGGAAAATTAGAGGCAACCATCAAATATACTGGCAAACCCCTGTCAATTCAAGATGCTGCAATGCACCAAGCAGGCACATTCAGAATAAAAATTTCCCTCTTCAGGTGCATCTGGCCTCGATTGCCGCCCCGATCTGGCCGTCACTGGCCTGATCTGAAACAATAGCCCGGCCGATTTCCTTAAGGAGGACCAGGCGCAGCTTTCCATCCTGAACCTTCTTGTCATGGCTCATCAACTCGAGATATCTGGCGGAACCCAGCCGTGGCCCGAATACCGGCAAACCGGCCCGAACAAAAATCCGTTCGATTCGTTCGACTGCATTGCTGTCCAGCCATCCCAACTGACGCGATAACTCAGCAGCAATTAGCGTGCCGGCTGACACAGCTTCACCGTGCAGCCACTCGCCATAGCCCATCCCGGTTTCGATGGCATGCCCAAAGGTATGGCCCAGATTGAGGAGCGCGCGTTCGCCAGTCTCTTTTTCGTCGGCGGCCACCACCTCGGCCTTGTTGGCACAGGAGCGATGAATCGCGTAGCTCAGAGACACCGGATCGCGGGCCAGCAGTTTTTCCAGATTCGCCTCGAGCCAGACGAAAAATTCCAGATCCCGGATCAGGCCATATTTGATTACTTCGGCCAAACCGGCCTTCAACTCACGTTCAGGCAGGGTATTGAGCGTCGATATGTCGGCCAGCACGAGCTTGGGCTGATAAAACGCCCCGATCATGTTTTTGCCGAGAGGATGATTGATCGCCGTTTTTCCACCGACAGAGGAATCAACCTGTGACAGCAGCGTGGTCGGCACCTGGATGAAAGGCATGCCGCGCTGGTAGCACGAGGCTGCGAAGCCCCCCATGTCACCGATCACCCCGCCGCCCAGTGCAATCAGCGTCGTCCCGCGTTCGCAGCGGGCACCGAGCAGGGCATCGAAGACCAGATTCAGCGTTTCCCAGGTTTTGAATTGCTCGCCATCTGGCAGGACCACGGGAAGCACCGAGATGCCACCGCGCTCCAGGGTCGCCTGCAGCTTGTCCAGATAGAGCGGCGCAACGGTGGTGTTGCTCACCACCACCACTTTTTTCTGCTTGATATGGGGCAGGATCAAATCCAGTCGCTCGAGCAGGCCAGCACCGATATGGATGGGGTAGGAGCGATCACCCAGGGCGACAGCAAGCGTTTCGATCATGGTTTGCATTGGCGGTTAAATTCTCGGAGGAGATGCATCACGATGCCGGAGGCCATGAGGTGGCCGCCGTCCACCACCATGTGGGCGGCTTCGCGGTACAGGGGATCACGGATGGCATGCAACTCTTCTAGCTTGGCCAGAGGGTCCGCGACGTGCAGCAAGGGACGGTTGCGGTCATGGCGCGTCCGCTCATGGAGCATGGCCGGGGGCACGTTGAGATAGACCACCCAGCCGGTCTCGTGCAGACGACTGCGGTTTTCCGCATTGAGCACCACACCGCCACCGGTTGCCATGACGATATTGTCGGTCGCGGTGAGTTCGTGAATGGTCTGCACCTCACGCCGCCGAAAACCTTCCTCACCCTCAATTTCGAAGATGGTGGGGATCGGCACACCGGTGCGCTCCACGATTTCGTGATCGGAATCGTAGAATGGCCGAGCCAAACGCTTCGCCAACTGGCGACCGACGGTTGTTTTACCGGCCCCCATGAGCCCAACGAGATAGATGTTGCGACGATTTTCCACGTTCGGATTTTAGCCGACTACCTGCCAAGCACAAAAAAACAGGGCCGGCATCGCCGACCCCGTGAGTTTCAGCTTACTAGCGATCAGTCAAATCGCATCTTGTCCGAAATGACACGCGGCGTGATGAAGATCAGTAATTCGCGACGCTTGCCGGTTTCGTTCTTGTACTTGAACAGCCAGCCCAGGAAGGGGATATCGCCAAGCAGCGGCACTTTATCAACCGTGTTCTGCATGTCGGTGATGAACACACCACCGATCACCACCGTGCCGCCATTTTCAACGACGACGTTGGTTTCCACGACAGAGCTCTTGATCGGCGGATTGAGGAAGCCATTGACGCTGACGGCGCGCGTCCAGTCCGGCTCCTCCTTCTTGACGATGAGGTTCATGCGGACCGTGCCTTCCGGCGTGATCTGCGGCGTTGCCTCGAGCGAGAGCTTGGCCGGCTTGAAGGCGACGGTATAGGTGCCCGCGCCACCGCCGCTACCCGGCTGGTAGCTGATGTAGGGGACTTCAGTACCGTCTTCGATCTTTGCCTTGACGTTGTTGGCCGTAATGACGCGCGGGCTGGAGATGATCTTGCCGATGCCGTCTTCTTCGAGTGCCGCAATTTCGAGGTTAAGAATGCGGGTCAGCGAAGAATTGAACAGGGAAAACGCCAGGGCTCCGCCCGTCGTCGGCACCGGCAAATTGACGCCAACCATCGGATTCTGGGTCAAGGTCGCCGGGGTGGTGGTGGTCACGCCAGCGGTCGTCGTCGACGTTCCGGGAGTCATTTTTCCACCGACAAAGTTCATTCCGGAACCCAGGATTTCGCTGGACTTGGAATTGATCAAACCCAGCTTCGTTCCCAGTTCCCGCTTGAAGCTGTCCTGCGCCTCGACGACGCGCGCCTCGATCAGGACCTGCCGTGCCGCCGTATCAATGGCACGGATGAAGGTATGAATTTCCTCAAGCTTGGTCGGAATATCGTTCACAAAAACGATATTCGACTGCGGATCAGCGACTGCACTGCCTCGCTTGCTCAGGATGCGCTGCGTGGACGTAGCGGCACCTGCAGCAGGAGCGGCAGTCGCAGGGCCACCCACCGTGAAGCCGGAGAGCAGGCGTGCCACATCGGCTGCCTTTTGATAGTTCAACTGGAATTGCTCAAGTTTCAAGGGCTCCAGTTCGCTGATCTGCTGCTTGGATTCGAAATCGAGCTTTTCGCGGGTAGCGATTTCGTCACGCGGGGCAATCATGATGATGTTGCCCTTCTTGCGCATATCCAGACCCTTTTGCTGGAAGATGATATCGATCACCTGGTCAGCCGGGACATCCTTGAGAACGAGCGTCGTCGTGCCGGTCACCGTTTCGCTGATCACCGCATTGAGGTTCAGTTCTTCGGCCATCAGGCGGAGCAGCGCACGGACGTCACCATTCTGGTAATTGATGCTGACGCGCGGCCCCTGGTAGCCGACCTTGGCGCCCTGAACCAGTTTGTTCGGGTCTTCGACGATCTGCTTGACCTCGACGATGAACTGGTTGTCGCTCTGATAGGCGTTATGTTCCCAGAGACCCTTGGGGGTAATGATCATGCGAACGTTGTCGCCAAAGGTTTTGGTTTCGACGGACATGACCGGCGTCGCAAAGTCGGTGACGTCCAGTTTGCGGCGCAGGCGTTCCGGCGCCGTCGTCTTCATGAAATCGACGACGAGATTGGGGCCTTGCTGGCGAATGTCGATACCGGTGCCGGTATCGCTCAGGTCGACAATGATCCGCCCTTCGCCGTCCTTGCCGCGACGGAACATGACATCGTTGACCGCATGCCGTGAGCCAACCAGGCTTTCTTCGGCAAAACGGGTGGTGCGCTGGGCCGCGGAGTCGGCCAGTCGCTCGATCGGCGTCAGCGTGACATACAGCGACTTGCCCTCGATCCGGGTCTTGTAATTCATGTTGCGGACAAGGTTCAGCACCATCCGGGTACGATCACCGACCTGTACGACATTCATGCCGCGCAAATCACCCTGGTTGAAGACCTGGCTGGTCTTCCCCAGGCCATTGGCGGTGGACTGGAAATCCAGCGCGATCTTGGCCGGATTCGCCACACTGAAACCGGGCGGCGGTGAGGTCAAGGCCTCTTTGAGGTCGATCCGCAGCGCAACTTCGTTGCCCTGCTGGGCAACGTTGACCGCTTCAATCGTATTCGCAGGCGGCGCCTCTGCTCGCGCCGGAGACGAGAGGGCAAGGCAGGCCGAGGCTACAGCCATCGCATAGGTGATCAATTTCATTTCTTGCTTCCCTCCTTGCTCTGCAGGTAGAGCGAGCTCTTGCGCTCAGTCCAGTCACCCGCAGAATCCTGTATCAATTCGCGCAGTTGAACTTCCGTGTCCGTAATCTGCGTCACCATGCCGAAATCAAGGCCAACGTAGTCGCCGACCTTGACCTGCTTAACCTTGTCCTCAACCTGAACGACCGCCATCGGGCGATTGTTGACATGCATGTAACCGATCATTTTCAAGGACTCGATCGGATACTTTTCGAGCAGGCTGTTGCGCACTTCCCGCGCCTCGAAATCGGGCTGGAATGCGCCTCCCTTGCCGGCCACCTGCTTGTACTTCGACTCGGGCTCGATCTTGTTCGGCTTGAAGGGATCGATGATCGCGTCCACATCGTAGGGCACCGGCTCATAGGGTTTGACGTCGGGCAGCTTGGGTATCTTGCCGCGCATGTCCTTGGTATTTTCAGCCATCCACTGCTTCAGGTCTTCATGGCTCCCACCGGCACAAGCACCGAGGAAACCACACAGGGCGACGAGCAATATTCGTTTCACTTCTTCGCTCCTTGCGCTGCCTTTTTCTCCTGCTCGATCTTCTTCTGCTTGGCGATTTCCTCGTCATCCAGATAGCGGAATGTTTTCGTCGTCGCGTCGAGGGAGAGCTGACCGCCATCCTTGGCGGGAGCAATGGAAATATTGTTCAGGGTGACGATACGCGGAAGCTTTGCAATATCGGCGGCGAATGCACCGAAGTCGTGGTAGCTGCCGTTGATCTTCACGGCGATAGGCAACTCGGCGTAGAAATCCTTGATCTGCTCCTGGCCCGGCTTGAACAATTCAAACTGCAGGCCACGCCCCAAACCCGCCTGGTTGACTTCAATAAGCAGCGCATCGATTTCAGACTTGTCCGGCAACTGCTTGAGCAAGGCACCGAAGGAACGGTCAATGTCAGCCAGTTGCTGGATATACAGATCGAGATTGACGGCCTGACGCTTCTTGTCGACATACTCCTGCTTGAGGGTTTCCTCTTCCTTCTGCTTTTTTTCGAGTTCGATCAGCTGGTCATCCCAGACAAACCACCAACCAGCCGCCAGGATGGCAACAAACAAGCCGACCAGGACAGTGATTTTTGGAATCAGGGGCCAGGCACCCGGATCATTCGGATTCAGCAGCCGAAAATCATCGGCCATCGCCTGGAAATCGATATTGGGCAGGGAAATAGTCTTGGCGTTCACTTTTTCACCTTCTCGTCTTCAGGCCGGACGCGGGTGAGCACGAAGGTCATGCCAAACTCGTTGATCCGGCGCCCGTTGATGACCACGGCCTTACTCTCTATCAGTTGCGGCAACTCCAACCACTGCGAAGCCTCGAGATTGCGCATCAGCGCCGAAATCCGTGCATTCGACTGAGCATGACCGGTGATGCTGACCTTCAGCCCCTCCTGCTTCAGGGACTTCAGATAGATACCTTCCGGTACCTGCTTGACCAGTTCGCTCAGCAGATAAACCGTTTCGCCACGATCGCGCTGGAGGTTCTCGATCACCTGCTTGCGCGACAGCAAGGCCTGGGTTTGCTCCTTCAGGCGCTTGATCTGGTCAAGCTGCTTGTCCAGAACGGCGATTTCACCTTTGAGGAAGGCATTTGAACTGTCCTGGTCGCTGATTGAGCTGCCGATCAGGGTATATACCGCAAAAACGATGAGCGCACCGAGCACTGAAACCAGCCCGCCCAGGACAAAGAACTGCTCGCGCCGGGCTTTCTTCGCCTCTTCGCGATGCGGAAGGAGGTTGATGCGAATCATGATGGATCGAACCTCCGCAATGCCAGACCACAGGCCACCATCAGCGACGAGGCATCAGCCAGCAGGCTCTTGGCTCGAACACGGTCGGACAGCACCATGTTGGCGAATGGATTGGCGATCAGCGTATTGACTTGCGTTCTTGTCGCTACGACTTCGTCGATACCCGGAATGACGGCACAGCCCCCCGCCAGAACGATATGATCGACCTGGTTGTATTGCGTCGAGGTAAAGAAGAACTGCAGCGCACGGGAAACCTCAAGCGCCAGATTTTCCATGAACGGGTTCAGCAATTCGATTTCGTAGCCTTCGGGCAAGTTATCAGCCCGCTTTGCTGCCTCGGCGTCCTCGAAGTTCATGCCGTAGTGGCGCGCGATATCCTGCGTCAACATGCCACCACCAAATGCCTGCTCGCGGGCATAAACCTGCTGGCCATTGCGCAAGACCGTCAGGTTCATCACATTGGCCCCCGCATCGATCAGGGCAACCACCTGATTCTTTCCGGAATCCGGCAACTGGCGCTCGATCAACTCGAAAGCCGCCAGTGCAGCAAAAGACTCGACATCGACCACAACCGCTTTCAGGCCCGCAGCATCAGCCACGGCGACACGGTCTTCGACGCGCTCTTTTTTTGACGCAGCGATCAGCACCTCAAGCTCATCGGGCACAGCCGGTGCCGGACCAATGACCTGATAGTCCAGATTCACTTCATCGATGGCAAAGGGAATGTACTGATTGGCTTCTGTCTCGACCTGAGCCTCGAGCTCTTCATCGCGCAGCCCGGCCGGAACAATGATTTTCTTGGTAATGACGGCGGAGCCCGGCAAAGCCATCGCCACATTGCGCGTCGATGTACCCATCCGCTTCCAGGCACGCTTGACACAGTCAACGACGCCGTCGAGATTGGCAATATTGCCATCGGATACCGCATCCTTGGGCAACACCTCTATGGTGTAGCGCTCAACGCGATAGCCGTCTTTCCCGTTGGCGGTCAGTTCGACCATCTTGACGGCGGACGAACTGATGTCCAAACCGAACAAGGAACGCGCCTTGGGATTTAACAACGATGAGATATCTAAGCCCACCAGACCCCCAAAAAGTCCTTACGGAATGCGAAGTTAGCAAAATAACCAATAATTCACTTCAGATGCTAACAATAACATCTGGGCGTGTAAAGCTATTTCACGGCACCGATTTGGCCCGGCGTATAATCCGCGCAACTCCAATTTTGTCCATCCGACCACCGTGCCCTCAATACCTCCGGCGCTGCGCCTAGCTCTTTATCCCTTCATGTTTCTAGCGGGCCTTGTCGCGATCGGCGTCGCCATGGCGCTGATCATCCTCGTCCTCGCCTATCCCAATCTGCCGTCGCTCGAGGTGCTGACCGACTACCGGCCTAAAATCCCTTTGCGGGTCTACACGGCCGACGGCTTCCTGATCGGCGAATTCGGCGAGGAGCGCCGCGCCGTCGTAGCCATCGGCGAAGTTCCCGAGGTCATGAAAAATGCCATTCTGGCGGCCGAGGATGACCGTTTCTATCAGCATGGCGGCATCGACTACACCGGCGTCGTGCGTGCCATGGGGGCCAACCTGGTCGGCGGCGGCAAGCGGCAGGGCGCGTCGACTATTACCCAGCAGGTAGCGCGCAACTTCTTCCTGACGGGCGAAAAGACCTATACCCGAAAGCTCTACGAAGCCCTTCTTTCCTTCAAGATCGAAAACAACCTGTCGAAAGACCAGATTTTCGAGCTCTACATCAACCAGATTTTCCTCGGTCAGCGCGCCTATGGTTTTGCCGCAGCAGCGCAGATCTATTTTGGCAAGCAGCTCAAGGATATCTCGATTGCCGAAGCCGCCATGCTGGCCGGCCTGCCCAAGGCACCCTCCGCCTACAACCCCATCGTCAATCCGAATCGCGCCAGACTGCGCCAGCATTACGTCCTGCGCCGCATGCGCGAGCTGGGACACATTACGGAAGCCCAGCACGAAGCCGCGCTCAAGGAACCGCTGATCGTCAAACGCGAACTGGCTGAATACTCGGTCCATGCCGAATATGTGGCCGAAATGGCCCGGCAGATTACCGCCGAACGTTTCCCCGAAGAGGTCTATTCGCGTGGCATGAAGGTCTATACAACCCTGATCAAGGCCGAGCAGGAGGCTGCCTACGCCAGCCTGCGCAAGGGCGTCCTCGATTATGACCGACGCCATGGTTATCGGGGCGCCGAGTCCTACCTGGACATGAAAGACATCAAGTCCGACCACGATGAAGCCATCGATGAAGCACTGCAAGACATTCCCGACGCCGGCGACCTGATTCCGGCCCTGGTCCTGGCCGCTGACGCCAAGGGCATCAAGGTCTATCGCAAGGGTGGCGAAATCACCACGATAAGCGGCGATGCCATGAAATTTGCGGCCCGCATGCTCGATGACAAGTCGCCGCCGAACAAGCGCCTGAAACGCGGCGCCATTGTTCGCCTGCAAAAGGATGACAAGGGCGGCTGGCAGATCAGCCAGCTCCCCGAGGTCGAATCCGCATTCGTCGCCATCGATCCGAAAGACGGTTCGATTCGGGCACTGGTCGGCGGCTTCGATTTCAACCGCAACAAATTCAACCATGTGACCCAGGCCTGGCGCCAGCCCGGCTCCAGTTTCAAGCCTTTCATCTACTCCGCTTCGCTGGAGAAAGGCTACAGCCCGAACAGCGTCATCGCCGACGAGCCCATCGTCATTCCGGCCAGCCAGACCGGCACAGCCGCCTGGGAACCGCACAACTACGACGGCAAGTACGAAGGCCCGATGAAAATGCGGACGGCGCTCGCCAAGTCGAAAAACATGGTCTCCATCCGCATCCTGCAATCGATCGGCACCAATTACGCCCAGGATTACGCCACGCGCTTTGGCTTCGAGGCGGCCAAGCACCCGCCTTACCTGACCATGGCGCTCGGCGCCGGATCGGTTACGCCCTGGCAGATGGTGACGGCCTACTCGGTCTTTGCCAACGGGGGTTTCCGGATCAATCCCTTCGTGGTCCGGGAGATTCGCGACGGGGCCAATCAGGTGCTGGCCGTGTCGGCAGCAACTGAAGCCGGCAGCGAGGAAAACCGCGTCATCGATCCGCGCAATGCCTTCCTGATGGATGCCATGCTGCGCGATGTCACCCTCTACGGAACAGCGGCGAGGGCATCGGCCATCCTCAAACGTCAGGACCTGGCGGGCAAGACTGGCACCACGAACGAATACCTGGATGCCTGGTTCTGCGGCTACCAGATGACGGTGAGTGGCTGTGCCTGGGTCGGTTTCGACCAGCCGCGCAAGCTCGGCGACAAGGAAACCGGCGGCGCCGCCGCGCTGCCCATCTGGATCGGCTACATGAGCCGGGCGCTGAAAGACGTTCCGATGTCCCTGCCGCAGCAACCGGAGGGACTGGTGGCTTATGGCGAAGGCAAGGATCGCACTTACGTGTATACCGAGAACGTCAAGGAAAACGACCCCGAGGACGGGGCCGCCGATGCGACGCCTTTACCCAAGCCGGACCTCAGCGCACCACCCAGCGACTGATCAGCCCAATTCGATGCCCTCGCCGGCCTGCTGGCTGGCGAGCGCCGACAACTTGGCGAGCAGTTCGGCACCATCGCGGGTATCGCGCCAGTCGGTGCCATCCCAGCGGAAGTGAAAACCGCCCGAGCGGGCTGCGACCCAGATTTCACGCGCCACACCGTGGCGATTGACGATGATCTTGCTGCCATCGTCGAATTCGATTTCGAGCACGCCACCGGCCGCCAATTGACAATCGACATCCGCCCCACTGGCCTCCAGTGCCGCATCGATCCGGGTCAGCATGGCATCGGCCAGGGTGTTGAATTCCTTGTCATCCATCGTGTGCTACCATCCTGTTCTTCGCTGACAGCGCCCCGAACATGTCCAGAATCGCCGCCCTGCTGATTATCCTGAGCCTTGCCGCCTGCGGCATGAAGGGCAAACTGGAACGCCCGCCCGGCCAAGCGCCTGAGCCGCTGCTTGGCACTGCCAAGCCAGCCGTCAAGAATGTTAGCACGACCCCCAGCCCCAAAGCCCCATGACCCACTTTGCCCTGAAAAACGGCGTTCTGCACGCCGAATCCCTAGCCTTGCCTGCCATTGCCGATCAGTTCGGAACGCCGGCCTATGTCTATTCCCGCGCCGCGCTGGAAGCATCACTGCGCGAATTCCATGACGTCCTGGGCAGCCACCCGACCGGTCAGGGCGCTCTCGTCTGCTACGCCGTCAAGGCCAATTCCAATCTCGCCATCCTCAACGTTTTCGCCCGCCTCGGCGCCGGTTTCGACATCGTTTCCGGTGGCGAACTGCAGCGCGTGCTGGCTGCCGGGGCCGATCCGAAGAAGGTCGTTTTTTCAGGCGTCGGCAAGACCGCTGAGGAGATGAAGCTGGCCCTCGAGGTCGGCATTTTCTGCTTCAACGTCGAATCTGCTGCCGAGTTGGAGCGCCTCAACGAAGTCGCCGGCCGCTGCGGCAAGAAGGCGCCGATCAGCCTGCGCGTAAATCCCAACGTCGATCCGAAGACGCATCCCTACATTTCCACCGGCCTCAAGGGTGCCAAGTTCGGCGTCGCCTACGACAGTGCGCTGGCCCTCTACCGCCGTGCCGCCGCCCTGCCCCATATCGACGTCGCCGGCATCGACTGCCACATCGGCTCGCAACTGCTCGATCCCTCACCCTTCATCGAAGCCCTCGACCGGATTCTGGCCCTGGTAGACCATATGGCAGCCGAAGGCATCGCCATCCATCACCTCGACCTCGGTGGTGGCCTGGGTATCAAGTACAACGCCGAGCAGGTGCAACCCACCGTCGCCGCCTACCTGACACCGTTGCTCGACAAGCTGGCCGGCCGCGGCCTGCAGATCGTCCTCGAACCGGGTCGCCGCCTGGTCGGCAATGCCGGTCTCCTGCTCACCCGCATCGAATACCTCAAGCAGGGCGAAGCCAAGAATTTCGCCATCATCGACGCCGCCATGAACGATCTCATGCGCCCGGCCCTGTACGAAGCCTGGCACGACATCCTGCCCGTCGTGCCGCGTGCCGGTGCCAGCACCGCTTACGATGTCGTCGGCCCGGTCTGCGAAACCGGTGATTTCCTCGGCCAGGACCGCCCGCTGGCCGTAGAAGCCGGCGACCTGCTCGCCGTCATGTCGGCCGGCGCTTACGGCATGGCCATGGCCTCGAATTACAACACCCGGCCGCGGGCGGTTGAAATCATGGTCGATGGCGAACAGGTCCACGTCATTCGCCAGCGCGAAACCGTCGAACAACTCTACGCCGGCGAGTCCATTCTCCCCAAGTGAGCGGTCTGCGCGTCGATAAATGGCTGTGGGCTGCGCGTTTTTTCAAGACGCGCTCCCTGGCCAGCGATGCGGTCAGTGGCGGCAAAGTCAAGGTCAATGGCGCGACGACCAAACCAGCCCGCGACATCAAGATCGGTGACCGCCTCGATATTGCCAACAGCGAAACCCGCTGGGAAGTGAGCGTCCTCGTCCTCTCCGACAAGCGCGGCCCGGCTCCCGAAGCTCGCCTGCTGTACGAAGAAACACCGGAAAGCATCAGCGCCCGCGAAGCCGCACGGACCAGCCGCCAGTTTGTCCAGGACCCTGCCGCCGACATCCACGGCCGGCCGACCAAGCGTGACCGGCGCCAGATGGACCGCTACGGCCGCTAGCTACAAGACGTAAGCCAAGGCCAGCGGCAGGAAAATCAAGGCCGCCAGATTGCCGATCAAGACGATGGATGCGACGCGCTGCGGCTCCTGCTTGTAGCGCTCGGCAAACAGGAAGTTGAGCACGGCCGGCGGCAGCGCGCCAAAGACGAAGAGCATCGCGGCATCCCGGCCCTGCAGGCCAAGCAACTGAATGATGCCGGCTGCGATCAGCATGCCGGCCAGCGGCCTGAGCAGGGCGCTGCCCAGCGCCAGCTTCCAGTCGCGGAAGGACACATCCGTCATCCGCACACCCAGCGCAAAAAGCAGCAAGGGAACGGAAATATCGCCGAGCATCTTGATCGCCGTGAGCAGTGGCGACCACACCGGAATCTTGAGAAAGGCGACAGCCAGGCCGGCCATCGCGGCAAACAGCACGGGCACACGCCACAGCGTCAGCAAGCGCGTGCTCGGATCAAGCAAACGGGCACCGAAGGAAAAGTGCAAGGTATTCTCGACCATGAAGAGGACCACCGCCGCCGGCAAGGCACTTTCGCCCCAGGCCAGCACGGCAAGGGGCAGGCCGATATTGCCGGAATTGTTGAAGAGCATCGGCGGCACCAGGGTCTTGGCCGGAATGCCGAAGAGCCGGGCCACCGGCCAGGCGAACAGGCCGCACAGGGCGAGCACCAGAAGACCACCCAGCGCGAGGGGTGCAAAGGCCGCCAGATCGAAAGACTTGCCGGCCATCGCGGCAAAGACCAGGGCCGGCACGAAGACATCCATGTTTAGCCGGTTGGCCACCGCCATTTCCGGCTTGTGCTGGCGCGCATAGAAATAACCCGCAGCGACAATCCCGAAAATCGGGAAGAGAATCGCCGCGAGGCGCAGAGCGAGAGAGTTATCGGTCAAAGGACATAGCGCGACAGGTCTTCGTCGCCCGCCAGTTCGTTGAGCTTGGCATTGACGTAAACAGTGTCGATCAGCACCGTATCGAAAGCGGCCTTGCCGGCGCCGAACGACACTTCTTCGAGCAGCTTTTCCATGACCGTATGCAAACGGCGGGCGCCGATGTTCTCGGTCTTTTCATTGACCTGGAAAGCGATTTCGGCCAGTCGCCGGATACCATCCGGCGTGAAGTTCAACTGCACCCCTTCGGTCTCGAGCAGCGCCTGGTATTGCTTGGTCAGACAGGCATCGGTCTGGGTCAGGATGCACTCGAAATCGGCCACCGACAGCGAATCGAGTTCGACGCGGATGGGGAAACGCCCCTGCAACTCCGGTATCAGGTCGGACGGCTTGGAGAGGTGGAAAGCGCCGGAGGCAATGAACAGGATGTGATCAGTCTTGATCATGCCGTACTTGGTCGACACCGTCGTCCCTTCGACCAGCGGCAGCAGGTCGCGCTGCACGCCCTGGCGCGAGACATCGGCGCCCTGCATGTCCGAGCGGCTGGCAATCTTGTCGAGTTCATCGAGGAAGACAATGCCGTTCTGCTCGACGGCGCGCACCGCCTCGAGCTTGACGTCCTCGTCATTGACGAGCTTGGCGGCCTCTTCATCCGTGAGCAGCTTCAAGGCCTCGGGAATCTTCAGCTTGCGCGATTTCTTCTTGCCGCCACCGACGCTCTGGAACATCCCCTGGATCTGCTGGGTCAGCTCTTCCATGCCGGGTGGCGCGAAGATTTCAGCCTGCATGCCGGGCACGGCGACTTCAATGTCGATTTCCTTGTCGTCGAGTTCGCCTTCGCGCAGCTTCTTGCGAAATTTCTGGCGGGTTGTGCTATCGCTGGCAGCCGCCTCGGAATTTTCGGCAAAAAACCCGGGGCTGCGTGGCGGCGGCAACAAAACGTCGAGAATCCGCTCTTCAGCCGCATCCTCGGCGCGGCCACGCATGCTCTTGACGGCCCGTTCGCGGTGCGACTTGATGGCCATTTCGACCAGGTCGCGGATGATGGTTTCCACATCGCGGCCGACGTAGCCAACCTCCGTAAACTTGGTCGCCTCGATCTTGATGAAGGGTGCATTGGCCAGGCGAGCCAGACGGCGGGCGATCTCGGTCTTGCCAACGCCGGTCGGCCCGATCATCAGGATGTTCTTCGGCGTGATTTCCTGGCGCAAGGGCTCGGCCACCTGCGAACGCCGCCAGCGGTTGCGCAGGGCAATGGCGACGGCCTTCTTGGCGTTGTTCTGGCCGACGATATGCTTGTCGAGTTCGGAAACGATTTCCTGCGGGGTCATCGCGGCTCCTCCGGTCATTCGAGCACCTCGATGGTGAAATTTCGGTTGGTGTAGATGCAGATGTCTCCAGCGATCTCCAGCGACTTGGTGACGATCTCGCGCGGCGCCAGCTCGGTATTTTCGAGCAAGGCGCGGGCCGCGCTCTGGGCGTACGAACCGCCAGAACCGATGGCGACAATGCCCTGCTCCGGCTCCAGCACATCGCCATTGCCGGTGATGATCAGCGAGACATCGCGATCAGCCACCGAGAGCATCGCCTCAAGCCGGCGCAGGGCGCGGTCGGAGCGCCAGTCCTTGGCCAGTTCGACGGCGGAGCGCAGCAAATTGCCCTGGTGCTTCTCCAGCTTGGCCTCGAAGCGCTCGAACAGCGTGAAGGCATCGGCCGTGCCGCCGGCAAAGCCGGCCAGGATGCGGCCCTGGTAGAGGCGGCGAACCTTTTTGGCGGTCGCCTTGATGACGATATTGCCCAGCGTGACCTGGCCATCGCCGCCCATGGCGACGGAATTGCCCCGGCGCACCGACAGGATCGTCGTGCCGTGATATTGCTCCATAGTTGACCTTTAGGACTTGGGAACGAGAATGCGCGCCTGCTTGTTGAGGCCGACCACGGCCATCAACTCGGCGACCAGATGGTTCGGACTGCGGATGATGATGTCGCGCCCCGCCGCCTTGTAGGGTGCAAGACGATTGACCAGCTGCCCGACCGAGACGAAATCGAGGCGGCGCACGCCGGAAAAATCGAGCACCGGATGCTCGGAGGCCTCGATCACGGCGCTCAGCTCCTCAAACCGGCAGCCCTTGAGCTCGCCGGACAGGTAATAGGCGCCGTCACCCTGACGTACCGTACTGGCCGAGGCGGCGGGCGCCACCCCGTTGGCTCGCGGCTCCCACGACGGCGGCGACAGCTCGAAGGTCACCGCATAATCGACCGCACGCTCCTCGAAAGAATCCTGGGTGCCATGCCGCTGCAACAATTCCAGCAACAGGCGCCAGGAGGGTTCATGGGCGGCATCGCCAGCCACGAGGCGGCTGTTCAGCCGGTCAATGAAAACATCCGTGCCGCCAAGTGCCACCGACAGGCGGGTTTTTCGCGCTTTGGTGAGCAAATCCGCCAGTTGCCCGGCCACCTCATCATCGCAACCGACCAGCTTGGTGCATTCGACAGTGACCGGCTCTTTTTTCTCGATCAGTTTGGCCAACTGGGTGATCGGCAAGGCACCTTCCGAGGTCAGCACGCCCTGCAGGAATATTTTTTGCGGACCGGCCGAACCCGCCGCCGGATTTGCCACGGGCGAAGCCTGCGACCAGGTCGGCGGGGACATTTCGCAGGCCTCGGCATACTCTGCGCCCAGCCGTTCAAAGGCAGCCCGTTCGCCGGTGGCCTGCAACAGATCGAAGAGGAGGAGCCAGAAACGACGGCCTTCAGTGCCGTGGTAGGAACGGACAAAGGTTTCCAGCAGGGAACGCGCCGCGCCATCCTGACCATTGGCGTAAAGCACGACCACCTGCTCAACACAGGCTTGCAGGGGGTCGTCGTCATGATTGACGTCAACGCCCATGACGCTCGATTCAGTGAAATCGTCACTATCGAAATCGTCGATGGTGAAGCCTGAATCGGTCGTCAGTGGCGCCTGCTTCGGCAAGGATTGCGCAGCGGCAACAGCGCCCGCCTTGGCGGGGGTGAACTCGAGGTCGGGCAGGGGCTCGGGGCGCGCCTTGGGCTGTTCATCCGCCACCACCGCCGGTGCTGGCGGTTCGGACGGGGGCTCCGGTGCTCGCGGACGAGCGGCCGGTCGTTCCGGCATCTTCTTGTCCTGCTTCTTGAAAAAGGAAAAAACCATGTTCACTCCGCCTGCGGGACGGTAGTTTTAGCACGGCCTCGAACTTCATGCAACGAGCAAGCCGACCAGCACCAGGAGGAGCGCCAGAACCGGGCCGAATGGCTGGTCCAGGCCAAGCGCCGCAACAAATGCGACAACATAGGCCAGGACAGCGATGCCCAGCGCCCAGGCCAGGCCATTGCGCCAGTTTTTGGCACGCCGGAAGGCCAGCCAGGGCGGAATGAAGACGAGGGCGAAAGCCCCCATGACGCCAAGACTCATGGTCGCCAGGGCGAGGCAAAGTGCCACCATGAGGTCGAAGCCGACATGGATAGGCCAGGCCGGCAGGCGGCGCAGGCGGAAGAGATCGGGATAGACACGGGCCAGCAACAATCGGGACGACAAGGCACGCAGGACAATCATGGCGACCAGACCGCCAATGGCCACCGACCAAAGCTGCTCGCTATCGGCAAAATAGAGCTGGCCATCGAAAAGTGCATGGCCGAGGCGTTCGGCCATCGGGGCATTGGCCGCCAGCAAGATGGCCCCCGCCCAGGCGCCGAGCAGCAGCAGCGCATCCCCGGCGCCACCCGACAGGCGCCGGGCAAACAGATGCCGGCCAGCTCCCGCCAGACCGGCTGCGAGCAAGCCACCAAGGACCGGCGCCCAACCGCCCAGCATCGCCAGCAAGGCACCCGCGGCGGCGACATTGGCGTAGGCCAGGGCAGCCAGCCATTCGTCACGCAGCCTCAGGTAGCAGCCGAGCACGGGAAGCAGGATGGCAAAGCCCAAACCGGTCAGGAAAGGGACGATGAAAAGATCACTCGACATCGGCGCCTCCCAGGACGATCACCCGATCGCATACGGCTTCGACGAAAGCCGGGTCATGGCTGACGACGAGCATGCCCGCCCCCGCCGCCGCCCGATCACGCAAATGTGCCGTCAGGTGCGCGACACCTGCCAGATCGAGATTGTTGGTCGGTTCGTCGAGCAGGACGAGGTCGGCCGGCGCCTGGAGGATGGCCCACAGCGTCAGGTAGTGACGTTGCCCGCCGGATAACCGGTCAAGCCGGCCATCGAGATGAGCGGCAAGCCAGTGCGGCAGGCCATCGGCTGCCGCCCCGGTCAACGCCAGCAGTTCCCGCCCGGACAGCGGCAAGCCGACGACCGGCGGCACATCCTGCGCCTGCAAGGCGAGGCGCAGGCCGGGCCGCTGTTCGAGACTCCCTGAAAAGACCGTGGCCCGGCCGGCCAAGGCCGCCAGCAAGGTACTTTTCCCAACGCCGTTAGGGCCCGTCAGGCCGACGATTTCACCACGGTCAACACACAGGTCGACGGGCTGCGTTGCCGGCCGCTGCCAGCCGACAACCAGCTTTTCGGCACGCAACAGGTGCTTCATTGCAGACCTTTCAGCAGGCGCTGGATGGTGTCGTCAAACAGGCCGAAGAGGTCTTTCGCCTCGGCCGTACCGCCCACCGTGTAGGGCAGCAGGACAGCCGGCATCCCCGTCTTGCCGGCAATCCACTGACTCGGTCCAGGCTGCTGGTAGGTGGCACGCAGCACCATTCTGGCCGGCGCGCCTTGCTGGCGGACGAGCAGGCCGGTCAGATGGCCGCTGCTCGGCTCGATGCCTGGCTTCGGCTCGAGCGCCCCGACCTCTTTCATGCCCAGCCAGTTGAGCAAATAGACGAAGGATGCATGATGGACGAGGACCGCTACGCCTTTGAGCGGCGCCGCGTCCTTCTGCCAGCCGGCCATCGCCGCCTGCCATTTGCTGGCAAAGGCCCGATAACCGGCCTGATAGGCCGCGGCATTGGCCGCATCCAGCTCGACCATGCGTACCGTCAATGCCTCGCCGACTTTCAGCACATTGCGCGGATCGAGGTGGATATGGGGATTGCCAGCGGCATGGACATCACCGTGGGCGCGATCGAGCGTCGCCGGTGCATCAAGGCGGTTGACGAAATTTACCGCCTCGAAATACCCCGGCTGACCGGTCTGGATGGCCGAATTTCCCGAATCGCGCAGGACCAGCGGCAACCAGCCGATTTCCAGATCGGCCCCGGCAGCGATAAGCAGATTGGCCTGCCGGGCCTGCGCCAGCAAGGACGGTTTGGCTTCTATGCGGTGCGGGTCCTGGAAGGCGTTGGTCGCCGTGTAAACCTTGACCTTGCTGCCGCCGATTTCCTGCGCCAGCGCGCCCCATTCCGGCACGGTGGCAAATATTTTGAGGTCAGCCTGGGCAGCTCCCACGCTCAAGCCGACGATACAGGCAAAAATGAGATTTTTCATGGCCGCTCCTAGAACTTGTGAGCGCCGTGGGCGCCCAGGCTCATGATGTACTGCACGGTCAGCTGATTGTCGGTGATCCCGAGCATCGATTTGTCCTGCGCAATCTGCAGGCGAACGCGCGAGAACTCGCTCCAGCTGTAATCGACCATGGCCGATGCCTTCTTCGGGCGATAGCTGTCGACGACCAGATTGCCCGCATTGATGCCGAAATCACGCGAGCCGCTGTCGAGCTGCTCGTAACGGAGACCGGCGCGCCATTGCGGCGTGAACCGGAAGACGCCCTGGGCGTACCAGCCGGACTGGCGGGTCTTGTAAGAACTATCGATCGGCGTGGCGCAATCAACGGCCGACGTACAGGTCAGGGCACCCCGTTCCTCGCGCCTGAAATACTCGCCCTGAAACTTGAAACTCTGGTGAGCCGGATTCCCCTGTGGCGCCCACTTCCAGACAAAATCGGCCAGCCAGGTGCTCGAATCGCCCGTGAACCTACCCTGGGCTGCACCGCCCCCCACTTGCTCGACAAAATCCGCCGTCCGCGCGCTGGCCCGTGTTTTCAACCATGACGCTCCGGCTCGCCAGCTATTGGCAACACCGACATCGTCGCCAATGTGCACGGTCAGCGCGCCACCGCCAGTGCCGTTGTTGTTCCTGTCCGTACCGGGGAAATTGGCACCACGCCCGACTTCAGCCCCCAACTCGATGAACAGGGCGGTCGGTGCCAGCCATTTCAGCTGTACGCCATCCTGCACATAGCCGGCATCCTCGCCGAACATCGCCTGATACATCAGCGGTGCATCAGAAAAATCCCACATGTGCGGGTGTTGCTCATTGAGATAGCCGATGGCGGAGCGATAACGTCCGGCTTTCAGGCCGACGCCCTGCCCGATGGCCAGCGACTGGAACCAGGCCTCCTCGATATTCGCCTGACCATCCGCCATTGCCACGATGGCCTGGCCACGCCAGTAGGGATCGATATTGGCGGCCAGTATCAACTCCGTTTCATCGACCGAGAAACCTCGTGTATTGAGGCCTTGTCCGCCCGGCACAAACCCGGTGATACCGCGCCCTTCAATATTCCTGGCGTTGCGGTACTGGCCCTGGAGAATCAGCGAAACTTCGGGATTGAAGGCGCTGGCCCTGGTCACGGACGGGCTACTGGCGGCCGGCGCAGGTGCCGACTTCTCGGTATTGGCCGGGGATTCAGCCTGAGCCAATTTCTGTTCGAGCGCCGCAATGCGCTGCTCGTAGGTTTTTTTCATCTCGTCGATCTGGGCGCGAATCGCCGCCAGATCGGCATCGGAAGCGGCGTTAACGCCGCACGAGGCGACCAGCAAGGCCGCCATGGCAATGGATTTCTGCATGGGAATTTCCCTGAAAATACGTCGAAAGCAGCCTCGGCACGAATGCCTCAGCCGACCGTCAAAAACGGGCGATTTTCAGGAGAGCGGCGGGCCGCGCTGGCTGGCCAGCGGCGCCGGTAAAGCGCAGCGGCCATGCGCGGCAAATACGGCGGGAGCAAACGTAAGATGCGATAGCGGCGGCAAAACGGCCAGTGACGGCAGCGCCGTACCCAGGTCGTGCGCTGCCAGACAAAGTTCGCAGGCATGCGTCGGCAAGCCGTCCTCGTTGCCCGCCGCATGCTCGAGCGCATGCGCCCCCGCCGCCAGTTGGGCGAAGAAGAGCACGACAACGAGAAGAAGATGACGCAACGGCAACATCGTTTCAGTCTAACCGCGAAACATTACATCCGGATGGCAAGGCCGCTCAGTCCGCCTGAAGCAGCAAGCCTTTGAGATACTCACCCTCCGGGAAGTTCAATGCCACGGGATGATCGGCCGCACCGGAGAGGCGACGGACGATGCGCGCATTGCGCCCGGCATCGAGCGCCGAATCGGCAATGATCTTCTGGAACATTTCGAGCCCGACGCCGCCGGAACACGAATAGGTCATCAGGAAACCGCCCGGCCTGAGCAAACGGAAGCCTAGGATATTGATGTCCTTGTAAGCCTTGGCTGCCCTGTCAGCATGAGCAGCCGAGGGGGCAAATTTGGGCGGGTCGAGGACGATCACATCAAACAGCTTCCCGGCCTTGCGAAAATCACGCAGCGCCTGGAAGACATCGGCTTCCTGCCATTGCGCCCGGTCGGCCGGCAACTTCGGATTGAGCGCCAGGTTGGCGGCAGCCTGCGCCAGAGCAGGACCCGAAGAGTCGATCGAAAGCACGCTCTTGGCACCGCCGGCCAGAGCCTGCAGCGAAAAGCCACCGGTATAGCAAAAGCAGTTGAGGACATCCTTGCCAGCCGACAACTGGCCGAGCAGGGCGCGATTCTCACGCTGATCGAGATAGAAGCCGGTCTTGTGACCGCCGGCGATATCAATCGCCAGCCGGACGCCATTTTCATCGATGCTCAGCGGCGTGGCCGGCGCCTCGCCATGCAGCCAGCCGGTCGTCGGACCCAGTCCTTCAAGACCGCGCACATCGGAATCGGAACGCTCATAGACCCGTGCGCAGCCGGTCGCCTTGAGCAGCCCGGCGACAATCGCACTGCGCCACTTGTCGGCACCGGCCGACGTCAGCTGGACCACCACGGTATCGCCATACTGGTCGGCAATGACGCCGGGCAGGCCATCGGATTCGGCATGGATCAGGCGCAGGCCCTGCTGGCCGCGCAGTTCCGGCAGCGCCTGGCGCAGCGCGACGGCAGCGGCGATACGGCGCTTGAAGAAGGCATCGTCAATCGACTCTTCTGCATCAAACGTCCAGAAGCGCGCGCGAATCTGCGACTTCGGGCTATAGGCGGCGCGCCCGAGCGGCCGCAGGTTGTCGGCCAGCACTTCGACCGTATCACCCGGCCGGGCCCGGCCTTCGAGACGGCCGACCGAACCGGCGAACAACCACGGGTGATGCTTGAACGCCGAACGTTCCTTGCCCGGAAGCAGAATCAGCTGAGCCATGTTTTTCCGATCTTAAAAGCAGAAAGCCCCGGTTACCTTGCGGCAACCGGGGCTCAACAAATGTTGGCGTAACTTATGCGCCCAGAGCCTTGCGGTTGCGCTGATGACACTCGGCGCCGTACATGACCTTGAACATGGTCTTGGTCATGCCCTTGAACAGGCGCTTGGTAGACTTGGAAATGCAGCGACGCTCCAGGGAGGAACGACGGGTACGGTTAACGGTGGCAGCCATGAAAACTCCTTGAATCCAGCGAATTTGCTAAACCGTAGAGGATAGCCTCCCGAGGCTGAATCGTCAACGAAGCCTTGATTTTTCGCCGATTTTGCGCTGAGCCACAAGCCACCAAGGCTATTTGGCCTTGGCCCGCGGGTGCGCCGCATCGTAGACCTTGGCCAGGTGCTGAAAATCGAGATGGGTATAGACCTGGGTTGAGGCAATACTGGCGTGCCCGAGCATTTCCTGAACGGCGCGCAGGTCGCCCGAGGATTGCAGGACATGCGAGGCGAAGGAGTGACGCAACATGTGCGGATGAACATGGGTCGGCAAGCCAAGCAAGACCGCCCGCCGCGACAGTCGCGACTCGACCAGGCGCGGACTGATGCGCCCGCCGCGCTGACCGACAAACAGGGCCCGCTCGCCCGGCCGGGCCAAGCTGTTGCGTAGGGCAGACCAAGCCGCCAGTGCCTCTCTCGCCTTGCTGCCGACCGGCACCAGGCGCAACTTGCTGCGCTTGCCGAGCACCCGGATTTCGCCTTCATGGGCAACGCTGTCCAATACGTCACAATCGAGCGAAACCAGTTCCGCCAGCCGCAGGCCGGAGGAATAGAACAGTTCGAACATGGCCAGATCACGCGCCCCCTGCACCGGATCATCCTCCTCGAAGGGCGCCAGCAGGCGGGCGGTTTCGTCTACGGAGAGTGCCTTGGGCAGCAGGCGCGGCGATTTCGGTGGCCGGACGCCGTCACAGGGATTGGCCTTGATCAGGCCGCGCTCGCCAAGCCAGGCGAAAAACCCTCGCCAGGCCGACAGCGTTCGCGCCAGTGAGCGACCACCCAGTCCCTGACCATGAAGCTGGGCGACAAAGCGGCGAACATGGTGCACCAGCAGGCTGGCCAACGGGGTTTCGCCCATAGCCGCCTGCAGTTTTTGCAAATCGCGCCGGTAATTCGAAAGGGTGTGCGGCGACAGCCGGCGCTGATCCGAAAGTTCGGCCAGCCACGCGTCAACCGCAGCACCGGGGTTCACAGCACGCTCTTGGTCACTCTGGCCAGGGCTGCGGAAACCATTTCGCCGAGGCGCTCCAGATAGAGGGTCCCCATGTCGGCATAGAAGCGCTGCGCTTCCTCGCTGCCCAGCGCGATCATGCCTATCGTGCCACCACCGTTGCGCAGCGCGATGAGTGCCTGTGAGCGAATGTGCGTAGCCGCCTCGCCAAACCACGAGGTCGTGCCAAAACCGGCCGTCGAGCCGCAGTACGGCCGGGCCAGCGTTTCGGCAAAAACCTGCAACTCTTCGCTGACCGCCGCGAACTCCGGCAGGTCTTCGATCTCGGCGGGTTTGTCCCACAGGCGCAAGGCAACATGCGGGACGGCAAAGTCGTCGCGCAGGTGGAAGTTGAGCAGATGAATCACGGCCTGAAAGGTCTCGGCAGCAATCAGCGCAACGGACAGGCGATGCACCTTTTCGCTGATCTGGTCATTTTCCTCGCCAAACGAAATCAGTTCGGCCAGTTTGCTTTCGGTCGCCCGATTCTTGTCGCGCAGCGTCAGCATCTGGCGCTCGGCCAGCGAAACGGTGCGTCCGCCGTGCGGATGCGGCACGAAAATCTGCGCCATGAGGTCGGCGTACTGCTCGAAAAAGCCAGGGTTGTTCTTCAAGTAATCGGCAATTTCTTCCGGGAACATGGCGCTCATAATTCGATTTCTCCAGTAAAGACGGTGACGGCCGGGCCGGTCATCAGGACCGGCCGGTCAGTTCCGCCCCAGGCTATGTTGAGGTCGCCGCCGCGTGTCGTCACGCGCACCGGCGAATCGAGCAGACCGCGCCGGATGCCTGCAACGACGGCGGCACATGCCCCCGTACCGCAAGCCATGGTTTCACCGGCGCCACGCTCGTAGACGCGCAGCTTGATGGCGTGCCGGTCGACAATCTGCATGAAGCCGGCATTGACGCGCTGCGGGAAGCGATGATGCTTTTCGATCAAGGGGCCGTGTTGGCCGACCGGCGCCGCGTCGACGCAATCCACCACCTGCACGGCATGCGGATTGCCCATCGAGACGACGCTGGTTTCGAGCGTTTCGTCGGCCACGTCGAGCATATGGACGATCACGTCGTCGTCGGCAAGGAAAGGGATTTCAGCCGGCAAGAAGCGCGGCACGCCCATATCCACCGTCACATTCCCATCGCCTTCGAGACGCGGCGCAATGAGCCCCTTCATCGTTTCGACACGAATCTCGCGCTTGTCGGTCAGGCCCTGCTCATGGACGAAACGCACGAAGCAGCGCGCGCCATTGCCGCACTGCTCGACCTCGCCACCATCGGCATTGAAAATCCGGTAGCGAAAATCGACGCCCGGCTGGGTCGCCTTTTCAACCAGCAGAATCTGGTCGCAGCCGACGCCGAAATGGCGGTCGGCCAGATAGCACAACTGTTCCGGCGTCAGCGACAGGGACTGGCGTATGCCGTCGAGCACGACGAAATCGTTGCCCAGGCCATGCATCTTGGAGAATTTGAGTTTCACGTATTGCCTTAGCGATTAATTTTGAAAAGCATAGCAGAGACAAATAGCGCCTAAAGCTTCTTCTCCATCACGAAATCGTCCATGACATAACCATGACCGATATCGTCAACGATCGCTTCGCGAACCTCGAAGCCATATTTCTTGTACGAACCGATGGCCTTGTCATTACGCTTGTTGACCGCCAGGATGACGCAGGGGTAACCCGCATTTTTTGCCCGCGCCGCAACGTGGGCAATCAACTGGCCGCCAACGCCCTGACGCTGCACATCGGGGTGGATATACAGTTTGTCGAGCTTGAATTCGCCCTTGTAGATTTCGCTGAAGGCAAAGCCGACGCGGCGATCACCGAAAAAGGCCTGGTCCAGCCACTTCTCGCCATCCTCAAGATCGTCGAGCAGGCGTTCATGGCCGTAGCGCTGCTCGAGCATGAAGTCGATCTGCTCCTGGGTGATGATGCCAGGGTAGGTGGCCTGCCAGATTTCGCGGGCCAGGGCCGAGATCGCCGGCACATCCGGCGGTGTCACGGGGCGAATTTCAATTTTCAGGCTGTTCATTTATAAAACCTCTGTTCTCCGGGGGGCCGGGTTTTGAAACGCTTGTGCAACCAGAAATACTGCGCCGGCATACGCAGCACCTGGCTTTCGATAAATCGGTTCATGAATGCCGTGTCGGCTTCGACGCTTTCGCCGGGAAAATTATCCCAGGGCGGCATGACCTCGGTCTCGTAGCCGTCTTGCACCTGCTGACAAATGATCGGCACGACACGCGCCCCGGTCAGGCGAACCAGCCTCGACAAGGCAGGAATTGTCGCTGCCTGAACGCCAAAGAAGGGGACAAAGATCGATTCTTCGGGGCCAAAATCCATGTCCGGCAAATAATAAAACGGATAGCCGGCCTTCATCGCCTTGACAATCTTGCGCATGCCATCCTGGCGCGAGAGCAGGATGGACTCGTTGAAACGCATTCGTCCATCATAGAGCAGCTTGTTAAGGACGGGATTTTTCTGCTTCGAGAAAACGCTGCAGCCGGAAATGTGCAGCGAAATCGCCGTCCCGGCGGCGTCGAGCCCGACAAAGTGCGGCGACAGCATGATCACCGGCCGGCCATCGGGATCAGTGAGATGTTCGACGCCCCGTATCCGGACAATCCGCTCCAGCCTTTCCTTCGAGGCCCACCAGCCAAGGGTGCGATCCAGAACCGCCCGCGAGAAAGCGACGAAATGCCGGCGTGCCAATTCCTCGCGCTCGGCCTCGCTCTGCTCGGGAAAACACAGCCGCAGGTTGGTCAGTGCCACATTCCGCCGCTCTCGCCCCAGGGCATAGAGCAAACGCCCCAGGCCCCAGCCCAGTGCACGCAGGACGGGCAAGGGCAACCAGTGCAGCAGCCAGAGAAACCCGACCAGAACGTAGGTAAGCATCACCTTCATGACTAACTCACGCCACCGGCGGCGGCTCGGCGCCGCTCGGTCGTTTGTACCGGTTATAGCCCCACAGGTACTGGGTGGGGCACTGGCGAATCAGGGTTTCGATTTCGCTGTTGATCTGTTGCGCCCGCTCAACCGTGGAACCGGCCAGCGGATTCTGCGGCAGTGCGAAGTGGACCCGATAGCCGCGCCCGCCCGGCAGGCGCTCGCCCCAGGTCAGCAATGAGGCAGCGCCGGTTTCGGTGAGGCGGGCGGCCAGGGTCATGGTATAGGCATAGCGACCGAAGAACTTGAGCCAGACGCCCTCCCCGGTTTTCGGCGCCTGATCGGGCAACATGCCGACCATCTGACCCTTCTTCAAGGCCTTGATCAGGGCGCGCACGCCGGAAAGATCGGCCGGCGCCAGATGCAGTTGCGCCCGCTTGCGGCCGGTCAGGATCAACTCCTGCGCAACGGCCGACTTGGGCGCGCGATAGAGCACCGTAATATCGCCGAAGGAGGAAAGATACTGCGCCGTGATTTCAAAACAGCCGAGGTGCGGCGTCAGGAAAACGATGCCCTTGCCCGCCTGTTGCGCCGCCTCGACATGCTCCCAGCCGACCACGTCGGCGACGAGCGGAATCGCCTCCTCGAGCGGACGCATCCAGATACGGGCCAGTTCGAGCATCTGCTTGCCCGTTTCGGCCGCGATCCGGCCACGCAATGACGGCGCCAGGCCGGCTTGGGCAATGTTTTCCCGCAGATGCCGACGATAGGTCGGCGACAGCCAGTAGGTCAGGCGACCGAGCGCACCGCCGAGGACATGCAGAATGCTTAATGGCAACAGCGAAAGTAGGCGGAAGATAAAAACCATGAGGCTCCGGGGGTTGTTTCCCCCTGAGAAAAGTTTAATATTATCCGTTCGCCGAGTTAAAGAGACAACTTGCGGGGCGACTAATAAATTCTGCTAAAGCGTCGCCTGCTCGTGGTCCGAGGTTGGTAACGCCGGATCAAAGGACCACTGGAGCTTCGCATGAGCGAATATTTCTTTACTTCCGAATCGGTTGGCGAAGGCCATCCGGACAAGGTTTCCGACCAGATTTCCGATGCCATCCTCGATGCCATCCTGGCCCAGGACAAGCATTCCCGCGTCGCGGCAGAAACCTTGTGCAATACCGGCCTGGTCGTCCTGGCCGGTGAAATCACCACCAACGCCAACGTCGATTACATTCAGATCGCCCGCGACACGATCAAGCGCATCGGCTACGACAACACCGACTACGGCATCGACTACAAGGGTTGCGCCGTGCTCGTCGCCTACGACAAGCAGAGCCCGGACATCGCTCAGGGCGTAGACAAGGCCTATGACGACAACCTCAACCAGGGCGCCGGCGACCAGGGCCTGATGTTCGGCTACGCCTGTGACGAAACCCCGTCGCTGATGCCTCTGCCGATCTACCTCTCGCACCGCCTCGTCGAGCGCCAGGCCATGCTGCGCAAGGATGGCCGCCTGCCCTGGGCCCGCCCGGACGCCAAGTCGCAGGTCACCATCCGCTACATCGATGGCAAGCCGCACTCGATCGACACCGTCGTGCTGTCCACCCAGCATTCGCCGGACATCAGCCTGGAAGACCTGCGCGAAGCGACCATCGAGCAGATCATCAAGCCGGTGCTGCCGAAGGAACTGATCAAGGGCGACATCAAGTTCCTGGTCAATCCGACCGGCCGTTTCGTCGTCGGCGGCCCGCAGGGCGACTGTGGCCTGACCGGTCGCAAGATCATCGTCGACACCTACGGCGGGGCTGCCCCGCACGGCGGCGGCGCCTTTTCCGGCAAGGACCCGTCCAAGGTCGACCGCTCGGCTGCCTACGCCACACGCTACGTCGCCAAGAACATCGTCGCTGCCGGCCTCGCCTCGCGCTGTCTGGTCCAGGTTTCCTACGCCATCGGCGTCGCCGAGCCGACTTCGATCATGGTCGAGACCTATGGCACTGGCAAGGTCAGCAACGAAACCCTGACCGCGCTCGTCCGCAAGCACTTCGACCTGCGCCCCAAAGGCATCGTCAACATGCTCGACCTGCTCCGCCCGATTTACCAGAAGACGGCTGCCTACGGCCACTTCGGCCGCGACGAGCCGGAATTCAGCTGGGAAGCCACGGATCGCGCCGCAGTACTGCGTAACGACGCAGGCCTGTAGACCAAACGCGCAGTTGCGCCAAAGGGAAGCCACACGGCTTCCCTTTTTTTCGCTAAAATTGCGAAATATGCTCAAACGAATCCCGGTCGACCAACTCAGCCTGGGGATGCATCTTCAGGCATTTTGCGGCGCATGGCTGGATCACCCCTTCTGGCGGACGCAATTCGTCCTGAGCGACCCGAATGACCTCACGCTGATCCGCGACAGCCTGATTACCGAGGTCTGGATCGATGTCTCCAAAGGCATCGATGTCGAGCACCCCGGCGCCCAAGCCATTGTGGCAGTGGAGCGGATTCCCGAACCAGCGCCTGTCGTTCAGGAAAAAACATCGTTCAACAACGAGCTCAAGCGCGCCGCAAAAATATGCGCGCGGGGCAAGGAAGCGGTCGTCTCGATGTTCCAGGAGGCGCGTATGGGCAAGGCCATCGAGGCCGAAGCGGCAGCGCCGCTGGTCGAGGAAATCTCCAATTCCGTGCTGCGCAACCCTGGCGCATTGATCAGCCTGGCCCGGCTCAAAATCGCCGACGATTACACCTACATGCACTCGGTCGCCGTCTGTGCATTGATGATCGCACTATCCCGAAAACTGGATCTGGATGAACGGCAAACCCGCGAGGTCGGCATGGCTGGCCTCCTGCACGACTTGGGCAAGGCGATGATTCCCATGGAAATCCTCAACAAGCCCGGCAAGCTGACCGAAACGGAGTTCGCCCTCGTCAAGACCCATCCGGAAGAAGGGCACAAGCTCCTGCTGGCCGGCAAGGGTATCAGCGACATCGTCAAGGATGTCTGCCTGCACCATCACGAAAAAATGGATGGCAGCGGCTACCCGAAGGGGCTTAACAGCGAAACGATGAGCCTCCATGCCAGGATGGGGGCTGTATGCGACGTTTACGACGCGATCACCTCGAACCGTCCCTACAAGGCCGGCTGGGATCCGGCCGAATCGATCAAGCGCATGGCCGAATGGAAAGGCCATTTCGACCCGGCCGTCTTCCAGGCTTTCGTCAAGAGCCTTGGCATTTACCCGGTCGGCTCACTGGTCAGGCTGGAGTCCGGCAAACTCGGGGTCGTTGTCGAACAGAATGAACACTCTCTGCTCAAGCCCAAAATAAAGGTCTTTTTCTCGACCCGGTCGCAGGCCTACCTCACCCCGGAACTGATCGATATTGCCCGTAGCGCCGAAAAAATTGCCGGGCGTGAAGATGCCAGCAAATGGGGCATCAAGGACATTGATCATTACTGGGCCGGCGATAAAGCCTGAAATCAGTTTATAATCCTCGACCTACCGAGGGGCGCTGCAGGGGCTTGGTCGTCAAAAACCACTCTCTCAGGCTCGGTTTGAAACTGCGCTCACCCATTTAATCCGTGCCGGGCACGGGATGCCGGGTGAGCATCCCCTCCCGGCCACAGTTCATCAGGAGCTTACTGTGGCTGACTTCAAAGATTTTGTTATTGCCGACATCAACCTTGCCGCCTGGGGCCGCAAGGAAATTAATATTGCCGAGACCGAAATGCCGGGCCTCATGGCGATTCGCGAAGAATTCGCCAAGACCCAGCCGCTCAAGGGCGCCCGCATTACCGGCTCGCTGCACATGACGATCCAGACCGCCGTCCTCATCGAGACGCTGACCGCGCTCGGCGCCGACGTGCGCTGGGCCTCCTGCAACATCTTCTCGACCCAGGACCACGCTGCCGCCGCCATCGCCGCGCAGAACATCCCGGTCTTTGCGGTCAAGGGCGAAACCCTGGTCGATTACTGGGATTACACCCACCGCATCTTCGAATGGGCCGACGGTGGCTACTCGAACATGATCCTCGACGACGGCGGCGACGCCACCCTGCTGCTCCACCTCGGCGCCCGTGCCGAGCAGGACATCTCCCTGCTCGCCAAGCCGGGTTCGGAAGAAGAAACCATCCTCTTCGCCGCCATCAAGGCCAAGATCGCCGTCGATCCGACCTGGTACTCGGTGCGCCTCGCCGCCATCAAGGGCGTCACCGAGGAAACGACGACCGGCGTGCATCGCCTGTACCAGATGCACCAGCGCGGCGAACTCAAGTTCCCGGGCATCAACGTCAATGACTCGGTGACCAAGTCCAAGTTCGACAACCTCTACGGCTGCCGCGAATCGCTGGTCGACGGCATCAAGCGCGCCACCGACGTCATGATCGCCGGCAAGATCGCCGTCATCGCCGGTTATGGCGATGTCGGCAAGGGTTCTGCCCAGGCCATGCGCGCCCTCTCGGCACAAGTCTGGGTCACCGAAATCGACCCCATCTGCGCCCTGCAGGCGGCGATGGAAGGCTACCGCGTCGTCACCATGGAATACGCCGCCGACAAGGCCGACATTTTCGTCACCACCACGGGCAACTTCCACGTCATCACGCATGACCACATGGCGGCGATGAAAAACAATGCCATCGTCTGCAACATCGGTCACTTCGACAACGAAATCGATGTCGCCTCAATCGAAAAGTACCAGTGGGAAGAAATCAAGCCCCAGGTCGATCACGTCATCTTCCCCGATGGCAAGCGCATCATCCTGCTCGCCAAGGGCCGTCTGGTGAACCTCGGTTGCGGCACGGGCCATCCGTCCTACGTCATGTCCTCGTCGTTTGCCAACCAGACCATCGCCCAGATCGAGTTGTGGAGCGAGGCCGTCAAGGGTTCGAACAAGTACCCGGTCGGCGTCTACACCCTGCCCAAGCACCTCGACGAAAAGGTCGCCCGTCTGCAACTGAAGACGCTCAACGCCCAGCTCTCCGAGCTGACCGACGAGCAGGCCGCCTACATCAGCGTGCCGAAGGAAGGCCCGTACAAGGCCGACCACTACCGCTACTAAGTCAGTTATTAGTCGCTAGTAGGGGAGCAAACCCCGCTAGCGACTCGTAACCAAGGACTCCCGACTAACACGCCATGAGCATGAACTCCTTCCACGCCCGGCAGAAAAAGCCGCCGGCCCCGCGCCAGCCCTCGCACGAGCGGCCGGCCGGGATGGCGCGGGCGGATGCCCTGCTCGTCGCCCAGGGGCTTGCCCCTTCGCGCACTGCAGCGCAGGCCATGATCAAGGCCGGCGGCGTCAACTGGGCCGGCGGACTGATCAACAAGCCGGCCATGGAATTGCCCGAAGCGACGCCGCTCAGCGTCAGCGCCGAAGCCGAGGCGCGCTACGTCTCGCGCGGCGGCCTGAAGCTGGCCGGCGCGCTCGATCACTGCGCGCTCTCGGCGCAGGGCAAGCACTGTCTCGATGTCGGTCAGTCGACCGGCGGCTTCACCGACTGTCTGCTCCAGGCGGGTGCCCGCCATGTGGTCGGTGTCGATGTCGGGCATGGCCAATTGCACCCCCGGCTCGCCACCGATCCACGGGTCACGGCATTGGCCGGCATCAACTGCCGGGCGCTGCTTCCCGCCGATCTCGGCACCGCCTTGCCGGCAAACGGTTTTGCCCTGATCGTCGGCGACGTTTCCTTTATTTCAATGACCTTGATCCTGCCCCAGCTCCCTGCCCTGCTGGCACCGGATGGCGACCTGCTCTTGCTGGTCAAGCCGCAATTCGAAGTCGGCCCGGCCCATATCGGCAGAGGCGGCATCGTCCGCGACCCGGCGCTTTACGCCGACGTCGAAGGCAAGTTGCGTGACTGCGCAGCCAATCTCAAACTCACGGTCAAAGGCTGGCTCAACAGCCCGATTACCGGCGGTGATGGCAACCGCGAATTTTTCATCTGGTTGAAAAAATGACGACAGAAATCTCCATCGAATTCTTCCCGCCGCAAACGCCGGAAGGCGTAGACAAGCTGCGCAGCGTTCGCGCCAAGCTGGCCGAACTCAAGCCCAGCTTCTTCTCGGTCACCTTCGGTGCCGGCGGCTCGACGCGCGAACGCACCTTCGCCGTGGTCAAGGAAATCGCCGCCGAAGGCCACGATGCCGCACCGCACCTTTCCTGCATCGGTTCGACGCGCGACAACATCCGCGAAATCCTCAATGAATACAAGGCCGCCGGCATCAAGCGCACCGTCGCGCTGCGTGGCGACCTGCCCTCGGGCATGGCAGAAACCGGCGAATTCCGTTACGCCAACGAACTGGTCGAATTCATCCGCGCCGAAACCGGCGACTGGTTCAGCATAGAAGTCGCCGCCTACCCGGAATGGCACCCGCAGGCGCGCAGCCCGAAGGACGACATGGATGCCTTCGTGCGCAAGGTCAAGGCCGGCGCCAATTCGGCCATCACCCAGTATTTCTACAACGCCGACGCCTATTTCAGTTTCGTTGACGAAGCCCAGGCCCGCGGCGTCGATGTGCCCATCGTGCCCGGCATCATGCCCATCGTCGGCTTTACCAAGCTGGCCCGCTTTTCGGATGCCTGCGGCGCCGAACTGCCGCGCTGGATGCGCAAGAAATTCGAAAGTTTCGGCGACGACAGCGACTCGATCCGCGCCTTCGGCCTCGATGTCGTGACCGAACTGTGCGAACGCCTGCTCCAGGGCGGCGCGCCGGGGCTGCATTTCTATTCGATGAATCAGGCCACGTTGACCACCGAAATCTGCCGCCGACTCGGGTAAAAACGCAGGGTGTAAACGACAAAAACCGCGAAATCCGCGGTTTTTTGTCGTTTACCGGCGTGAATCAGGCGGCTTGCGTCACGATCACGCTCTGCGCCGGCATCGGCGCCGGGAAACCAGCAGCGGCCAGCGCCTCGCGCAACACCTTGTTGGTGTCGAAATAGACCTGCCAGTAGTGGTCGTTGTGGCAGTACGGACGCACCGCGAGGACCGGGCCAACCAGGGTGAAGTCGAGGATTTCGACATCGACCTTGGGCTCGGCCAGAACATTCGGAATCGCCGCGATCTTCTCGCGCAGCAGAGCCATGGCCGCCTGATGATCTGCCGCCCCCGACAATTGGCACTTCAGGTCGACGCGACGGAAGGCATTGACCGTGAAGTTCTGGATTGTCTCGCTGAATACCTTGTTGTTGCCCAGGATGGTCTGCACGTTATCCGGCGTGTTGATCGTCGTCGTAAACAGCCCGAGTTCAACCACCGTACCGGTCACCCCGGCCACCGAGACGAAATCGCCGACCTTCATCGGACGCAGCACCACCATGAAGGCACCCGCCGCAAAATGGGCCAGCAAGCCCGACCAGGCCATGCCAATTGCCACACCACCCGCCGCAATCAGTGCTGCAAAGGTCGTTGTCTGAATGCCGAAGTAACCGAGAATGCCGATCACCAGCAGAACATTCAGGGTGACCGTGACAATCGAGCCGATGTAGCGCAGCAGGGTCGGATCGACCTTTTGCTGCTCCAGCGTAGAACGCAGCATGCGCAGCGCCATGCCGATCAGCCAGCGGCCGATCATCCAGAAGGCAATGGCAGCGAGCAGCTTCAAGCCGACGTCGGTCGCCGTTGTGAGCAAAATATCCTGGTAGCGTGAAATATCCTGTTCCGTCATCCTCTTCTCCTAAAAGTTCGCTTCCCGGCCGGGCCATCCCAAGCCAAGAATGATGATGGATTGTAAACAGATCAAATTTTCCAGGCTTCGCGATTGACCCGGTTCTCACAAATCTTCACAGAGGTGGTTTTCGTTGACGCTCATGGTCACCGTCTATATAATGCGCGCTCCCTGTAGGTCGGGTCGGTAGCTCAGTCGGTAGAGCAGCGGACTTTTAATCCGTTGGTCCCGAGTTCGAATCTCGGCCGACCCACCAGTTAGTTTTAGGGAATCTGGGGCGCTAGCTCAGTTGGTAGAGCAGCGGACTCTTAATCCGTAGGTCGACAGTTCGAATCTGTCGCGCCCCACCAGAATTATCAAGCAACTAGCCTCGGTTACTGCCGGGGCTTTTTTGCTCTATACAGCTTTAAAAGCAGCTCATCAGCAAATTTGCCAATGAGCTGTGTTTTACCGGACGCGGGATGGAGCAGTTGGCAGCTCGTCGGGCTCATAACCCGAAGGTCGCAGGTTCAAGTCCTGCTCCCGCAACCAAATACAAAGAAAAAGGCCAGTCATCCGACTGGCCTTTTTCTTTGTTCGGGCGGCGAGTTACTTGCGGCCAAATTTTTCTGCAAGCTGGTTCAGCTTTTGCGCCCGCACTTGCTCGGCCTTGGCTTCTGCCTCGGCCGCCTTGCGCGCCTCAGCCTGTTTCTTGAAACGCTCACGCAGTTGCTCTGCGGCATGCTGGCGGTTTTCGTCGGTCACCTCGTCGGCCGGCGAACCATCCAGATTCAGGCGCACGGTGCCCTTTTCCATTTCCTTCAGATAACGCGTCGAAATGGTATGGCTGCGCATGGCCAGTCGCAGTGATTTCTTGCTCAGTTCCGGCAACACGGCGAATACCTGCTTGTCGATGCCGATGGCCAGCGGACTGAAATTGCGGAATACATCGAATCGTTCCTGCAGATCCTTGAGCAGGGCCCGGGTGTCATTCGGCTTGGCAGTGGTGGCTTCGGTAGTCGTCATGATGGAGCAGTGTCTTGTTGAGGCGCGAAGGGTAGCACGAAGGCGCCCCCTTGCAGCCTTGAATTGGCGATCAGACGCCGTTTTTACGGAACCAGGCGAGCATTTTCTGCCAGCCGTCTTCGGCTTCTTCCTTGCGATAGCTCGGCCGATAATCGGCATGGAAGGCATGGGGCGCATTGTCGTAAACGTGGATTTCCGATTCCCTGGCGGCGGGACTGCCCTGCTTCAAGGCATTTTCCATCGCTTCCACGGTCTCCAGCGGAATGCCGGTGTCGAGCCCGCCATAAAGACCGAGCACCGGTCCCTTTATCTGGCCGACCAGGTCGGTCGGATGCTTCGGCGTCATCTCGTTGCTCGGTCCGACCAACCGGCCATACCACGCCACCCCGGCCCTGACGGCCGGGTTGTGGGCGCTGTACAGCCAGGTGATGCGACCACCCCAGCAAAAACCGGTGACGGCCAGACGTTGCGTATCGGCCCCCTTTGCCCCAGCCCAGGCGACACAGGCGTCGAGATCGCTCATGACCTGAGCATCCGGCGTCTTTCCGGTAATTTTTTCAAGGATTTCGGGAATGCTCGCAATCTGGCGCGGGTCGCCCTGCCGGGCGAAAAGATCGGGACCAATGGCGCAATAGCCTTGTTTGGCCAGGCGGCGACAGGTATCGCGGATGTACTCATGCGCCCCGAAAATCTCGGACACCACCAGCACCACTGGCGGTTTGACGGCCCCCTTGGGCATCGCGCGGTAGGCGACCATTTCGCCATCCTTGACCGGCACCTTGATCTCGCCAGCCAGCAGGCCGGCATCGTCGGTCTTGATCGCCGTTTGCGCCATCACCGGTTGCGTCGCCAGGGCAAAACCGGCCCCCAGGCTGGTTACGATAAAACTCCGGCGATTAAAAGACTTGGCGGGTACAAGGCTGTCGAACTCGGGTTCGTTTTTCATGGTTTGTCTCCTCAGTGGGCCTTACATCAAAACAATGTCGTATTGCTCAGGCGAATAACTCGGTTCGGACTGCAGCGAAACCGACTTGCCGATAAAGTCGGAGAGCATGGCCAGCGCCTGCGACTCTTCGTCGAGGAAGAGATTGACGACCGCCGGGCCGGCCAGAATGCGGTACTCGCGGGCATTGAACTGGCGGGCTTCGCGCAGCAGTTCGCGGAGGATTTCGTAAGCGACGGTACGCGCCGTCTTGACCTCGCCACGGCCACCGCAAGTCGGACAGGGCTGGCAGAGCACATGGGCAAGCGATTCACGCGTCCGCTTGCGCGTCATCTCAACGAGGCCGAGGGCAGTGAAACCGTTCACCGTGAGCCGTGTGTGGTCACGGGCCAGCGCCTTGTTGAATTCGTCGAGGACCGCTTTCTTGTGCTCCTCGTTTTCCATGTCGATGAAGTCGACGATGATGATGCCGCCCAGATTGCGCAGACGCAGCTGACGGGCGATGGTGACCGCCGCCTCGAGGTTGGTCTTGAAGATGGTGTCGTCGAAATTGCGGACGCCGACAAAACCGCCGGTATTGACGTCGATGGTCGTCATCGCCTCGGTCTGATCCATGATCAGATAGCCGCCCGACTTGAGGTCGACGCGGCGGGCCAGGGCTTTCTGGATCTCGTCCTCGACGCCATGCAGGTCGAACAGCGGACGCTGGCCCGTGTAGTGCTCAAGCAGGGGGATAACCGCCGGCGTGTATTCCTGGGCAAAGGCCGTCAGTTTCTGGAAGTTCTCCCGCGAGTCGACGAGCATGCGCGTCGTCTCGGGATTGACGAAGTCGCGCAGGACGCGCTGGCCGAGCGAGAGCTCCTGATACAGCAGGCACGGTGGCGCCGAGGTACGCGCCTTGTCGCGGATATCAGCCCAGGTCTTGCGCAGGTAGGCGATGTCGGTGGCGAACTCCGCTTCGCTGGCGTTTTCGGCCATGGTCCGGACAATGAAGCCGCCCGGCTCTTCCGGCGGCACGAGACGGGTGATTTTTTCGCGCAGCATTTCGCGCTCGGACTCGGATTCAATGCGTTGCGAGATGCCGATATGTTTTTCCTGCGGCAGGTAAACCAGCATGCGGCCGGCAATCGACACCTGTGTCGCCAGTCGCGCCCCCTTGGTGCCGATCGGGTCCTTGATGACCTGGACGAGAACGCTTTGCCCCTCGTGCAGGATTTTTTCGATGGGGCGCTCAGTCGCCGTCTCACGCGGCTGCCAGATATCGGCGACATGCAGGAAGGCGGTGCGATCGAGCCCGACATCGATGAAGGCCGACTGCATGCCGGGCAGGATGCGACAGACGCGGCCGAGATAGACGTTGCCGACCAGCCCGCGACTGGCGGTGCGCTCGATATGGAGTTCCTGGACGACGCCCTGTTGCATGACGGCAACGCGCGTTTCCTGCGGGGTGAAATTGATCAGGATTTCTTCAGACATAGTCTCTACAATGCGCGGTTTTGCGGCATTCTACTA